>Ga0187893_10010655_pt1 | contig 13616 bp, 9 predicted proteins | sample MA1701074metaG_FD_139574 | JGI IMG/M metagenome (GOLD analysis project Ga0187893, IMG submission 139574) | White microbial mat communities from a basaltic lava cave in the Kipuka Kanohina Cave System on the Island of Hawaii, USA - MA170107-4 metaG ...
CCTTTCAAGATATTGTAGCTGGCAATTAACGACCACACGATATTGTGACTCCTCCCGCGAGAATTGAGCATTCAGCATCGGTTCGCCGAATGAATTGTCGCTCTATTTGGGCAAAAATTAGGTCATGAAGGAAAAAGACAATCGCCCGGTATACGCCTTGCAGCCTGTGCTGGGCGCGCAGAACCCATACTTCGCTTACAAACCCTCCGCCCGACCGCCTGGCGCCAGTTCTAGCTGGCTGACTTATGACCCCGCCCCGGGTTCCGACAGCAACCTGACGTGGGATAAGCAAACTGACCCCGTCTTTTTCAATGACCAGCCGATTGAAGTCGTCGGAGCAGACAACACACTCATCTGCGGTACGAGCGTCTTCCTGATCAAGACCTCCGGTACCCCGAACGTAGAGTTGGTCGGACGTGATGAGGAGCCTATCAGTACCGAGCAGGCGGAGCGATTGCAATCCCAATTCAATCCCAATGATCTCGCTACGATTAAGATTCGCTTGAGCAGTACAGAGCGTTGGCGAGATTACGAGCCTAAACTTCTTGAGGATATCAAGAGCGAGGTGTCGGCGTGTTGGGGCTTGACTCACCCACAGACTGATGATCGGCGCTTCCTCAAGTCCTACTATCCTGTGAGCGCGCCAAACGCGACTCGCGAAGCCGACTTTTACACCAAGTATGGAAAACGCGCCGAGGAGCTTTACCTCGTGTCGCCCGATGAGATTCTGCGGAGGGACGACGAAGATGCGCCGTGGGGAATCGTGTTCCCGCGCCTGCGCCCGCTCACATCTCCCACTTTCGTCGAAATCGCGGCCATCGGCTACGGCATGGTAACCCTGCTTAAGAGGCTGGCCGCCGATGAACTGATCAACTTTGATCTGGATCATTCGATGCTCTGCTGTAACGACCATGGCCGGCTGGTCATTGTGGACTTCGACAATCTCTTTCCCGTGCCCAGCTTCCCATTCACGGGCACACAGATTCAGGCGCTGGCACGCATCGTGGAGACCGGCCAGCTTCCGACTAAAAACTCCTTGCTACCCCCTGAAGCAAGCGATTTCAGGAAAGCCGCCACTGAAGGCGACCGGCAGCGGGAACTGGCGCAACTCTGCCAAACCTTCAACACTTACATGCTCGGGGCGGTGCTGTTACAGTTGTTGAACCTGGCGGAACTTGCGCCCGACAACCACCTCATCTTTCCTAAAAACTCCTTGCTCGAGCGCGCCGCCGAACAGAAGGCTGACCCGGAGTCCGCACGGCAACTCGAGGTTCTGCTTCGCGAGATGGTGCAGCAGGCTTCTGATCAAAGGCCTAAAATCGAGGGTGTCGCCGACCGCCTGAGCGACATCGCGCGGGCCTTCGCACAACACAGCGAAGATCACAAGGAATTGATCAGCAAACTCGTTCCAACGCTGCTCCCCCGCACCTGAAATGTGCTCCCCGCTGCTAGGCGTGAGCGCCAGATGGGCCGCCACGCCGCGCTAGCGGTAGCCAACATTACGGAGACAGGCAATGGCAATTATCCAAAGCAAATCACAGGCGCAAGGTGTCAATAATGAGGATTTCGTTTTCACCGGGAAAGTTGGCAATGCAGAGATCCTGATCGCAGGAGACTTCGCGCGCTCGGCTTTCACCGGCCTGGACAGTCTCGCTCAGGGCCAATTGGAAAGGCTGCTCAACGACCGCGGACTGACCTCGGCCCCCATCCCCGAGCTGCTCGCGGCCATTGCTGTGCAATTCAATAACTTCCTGTTGGATTATCGCAATGGCTATAAATCTGATCCCGACAAAATATTTCAATGCTGCGCTGTCTTTGCCGCTTTGTCAGGAGCGCAGCTCTACTATCTGCCCATCGGCGATTGCCGCATCGCGGTGCAGCGCGATAAACATCTGTTCCTGCTCAACGGCTCTGTCTGGCAAGACGCCACCGGCAACCCGCTCTCAACCATAGTCACCCTCAATCAGGAACCGCGACGCGGCCAGGAGGAACGCCCGTCAAACGTGTTGGGCGTCTACCCGCTCACCCTTTCCCGCGCGCAAGTGCTGGAGTTCCCGCTGGAACGCAATGATCTAGTGATGCTCTACTCGGATGGCGTGGATAAAGTAATCGCCCCCGTAGAGCTATTGGATTTTGCTCTTCTATCTTCGGGCGGCGACTCACCGTCAGAAACGGAAGAGGCAGCCAAAGAACTGGTCACACAGATTCTGAATGAAGTGCGCAGCAAATTCGGCGACGATGACCGCACGCTGCTGGTCGCCTTCGGGCCACACGAAGACCATTTTGATCCGGGACGCCAGCGATTGCTTGAACAACAGATCGCTTTATCCGGGCCACAAAGGGAGTTGGCTGAGCGGCAACAGAGCTTCGACTCACAACTGCGTGACCTTCAACAACGCCTTCCTGACTTGAGCCAACTCAATGAAATAACTGGAGGGATCAAAAGTGATCTAGCAACTCTAAAAAACTCGACTCCTTCCCAGCAACAGATTGCTGAAATCGAGCGAGCTACTAACGACATCAAATACCTGCTTACAGACCTTTCACATTCGGATGATAAACTCAGTGCCAAGCAAATTGAAACAAATAACAAAGTGGCGAGTTTGGAAAGCAAGCTCGACATACTGTCGGACCTGAAGCGAATAACAGAGGGTATCCACCAGGTTATTTCCGAACTTTCCCAGGAGGGTGAGCCGCCGGAACCGAAACGCGCTAGATCGGAGGACATCCACCAGATTACTTCCAAACGTTCCCACCCCACGACCCGATCATCTTTGTGGTCCAAACTGACTGGCGCGGATCAAACTGAAGAAATAATTAGTAGAGTGGAGGACTTGGACAGCAAGGTCAACACACTACCATCGCTATCTGACATAAGTGAGCAAATGGAACAAATTATTTCCCAACATTTCCCAAAAATAAGCGAATCAGCTTCAGAGCTTGCGTCGCAACAGACCAATGATCTGGCTTCAAGTCTTTCCGAGCACATACAGGCTTTAAGCAAAAAGATAGATTTACTGAGTCCCGCTCATCCAGACGCGCCCTCCGACGCTGAACCTTCTCTCTCTGATCAAGAAGACTCCAACACTGATCAATCCTCCCAGACTGCCTCAACACCTGCGGTTTCTAGGAGTCTGCCTTCCTATCTGTCGAAAGCCCGCGCCTGGCTGGCGGAGCCCCTTAATCGAGCCTTGGTTATCATTGGCGTGATCGCTTTGACCGCTTTTATCTTAGGCTACAGTGTAAGTTCGTGGTCTAACCCCTCCAGCATGGAGCAAACCTCCCAACAAGCTGCGGCTAGTCCTACTCCACAAAAACCATTTGGGGTAATGTATGACACTCAGGAGCGAATGGCTTGGCTGATAGACAGCCTGGGAAGGAAGATTCGCATGCTTTATTACAGATCTCAGTTCAAATCTGAGGAAAAGCTTCTTCAGACTATCAAAGATAAACAGCCGGGATTCGATTCAGAAGATGAAGCGAAGCGATGGCTCGATGAGTTGGGCAAAAGCGAGCGCACCGTAACAACCAATGACTGGATTGATAACAAACAGTTTGAGCAAGGATTGAGATCGGTCGAACAAGCTGACTTGAGTGATTCATCTGGTGAACAACCTTGCCGAAGTTTTTTGGCGCGAATAAATCCGCCCTTACCTGAGGGCGTGCATACCAAGCTAGATCAACTGCAGGCACTAAATCCTGGTATAGTTTGCGGGCAACTCAAGTCTGGGGATCAACTGATGGTCTTCGTAGCCAAGAAAGGCCATACCGCGAAATGAGAACGGTCCTAACACAAATCATTGACTCCGCAGCCAGCGAGATGGCCGGGAGGAGCGTGCTCGCGCGGCGCCAGATGCGCACCAGTTATGCGCTTTGTGCGGCGCGCTTCCGTGGGCACGCTTATCGCTTTGTGCTGTTGTTGGCACCGGTGCTTTTCGTGGCGTTATTTGTGGTACGCTGGCTGGCCGCGCCGCAGATAACAGGACGTGAGTTGCCGCTGCAGTTGACGGCCAGCGACCAAGCGCCCCAGTTTGACCGGTTACACTTTTCCTACTTAATACAGAATAATGACCAATTGCGGCTCATTGCCAAGCGGTACTGCGGTAGTGAGAGCTTCATTACGCTGCTCGAGAGCGAAGCTAACAGATGGCTGCTACCGGAAGACAAACAGTACCTGCTCAAGGATGTGCGGGGAAACTACCGTAAAATTACGGAAGAATTGAAGAAGATGAAAATTGACAGTCGGCAACTGAAGATAGAGGTAAGATGATATGCCCCCAACTCTTGATCCCCTGCTGCACAGCATTGGGCAAATCAAATCGCGCGGACTGCTGATTCTGATCGTGTTGTTAGCGCTGATCATTTGGGCCGGAGCGCAAAACTCCGGTTCTTCGTCGGAAACAACGGTCCAGCCGGCGAACCCTATGCCAGTTGCCACCGCCAATCGCTTCTCGCTCTGCGTCGCGCTAGGCCGTGATAATCTCGACAAGAAAGACCTGGAGACCATTGCCAAGCGGTATGGCGTGCCGGTGAAAGACTTGGGCGAGTTGCTGCGGCGCAATGATAAATGCCGGGAAGGACCGGCTGTGGAAAGACTAAATCTTAAGCGCCCTTGTGATCAGAGTCCGCTACCAGATAGATGCCGATCTGGCACTATAGTAATTCCACTAACCACAATCGGTAGCAATAGATAGGTAGCCGCCAGCCTTCACACTATTCCCTCAACTGACACAAATTGAGTTCCGCTTTTCCAGTCTCGTTCGTTACGGTCAACAAAACACACCAAAGGTACCCAGATACCCGCCCGAAATCCCACTGTTTTGACCACCTATGGCACGCCTATTCATTGCTGCCTATCAAGATAAAGCCAGCCCAGTAGAATGGATGTCTATATCGTCCGTCTTTCATCATGGTGAGAGTGGCAAGCCTGAGCGCATTCGCCTTCGCCGATTTGCTTTGCTCGGCAACTGCCAAGAGAGGCTGATAGAAGTCAGCCATCCATTCCGATGTGGCGCTTGAATTGATTTTCCATTGAGTAACCAATGTCGCACGGCAGCCTGCCGCAAAGAACGCCCACGTCAAACCCATCACTCCTTCGCCTGCCCCAATCCTTCCTCTGGCAGTCTCGCAAGCAGAGAGAACGACCAGATCAGCGTTGAGCTTGAGGTTCATAATCTCCCGCGCTTCCAGCAGGCCATCATCATTGGCCGCATCTTTGGGTTTCGCAAACAAAAGGAACGAGTATAACGGATGCCGATTGTCAAACATTCCGTGAGTTGCGCAGTGAATGACGGAGTAAGAAGGAGCGAATGATTTGAATGCTTGTTCGTCGGCGCGATCCCCGATCAGAATTTGGCTTTGATTCGGATTGAAGAACCGGGCCAGGCTTTTAACCTCGATCTCGGCATCAGGCAGAGGATCGAATCTGTCGCCTCGTTTTTGGTCCCGAAGCGCGACGATGGTCTCCGATCCAACGATCGGGTTTCCGAAAGCGAGCAATGAAGGAGTCGGTTCTGCGCTTCGTCCTTTTCGCCCTCTCAACTCCTTCATAACACCGAGCGACGGCGCGTGGAAGATGGCGAAGTCTTCGATCAAGTATCGCTCTTCACGGGGCTGCAAGGCTTGAAATGGCAACTCCCACAACAAATCGTCCGGGATGATGCATAGCGTGGTCTTCTCTTGTAGTTGCGGTTCTGCCGGTTTGATCAGCAGGTCGTAGAGTTCGCGCGCTAAAGCGCCGAGGCCCGAACGCCGATCAGTGATCAACCCGCGGAATTGTTCGACGCGCAGGACGAGATCGCTGCGTTTCAGCGGGATCGAATGGACGGTCACATCCGGGTTTTGTCGCTGATCCTTCTTCGTCAGAACAAAAAGATAGACTCGCTCCTCGGTGACAACATATTCGAGGAAGGCCGTGTTGGAATCGCTCTTCAGTCCGTCGAGATCAGCAGCGGTCAACAGCGATGACTGGCCGCGTTGAAAGTTCGATTGCGTATGTGAAGCGTAAAGGCTGTTTTGAAACGCCGCATACCTCAGTCGGGCTTCGTGCAGTTGAGTGCCGAGGTGGTTCAGCCTGGAATCGCTCGGAGATTGCTTCAAACGTTCGCTCGTCATCTCGTTGTTGAATTCGACGATTCTTTGATTCAGACGCCGCTCTTCGCTCCACTCGCTCTCAGTCATTGTTTTGGAGAGTTCGATATGGCCGTTGCTCATTACATCCAGCAGGGCGCGGCTTTTCGCTCGCTCGGCGAAGAGAAGCGCGTCGAGCGGCCGCTTCTGACCGACGAGCAACTCTATCAGCGCGTGATATGAGGCTACCTTGTTCTCGAAATAGAGTTGGCGCTCTTCTTCGCTGCCGGCCACACGGAAGCGCATCGCCTCGACTTCATCAATCGCTCGTGTGAGCGTTTGGAATGCCAGGTCAGCCTTCTTTTGTCCAAGGTAAGCCCTGCCCAAAGTCGTGGCGCTGACGAATGAATGATTGGGGAGGCGCAGATCGCGGGCAAGTTTCAGGGCGCTTTCCGCCAACTCGACTGCGCGATCATAGCCGCCGGTTTCCAGGAACACTTCCACCTTTCGCCAAAGGATTTCGGCAATACGTGTTTTATCGTCAACGTCCCTTGCGAGCGCCAGGCTGCGATCCAAAATTTCCATTGCATCTGCATACTGCCGCTTCCCCCGATAGATGGCTCCGATGCCTTGGCCCGCCGCAATCATCACGTCCTTGTTTGAAACCGCCGTCGCCAGATCAAGGCTTTTTCTGAAACGTTCAAGAGCTTGTTCGGCGTTGCCGCGCCGCTGCGCGCTGACGCCCAGGTTCAGAAGCAGGCGGGCTGATTCCGTCTGGTTGTTTCGCGATTGATGAATTTTCAGGCTCTGATCGAGGTGATCGTCCGCCTTCTCGTAATCTTCCTGTTCAAGGTAGAGCACGCCCAGGTCGGTGAGAACGTTCGCTTCAAGGTCTCGGTGAGAGAGTTTGTTCGCAATGGTCAGGGCTTGATGCAGACACCGAAGCGCGCGATTGTTTTCGCCCGTGGCTTTGTGTACGCGACTGAGCGCGGCAAGCGTGTCGGCGATGTAAACGCCGAATTTCAGACTGCCTTTATCGAGTTCACGATACAGAGCGAGCGACCGGTCGAGATAGTCAATGGCCTGCGAATAATCGCCCTCGCGCAAACTCAAATTCCCCAAGGTTGAAAGCGCGCTTGCAACCCCATACTCGTCCGGCCATGCGCCGGCTTCAACTGCGCTGCTTTTCAACGATTCGGCAAGGCTGATGCTTTGCTCGGAATAGTCTCTGGCCTGTTTATAATCCTCCAGGTAAAGGCTCATCGTGCCGAGATCGCTGAGGATGTAGATCAGGTCCCGCTGCGCGCCCGCCTCCTCGAAATATTGTTTGGCGGTGGTGTAGGCGCGAATCGCCTCCCGCGTTTTCCCGCCGCCCGATAGAGTCAGCCCTCGGTTGTAGTAGGTCGCGCCCAAACGTTTCTTGTCGTCGAGCGCCTGGGCCACGGCAATGGCGGCGTCATAGAGTTGAAGCGCTCGATCTTCGCTGACGTGGTGGTATGCAGATGCGGCCCGACTCATCAGCATTTGCCAAAGGCGCGGCGTCACCAGATTGCGATGTTCATCGAGTAGCGCCTGGATTTCCGAGCTTCGGTCCTGGCTGAGTTGATGAATCGCATTGAGAAGCGATTCCTCGGTGGTGAATGCTTTTACACCTTGTGATTGAGCAAAGGAAGTGATCGGCGGGAGCAGCGAAAGCGCCAGGAAAGCGAGAAGCGCCGGCCGGAAGAATGGCAGTCTTCTTCCGGCCAGCATTTGTTTGCCGCCTGTGATGAGGCGGTGGTCAATTGCTTTGTGAGAAATCAACTGGTGAATCATAGGTTTGTGGTGAATCGTTACGTTGGACGTTAGAACCAGAAGAACAATCCAATCACCCGGACGATTGTCACCATAACGGAATCTGGGGTTCCCGCCGGCTGTTGCGGCGCCGGTTGCGTCTTGGGCGCGCCTGACGTCCCTTGCGGGTCGCCATCGTCGGCATAGACCCTCGTGCTGTAACCGGCGCTGAACATGAGCGTCAGCGCAAGGATCAGACTCGTCAGAATCAGTTTCGTCTTTTTCACAGAGATACTCCTTTCCATGCCGCACGAAGACGGCACAGTTGATGGTTGTTGGTGTTTACGGTTGTTTGCGAAAAGAACTCTTTGCCGCGCGGATGCGGCAAACCGGGTGAACGCTGTGGGAAGCGTTTATTTGAGAAGGAACTCTTTGACGAAGAGGATGGTTGTGTAAAGTTTGTAGTTGCGATTGGGATGTTTCACGAATCCGTGCCCTTCATCTTTTGCGAGCAAATACCAGACAGGGGCGCCTGTCTTTTTCGCGGCTTGCACAAGCGCCTCGGCTTCGCTCGCCGGATGTCGTGGATCGTTTTTGCCGTGAATGATCAATAGCGGCTTTTTGATCTTCTGCACGTTGTTGAGCGGCGCGGTCTTTTCCATAAACGCGCGGATTTTCGGGTCTCTCTCATCGCCATACTCGGCCCGCTGAACGTCTCGCCGCCAACCTTCGGTGTTTGCGACGAACGACGCCAGATTTGACACTCCGTATTCCGAGATGACGCCGCGAATTCGGTTGCCGTACTGCACGGCGGAGGCGAGCGCGAGATAACCGCCATAACTTTGCCCTTGTAACATCACACGGTCTGCATCGAGATCAGGCTGCGTCTTGATCCAGTCGAGCAAAGCGCCGATGTCTTTCACCACGTCTTCGCGCCGCACGCCGTCATCGAGTTTCAGAAACGCTTTGCCGAAACCGGAAGAGCCGCGCACGTTGGGATAAATCTTCACTACGCCAAGCTCGCTCATAAAGTAGTTGTCGTCGTAACCGTATTCGGGGCGGTGCTGCAATTCGGGGCCGCCGTGAATGTCAATGATGACGGGGCGTTTGCCAATGAACGTCGCGGGCGGGCGATAGATGAAGCCGGAGATCGTTCTGCCGTCAAAACTCTTCCAGCGAATCAGTTCGGGCTGTGAGAGCTTTTCTGGGTCAACGCCGTCAGTGACGCTCTTTGACCAGCGTTCGCTCTTGAGCGTGGCGGCGTCAAGCGAATAGACGTCATTCGGCGTTCGAGGCGATTTGAAGTTGAACGCAAGATCGGTGGAGTTGTTATGCCACTTGATGTCGGAGATGATTCCAATTGGTAACGAAGTAACCGGTTTGTGCTGGCCGCTGCCGGTGTCGAGCAGGTGAAGACGCGAGACGCCGTCTTCATTGATGACGGATGCAATCGTCTTTCCATCCGGCGAAAGCCGAAATTCATCAACATCCCATTTGATCTCGGCTGTCAAATTCTTGAGTTGCCCATCGGCCAGGTTCAGATAAGCCATATAACGAAAATCCGAATTGTAATCGGTGACGAGATAGACGCCCTTTCCGTCCTTGCCGAATCGAGGGCGGCTGAAATATCCGTTCTCTTTTTCGGAATTGCCCAAAAGCAAACGTTTCTCGCCGGTACCCACGTTGACTAGCCCCAGCTTACTTTGGGCGTTGGAGATGAACTCGCAGAAGACGACTTCTTTATCATCCGGCGACCAGTCGTAAGCCTTCAAATAATTGCCAGTTGATTCGACAAGCGAGCGATTACTCTTGGGATCGAATGGATTGATGATTGACAGTCCGACGCCTTGCCCCTTTGCGGGCGAGAAGCTGTAGACGACCTTCTCGCCGGAATTCGACCAGACGAATTCGGTGTTTCTCGACTTTCCTTCGGAGAGCCGCGCGCTTGAACGATTCTCGATGTTGTAGAGGTACATCTGAAACGACTCGTCGCCATCGGCGTCCCGGTTGTAGATCAGGTATTTCGCTTGAGGCTGAAAGTAGAAATCGTAGACGCCGCCGAGTTGGAGATACAGCCACATCTTTTGAGATTCACCCGGCGCTTCAACACGAGAAACCCAGGCGGCGTTCGAAATACCCTTGACCCACAACTCTCGTTTGCTCGGATGCCAGCCAGCCAGCGGAAGGCCGTAAGCGCCGGTGTAGCGTTTGACCTGCTGCGCAAGAGATGAAGGAATTGGCGGAATGCCTTGCGTCTCCATCCCTTCAGGCGCGGCGATCGCATCGCTCTGAGCTATGACAGCGGGCAATCTAATTGCGAAAGCGGAAACGGAAGCGCAGGCGATTGCAATCAGCCCGATGAACGACAATGTCCGATGGGATATTTTCATGATAGGCGCCACTCTACGAATCTGTGTTTATGAGGGATAGATTCAAGATCATTGGAGCGATTGCTGGAATCTTTCTCCACAGTAATAGACGGCGGAAAAGCCCTCTCATTCCACCTGCCCGAAAAAATATTTTTCTGCGAAGAGTGTGGAATCATCGCCCTCATCCGCCGTCTATTACAACGCCGCGACACTGACGGAGGAATTATGCAAGAGAGCGATACTCTCATGAAATCAGACTCAACAAGAGACCGCGCGTTAATTCTCGCTTCTAATCCAACGATTCAACTCTCACTCCATCGCGTTCTTGAACAGGCCGGTTGGGAAGTCGTGGCGTGCAGCGACCAGGACGAGTTCAGACCACTGGCTGAACAAGGCGCGTGGTTGCTGGTCATAATTGCCTGGGAACAAGATTCGGCTTCGCTGCTGAAGATGCTGCAAATTTTGCAATCGGCGATCACAAGCGAACGGACATTCGTAATAGTCATCGCTGAACAGCCCTCGATCAGCGATGCCATTCTTTGCACGCGGAACGGAGCGATGGATTATCTTAGCTGGCCCGTCATTCCAAGCCGGTTGCTTGAGATTGCGGAGCGCGCGCACAGGCTCGCCGGTTACGCCGAGTCGAAAAGACAAGGTCAGAGCATTGATCAGACGCGCGGCGATGACGCGGCGAGAAAGGTTGCTCAAGGTGAGCGGGCGCTGATTGGCAGTTCCACCGGAATGATCGAACTCTCCAAGCAGATTGTCAGAATCGCGCGTTCGCCGGACCTGCGAGTCTTCATTAGTGGTGAAACCGGCACAGGCAAAGAGGTCGTGGCTCGGTTGATTCATGACATCAGCGGCCGCAGCGGCCCTTTTCTGGCAGTAAATTGCGCAGCGACGGTTGAGAGTTTGCTTGAATCCGATCTGTTCGGTCACGAGAAGGGAGCCTTCACCGGCGCGCACGCGACGAAGAAAGGGCTTTGGGAAGAGGGGGCGGATGGGACGCTCTTTCTCGATGAGATCACTGAGACATCGCCGACGGTCCAGGCGAAGCTGCTGCGCGTCTTGCAAGAGGGAGTCATCCGACGGGTTGGATCGAATCGTGAGATCAAGGTTTCAGCGCGTGTGATCGCGGCTTCAAACAGGGATATTGAGCAGGCCGTCAGAGAAGGCGCTTTTCGCCGCGACCTGTATTACCGCCTCGGCCAGGTGCTGCGCTTGCCTCCGCTCAGAGAACGGCTCGAAGATATTCCACTGCTCGTGGCCCACTTCTGTCAGCGCGCGGAGAGGGAGATTGTCATTACACCTGAAGCGATGGAAGTGCTTTGCGCTTACGAATGGCCGGGCAATGTGCGAGAGCTTGAAAGCGTGATTCAGCAGATCATCACCTTCTCAGGCCGTTTTGTCTTCCGCGAAGATGTCCTGCGCCACATCACTGTCCCCAACACACAACAGCGAAAGATCAATCTGCCGTTCTGGAGCGCGATGAACGCCTTCGGGCGCGAAGAATGGCCGACTATTCGCGAGCTTCGTAACTGGTATGTGGTTCAGGCTTATCTTTACTTTGGGAAAGAATCCGTCGTCGCCAGTTATCTGGGGCTGGATGTGCGAACGGTGAGCACGATTCTGGACGATGAGACTGAGGGCAACAAATTTGCACGTGGCGCTACCGGCTCAAGCGATAAAGAATGACTGAGGCGTCATTCTTCGCGACCTCTTCGGCAAAGCGCTCGAGGAGCTTCTGGTACTCGTTCCAATCGCCCCCGGCAAGACCACAACCGATTCCATAAGGAAATCCGATGGAGGCGGGTTCAGGCAATTTTACAATCTGTCTAAGCGCAGACTCGAATGCCGTAAGACGCGCGGCGGCAGCATCTCTCTCCGGCGAAGGCTTCCGTCGATTTAGCTGGCCGTAGATATTGATGACGCATCGCTGATTCAATTGTGAATCGCCGTGAACTGTGAAAGAACCGAAGAGCGCAGAATCGTCTCAGCACAGTCGGTCCGTCCCAGCAGGATGGCGCATAGAGTACAATCTCTGCCTCACCGCGAAAAGCTGGCGCTAAAACTATCGCTTCGATCATCCAGCTTCCGACCCGTGCGGTTTGTGGCTCCTCAACCAGACCGGCGTAGATCAAGTCCTCAGGCGTGCATTCTCCTGGCTGCGCGTGTCAGATTCCTCTCCTGCCACTCTGTTTCGTAAGTGAGGGTTTTCAGGAAGTGAGACTACGGATGGCTTCAGCAGAATTTCATTGCAGTTAGTGTCACAAGGGCTGTATCCTTCATCGCAAGGTTAAGCGCCCCGCCTTTACCTAACCGACATCCGTGTAACGAAGTGAAAAGGCGAATGAAAATCGAGATAGAAGACAAAGATCCTAGCTTTCTTCCAACAGGACGCCCGAGGGTTCATATTCACCGGCTGGTAAGTTGTCGCGATCTACCCTCGACCGGGTCTAATACCGGTATCTGTGTTGAATTGGCTTCCCCTGAGGATGAGAATCGCGCCGTTTTGATCAAAGAGATGAGAAGAATCCTGCCAGTCATGTACAGACCCTTAGAAGATGCGTTTAGAATTATCTTCCGCTATCTCGATCAACCCAGCGCGATCACTGAACAATTCCCACTACCACCTTCACCTGATTTTCAACTGGCGCACATAGGCGAGTTTCTATTTTGCGTTTACTTCGAGGAGTTGGAAAATAAAATCGTCCCTTGTTACAAATGGAGGCTCAATACTACCGATAACCAGCACCAATACGGAATGGATATTCTCGCCTTCAACTTTGATCAGGAGCCGCCAGAGATATGGCTTATTGCTGTGAAAGCAACTGAACAGGGCGAAAATAACAAAACGCCATCGCAGGTTTATGACGCCGTCTCAGAGCTTAATGACTACCTGGATAGTGATAAGCTAGATGATGATCTTGGAGTAATCAGCGCTAATTTGCATACTAATGTCCGGCAACGTAATCTATTCATGAATTGGTACGAGCCTTATACCCGAGGCCACTCGAACACTCGTCCCATTCTCGTAGCCGTACCCGCCATCGTAGCTGAAGCGAATGTCTGGCAGGACAAGTACGCACGCGCAGCCCTGCGAAGCAATTTTGTCAGCAGAGATCATATTGTCTCGGGCACGGTCAGAGTGGTTTGCATCAGAAATCTCCGACAACTGGTTGATGCTGTCTACGCGCCTTCGATATGAATATGAACGAGATCAATTCCGACAAGTTCTGGTGGCAGCAGCCTATTAGTTATTTCCCTCAAGAATTTCAGGCTGATCAGCGGCTAATGGAAGAGCATCGTCTGCGGGTTACACTCAAACGTGCAGGTCAACCTGACGACGCCGAACTCTGGCAGCGCCTTCGGCGCGCGGCCACAGTCCTCGAAACGACACTGCTC
>Ga0187893_10010657_pt1 | contig 13610 bp, 14 predicted proteins | sample MA1701074metaG_FD_139574 | JGI IMG/M metagenome (GOLD analysis project Ga0187893, IMG submission 139574) | White microbial mat communities from a basaltic lava cave in the Kipuka Kanohina Cave System on the Island of Hawaii, USA - MA170107-4 metaG ...
AGGGGGAGCGAGCGCCTTGGGAGCGGCCCGGCGGCGCTCATGTTCGCCCCCTACGGCGCTTCGCGCCGGTCCCCCCAAGGGGGAGCGAGCGCCTTGGGAGCGGCCCGGCGGCGCTCATGTTCGCCCCCTACGGCGCTTCGCGCCGGTCCCCCCAAGGGGGAGCGAGCGCCTTGGGAGCGGCCCGGCGGCGCTCATGTCTCGTGCTTCCTGAGCACCGCGAACGCGACGTCGCTGTAGTCCGAGCGCGCGCAGGTGACCATGATCTTGCGCAGCAGCTTGTACGGAATGTCTTTGTCGCCCATGATCGTGACGGCCTTCGTCTGCGCGCGCCTGTCCTGGCGGATCACCTGCCGGTTCGCCTGCAGCTTGAGCTCGGTCGCAAGCGGCGCGATCAGGTCGCCGTCGGTGCGCATCACGTCGGCGACCGCGGCGATCTTGCGCCCGTCGACGACGATGTCCGCGCCGTTGACGACGACGACGACCGTCTCGCGCGGGCTCTGCTCGGCCGTCGATTCGGGCAGCTTCACCGCCTTGGTGCTCGGCAACGTCTCGACCTCGCTCGCGCTCGACAGCAAGAAGAAGATCAGGATCGTGAACACGTCGATCAACGACACGAGGTTCAGGTCGACCATCGACTGGTTGCGCGTCTTGCGCTCGGCGCGCCGCTGCAGGGGAGTGCGGTTCATGATCCTGCCTTCGCGTGCCGCTGCCCCACCGGCGCGTCGCCGACCGAGATCTGCGGGAACAATTCGGCGCGCACGATCTGCGTGCCGCGCGCCGTCGGTGCGCTGCGCAGCGCGTCCATCACGTGCACCAGGCTGTCGTACGGCGTGTCGGGTTCGGCGAGCACGGTGGCCTCGGTCTTGTCGGGGAACTTGGCCTTCACCTGCACCAGCAGCGCCTGCAGCGCCTTGACGTCGTGCCCCTTGCCTGTCGCCGGGATGCGCTGGAGCAGCCCGCCGATGCGGTCGCCGACTTCGAGCGCGTCGCGCCGGATCACGACCTCGAGCTGCAGGTTGTCGGCGTCGAGCTTCTCGAGCGCCGACGACGACTGCGCCGGCAGGGCAAGCTCCATGATCGACAGCCGCGTGAACACCGCCGTCGACAGCAGGAACGGCACCAGCACCACGATCAGGTTGATGAACGCGGTGACTTCGAGCGCAGCGGCGTGCTTGCGCAGGCGTCTGACTCGCATGATGGCCTAGCGCGAGTGCGCGTGCGCCGGCTGCGTCGTCGCCTCGGACATCATGCGCTGCACCAGGTTCAGGAACGTGATCTTCGCCGCTTCGAGGCTGTCGACGATCTCGCTCGCGCGCGCCTGCAGGAACGAATGGATCAGCAGGAACGGGATCGCGACCATCAGCGCGAACGCGGTGTTGTTCATCGCGATCGAGATCGACGCCGACAGCAGCTCGGCCTTCTCGGCCGGGTTGACCGCGGCGACAGCGGTGAAGCCCTTGATCAGCCCGATGATCGTGCCGAGCAGGCCGACCAGGGTGATCACGTTGGCGAAGGTCGCGATGTAGTGCGTGCGCTTCTCGAGGCGCGGCACGATCTCCATCATGCCCTCCTCCATCGCCGCGTCGATGTCCTCACGGCGTCGCGCGGTCTGCAGGCGGTTGAGGCCGTTGGTGACGATCTTGCCGATCGCCGCGTCGGACGCCTGCGTCAGGCCGTGCACCTCCTTGAACTTGCCGTGCTGCAGCATCGGCAGCACCTTGTCCCAGACTTTGCGGTTCTGGCTGCGCGCACGGTTCAGGAACACGTAGCGCTCGACCGAGATCGCGAGGCCGAGCGCCATGATCAGCAGGCTCGGATAGAGGAAGACGCCGCAGTCCTGGAAGAACTTGACGACCGTGCTGTAGGTATCCATGGCTTTCTCCTGACTCTCACTGGGGCAACGGGGAACGGGGCTCGGCCTGCGCGTCGTAGCGCAGCTGGCGGCGGAACACGTCGCGGTCGATCGGGGCGAGCACCTCGTCGAGCACGCCTTTCACCGGCCGGCCCGACAGCTCGCCGGGCAGCGGCTTCTTCCACGGAACGATGTAGAGCACTTTCGGCAGCTCGCGGTTGCCGATGATCTGCGTGCGGTCGATGTCGGCGCGATCCTGGGCGGCGGCGGGCGCCGCGGCGAGCGCGACGAGCGCTGCGAGCGCGATGCATGCGGACGGCTTCACGGTCGCTCCTTCTTGTTGAGCGCGAGCTTGTCGGGCTTGCGGTTCCTGAGGTCGGCCACCCACTTCGTCACCGTCGCGTCCTTGCCCGCGGCGATCGCCAGGTAGCGGTCGTACAGCTCGAGCGCCTGCTTTCCGTCGCGCAGGTAGAGGTCGTGCAGGATGCCGAGGTTGATGAGCGGCGACGCGTAGCCGGCGTCGAGTGCGATCGCGCGCTCGTAGGCTTCGCGCGCTTGGGCGAACTTGCCGTGTTCGCGGTACGCGATGCCGAGCTGGTTGTAGTAGATCGGCTGCTTCGGGCTCGCCTGCACCGCCGCTTCGAGTGCCGCGACGGCCTCGGCGTGCCGGCCCGCGCGGCGATGGATCAGGCCCAGGTTCGCGTGCGCGCCGCCGAGTTCGGGGTGCGCCTTCGCGAGCGCCTTGAACGCGCGCTCGGCGTCAACGCTGCGGCCCGCGGCGAGCAGGCGGCGCGCGTCGTCGAACGCGCGCTGCGCGGCGGGGGCGACGGCGGGTTCGGTTTCGGCCGGGGCCGGGGTCGCGGCGAGCGTCGGCGCCGGCATCGTCGCGGCCGCGCCATCGGGCCGGATCGGCGTCGCGATCGCGACCGGGGCGGGTTCGGGTGCGGCGGTTGCGCTCTCGCCCCTGCCCTCTCCCGCCGGCGCGAGAGCGAGCGGAAACAGCGCGCAGCCACCCGTGGCGACACACAACGCGAGCACCAGCGCCTCAGCGGATCGCATCGATCACTCCTTCGCTGCGCTCGGTCTTCGCGTAACGCACCGGCCGCAACACGCCGAGCGCCGTGAAGCTCTCCTTGACCCATTTGTCGTAGACGCCGTCCGCCGCGCGGCGCGCGTTCGTCTCGTGCAGCTCGATCGCCTTTTCCTCGAACGGAAACGCCTGCTCTTCGAGCAGCACGTCGTACTGTTCGCGCTCGGCTTTCGAGAGCTTCCTCGGGCGCTCGGAGGCGAGCATCGCCTTGCCGAAGTCGTGGTAGACCGCCGCGGTGTGGAACGTCGCCGCAGTCGTCACCTCGGCGGCGCCATAGTCGGCGGCGACCGCGTACGCCTTCAGCACCTCTTCCATGCGCGCCTTCTTCAGCTTCAGCTGCCTGGCGAGCGGCTCCACCAGCGCGACCTTGCGGTAAGCGTCGAGCGCCGGCTCGGCAAGCGCGAGCGCCGCGGTCGCGCCGAGCGCGCGCGTGCGGTCGGTGCGCGCGCTGCCGCCGCGCTGGTTGGCTTGAAGGATCTCGCGCATCAGCTGAAGCTCGCGCGCCGCATTGCCGTCGGCCTTCGCGATGCCCGCGAGCCGGAAGCGCGCTTCGAGCGCCGGGGGCAACGGCTCCGGGTACTGCTTGACGTAGCGTTCGTAGGTCTTCGCGGCCGCATTGCGCGCGTTCGCCTTTTCGTGCAGCTCGGCCGCCTGCCACAGGGCGTCGCGCGCGACCTGCGCGTCCCGGTTCGACGCCGCGATGCGCTCGAATTCGCCCGCCGCGCGCGACCACTCCTTCTGCTCGAGGTAGGCGAGCGCGAGCCTGGAGTCGATGTCGCCCGACAGCGCGTGGCTTGGAAAGCGCCGCCGGAAGTCCTCCAGGGTGCGTGCGGCGCCCGCCCAGTCCTTCAGGCCGATCAGCGCCGCCGCCGCGTCGTACTGCGCGGTCGCGCGCACGGCCGATTGCGGCGCGACGCTCGCGACGCGCGCGAAATGGTCGACCGCGTCGCGCGCATTGCCGGCCGCGCGCGCCTGCTCGCCCTGCTTGTAGATCGACGCCGCGAGCCGCTCGACCAGCCCGCCGCGTGCAGCGTCCTTGTCGGGCACGAACGCGAGCACTTCGCCGTACGCACGCTCGGCCTCGCCGAACGCGCCGCGCTCGAACGCGGTGTGCGCGACGACGGTCCACGCGACCCTGCGCTCGGCGGAAGTCGCCGGCGGGTCGAGCTTCAGCACCTGCGCCGCGACCTTCGCGGCGCGCTCGCCGTCGCCGAGCGCGTACAGCTTCTCGGCCGCGTTGGTGAGCACGCCGCCCGCGCGCCGATCGGTGGGGAACCCGGTCGCGAAGCGCAACGCGCTCTCGACACCCGCGGCCTGCACCGCCCTCGCGTCGGCCGGCGCGGCGCGCTTCTCGTGCTGCGCGAACGCGAGCAGCGCCGCGTAGCCCGCGTCGGCGCTCTTCGCGTGCGCCGGATACCCGTACGCCGCCTTCTCGTATTCGACCGCCGCCTCGCCGAAGCGTTGTTCCTCGAACAGCAGCTCGGCGAGCAGGAAGTTGCTCTGCGCGGCGTCGGGGTCGGAGGGGAACGACGCGATGTAGGCGCGGTACCAGCGGATCGCCTCCTGGTAGTCGCTGCTCGCCTTGGTCTTCTGCGCGCTGGCGTGGAAGTGGCGCGCGAGTTCGGCCAGGTGCGTCTTGACGAGCGGCTGCGCGCGCTCCCAGCCTTGCGGGTTGACCTTGCGGAATTCGCTGCCCGCGCCGTAGCGCGAGACGTAGTCGCGTTTCGCGTCGAGCGCCAGGGTCGCGAAGCCGTTCTTCCGGTAGATCTCGATCACGCGCGCCTGCAACACCGGCGCCTCGGCGTGCAGCGGCTCGACCCGCGCGAACGCAGCGAACGCGTCGGCGGCGTCCTTCGTGCGGTCCTGCTTGACGTACAGCTCGCCGAGCTGTTCGTACACCCGGTGCTGGTAGCTGCGCCGCACGTCGCTCGTGACGTAGGCCGGGATCGATTCGGCGCCTTGCAGGCTCGCGAGCGACAGGCTCGCGACGCGGAACGTGTCGTCGAGCAGCTCGCGGTCAGCGCTCGCCGTCTCCTCATCCGTGCTGCCGAGCTTGAGGTCGAGGACGCCGAAGAACGCGTGCAACGCGCTCTCGAGCTTGCCCTGCTTGAACTGCGACCAGCCCTGCATGTAGAGCGCGCGCTCGTGGTACACGTTGTCCGAGCCGCTTGCGAGCACCGTCGCGTACGAGGCCTCGGCCTTCGCGTACTCGCGGGTCGCGAACAGCAGCTCGCCGCGGCGAAAGTGCGCTTCGTCGGCGTAGTCGGTCTGCGGGTACCGGGCGACGAGCTGGTCGAGCGTCTTCAGCGCGGTCTCGAGGTCGCCGGTGAGTTCCTGCGCGCGCGCGAGCTGGTACAGCACGCGGTCGTTGCCCGGGTCGTCCGGGTACGCCTTCAGGTACTCGTGATAGCGCGCGACCGCGGCGCGGTAGTCGGGGTTGGCCGCCTGTCCCGCGGCGAACGCCGAATCGGCGCTGTCCATCTCGAGGTCGCCGAGGCGGCGCATCGCCTCGGCGCGCTGCGGCGCGTTCGGCGCAACGTCGAGGAACTTGCGGTACGCCGAGATCGTCTGCGCCTCGCTTGCCTCGACGCCTGCGTCGGCCTCGACGACGATCGCACGGCCGGCGAGCGTCTTCAACGTCGGCGGCTCTTCGGGCGCACGTTTGCTCGCGCACGCGGCAAGACCGCCCGCGAGCAGCAGCAATGCGACGCGATGGCCCGGCCGCATCGTCAATCGGCCCTCTCGTTCTTCGACACGGTCGCCCGGTCGTAGAGCTGCGCGACCGCGAAGCGCGCCTGCAACGTGTACGCGGCGAGGCGCTCCTTCTGGCGCTCGAGCTCGGCGACCGCGAGCTCCTGCACCTGGCCCTGCTGCTCCTTCGACAGCGCGGCCACGCGCGGGATCAGCGCTCCGATGCGCGGGCCGAGCGCGGCGATGCGCTGGCCGAACGCGTCGAAGCGCGCCGGCTCGTCGCGCTCGGCCTCTGCCAGTCGCGCCTCGCGCTCGCCCGCGCCGGCAAGTGCTGCATCGACCGACTTCAGCGCCTTCTTCGTCTCCCACAGCCGCGCCGGGTGGTCGTGCGCCAGGTTCCACGTCAGCGCGCCGGCGGCGAGGCGCAGGCGCTCGCGTGCGGCCGCCGATTCCGCGTCGGCACCGGCCGCCTGCAGCGCCTGGCGCGCATTGGCGACGCGCTCCAGCAGGTCGCGCTGCCTGGCGTCGGCGAACGCCGCGATGTCGCCTTCGGCTTCGGCGCGCGCCACATCCGCCACGAGCGCGTCGCGCCGTTCGCGCAGCGCGACGAGCCCGACCTTGCGCGCCTGCTCGCGAAAGCGCGGCAGGCGCTCGGCGTACGCCTGGCGCTTGTTGGCGAGCATGTCGCCGAACACGCCGAGGTTCGCTTCCCACTCGGCGAGGTTCTTCACGAGGAAGCGCAGGTCGCGCCAGTTCTTGAACGCCTCCTGGAAGTCGTGCTGCGCCAGCACCGACTTCAGGTGCCCCGGGTGCGGCATCTCGGGCAGCGTCTCGATGTTCCAGAACCAGCCCATCTCGTCGCCCGGGTTCTTCGCGATCAGCCCTTCGAGCAGCTTGCCCTGGCGCACCGCGGCGATCGATACGTCGAGGCTCTGCGCCTCGCGCTCGAAGAGCTCGATGGCTTGGTTGTAGCGCGCGAGCGCCTGACCATACGCGCCGAGTTCGGCGTAGGCGTACGGCACTGCGATGCGCGCTTCGAGCACCGCGGCGTCGCTCGACTCGCGCGCCGTCAACTCGGTCCACGGCACCAGCGCCTGCTGGTGCTGCTTCAGCTCGGCGGCGGCCCAGCCGAAGCCGAGCAGCGCTTTGTTCGAGTGCAGCCCTTGGAGGCGCACGCGCTCCAGGGTCGCGCGCGCGTCGGCTGGTCGCCTGTCGTGCAGCGCAGCGAAGCCGAGCGCGACGTTCGCCTTGTCGCGCAGCGCGCGCGCCTCCTCGGTCTCGACCGGCGTGCGGCCGAGCACGTCGAGCAGCGCGCTGCCGCGCGCGAGGTCGCCGCTGCGCATCAGCGCGACGCCGAGGTTGAAGCGCGCGTACGGGCCGGCGCCGGGCTTGTCGGCCATGCCGTTCAGAAGCGCCGCGGCCGCCGTGTAGTCGGCCTTCGCCATCAGCAGGTTGGCGGCGAGCAGCGCGCGCTCCTCGTCCAGCTCGGGCGGCAGGTTCTTTCCGACGCGCGCGACCGCGTCCTCGGCCTCGGCGATGAAGCCGCGCTGGTAGCGGATCTTCGCGAGGTAGAACCAGGCCCGGTCGCGCACCGCGGGGGATGCGTTCTTCTCGATCAGCGCGGCGAAGATCTCGCCCGCCTCGCGGTGCAGACCGTACGACAGCAGGAGACCGCCGCGCAGCACCTCGGCCTCGTCGGCGTGCTGCGCGACGCGCTCGAAGTGCTGCGAGACCATCAGGCTCGTCACCGCCGAGAAGTAGTGCTCCTGGTAGAAGTGGAACAGGCTCGCTCCGTAGTGCGGATCCTTGAGCACGTGGCGCGGCTCGGCGGCCGCCGCGGTCGCGATGACCGCGGCGAGCGCGAGCGAGCCGAGCAGGGTGCGGATCACTACTGCCAGACCTTGACGTCGAACTCGGGCTGCAACTTCGCCGACGAGTCCTTGATGCGCAGCTCGATGTACTTCGGGCCGGTGCCCTTGTCGAACTTGACCGTCGCGCCGCGCTTGTAGTCGCGCTGGTGCGGGCCCTGGCCGGTGAAGAACGCGACCAGTTCGTGCTCGCCCGCCTTCAGGTTGCCGAGCCAGACGCGCTGCACGCCGCCGCGGTGCAGAGCCTGCACTTCGAGCGGCGTATAGAGATGGTTCGCGACGACCTTGTCGTCGAGCAACACCCGCACCGAGTCGAGTGCGAACATCTTGCCCACGTCCATCGAGACGAACAGCGCGACCTGCGTGTTGGCCGGGAACAGCAGCTCCTCTTCGAGCACGAGCAGGTCGCGATTGAGGCGGATCACGTCGCCCTTGACCTCCTGCACGCGCTGGTCGAGCCCGGTCGCCGGCGCGTCGGCGCCCCAGGCGAGCGGGGCAAGCGCGACGAGCAGCGCCGCGATCGATCGTTTCGTCATCGCCACCTCCTCAGAACGTCGCCGACACGTAGAGCTGCAGCACGTGCCCGGTGAACGAGTACGCGCTGCCGTCGCGGATGTCGGTGAAATCGCTGTAGTTGAAGCGCACCCATTCGTAGGCGCCGTTCAGCTTCACCTCGTACTGGCCCGGCACCTGCTTCCAGATGAAGGCGAGCTTGCCGCCGAGGCCGTAGCTCTTGAACGTGCCGAGCTGCCGGTTGCGCGAGACGTAGAGCGTCTCGGTCTGCGCGTTGTCGCTGTAGAACAGCGCGCGGGTCTGCGTGTTGTAGCGAAAGAACCCGTCGGCCAGGAACGATTGGCCGAGCGCGCGGCTGTAGCCCAGCTCGACCGTGTGCGCGCGGATGTCCCAGGTGTCCCAGAAGTAGCGGTACTCGACGCGGCCCGCGTCGCGCGAACCGAGGTCGCCGACCGCGCGCAGCTTGACCGCGCGGCTGGTGCGCGTGCGCGGGTTGCGCTCGGGCACCGCGGCGCCGAAGACGCGCGCCGAGCGGTACGGGCTGCCGAGGAAGCCGTCGTCCGAGATCGCCTCGAAGTTTGCGCTCGCGAGCCAGCGCGGCGACAGGATCTGCGTGACGCCGAGCCGGTACTGCCAGTGCTTCGCGTTGTCGAAGAAGCCGACGTCCTTCCTGCCGACGCGATCGACCGCGCGCGTGTAGCCGAGCGCCAGCGTCGTCATGCCGCCGAACACCTCCTGCGAGACGTCGATGCTGACGCCGTCGGCCGTGTAGTCGGGCTCGTCGCTGCTGCTGGCGGAGATCGCGATCGCCGAATCGCGCACGACGTAGTCGACGCCGACGTCGTACGCGGTGCGGCGCTCCTTGAACGGGCTCGCCTGCGTCACGACGTCGATCGACGCGTTGCTCACCATGTCGACGTAGTACGACGCCGACAGCGAGACCTTGTCGGCGAGGCTCTTGCGCACCAGGAGCGCCGGTCCCTGCGCGGTGACGCCGCCGCCCTTGAACAGGTGGTACATCGCCTCGGCGCGGTCCTCGGGCAGATCGACCGCGTTGGCAGCGCCGGTCGCGAGCAGGCTGCCCGCGAGGCCGGCGATTGGGCGCAACCACTTAGTTGCAGCCACACCCGCCCCCCTGCACGCCGGTCGCGCCGCGCGCGCCCTCGCGCACGACGCGCACGTGTTCGCGGTGCTTGTCCGACAGCCCGCCGCGCGCGAAGCTCATCACCGGGTCGGCGAGGCGCTCGCGCTCGTACGGCTTGACCCACGGCTCGATGCCAGCGCAACCGGCGACGAGCGGCACGACGATCGACAACAGGGGCAGCGCTTTCATTCCTTCAACAGCTCCCGGATCTGCTTCTCGTACATCTCCTCGAAGCCTTCGCGGTAGCCGCGGTGTACGTGGCGCACCTTGCCGTCGCGGTCGATGAGCACGGTCGACGGCATCGTCTTCAGGTCGTACAGACGGCTCACGTTCTTCTCGGCGTCGAACAGCACCGGGAACTTGAGGCCCATCTTGCTGCTTGCGCCGGCCGCGTTGTTGCGGTCGTCGTCGACGTTGACGGCGAGCAGGTTGAACCCCGACGCACGGTACTTCTCGTACAGGCGGTTCAGGTGCGGCATCTCCTGCCGGCACGGCCCGCACCACGTGGCCCAGAAGTTGACCAGCACGACCTGGCCGCGCTGCTCGCCGAGGCGCAAGTTCTGGCCGTCGAGCGTGCGCAACGTGAAATCGGGCGCGGGACCCGAAGGCACTGCGGCGAGTGCAGCGCTTGCGACGAGCAACGTCGCGACTAGGAGGCGTCTGATCATCGTCGATCCCTCAGAAGAAGAACGCGAAGCCGGCGGTCAGCTCGAGGTTCTGCGTGCTCTGCTGCTTGCCGAGCAGGTCGAACGAGAAGAAGTGGTCGCGCAGGTCGACCTGCAGCGCGGCGCGGTCGGTGACGAACACGCGCAGGCCGAGGCCGACGTTCAGCGTCTGCTTGCGCTGGTCGGCGAGCTTGGTGCTGCCGATGCCGCCGATCAGGTACACCTGCGACGGCATCGCGTAGCTGCGGCCGATGAACACCTCGCCCGGCAGGATGTTGTAGCCGGCGGAGAGGTTCCAGTACGTGAGCGTCTCCTCGGGCTCGCGGAACACCCCGCCGGGCAGGATCTGGCGGAACGCCTGGTCGCTGACCTTCGTCTGCCCGTACGCGGCCTCGACGAAGATGTCCTCGCTGATGTGGTAGCCGAGCTTCAGCCCGGCGACCGGGTTGGAGCCGAAGTTCTCGCTCGCGTAGGTGCCGCCGAAGGCTCCGATCGAGAAGTCCTTCGACGGGAACTTCGGCAGCTTGATCTCGCGTCGGTCGACCTGCGGCACGACGACCTGCTCGTTGGCCGGCTTCTGCGGCTGCTGCGCGACGGCGAGCGCGGGAACCAGGACGAGCGCGGCGGCGAATTGCTTGAACATGGTCAGAAGAAGAACGAAAGCCCGGCCGTGATCGCGCGGAACTCTGCGGAGCGCGTGTCGGCGATGTAGGCGGTGTAGATCGAGTAGTCCGCGCGCAGCACGAACCGGTCGGTGAGATGGAAGCGCACGCCGATCGCGGCGTCGGCGAGGTTGGCGTTGGTGGTGATCGCCGAGACGAGGCTCTGGTTGGGAATGTTCCTGAACCTGCCGAAGCCGACGCCGAAGAACGGCGACAACCGCTTGTCGGACCACGGCTCGATGTGCGCGTTGAGGTGCCAGAACTCGGTGCCCGAGAACAGGCCCTGCACCTGCCCGAGCGTCGCCTCGACGTTGATCGATTCGGAGAGCTTGTAGCTCGTCCACACCTTCAGCATCGGTTCGGACTTGAAGCGCCCCCACGACGCGCCGAGCTCGAGCCGGCGCGACAAGTAGTCGTCGAGCAGGACGTCGCGAAACGTCTTCGTGCCGCCGGCCTCGGTGAGCGTGCTCTCGAGCTGCCTGCGGTGCACCCAGCCGAGCTTGCCGGAGGCGGTGCGCACCTTGTACCAATCGGTCGCACGCAGCTCGATCGCGATCCATTCCTCGCGCGGCACGACGTGGAAGACCGGATAGCCGCGGCCCGGCCCCGTGCGCATCTCGAGAAACGGATCGGTCACCTGCAACCGCTCTGCGGTGCCCGCGCTCGCGGGAGAGGGCGGCGGCTGAGGCGTCGCCGGCGCCTGCGGCGCCCCGACCTCGACCTGCGCCAGCGCGCACGCGCACGCCAGCGCCGGCAACAGCGCCGCAACGCGTGACATCGAACCGAGGCGCCATGAACGGAGGCCGGCGATCGAACGACTCATTGCGTGTTGCACGTCCCGGTGTTCGGGTCCGGAGGCGTGAACATGCCGTACGTCGCGGTGCTGAATTCGTCCTGCCCTTGCGGTGCGGGCCGGCTGATCCAGTACTGGATCAGCCGCACGTTGGGGTCCTGCTCGTTCTCGAACACGAGGCCGCCGCCGTGCAGCACGCCCTGCACCAGCGGCTTCGTGAGCAGCCGGCTCTGCGACGGCGAGCCGATCACCGTCGCGGCCTGCGACGAGTAGAAGTTCTTGTACATGTCGCTCTGGCGGATCACGTCGGGCGTGTTGGCCGGGTTGGTCACGTCGAGCGGCACGGCCCGTGGCACGACGCGCAGCGCGCCGCCGGTGCCGTTCGCGCTGTCGTGGCAGCCCGAGCCGGCGCAGCTGTTGGTCGAGATCACGCCGCCCTGGTTGATTCGCAGCTGCGCGAGCAGGATCGGGTTGATGCAGCGCTGGAAGTACGCGTACGACAGCTTCTGCCCGCCGACGGTGCTCGGGTTCTCGACGTCGGACGGGTTGCCGAGCGGGTTGCTGCCGCCGCCGCAGCTCCCGACCGCGGCCGCGATAAAGCAAAAACCCGCGAGGCGGATGCCTCGCGAGTCGTGAAGGAGTCGCCGCGCCGACGTCATGGGGTCGGACAGCCTCCTCGGATCCAGTTCGCGATCGCGTTGTAGTCGGCGCTGCCCTGCGGCAGCACCGGCGCCGTCTGCGCGAGATCGCCGGCCGGGTGCGGCACCGTCGAAGGCCGCGAGAGCAGCGCGTTCGACGCCGGGTTGCAGGTGTCGGAGATCATCGTCAGCGTGACGTTGAAGTCGCCCTCCGCGTCGCCGGTCAGGATGAAGCGATTCCTCAGGTACGAGACGCCCGGCGCCTGCGCGGCGCCGGAGCTGCCGGTGGGCTGGTGGCACGCGACGCAGCTGCGCTGCAACACCGGATTGACCTGCGCTTCGAAGCTCGCCTGCGTCAACGTGCCGACGACGCGCACGCCGCTCGCGTTGTTGCCGAGGTCGTTGTAGTACTGGCCGCCGAGGTCGATCCACTCGGTCAGCACGCGCTTCTCGGCCAGGTTCAGCAAGGTCGCGTGGTTGGGCGCGGCGGGAGTCGGATGCGCGGTGCGCGCTTCGGGGCTCGCCTTCAGGTCCTCGCCGAACACGATCTCGACGAGGCGACTCGCCCGCGCCAGGCCTTGTGCGCCGCCGGCGCTCGTTTCGACCAGCGGCGCGCCGCGCACGATCACCGGAACGCCGTTCTCGATGCGCGTCACCGGCTGGCCGTTCGAACCGATCACCGGATCGCCGAGCAGCAGTTCTTCGTACGACTGCAGGCGTCCGGTGCCGGCGATCGTTCCGCGCAGGTCGAGCCTTGCCGGGTCGCTGTGGCAGCTGACGCAGCTGCCGCCGGCGCGCGCGCGCTCCCAGATCGGCTGCACGTGCTGCGGATAGTTGATGATGCCGTTCACCGGCACCGGCGTCGCGAGGTCGTCCGTGGAACTCGCGTTGCCCAGGTAGCGGATCGCGATCGACGGGCGCGCCGTCACGCCCGACTTGGTCGTGTCGGCCCACTCGTCCTGCGACACCATGTCCGGCTGCAGGCTCAGCTTGCTCGGATCACGGCGCGTGTTCAGCGATGCCATCGTCTCGCCCGAGCGGTGCTCGTTCGACATCGTCGTGAGCCAGCCCGCCGGCTTCGTGTTGACGACCGCGCCGGTGTTCAGCGCGGCACCGCGGCGCGGGCTGTGGCAACCGTCGCACGTACGCTTCTCGCCCGGACGAACCTGGATCCAGTTCAGGTGCGTCTGCATGCCGCGGCCCTTCGCGTCGGTGATCGACAGCGCGAGCGGCACGTCGGCGGGCACCTGCAGCTTGAACGAACCGTCGGGCTCGACCGGGGCGTAGCCGAGGATCTGCTGCGGCTCGAACTCGGTCTCGCCGATCGCGCCGCGCACGCCCATCGTGTTGGCCTGCGGCGCGACCGCGCGCGTCGCGCGCACGAAGCGCGCCGGCGCGCAGGTGTAGGCCGGGTCGGCCGGGTCCTTGATGCGCACCAGGTCGGCGACCTGCGAGCGCGTGTCCATCGCATCCGACGGAGCGGTCATCGCGATGCCCGACGTGCAGCCGGGCTTGTCGGATGCGGCGAGCACCGTTTCGCCCATGCGCTGCAGGCCGTCGGTGTCGTAGACGCTGCGCACTTCGATCGTCGCCATGCCCTGCGCGGCGAGCGCTGCATCGACGATGGCCGGATCGACGGTGGCCGGCTCGGGCCGCGCCTGCAGCGCGACCGGATCGGTGTACATGAAGCCCGC
>Ga0187893_10010658_pt1 | contig 13609 bp, 10 predicted proteins | sample MA1701074metaG_FD_139574 | JGI IMG/M metagenome (GOLD analysis project Ga0187893, IMG submission 139574) | White microbial mat communities from a basaltic lava cave in the Kipuka Kanohina Cave System on the Island of Hawaii, USA - MA170107-4 metaG ...
ACCTGTAACCTGTTCCCTATCACCTACTCGATTGAAGGAAGCCCACTGAAACGAAGAGTAGGGGACAGGTTACAGGGAACAGGTGACAGACCTAAGCCCTGTAACCTGTAACCTGTTCCCTATTACCTACTCGATTGAAGGAAGCCCACTGAAACGAAGAGTAGGTCAGACCGGGTGCGATTAAAAGCGGGACTTCCAGTATGGAGTGCGGTAACTCGTTACCGCTTTTGATTGGAAAACTAAAGCTGCGAGCGTGTCGCCTTCACTCCAAAATCAGGCTTCTGTCTTCAAAGGGCTGCCACTTGACAGGTCGCACGGTCAAGCAGGTGATAAGACGAGGGTCTCACTTTTAATCGCACCCGGTCTGACCCTTGCGCTTGAGTGCGGTTGCTATTCGGCCTGCTGATCTGTAGATTCTCGCTATGAGGCTTTACCTCGATAGCTGTAGCTTGCAGCGACCCTTGGACAGCAAAGACCAAATTCGCATCGTGCTTGAATCTGAGGCGGTGCTTGTCATCATCGCCCTTTGCGAAATGGGCCATATGGAATTGGTTTCGTCCGAAATTCTGCTCTTCGAAACCCAGCAAATCACAACCGCCTCGCGTCGGGAATATGCTGTCGAGGCGCTGCGTAAGGCAAACATAATCATAAGACTCGATGACGAGATAAAGCAGAGAGCCAGGGAAATCGCGGACGCAGGTGTTATGCCGATGGATGCCTTGCACCTGGCATCGGCTGAAAAAGCAAAAGCAGATTACTTCTGCACTTGCGACGATAAGTTGTTGAAAAAGGCAAAGGCATTATGCGAACCTGAGATGAAAGTGGTTTCGCCCGTACAGTTGTTGGAGGAGATGGAAAATGACAATGGAAGTTAAGCCCTTAGCGGAAATCACACACGAAGCAATCGCTGTGCTGTGCAGGCATATAGGAGTCGCTAATACGATGCGCTTCATCAACCAATTCACGGCGGGATACGGCAACTATACGGAAGAGCGGAGAGAGAGATTTGCAACTATGTCGTTGGAAGAGATTGTGTCAGAGATCGAGCAGAATAGAGAGCAGTAGGTTCGGCTGACACTTTCTGCGCGAAAACTTGAAATTTTTATCTCTTCTGTTATTCTTCGTGTTCCTTCGTGTATAACGGAAGAGCGAAGCCCATTCACCGGATCGAGAAGACCGATCAGTTAAAATTTCATTCGAGGCTTATAGCCTCTTCCTCCTCAATCGCTTTTTCACGGGAGGCTTGAGAATGACTCTCGCTGTTTGCGTAGGCAATCCCGAAAACAAACCCGCTTCTTATACGCGCTTCGTCCTGCCCTTCGCTTACAGGCTGACGAAAGCCGAACTATATGAAGGAGAATTCCACTATCGGAGAAATGATTTTGAAAAGGATGGCGAGAAGGAAAGATGGGGAGTCAAATGGCGTAAACAGTACCTTACGGGAGAAACCTCCAGAGCTTTGTTCGAGAGGGCCGGATGGTTCATCCTCGAAAAGAAAGCGGATTCGAAAGAGGCTGGCGGCAAATTCCGAATGAATTTCGCTTCCTTCGACATTGAAATCGCCGCGCCCAGACTCATTCTCTTCGAGCAAGCCTCGGCTGCCTCGAACCGAAATCCGGAAGGTGAAGACCTGCTGCAAACAGGGTTTTTAGTGGTGGAGATTTTCTTCCCTGAGGGAGAGCCGACGCTGGACGATCTGCTGAAAATCAACGAGCGATTCAGATACAAGGAAGCGATATATGAGGGTCACAAGGTAAATATTAATGAAGGAGAAGAGTCGAAGGAGACTTCGATGTGGGGCAGGAAGCTCGACAGCGTTTTCGATCTTTGGGAGCATCTACTCAGCTTCCCGGTCGTGATTGAAAACGAGAGCGAGCCATATTATCTTCACCGCTACTTTCATCCGAACACTGATAAAAAAGATGATAAGAAAGGCTGGGATGTTTATTCCGACGCAAGGGCTTTCGTCTGGACGTGCGCGACTATCCCTGAAGGCGGCAGGGCTTTGAAAAAAGAATTCAATAGTTGCAGTGCCACTCTCAAAGCCCACGAATTCGGTCACTGGATAAAACTGCTCAATGTTGATCAACCGGGAATCACTCCCAGAGACACTCATTCTTCCGTCACGGAGTTCGAGCGCGAGTGGGCCAAAGAGCGCACATACCGTCGATGGGAAGAGTCGGGGACATTTTACGGATTCAACTATCACAGTGGAGCTTTGCTGGGGCCGGATCAACCGTCTTATCTTTCTACGCACTTCGGACAGATGTATTTCGATCTGGTGATGTTGCTGCTTTACCTCCGGGTGACGCTGTTTCGCTTCAGCGACCGGCTTTTCACGATATCAGCCGACGCGCGAAAAAAACCGATGGATGATGACAAGCATGAGGCGTGGGCCGATGAGTTCGATAAACTCCGATGGCAGTTCACGCTATTTACCAATCTTTACCAGTTCCCTCTGATATCGAATCAGCAACAGGCCGTCGAATTGTATTCTCTTGCGCGCAAGTATCTCGATGTCGATGCGCTCTACGCTGAAGTGCAGCAGGAGATTCACAACAGCTATGAGTATCTGGTTCAGAAGCGCGAACAGTCTCAGACGGAAATAACCACTCTGCTTACGGTGGTCGCATCCGTAGGAGCGGTCATAGGGCTGGCGATAGGAGCTTTCGCGCTCAAGCCTCTTGAAAATTTCGCCTCTGATCATTGGGCGTTACTATCAGTCATCGTTCTCGCAATATCCTTTTTGCTCTTTTTCAACATAATGAGAAATTCTGATCCTCTAGCCAAATGCCTCAAGCGTCTGGCCCGATCCGGAAAGCAAGGAAAAAAATGGCTGCCGCCGTGGCGTGATTGATTCACTGGCGGTTTTTCATCAGTTTCAATCTTCATCGAGGGCGATCTCATGGCAAGATTCTATCTCCGATTAGAAGGCGTCAATCTCAACCGCTTCGTTTACGATACGACGAACCTCAACGCTGTGCGCGGGGGCGGTCTGCTGCTTCTCGACGCGCCTGAGCGTGTGCGTGAAAGATTCAACTTCGATCGTGTCGCCACGGGCGCATCATCCGGTCTGTATTCATTCGAAGCCGATGATATCACACAAGCGGAATCCGTCTGTAAACAGGTGAGGGATTTTCTCGATCAGGATTCCAACTACAAACACGCCACTTTCGTCGTTGACATTCTGGCTGCGGGCGATGAAGAGGATTTCCCTATCGACCACGAGAAACTTCTCGCCCTCAATCGCTGGCAACAGATGAACGCCCCGTCGCTCGCTGTGCCTGCCACAAACTCAGGCTTCCATGATCCGTGCGAGATAGACCTCGTTCGGCCCGCTTACAGGAAGAGAAAGATCAAAATTAAAGGCGAAAACAAATCCGTGAGCCGGTCGATTCGTCAGCGCGTCACCTACGGGCGCAGAAAAAAACAGAGCTTCTTTGAAGAACGAAGCGGCATCAGGATTCCCCGCCATCCCGCATTCGCCTTTGATCTTGATGAACTGACCTCTGATGAAAAACAGGGATTACTCAACCACAAGATGGCCGTGATATACCTCGACGGCAACGGCTTCGGCAAAATCCGCGACGAGATTTGTAAGACCCGCGAGAAGCTCATTGAGTTCGATACCCGGTTGAAAGATGGCCAGAAGCAATGGCTCGTTTCTCTGATCGAACTCATGGAAAGCGAAGAGGGATGGATATCGAACAAAGATCGTTACCGAATCGAGGTCTTGCTGTGGGGCGGGGATGAAATCATCTGGGTCGTGCCTGCGTGGAAGGGATGGCAGACGCTCGCGCTGTTGTTCGAGACGGCTCGAAGCTGGGAGAAGTTCGGAGACCACCGTTTGACGCACGCAGCGGGAATAGTTTTCTGCCATCACAACGCCCCGATCAATCGCATAAAGGAACTCGTCGAAAAACTCGCAGACCTTGCGAAAACGAAAGACCGCCGGAGCGATCTATTCGCTTATGAAGTTCTGGAATCGTTCGACTATGTGAGCGGCAATCTGCTCGACTACAGAAAAGAAAGATGCCCTCAGCCAATCGATCCCGACCTCGATCCTGATCCTTCAATATTGATTCTTTCGCCTGACGGTATGGAAGGAATCATCGCTCACGCGCGAAAGCTCAAAGATGTCATTCCGCGACGAAAGCTTACAGCCATCGTGCGCGAACTGCTCAGGAAGAATCCCGGTGAAGTGCGAAAAAAGAAGCTGGAAAATCTCGATGAAGAACTGAGGTCGGCTATTGAGAGCGCCGGGGCGAAGGATTCGCTCAAAGAGATCACTTCATTCTTCAACAAGGATAAGGAAGCCCGATGGCTTCACCTCGACGCGCTCTGGGATTACCTGGATTGACAGGAGGAATTTATGCTCGATGTTACGTTCAAGGTGACGCTCACCGTCGAAGGCCCCGTCATGTCGCGTTCGTCCGAGCCGGGGCGTCAGGGCGTCGATTCGGTGATGGCCAGAGATTCCAATAACGCGATGTGTCTGCCCGCTTCGCTCGTCAAAGGGCGATTGCGCCAGTCGCTTTGCGAAATTTATGAAGCCTCTGATTGGGATAAGGAGGAAATCTATAATTGGCTCGGACGCAAATCGGAAAATCGCCGCGGCTGGCTTCCCGATAGAGGGCTGCTCGATTTTTCAGACTTCGTGAATGAATCCGAGGGCCGCGATGAGACGCTTTTCCGCATCAGCATCGACGGCGAGCGCGGCGCGGTCAGAAAAGGCCATCTTCAGGTCATCGAATCGCCTTTCGCCGTGGGCGAGGGAATAAACTTCACCGGAGAAATAAAGTTCTTTGCGCGTGATGAAAGACAACTCGAACGCATTCGATCTATGCTCGAAACTGGCCTTCGATGGTCGCCCGTTTATGGATCGGGAAGAACCACAGGGTTCGGGCGCACGACGGGCGCGAAGGTCGAAGTTGAAAGAGATAAAAGAGGCAGGATACGCGAGATAGATATTTCTCCCGTTCCTGTGAGCGGCGATCTCTCGCGCCTCGACATCGCGATCAACCCCCGGTCTCCTTTCTGCATCGCGCGACCGAGAACGGTCGAAAATCTTTTCGAGTCCGACGATAAGATTCCCGGAGGAGTAATCAAGGGCTGTCTCGCCGACATCTGGTTGCGATTGCTCGGACGCGACGAACTGGAAATCAGACCTGACACTGACCCCGATCGCCCTGAGCTTTGCCGGCATTTCAGCCGGTTGCGATTCCTGCATGCTTTTCCTGCTCCATCGGGGAGCGCGACGCGCCCGGTCACGCCGCCTTACTCGCTCGTGAAAATTCGTGTGCCTCAGCTTTTCGATGTCGCTCTTTGCGACGGGCCGGGACTTGTAGGTTCGCCGCCCTGCGCGCCGGTCTTCCATATCGATTGGAAAGAATCCACTGATGTGCGCGAAGAGTTCGGATGGGCCGACCCGGTAAGGAAGCTGCGCCTTCACACTGCGATAGAAAACAATCGAGCGAAAGAGAACAACCTCTACGCCTATGAAATGATCGTCCCGAAAGGCTGCCAGTGGTTCGGGCGAATCGATCTCAGCCCGGTGCCTGAATCGGATCGTCAGGCAGTCGCATCGCAACTTCGAGGTTTGCTCGAAGCCGGACTTCGCAGTCTGGGCAAGACCGATGCTTATGCTGCGGTCAGCCTCTCGAAAAAGATCGCCGACAAGTTCGGTTCCAGTTCTGAGCCGGTCAGAGGTCTCTGGATAATCACGTTGCAAACACCGGCTCTGCTTTGTGATTCCTCGGAACTCGATGAGACGAGCGGCGAAAGAGAACTCCGAAAGGCGTATGAAAAAGCGTGGTCGGATATTTCCGACAAGAGATTGAAACTCGTTCGATATTTTGCAGGTCAGTCGCTCGCGGGCGGCGAGTATCTGCGCGGGCGATTTCAGAAAGACAAATCTTATAATCCTTTCCTGCTCACCGATGGGGGCAGCGTATTCGTCCTCGCGCCTTCAGATGATTCTCAGGAAGGAATCGAGAAGGCGAAAGAGTGCGTGACGGGTTGGCTTGCAAGCGGGCTTACTGTTCCCGCTTGGGCCGTTCGTCGCTACGCGGATGGAAAGAGAGGCCGCCTCTGGTCGTCTTGTCCCTACGTTCCTGAAAACGGCTTCGGCGAGATAGCCGTCAATCTTTCCGTTCACGAGGATATGTATCCGAAAGGAGCTTTCCATGCCATTTCATAATCGATGGATGATCGAAGGGAGGCTGACGACTCACACTCCCCTTCGAGTAGGCGATGGCGGTGTGAGATGTGAAAAGGACGTTCGTGATAAAAGCGGTAAAACTGAGTTCGATGTTTCTACCATCGCCCTCGATCTGAACGAGCGACCATACATTCCCGGCCCGACTCTCAAAGGCAATATCAGAGAGTGGGCTGACGGCAGAATAGATCAAGCGGCGTTCGAGACTCTTTTTGGAAGAGAAGACGTGGGAGGACATAACGGGATCGCGGGCAAGGCCGAATTCTGGAACGCTCCGTGTCTGAAACTCGATACGTCTTCGATTGAAAAAATAATGAAGTGGACTCCTTACCCCGATGCAAATCGATACACGGGTATAGTCGCTTCGACGGCGATAAACAGGCGAACGCGCACGGTCAGAGAGAAAAAGCTTTTTCATCAGGAGTATGTTCTTGCGGGAGTGAGTTTCGAGGTCAGGATAACGGGTCAGGATGAGGACGGCGATTCGATCAAGGGCGACGACTGTATCATCGAACTGCTTTCCCCGATGGAAGCGTTCAACCGGGACTTCATCACGCTCGGCTCTCACACAGATGACGGATGGGGCCGCTTGAGATGGAAGACCCAAGCGATCAAACGAATCGACCGTGAGGGCCTCGCCGCGTGGATCAGTCGCGGCAGTCCGGGCGCGGGCTGCGAGATGCTCGAAGCTCTCCCGCCTGAAAAAATGCTTGAGCTTGAGGCGGAAGCCCGGAAGCGATTGAACGAGCGCATAGCTGATGGTAATAGATCGCACTTGACGATAGACCTGCGACTTCGATTCGAAGAACATTTCGGGGTCAACGATCCTTATCGAACAGGCAAAGCGGCGGATCGAACGGATGAAGACAACGGCTCTGACCACGCGCCTCTGCGCGATATGGACGGACGACCGATTCTGCCCGGTCGTTCCATACGGGGCGCGATTCGCAGCCGCGCCGAAGCGATTCTCAGAACGATGGATGAAAGATTGAACGCGGGCCGGGGAGGAAAAAAAGTCGCCTGTCATCCTGATGACCCGGATGATTGCTGCGAGGGGATACACGAGATTGGCGAAGTTGAAAATCTGTGTCTGGCCTGTAGAGTTTTCGGAGCCGCCGGGTGGCGCTCGACCTTCAAGCGCGCGGATTTCTCTTCGACTGGCGGGATGGAAACGCCGCGTCAGGAATTCGTCGCAATAGATCGCTTCACGGGCGGAGGGGCCGACAAGAAAAAATTCAACGCCGAGTCGTTTCATCGCCCCGAACTCAGAGGCGCTATCGGTTTCGATCTGGCGAGGCTTGAAAAAAGAGGGGCTGACGTTTGGGCGCTCGGACTAATCGCCCTGACATTGCGCGATCTTGTGGAGGGAGACATTCACCTGGGGTTCGGCGCGTCGAAAGGGTACGCGGCTGTCAGAGCAGAGATTGAACGGATAGGGCTGCCGTCGAATATTGCTGATTCGTTGAAACGAGCGGGACTCGTCGGAGGCGATATCATCAGCGGAGACGAGTTGCAAACGCGCTGGGACCGGCACAAAGGCGCGCTGACGGATTGCGTTAAAGCTTTAGAGCAGGCTGTAGACGAAGCAGCGAAGGAGAGCGATGATGAAATTTCATAATCCTTACCATTTCGTTCCTGTGAAAAAAGAAGAGCGACGCGAAGATATCAGCAGCGAGTCATTCAGGAATGGTTCTCTGCCTTCGTTGCCTGCACACCTCACGCATGATCGCTTCGCGGCGGGCGCGTATTCGGGGCGCATAGTTTGTCGTCTGACTACTGAAGACCCTCTGTTCGTCGGAAGCAGCAGGAAAGGCGAGACTGAACCTGCCGTCGTTGAGCCTTACGAACTGGGCAAGATGCCTGCGATACCGGCTTCTACGATTCGCGGATTGATCTCTTCGATAGCCGAAGCTGCCAGCAATTCCGCCATGCGCGTGCTTGAAGATGAAATGTATTCTTACAGGAAGACTATCGATATCGATAAAGACGCCGACGAAAAAGAAAAGGAAAAACATAAACCGCTTTCGGCTATCGGGATGATCGTCGAAATCAATGGCCAGTTTCGCCTTCGCCCTTTGACATTGCCTGTTCTGGAATGGTCGAAAGACAAAAACTGCTGGGAGATATCGGAAATCTACAAAGGGATTTATCAACGACCAAACCTGAAAGTGTATATCGGCGACAAGGATTCGATACGAAAACCCGACTGCCCATACAGAACCTACAACCACGCGGATAAGAAGTTTTACTATATGAAGCTCCATCTTCCTGATAAGAATCCCAGGCGATGGAACAAAGACGGAACACTTACAAGAGATAGGTGGCAATATCCGGAGAGAGGTAAATTTCTTCTTGCGCAAAAGCCTCTCAGGGACGAAGAGCCTTTGCTCAAAGCGGAAGTCCCTCCGAGAGAACTTTCGCTTTACACTCGCGGAATCATCCGCGCACTGGGCATTTATGATGCTGACGGCAATGAAAGGAAAGATATTCCTGAGAACAAACACCGCGAAATTTTCATACCTTATCCCGAAGGCGTCGAGTATTGGTCAACCATTGAAATCCCGCAGGATGTCATCGATAGATTCCACGACTTGGCCGATCAGCGCACGAACTCGAAAAGAGAAGATGAGCCTTTGCAGTTGCCTTATGAACCTGTCGGCACAACTCGCAACAGCAAACCGAAAAATGACGAAGACCACTCGTTCCGACTCAAAGACGGCGACTTGGTTTATTTCCGCCCGACCGGAGGCTTGCCCAATCGTGTCGCTGAAATCTCGCTCTCATCCATATGGCGCGGCAGAGTCGAAACCATCATCAACGACTCATCCGAGGCCGCTTCTTCTCATAGCTTCTTCGCTCAGGTCGATAAAGAACTGCTTCCCTTCAATGCTGATCGCAGTGTCATCACGCTTGCGGAACAGCTTTTCGGTTTCGTCGAGGAAAAGGAAAAAAAGGACGAAGCCGCGAAAGACGATAAGGAATCACTCGCGCTCGCAAGCCGATTGTACCCTTCGCCCGCGCGACTCGAAGGAATCAGAAACACGGATGACACCGATTGGGAGCCGGACGGCAAAAACAATCCTTACACCTGCGACCGAAAGAATGAGGGATCATGGGTGACGCTGAAAATTCTCTCAAGCCCCAAGCCGCCTTCGCCCGCGATGTATTTCAAACTCGCTGACGGCAAAGGGGGATACATCAAAAAACGCGAACTCGATCCCGCGAAGCATCAGCCGCAGGGGCGCAAGTTTTATCTTCATCGCTGGCCGCACGACATCGCCGATCCGTGGAAGAGCGATCCGCAGCAAATGAAGGAGCCCTACAGGCGCGCAAAGCAACAGGTCAAAGTCTGCCCCGTCAAACCGCGAGCCGTCTTTTACTTCCATATCGATTTCGAAAATCTCTCCGATCTCGAACTCGGATTGCTGCTATACGCGCTGCGCCCTTCAAAAGAGTTCCGTCACAAAATCGGCATGGGGAAAGCTCTGGGTCTCGGTCGCTCGCGCATAGAGCCTGTCGGATTGTTCCGCATCGATAGAATCGACCGATACTCAGCCGCCGGACTCACCGCGCCGCGATACGGCGAAGTCTGGCGCGCAGGCGACTCGAACGCTTATCCGTGGACTGATGATGCCAGCCTGCCTGACCGCTACAGCCGCGAAATCTCTGCCGCAGGCCGACCCCTCACGAAAAGCCCGCACGAAATTTACAGCGAGTTCGGCGACCGAATGAACGCGGAGATTCGACACGCGCTCGAACTCATCGGCAACCCTGCTTCTCTGACGGCCCCGGTTCACACGCCGCTGGTCGCGAATCAGAAGCGCGAAGACGAAACATTCAAATGGTTCGTGGCCAATGATTTCGGATCAGGCAAGAGAAGAAAGATAGAAGCGAAAAAGAAATTCCTCAAACCGATCACCATCGCGGATGATAAAATCCCTACGCTGGATAAACACGAATGGAGCGATGAGTGAGCGCGACGGAATCAAACAATCTGGAATTTTTCCTCGGCGGACACGACCTCGAAATGCTGGTCATAAGCGACCTTATAAGAGAAGTCGCGCCCGACCGCCTGCATGACAAAAATCTCCGCTGGGGAGCCAGAGCCTCTGACTATGAAACTGAAATAGAAGCCTGCCTCAGCGAAGGTCGCACGCCCGTACTCATAGAATTGGAAAACGATCTCGCGCTCGATCCGGCTTGCGCCCTCGTCATAGTCGATCATCACGGCCCTCGCGCCGGTCGCGACAATCCCACATCTCTGCATCAGGTCTTCGATCTTCTCCGCCTCTCTGCCGAAAGATGGACGCGATGGATGGAACTCGTGGCTGCCAATGATCGCGGTTATATCCCGGCTATGATAGACGCGGGCGCGAGCCGCGACGAGCTAGAAGAGGTGCGCCGCCTCGACCGCAGCGCGCAGGGAATCACTGACGAAGAAGAGTCTCTTGCCGAGCAATCTTTGAAAACGGTTGAAACCCTCGCATCAGGAAGACTGACCGTCGTTCGACTCCCTCACTCGCGCACGGCTGCGGTGACTGATCGCCTCGACCTCGGCGGAACGGGATACGAGAACCTGCTGGTAGTTTCGCCTTCGGAAGTAAATTTCTTCGGCGCTGGCCGCCTAATCCAATCGCTCGATAGGGCCTTTCCCGGAGGCTGGTCGGGCGGCGCGCTCCCCGAACGCGGTTTCTGGGGACACCCTGCGGTTGATTCGGAAAAAGTAATTTCTTTTCTCTTATCGAAGCTTCCCGCATGAAAACCCCCGGCCTTTACGATCAACTTTGCATCACTGCGACTCTGCGTCGAGCCTGGGAGCGCGTAGAGGAATCCGACGGATGCGCAGGCGTCGATGGCGTGAGCCTCGATCACTTCGCTCGAAACCTCGAAGATCAACTCGCTCTGCTCAGAGGCGATCTCCTGGCCCGCACTTACTCGCCTCTGCCTCTGATGAGTTTCAAAGTGCCGAGACAGGACGCAGGCGAGCGCACGCTCAACGTCCCGGCAGTTCGCGACCGCGTGGCCCAGCACGCGCTCATAGATGTCGCTGGCCATCTATTCGAGAGGGAATTCGAGAACTGTTCGTTCGCCTATCGCCGCGGGCGTTCAGTCGATCAAGCTCTGGCGATTGTCGAGATGCGGCGCGAAGAAGGCTATGAGTGGGTTCTGGATGCCGACATTCGCGCTTTCTTCGACAACGTCGATCACGACCTGATGATGAGCCGCGTGGCCGAACTCATACCCGAAGCCGAGATATGCAATCTGATTCGCGGGTGGATAGCAGCGAGAGTCTATGACGGAGAAAAAATCATTCCGATGGAAAAAGGATTGCCGCAGGGCGCGCCCATCTCTCCGATGCTGGCCAACCTCTACCTCGACCGCTTCGACGAACAGATAACGGGAGCGGGCTATAAACTCGTCCGCTTCGCCGATGATTTCCTGATACTGTGCAACAGCAGGCCCAAAGCCGAAGCCGCTTTGCGACTGACCGCCGACATTCTGACAAAACTCAAACTCGCCCTGTCGGAAGAGAAAACCCGTATTACGAGTTTCGCGGACGGATTCAAATTTCTCGGAGCCTCGTTCGTCCGCAGCCTGTGTTTGAAACCTCCGCCGCGACGCAAAGCAAAAGAGACCTCGCCCGTCACCATCCCGCCTCCGCTGCCCGTGCTGAGGGGCGGACGGGCGGAAAAATTCAATCCCGCTCTCGGAGATGCGCTTCAGGAAGCGTTGCTCAAAGTTTCAGAAAGTGAAGTGCCTTCCTATTTTCAATCTCGCCGGTCTGAACCGTCGCCCGCGAGCGAAGACGATACGATGGATCAACCGACGCCGGAAGACGCGCTCACTCCTTCACTGCTCACGCTTCGCACTCTTTACATTCACGAACACGGCGCGCTGATCAGATGCGAGGACGATCATCTGGAAATTCTCAGAGACGGCGTAGAACTGTTGAGCATACCCGCTTTCAAACTCGATCAGATAATCGTCTTCGGCAATTCGCAGATAACCACGCCCGCTATGAAATTCTGCATGCGAAACAATATCCCCATAGTGTTGCTCTCGGCGCAGGGCAATTTCTCAGGCACTATCGAATCGCAGGGCAATCAAAACGTACTGCTGCATCGCCTGCAGTTCATGCGCGCCGAAGAAGAACAGTTCGTACTCGAAACGGCGCGAGCCATAGTGTCGGGAAAGATAGCCAACTGCCGTTCGCTTCTTCAACGAAGACATCGAACGACAGCCGACGAACGGCTCTCGGCGGCGATCGAAGGGATGGGAGCGATGAAACTCGCGCTCGAAACCGCCGCCAGCATAGAAGAAGTGCGCGGGCTGGAAGGCGCGGCGGCCCGCCATTATTACAACGGGCTTGCGGCCTGCTTCAAAGAGCCTTTCCGTTTCGAGCGACGCACGCGCAGACCTCCTCTCGATCCCGTCAATGCGATGCTCTCGTTCGGTTACTCGCTGTTGTTTTACAACATCTATGCGATAGTGCGCGCACGCGGGCTGTTGCCTTATGTCGGAACGCTGCACGATCTCAGACAGGGGCATCCGGCCTTATGCTCGGACCTGATAGAAGAGTTTCGCGCGCCGGTGATAGATTCTATGGTCACGGCGATGGTCAATCGCGGAGCCATGTCGCCGGGAGATTTCTACTACAACAAAGCAGGCGAAAAGGGAGAAGCGGAAGGCGGTTGCTTTATGACGGACGGGGCGCGGCGCAGATACATAGAGAACTTCGAGCAGCGAGTGAATACAGTCGTTCAGCACCCCATAGCGAAGGTGAAGACGACGTGGCGCGGGTGCATAGACCTTCAGGTGAGCCTGTATATAAAAGCGCTGCGTGGAGAGGTTGAGAGATACATACCAATGGAGAAGAGGTGAGATGCTTTATGTAGTTGCATACGACATAGGCGACGACAAGCGGCGCACGAGGGTCGCGGATGAATTGGAGAACTGGGGGCGACGTGTGCAGTTTTCCGTCTGGGAATGCGACCTTGAGGCGAAGCAGGCTGACGAGTTGATAGAGCGACTGCGGAGGGAAATGAGGACGGGAGACAGTCTGAGGATGTATTGCCTGTGCGCAACGTGTCTGGAGAAGTCAGTCATCATTGGGGAAGGGGGCTTTCAGACGGACGCAGGATTTTATCAAATTTGAGGGGTAGAGGCAGTCATGTGAGCATCGCGTAAGAAAAAGAAACGATTTGCCAAAAAAGGCTGGAAGTGATAGAAAGTAAGAGGTTTAGAACAATAAGCGGAAGAAGAGAAAATGGGTAGATCGGCGATGATTGAAAACAAAGGGGTTAGAGGAAAAAAGGGGGCGAGAGGAGGCTGATAAATGAAAGAATTTGGTGAAACTGGGGAGGTGCGCACAAAAGGGTCTGTAACCATAAG
>Ga0187893_10010659_pt1 | contig 13607 bp, 9 predicted proteins | sample MA1701074metaG_FD_139574 | JGI IMG/M metagenome (GOLD analysis project Ga0187893, IMG submission 139574) | White microbial mat communities from a basaltic lava cave in the Kipuka Kanohina Cave System on the Island of Hawaii, USA - MA170107-4 metaG ...
ATAGGTCCTGCCGTGAATTGTGCCGGTAGTGATGGCCTCGGGTTCAGGCCCCTTGTCATCACTGCGAGAGTCCACTGTGTTGTCGGTATTCGAGACGTTGAACGCCTCGGGATAGTTGACCGACCCTATGATCTCGAATTGATTGCCGCTATCCCAGACTTGCTCTATGCTCGTACTCCAGATCGAAAAAGAGCGCGCGCCGAAGGAGAACAGAAAGTCGTAGTCCCCGTCGCCGTCCGTGTCGCCGTTGGCGGAGGTGACGCGAAGGCGTCCCATTTCTGAGTCCTGCTGGATTTCGCTTGCGTTGGGATAGTTACGGGGATCGAGGCGCAATTCCGAGACGCGTCGTTCTTCCACAAACGCCGTGTACTCGCGCGCATCGCCTTCATTGGCGGTAAGTAGATAGAGTCTGCCATCGGCCGCCACGTAGGACGCGATGGCATCGGGCATGTACATACCCCAGACGGTCCAAGTGCGGAGCGAGATCGCGTTGTCCCGGTCGCTCGCGTCAAGTGCGTTTTCTCTCCGCCAGTGTTCCTTCAAGCCGAGTCCAACGATCCGTGTAACCGTGGCGCTGTCGATGTCGATGATGGCGATAGCATTGGCCTCCTGAAGGGTTACCCACGCAGTCTTGGAATCAGGGGAGACTGCGATGTACTCAGGCTCGACGTCCTGTGCCACGCTTGCGCCAGGTCCAAAAATGCGAACCATGGGATCGAGCATCGCGCGGGTGAAGGCACGGAAACTGGCTGTGCGAGCGTCCGCCTGAGTAATTGCCGCAGCCCCACGTGAGATGTCGATGATGCTGACGCTGCCTTCGGGATCAATCGAATAGTCAGGGGACGGCTCGGCTTCGTTGGCGACGACCACCTTCCTGGCGTCGGGCGTGAAGGTCAGCATGTCCGGCACAGCACCGACCTTTACCGCGCTGAGGAATCGTCCATTCGCATCGAAAAAGACCGCGGAGCCGGGATCCGTCCTGGGGTCCGCTTCGACCGCAACGGCGACAATGCCGTTCTTGACCGCAACACTGTTCGGAGCGCGGCCGTGTTCGGGTGGGATGCTGATCTGGGACATGCGGCGTAGATTCGACGGATCGGACATGTCGAGCATGTCGATTGTGCGATCCGCACCGTTGACGACGAACAGTCGTTGCGTTGTTGGATCATGGGCGACGATCTCGGCAGCACCCTGATTATAGACTCCGGTGCGGAATGTTCCCAGGACAGAAAGGCTGGGATCCTGTGTCCAGGCACAGGGAGACAAAGCCAACGCGAGAGCGGCGGTACAGGTTGAGCGAATCATATGAGTGATGGTGTGGTTCGGGAGATAAACTAAATAAGCTAACGTCGCATTGTTAATTCTTGATGACAAGATCGTGGTAATCCCGGCGAGATACCTTGCGACATACGATGATAGACCATGCGCCTTATCGAAATGGCCAACACCTCTCTAAAATTGGAGAATCAACATGCGCATCGCAATTGTTCTGCTCACGATCTGGACGGCCTTTGCGGCTGACACGCCCAAGCGAGGTGCGAACTCCGGGATGAGCGCGGAGCGGCTGGCACGCATCGCGCCCCGCATGAAAGCGATGGCCGACGCGGGTCATATCGCTGGCACCGTGACTCTGATCGGACGAAATGGCAGCATCGTCCATCACGAAGCCGTGGGCTATGCCGATATCGAGATCAAGCGCTCTATGGCCAAAGACACCATCGCGCAAATCATGTCGATGACCAAGCCGATGGTGGGCACGGCGATCATGATGCTGGCCGAGGAGGGGAAGCTCGGCATAACTGATGCCGTCGAAAAGCACCTCCCTGAGTTCCGCGGCCAAATGCTCAAGGATGCTGACCGCCTCAAGAAGCCAGCCCGACCCATCACCATCCGCGATCTCATGTCGCATACATCTGGTATGGCGTCGAATCCACCGCCGGGCCTCGCCGAGCTGTATCAAAGAATGGACCGCACGCTTGCTGAAGCGTCCCTGATCTATTCACAGGTTCCGCTCGAGTTCGAACCGGGGACCCAATGGCGCTACTCGAATCCCGGAATCGCGCTACTCGGCCGTATCATCGAGGTCGCAGCCGATCAGCCGTTCGAAAGGTTCATGGCCGATCGCCTCTGGACCCCTCGGCATGAAAGACACGTTCCTGTTTCCACTCGAAGAAAAGAAGTCCCGCATCAGCGCCGTCCATGCCACAAAAGAGGGAAAACTGCAGCGGGCGGATGGCACCATCCTCGGTGGCGACGCGTTGAAGTACCGCGCTGGAGCCAAGTACTCCGCGCCCGAGTTCGGCGCCTACTCAACGGCACAGGACTTGTTCCATTTCTATGAGATGCTGCGCAACTGAGGAGTTCACCAAGGCCGGCGGATGATCTCGCCAGCCTCGATCGATACGATGACCGCCCTCCATACCGGCGATATCCGCTCTGGCCATATGCCAGGCACAGGGTTCGGCTTGACGTGGGAAGTGGTGAAAGAGAATATCGGCACGCTGAACTTTCTACCGATCGGAGCTTTCGGCCATGGCGGAGCCTTCGGTACGCATGGATGGGTGGACCGCAAGAACAACCTGGTTGGTGTCTTCATCGTGCAGGGCGGAGCTGGCACCGCCGACGCCAAGTACGCGTTTATGCGTATGGCGAATGCGGCGATAGATTGATTTGTACATTTATAGGGCAGACCCTCGGCCTGCCCCACTCAGCCGGCGCGTTCCATGTAACTGGCGTCGGCCGTGCTCACGCGGATCTTTTCGCCGCTGTTGATGAATGGCGGCACCTGCACGACCAGTCCAGTCTCGAGCTTGGCCGGTTTGGTCACATTTGACACCGTGGCGCCTTTGAGACCAGGCTCGGTGTCGACGATCTTCAGGTCGACTGTCGGAGGCAGATCGACGCTCATCGGCCTGTTCTCGTAGAACACCACGTTGACCTTCATCTGCGGAATCAGGTAATCGACCGCGTCGCCCAGCAGCTCCTTCGACAAAGGAATCTGGTCGAAGTTTTCTGTGTTCATGAAGAAGTACGAATCCCCGTCATCGTACATGTACTCCATTTCGTGCTCATCCAGAATCGCCCGCTCGACGCGGTCTTCCGAGCTGAACCTGTGCTCGATCATGGCGCCGCTAGACAGCTTACGCATCTTGGCTTGCACGAAACCACGCAGGTTGCCAGGGGTCCGGTGCTCCTTCTTGAAGATCGAATACAGTTCATTGTTGAACTTGATCACCATGCCCGGACGGAGTTGTGTTGCTGCAATCATAGGTAGGGATGTTGGTGGAAACCTTATTGTAGCAGAGGTTCCCACGGCAGCCCTTACCATCGCAGCTTTAAGCCAAACTGCACCGTACGGCCATCTCCCGCGCCGGAGATGACGCCGAACGTGCCCGCGCCGAGTTGGTTCCCCGGATTGCCGAAGTGCGGCGTGTTCATCGCATTGAACGCTTCCGCACGGAACTGCAAGTCCAGCTTCTCCACGATCTGAATAGCCTTGTAGACGGCTAGGTCGAAGTGAATCACTCCGGGCGACTCCACCGCGTTGCGCGGCGCATTGCCGATCGTGAAGTTTGCCTGCCGTACGAAGGAGCCTGTATCAAACCAGCGATCCAATGTTCTTTCGCCGCGCGGAAGCCTGGCGTCACGGATCTGGTTCGGGCGGTCTACTTGGCCCGTGTTGGCGGGATTGCCTTGGACGGTGAGGTTCACGCGATCGCCGGTCGAAAAAGTGGTGATACCGGCAACGGCCCATCCGCCAAGAGCCAGATCCACGGCGCGTGAGGTTGCATTCAGGAAACGCCGGCCGCGGCCGAACGGCAGATCGTAGTTGTTGGTCATCACGAAGCGGTGCGGGTAGTGGTTGTCCGACAGCCCCCGCTCCAAGCGCAGGTTGCGAGGGTCCGGTGGACTATCGATGAGGTCGTCGATCGCCTTCGACCACATGTAAGCGCCGAGGAAGCTGAGGCCCGCCGAAACCCGCTTCTCGAACTTGAGCTGCAGGCCGTGGTAGATCGAATTGGCGGTCCATTCGCGGCGGAAGGTATCGGCAAGCGGCGTAACAACGTACGACAACCCCGGCACCTCCAGGCGAGTTACCGGACGCCGGCTGTTGATGTCGCCGGGACCTGGCAGCGGTGCGTTGGTGTCGATACGGTGCAGCAGGTGGTTAGCCTTGTTGCCGATGTAACTAATGTCCATCGTCAGGTTGTTCATGAGCTGGTGCTGGATGGTCAAATTCCACTGTTGCGAGTAAGGGGTGATGTTGTTACGGTCTTGCGAGATCGTCTGCAAGTTGGTGACATTCGCCGTCGTCGCTCCCAGCGGGTAACCATCGCGAAGCAGGATCGTGGGACGAATGCTGTCGGTGAAAAAGGAGGATTGAAAGAAGAACGGCGGACCGGCGTGCAGATAGCGGTCGCCGATGTGCTCCACGCCCCCATAGTAGATGCCGTAGCCGGAGCGTATGACCGTACGATCCCCAACGCGATATGCGAAACCGACGCGGGGAGCGAAGTTCAGATAGTCCACCTTGACGGTAGATCGATCTTCGAGGCCGCCGTCTTTGGCCACCCGCAAGCCCGGGTTCCTAGGGTCGCTATCGATGTCGAAATTGGCAAGCTTGTTGTACTTATCAACCCACGGACTAATGAATTCATAGCGCAGGCCGAGCGTCAGCGTGAGTCGGCTGGTAGCTTTGAACTCATCCTGTACATAACCGTGGTAAAGGCGCCGCCGCAGCGCCGACTGGGCTCGCGAGGAAAGCTGCGACTGGAACGGGATACCCAGCAGCACGTCGGCAATCGGATGTCCATCGCGGACCGGCGAGGTCTGGCGCGTGAAGTTGCCGTTCATCGTGAAGACACCGTTCGCCTGGTAATGATGAACCTGCGGTGACTGAGGCCAGGTAAGACTGACGCCGAACTTCATCGTGTGGCGACCACGCATCCAGCTCAGGTCATCCTTGAACTGCCGCACTTGCGAGTCGGTACGGTTGGGGTTGCCCGTGCCGGTTCCGAGGGCGCGGTAACCGCTTATGGTGAAGTTGGCGAGCCCGGCGAGATCGTAGGGCAGGCCCTTGAGTCCGATCTCCCTGTTGTAGTTCGTGTCCGCGGGCGACAGTCTGTCGGTGAGTAACTGGTTGTAGCCGAGCCGCATGGTGTTGAACATCGTGGGGCCAAGGATGTGCGTGTGGCTGAAGGCGTACGAGCGTGAGGAATTGTCCAGCAGGTTGCTGCCGCCGAAGGCCGGAGCCGGCAGGTTCTGACCGGAGATTGAGTCGGACCACTGATAGCTGACCCGGAAAAAGACTGTATCGCGAGCCCCGAAATTGTGATCGATCCGCGCGTCGAACTTATCCTCGTTGGACGGATTCACGGGGTTGTAGAGGAAGTTATTGACGAATCCAGGCCTGTTCGGGATCGGATAGAGGTTCGCGGCCTTCAGCCCCACTGCGTCGAGGCGCGACGTTGGAATAATGTCGCCCGCAAACGGTTGACGCATGTTAGTGGCCTGGTTGTAGCTGGCAGGATCGAAAATGCGCACCGCCGCCGTGCCGCGGAGAGACTGTGAAAAATCGCCCCTACGTTCGAGCTCGGTCGGAATCGTCGAAAGCACGGTACCCGAGACACGCTGCCGGCGCCCCTCATAGTCGCCGAAGAAGAAGGTCTTGTTGCGAATGATCGGGCCGCCGATGGTCCCGCCGAACTGATTTTGCTTGTAAGGGGGAATCGGAGTATTCGGATTGTCGAAGAAATTCCTGGCATCGAACTTCTCATTGCGCAGGAACTCGAACAGCGTGCCATGAATGTTATTCGTGCCTGATTTCAGCGTCACGTTGACCACTCCGCCCATGTTGTTGCCGAACTCGGCCGAGTAGGCATTCGTCTGAACTTTAAATTCTTCGATCGCATCAACCGACGGCTCGACGGCCTGGCCCTGACCGGCCGTGTAAGCTTGCTGGTGCATATTGTTGTCGAGCCCGTCGAGCATGTAGTTATTCAGCTCCGTGCGCATGCCGTTGGCGCTGAAGCCTGTGCTGCCCTTCTGGCCCGTAACTGGAAATGCGCCGGAACTCAGCGCGGCGAGCACGAGAAAGTCACGGCCATTCAGCGGAAGGTCCACGATCTTCTTGTTGTCGATCACCTGGCCCTGGCTGGCGTCGGTGGTTTGCAGTAACGGCGGCGCCCCCTTCACCTCTACCGACTCGGTTACCGCGCCGACCTCCAGTGTGAAGTCCACCAGCACCGTCTCCTGAATGCGCAGCAGCACACCCGTGCGGATCGCGCGCTTGAAGCCATCGGCTGAAGCGATCACGCGATACCGCCCGATCCGAAGCGGAACGGAAAGGTAGGTGCCGGGCTCGCTCGTTTCGACGGCGTGCTCGACGTTGGTTTCCTCGTGGATCATCGTGATGCGGGCACGAGGAATGACGGCTCCGCTCGAGTCCTGGACGGTACCCGTGATCCGGGCCTGTTCCACCTGAGCCGCCGCTGGCGAAGACAATAGTAGAACAAGAATCAGAACAGAAGCGCAGATAGACGCCCTCATTGGCGAAACCTCCCTTGGGCCTAAGTATACTTGCCCAGAAGCCGGCTCGTTGAGTCCCCGTTGCTAGAATCGAGTGTTCATGTCTGATTTCGACGTCGTAGGCATCGGCTTGAACGCCACCGACACCGTTCTGATCGTGCCCCGCTTCCCGGCCTATGCCGGCAAGGAACCCTTCGATGAAGAATTCCTGAGCCCCGGAGGCCAGGTGGCGAGCGCGATGGTCACCTGCGCCCGACTCGGACTCCGCGTCAAGTATATCGGTACCGTTGGTGACGACGAGCGCGGCCGCATCCAGATGGACAGTCTCCTCGCGTCCGGCATCAACCTCGAACACGTGCACATCCGCAAGGGCGTGGCCAACCAGTCCGCCTACATCGTGATTGACAGCACGACTGGCGAGCGGACCGTGTTTTGGCGCCGTCCCGGAGGTCTCCGTCTCGATCCCTCCGAGATTTCCCCGGAGATGATCTCGCAGTCCCGCATGCTCCACATCGATGGTCACGACACCCCCGCCGTGGCCAAGGCAGCTCGCATCGCACACGAGAACGGAATTCCAGTAACAGTCGACGTCGATAGCATCTACCACGGCTTTGAGAACGTCCTTCCCTTTGTCGATTACCTCGTCACCAGCTCCGAGTTTCCCAGCCAATGGACGAATCAGCGGGACCCGTTTCTCGCGCTCCAAGTGATGCAGGACGAATACAAGATGAAGGTGGCCGCCATGACCCTCGGCGCGCACGGCTGCCTCGCCCGCCACGAAGGCCGCTTCTACTACTCACCCGCCTACGTCGTAAGTTGCGCCGATACCACGGGAGCGGGCGACGTCTTTCACGGGGCCTTCTGCTATGCTGTGCTCGAAGGCATGACTCTCCCGGAATGCCTCGATTTCTCCAACGCGATGGCAGCCCTCAACTGCACGGCGCTGGGCGCTCGCGGAGGGATTGCGACGGCCTCCGAGGCATACGCCCTCATGAAACGCGCCGAACGACGATCGCATCGGGACTTTGCCGCGCGGGCAGCCACGGCCTGATACGATGATTCCTCTCCGCGATTCCCTGCCCAGCCGGTCGGTGCCCACCATCACGATCCTCATCATCATCGTCAACGTTCTCGTGTTTCTGTTCGAGATCTCGCTGGAGCCCTACTCTCGCAACCACTTCGTCGAGCAGTACGGCATGGTCCCACGCTCCTTCCAGCCGTCTTCGCTCGTGACCTCGATGTTCCTCCACGGCGGCTTTATGCACCTGATCGGCAACATGTGGTTTCTGTGGATCTACGGCGACAACGTCGAAGACATTCTTGGACGCGGGCGTTACCTTATCTTCTATCTGGCCTCTGGCCTCGCTGCGGGTCTGGTACACCTTACGTTCAACGCAAACTCTCCGGTTCCCACCGTCGGCGCGAGCGGGGCCATCGCCGGTGTGATGGGCGGCTACATGCTGAAGTTTCCTCACTCGCGCATCGTGACGCTCATTCCAATCATCGTGTTCTTCACTACGGTCGAGATCCCCGCATGGCTCATCCTGATCTATTGGTTCGTCATACAGTTATTCAGCGGGGTGGGGGAGTTGAGCTCCGCTTCGAACGTTAACCAAGGCGGCGTCGCCTGGTTCGCGCATATCGGCGGATTTCTGGCGGGCATGGCGCTGATCAAGGTACTTAAAACGCACGAACGCTATCGTTTTCGCGACGAGCTTCATTGGTAAGCGCCAGATTTGTTTGGTTGTGTTTTCAAGAAGATGGGCTTTGTTCTGAATTTGCCAAAGCCGGCCCGGGGGACCAGCCGCCCCTCTTGACCTGGGTTCACTGTAGCAGGGAGTGGATCCACCTAAAACAGGGGCGCTGGGCTTTCTGCTGTTCGGGAATGCCGTCTTTCGTTTGACAGATCACGTGATCTAAAGTTACGATCAGGCTTGGCAGCAAAGTAGATCAACTAAGAGTTTCAATCCCTTTCGCGCCGGGGTTCCCGTTGCCAGTCAAGTTCCCAAATGTGGGGAGGATTGAATGCGACTTAGGTTATTCTGGGACGTCTACGAGGCCTATGCAGAAGATCCGATCGATTCGAAACGCTCTCAAGGGCGGTTCCACATGCTATCCAGCCCCGGGCGTACATCCTTTCTGGCCGAACGGGCCTCAACCGCCTGGCGTGAGGTGGTCTTTCGATGGAGGGCGAATGAAGGCGCCTACCGGATGGTGGAGATCGAGTCGAACTTGATCATATCATTGATCTCACTGACCCAGGCGCTCGGAAACAGTATGGTGTCACTCGCGAGCAACTCGTGGCGGACGATTACGCTGTATGTCAAGCGCTTGCGAACCAGCTTCGACGTCAGGGAGTTCAGGCGCTACGAACCTATTCGAGAGCTGGCCGGCCGGCCGAACCATTGTAGTGTTTCTTGAATGCCTAAAGTCCAAGTCAAACATCAGGGTCACGCGAATTCGAAGCGTTCAGGAAAGCCTCATGAGTTCACCCGCCGAGTGAAACGTCTTCGTCAGAGCCTCGACGCCTCGCAGGAAGAGCTCGCCCGGCTCTTGGGAGCCTCGTGGGCAACTGTTTCGCGGTGGGAACGCGGGTTGCCGAGCCAACACCCGATGCGGAAGCGCGGTTGATAAGACTTGAGAGTATCGAGGAGCGGGTCGGAAGTGCTTTGACACCGGGGGATTTCAAAAAGTTCCTGATCACTCCCCATCCACTGCTTCGCGGGCATCAACCGTTGGATCTACTCTGGAGCGCCTATAGCTTTGAGGACCTTGAGTCTTTTGTCGAAAGCGCCAAGAGCGGCGACATGGGCTGACGTTACAATCCTCTCCCCTAGGATCATTCTGTATTGGAAAAGTCAGAATTTGCTGCCGCGCAGGTTCTGAGCGAATGAGGGAGCTCAGAGCAGCCCGAACAGAATCAAGCCAAAATCTCTTTCACCACGCGGCCGAAAACGTCGGTGAGCCGGAAATCCCGTCCGGCATAACGATAAGTCAGCCTCTCGTGATTGAGGCCGAGCTGGTGCAGGATGGTCGCGTGCAAATCGTGCAAATGGACTTTGTCGGAGACCGCCGCGCCGGTGGAGGCGTCGCTTGCCCCAAACCGTATGCCGCCTTTTACGCCCGCGCCCGCGAGCCACATAGTATAACCACGGCTGTTGTGCTGGCGCCCGTCGCCATTCTGTCCGATAGGCGTGCGCCCGAACTCCCCGCCCCAGACCAAAAGTGTATCGTCGAACAGGCCGCGGCGCTTGAGGTCGGTCATCAGCGCGGCCATCGGCTTGTCGATTTGCCTGCAATTGGCCGCCATGCGGGCCTTGAGATTATTGTGATGATCCCAGCCGTCGTTGGCGATTTCGATGAATCGCACGCCGGATTCGGCCAAACGCCTGGCGAGCAGGCACTGCGTGCCGAAAATACGAGTCGCAGGGTCGTTGAGACCGTACATCTCCTTGACGGAGGCCGGTTCCTTCTCGATGTCCATCAGATCCGGCACTGAAGACTGCATCCGGAACGCAAGCTCGTATGCCTGGATCACGCCTTCCACTTCGTTGTCTACCTGCGCGCGGCGCAGATAATCGCGGTTCAGGTTCTGGACAAAATCGAGCTGCCTCCGCTGAGCGTCCATATCGAGAACCTTGTTCTGGACATTCGGGATCGTCCCGTCCGCCGTCTGCACCATCGTGCCCTGATAGGACGCGGGCAAGAAGGCCGAGCCGTAGTTCTGCGTGCCCCCGAGTCCACCCGGATTGATCGTCACAAAGCCGGGAAGATTTTCATTCTCAGTGCCCAGGCCATACAAGACCCATGCGCCGATGGAGGGCCGCACAAACGTGAAGCTACCGGTGTGCAGCATGATCTGCGCTTGCGGGTGCGCGGCACTGTCAGTGTGCATGCCGTTTAGCAGGCACAGCGAATCGGCATGCTGCTGGAGGTTGGGGAAGGCTTCCGAGATCGGCAGTCCGCTTTCGCCGCCGCGGGTGAATTTGTAGGCGGAAGGCAACAGCACGCCGCCACGGCGACCACCGCCAGAGGCCTCTTTGCCGGCCGCCGTTTCGAGCTCCGGGTTGTAGTCGAACGTCTCATGCTGGCTCGGCCCCCCGGCCATAAACATGAAAATCACGCGCTTGGCCCGCGGCGTGTGGTGCGGAGCCTTCACCGCCAACGGATTCAGGAACGCCTTTGTCTCAGCGGCGGCCTGCCCGGTGGCGAGTCCGGCCAGGGCAAGGTAGCCGAATCCGCACGAGCTCATCTTGAGCAAATCGCGACGGCTGAAGTTCTGATTCGTCCGGTTTTCCATGTTCCTTCTCCCTGGGTGGCCCTTATGTTCGATTCAGGAATTCCGCGCTCGCGAACAGCGCTTGATAAAGCCGGGCCCAAGCCTCGCGCTCACTCTTGGCATCGTCCGGCTTGCGCGAGTTCTTGACGTACTCATGAGCCTGCGCGGCCTCCTGCGCGGTCGGCGCCCGGCCCAGCACCTGTTGATAGATCGTCTGCACCCGTCTGCCCTCGGCATAATCATTGGCCAGCAGTTTGTCCGCCGCGATCCGGGTCTGCTCGATCACCCATTCGTTGTTGAGCAGGAACAGCGACTGGGGCGCGACCGTCGTAATATCACGCTTCCCCTTGGTTTCGCTGGGCTCCGGAAAGTCGAAAACTTCGAACATCGACGGCACAAAGCCGCGCAGCACCGGCACGTACACGCTCCGGGATCTCATCTCGACAGCGTAGGCGTCGGGCTTGGCCTGGCGCCGGCCCAACACGTTGCCGCGGGGCAGATCCTGCGCCGGCGACCCCTTCGGAGCCTTCAAATCAAGCTGGCCGGCGACCAGCAGCATCGAATCGCGGATGGCCTCGGCCTCCAGGCGCCGGCGGTTCATGCGCCACACCTGCACGTTGTCCGGGTCGATTTCGTAGTTTCCCGTATGATGTACGAAGCTGAGCTGATACGCGCGGCTCAATATCATCTCACGGACCATTTTCTTCACGGACCAGCCGCTCGCCATGAAGCGGATCGCAAGGTGGTCGAGAAGCTCGGGATGCGAAGGGCGTTCTCCCATGAGCCCGAAATTATCTACAGTCCGAACCAAACCGCGTCCAAACAGATGGTGCCACATTCGATTCACCATCACGCGGGCCGTGAGCGGATTGTCGCGATTCGTGAGCCACTCGGCCAGTTGCAGCCGGCCGCTTTCATTCTTTTCGATCTTGGGAGGATCGACGCCCTCGGCGGTCATCACCTGGATGAATCCGCGATCCACTTCCTCGGCCAGCTTGTGCGCATCACCGCGAACATTGATCTTGCAGTTGGCGACGTTCTTGGCTTCCGTGGCGCCCATGGCGAAGCTGCTCGGCACGGGAAGCTCGCCCAATTCATTCACGATCATCTGCATCTGCCGGCGAAGGGCGATCACGCGTTCCTGGTTCTGCCGCTTCTGCGCGCGGAAAAAGGCGGTTTCCATCTCCTCCTTCTTCTTCAGGAGCTCGGCGCGTTTGGCTTCCTGCTCGCCGGTCATCCTGGAAGAGCTGTCTTCACCCGGGAGCGACATCAGCAGGTCGGGCTGGAAGTAGTTGAGATTTGCCCGAGGACGGCGCTGGAGTCCCGTGAGAAGCTGGGTGCTCTTGAAGATTCCGGCGAGCGCGTAGTAATCCTTGGTCGGAATGGGATCGAACTTATGATCGTGGCAACGCGCGCAGCCGACCGTGAGACCCATAATCGCGCGTGTGGTGACGTTGATCATTTCGTCGGTCACGTCCATCTGGTAGTTCAGCGGATCGACGTCGTTCAAGTCATGCGAGCCCACCGCGAGAAAGCCCGTAGCGACCATTTGCAGCTTGCGCTGGCCATCGTCCTTGTAAGGAAGCAAGTCCCCCGCAATCTGCTCTTTGAGGAACTGGTCATACGGCTTGTCCTGATTAAAGGAGGCGATAACGTAATCGCGGTAGCGCCAGGCATACGGGAATACGAAGTTGCGAGTGCGGCCATTGGATTCGGCGTAACGGGAAATATCCAGCCAGTGACGGCCCCAGCGCTCACCAAATTGCTGGGATGCCAGCAGCTTGTCCACGAGTTTTTCGAACGCCTTGGAATCCTTGTCGCTCACAAACGTCTCGACCTGCTCGGGAGTCGGGGGGAGGCCGGTGAGATCGTAATAGGCGCGCCGGGCAAGCGTACGCCGGTCCGCGTCGGCCACCGGTACCAGCTTCTTCTCAGTCATCTTGACGGCGAGGAAACGGTCGATTTCCGTGCGGGCCCACTTGGATGGAGGAGGAATATCGGGCTTGGCCGGCGCGCGGAACGCCCAGAAGCGGCGGCCTTTACTAATGTCGATGTTGCGTGTGGTGGGAACCAGCTTCTCGGATTCGCGCGGGTCGGGCGCGCCCATCTCAATCCACTTCACTAAGTCGGTAACAACCTCTGCGGGGAGTTGCCCATTGGGCGGCATGCTGGGCCCCTCCCGCCGAATGGCTTTTACCAGAACGCTGGCCGCCACGTCACCCGGGACGACAGCCGGACCCATCTGGCCCCCCTGCCGGATCGCTTCGCGGGTATCGAGCCGCAAACCACTCTGCGCGACGCGCGCTTCCGCCGAATGGCACCGGTAACAGTTGGTCACCAGAACCGGCCGAATCTTCTTCTCGAAGAACTCTAGTTGCTCTGCGGTGGGCTGCGGTGCGTCCGCGGCAAAGGACGTGGAAAGTATGGCGAATCCCAAACAAACGAAAGCCAAAGGACGCATGCTCTCTCCTCGTTACATAACTTTCTAAACCCGAAAGGGTACAAAAACTCCTCGGGACTTCAGCCATCCCAATTGTATTGAAGACTGAACCCGAACGCAATGAAACGTTGCGGGCTTACACAGGGTAAGCTTACACAGGGCACTCGCCGATTCCGTCTCGCACGCTTCAGCGTGCCGCCTCCACACTCGTGTGGACGCTTGGTCTTCAAGCTCTGGGTAGAGTCGAGGACGGGCGCGGTGCGAGACCTACTGGCAGTCGCCCGTTTCCCATCCCCGCTCATCAAACCGGACGTGCCCATTTCGAGCATCCGGCTTTCCGACTGACTTCACCTCCGACTC
>Ga0187893_10010660_pt1 | contig 13606 bp, 9 predicted proteins | sample MA1701074metaG_FD_139574 | JGI IMG/M metagenome (GOLD analysis project Ga0187893, IMG submission 139574) | White microbial mat communities from a basaltic lava cave in the Kipuka Kanohina Cave System on the Island of Hawaii, USA - MA170107-4 metaG ...
AAATACTGGGGTTTCAAATAAACATCCCAAAATGTTCGTCATTTGCGAGGACACGAAAGTAACTCCGAGGGTTGTTGAATACCTGACGAAGTTTGAGGGAATGGCAGAAGATGAGGTTGTCCAGATCGATTCCAATAAGAAGGGCGAAATCCCAGCAGATGAATGGGCGGATATTAAACAAAAACTTTTCAATATCGATGAACATCCCAAACCGAAGGTTGTTGTCTCCGTCCTAATGCTCCGTGAAGGTTTTGACGTGAATAACATTTGCGTGATTGTGCCTTTGAGGTCAAGCCAAGCCCCAATCTTACTTGAGCAGACCATTGGCCGGGGCTTGCGGCTCATGTGGCGAGAGTCCGAATATCAAGAATTAAAAAACGAAAACAGGGTAATGCTTCTTCAAAAGAAGCAGGAGCCCAAAACTTACATGGACATTTTGAGCATTATCGAGCACCCCGCCTTCGTGCAGTTTTACGACGAACTTATCAAGGAGGCTGTGGTTCTTAAAGAGGAGCCTCGGACGGGGACCGACGTTCTTGGGGACATCATCAACATCGGCCTCAAGGAAAATTACAATGATTACGACCTCTTTTTCCCGATTATTGTGATGGACAGGGAGGAGAATCTGGTTCCCATTGAAATTTCAACGGAGAATATGCAGCCCTTTGAAGCCTATGATCTGGCCAAGCTCAAGAGCATGGCCCCGAAGGGAGTGGATAAGTTTTACTCCGAGGAAATGACGGTCAAAACCAGATTCGGCGAATACGAAGTGCGGGCGGACATTTTCAATTCCAAAAGCTACAACGAGTTTATCGGGAGAATTGTGGGCGCCGTTTCAACGGTTACTTCAAAAATCGGGGCAAGAAGGACGAAGGATTTCCCGGTGATGCAAATCAATCAGGTGGAAATCGCAAAGGCCATAGACCGATTTGTCAGGGAAAGACTCTTTGGCCAGACCTTTGACCCTTTTATGGACAATAACTGGCGTGTTTTGCTCCTTTCGCAAAGCGGGATTGTGGAACACATCATCAGGGAGATCAGCAAAGCGATTTATGAGCTTCAGAACAACATCGACGTTTCCGAGGCGGTGGTGATCAAGCGATTCTTCTCCGAAGTCCAGAGCTTGAGGATGAGGGAGAAATTCTGCCTGGATATTGAAAAGACCATTTATGAGCGGCAGTCCTACCCCTCAAATAAGGGCGAACTAGAGAAGAGCTTTATGGAGTTTTGCGATACGGATACGAACGTCCGGGCGTTCGTGAAGGTGAACGAAAATTATCATTCCTTTGCAAAAATCGGCTATATCCGAGCCGATGGGCTTTTGGCCTCCTACTCGCCCGACTTTATCGTGGACGTAGCAGGGAAGGTGTTTATTGTCGAGACCAAGGCGCAAGATAATTTGAGCCAGGAAAATGTGCGGCTCAAACAGCTTGCCACCGTGGATTGGATTGGCCGCGTCAACCAGTTGAAGCCAGAGGATCGGGGCAACACCCAGTGGGAGTATGTCCTCCTAGGCGAGCGGACATTTTACAGCCTGAGCCAGAAGGGGGCATCCATTCCCGAAATTTTCGAGTATTCCAAAATCACCAAAAACAAAATCGAAGGCGTTCTCTTTTAATTAATCTCACACTCTCCCTCGATTGCGAGATGGGGGATGGGAAGATGAAGCAGCGAAACGAAGAGGAAGATGCCTGCTCACACAATCGCAGAATCTAAAAAGAATTTGGCGGCCTATGGCGGGCTTCTCAAGCGGGTGCGGGAGACCATTCGCGCGGGGAAGGAAAGGGCGCTCGCGGCCGTCGAGCGTGAAAGCGTGCGCACCAAGTGGGAAGTCGGGAAGCTCATCCTGGAACATCTTCTCTTCCATAAAGAGCGCGCCGATTACGGCCAGCGTGTGACCAAACGCCTTTCCGCGGACCTTGGAATCAGCCACACGGAACTCAGATACATGGTGGAATTTGCCCGCACCTACCCCATTCGCCCGTCGACGGGCGGATTAAGCTGGGCTCATCACCGGGAGCTTCTTTCAGTGAATGATCCTGAAATAAGATTGGAGGTTGCCAGGAAAGCCAGGCAGGCAAAGTGGTCGGAAAAGGATCTCCGCCGCGAGATCAAAGAGCGGAAGGCCTCGAGACAAATTACCGTGACGGAACCATTGTCCGATGAACCGCTCGTTCCGATGAAAGGAAAGCTCGACACTTACCGGATCATCACCGCGAAAGCCGGCCCGTGGACCGGGGAGTCGGCGATTGACCTGGGGTTTTCGAATTATCACCGGCCGCTTGCGGCCCCCTTTTCTTTTCACGACAAAGAAATCGTCGCTCTTTCATCCACGGGAAAGCTTATGCGTACAAAAGACGCCAGCGAAGCCGATTTATTTACCTACCGCGCCTGGCTCCTCCAGGTCACCGATGCCGACACCCTGTGGGTCTTGGTTGATTTGGGCTTTGGTTTCATTACACGACAGCAGCTCAGACTGCGCGGTCTCGATGCCCCTGAAATCACAAGCCGCGCCGGCCAGGAAGCGAAGCGCTTTGTAGAACGCAGGCTCAAGGACGTTTCTTCCTTTGTCATTACCAGCACCAAGTCCGACAAATACGACCGATACCTTGTGGATGTTTTCTACACGGTAAAGGGGAAGGAACACTTCCTCAATAACCGCCTTCTCGAGCGCGGCCTTGCCGAAAGAGTGTAGCCTCCGATGAGCGAGCTTTCTCCCCGGTACCAACCTACGGAAGTTGAGGCGCGCTGGTATTCCTTCTGGGAATCCCAGAAGCTTTTCTCGCCCAAAATCGATCCCAAGAAAAAACCCTACGTCATCGTGATTCCTCCGCCCAACGTGACGGGGATCCTCCATATGGGCCACGCGCTCAATAATTCCCTGCAGGACATCCTCGTGCGCTGGCACCGGATGAAGGGCGAGCCCGCGCTTTGGGTCCCCGGGACCGATCATGCCGGAATTGCGACGCAGAATGTCGTCGAGAAAAAACTCGCGAAAGAAGGAAAGAAGCGTCAGGACTTGGGCCGCGAGAAATTTCTGGAAGAAGTGTGGAAATGGAAGGAAGAGCACGGCAGCACGATCACGAAGCAGCTCCGCCGGCTCGGGGCATCGTGTGACTGGACGCGCGAGCGCTTTACGATGGACGAGGGACTTTCCCGGGCCGTGCGCGAAGCCTTTGTCCAACTTCACAAGAAAGGACTGATTTATCAGGGAAATTACATCATCAATTGGTGCCCCCGGTGTCAGACCGCGCTTTCCGATGAAGAAGCTCCTTATACGGAAACCGAAGGGAAACTTTTTCATATCAAGTATCCTGTGGCTAAACCCCTCACCCCCACCCTCTCCCCAGAGGGGAGAGGGAAGGGTGAGGGGGGACCAGGCATCGACTACGTTGTTGTGGCTACCACGCGACCTGAAACAATGCTAGGCGACACAGCACTTTCAGTGAATCCCGATGATGGGCGAAACAAACATTTGATTGGATTGAAATTTGTCCTGCCGCTCATAGGTCGTGAGCTTGAAGTAGTCGGATATAGTGAAGTTGATCCGGAATTTGGAACAGGGGTTGTTAAAGTAACTCCGGCGCATGACCCATCCGATTTTGAGCAAGGTCAATTATTTAACCTTCAATTTATTAAAATCATGAACCCCGACGGCACAATTAATGAAAATGGGGGAAAGTATAAGGGGTTGGATCGTTTCGAGGCGAGAAAACGCATCATTGAGGACCTGAAAAAAGAGGGGCTTTTCGAGAAAGAAGTCCCGCATCGTCACGCTGTTCCGCATTGTTACCGCTGCCACACGGTCGTGGAGCCTTATCTTTCCAAGCAGTGGTTCGTGAAAATGAAACCGCTCGCGGAAAAGGCCTTGAAGGCCCATCGCGAGGGCAAAGTCAAGATCACGCCCGAGCGGTGGAATAAAGTTTATACGAACTGGCTTGAGAATATCCGTGACTGGTGCATCTCGCGCCAGATCTGGTGGGGACATCCGATTCCCGTGAAAGGCGACCCCGACGTGCTCGATACCTGGTTTTCCTCATGGCTTTGGCCTTTCTCGACCTTGGGCTGGCCCGATAAAACCGAAGACGTGAAATACTTTTATCCCACCTCCGACCTCGTGACCGCGCCCGAAATTCTTTTCTTCTGGGTCGCGCGGATGATCATGGCCGGGCTCGAATTCATGGGGGAGGTGCCTTTCCGGAATGTCCTGATCCACGGTACGGTGCGCGCCCAATCGGGCCTCAAGATGTCGAAATCCCTCGGCAACGCGATCGATCCCCTGGAAGTGATCGATGAGATGGGGGCCGATGCGCTCCGTCAGAGCATCGTGATGCTCGCTGCGCAGGACGTTTACCTCTCGCGCGAAAAATTCGAAGTCGGCCGCAACTTCACCAATAAAATCTGGAATGCCGCGCGTTTTGTTTTGATGAACCTGCAGGGCTTCAAAAACGGGCGTCTGGATTACCCCGCTTTTTCCAAACTCGAGCAGATGAACACTTGGATTCTTTTAAGGCTCCGCAAGGTGACCCTCGAAATCGAAAAACTTCTTTCAAGTTTCAGCATCAGCCAGGCCGCGACGGAAGTTTATCATTTTGTATGGGATGATTTTTGCGACTGGTACATTGAGATTGCGAAGTCCCGGCTTGAAGGGCCGCGGAAAGAGGAGACCCAGACCGTTCTTTTTCATGTGCTCGAGCGGACGCTGCGGCTCCTTCATCCCTTCACGCCCTTCATTTCCGAGGAAATTTGGCAGAAATTAAAAGAAATGGCGGCCGACAGGGAAAAATGGCCCGCCACTTTAATGATGGCCCGTTGGCCGCTTCCGGAGAAGGAATTGGCTTTCGATTCGGAAGTGGAATACGAATTCAGTTTATTTCAAAATGCCGTGACGGCCGTCCGGAACCTCCGCGCCAATCTGAATATCCCCCCCAGCCAAAAACTGAAGAAGGCCGTGATCCGTTACCGGAGTCACCGCGCCCACCAGACCCTTACGGGCTTCAAGGAGGAAATCCAGAAACTTGGCCGGCTGGAGGGCTTGGAATTCCAGAGCGAATTCCAGCGCACCAAGTCCTACCTGGGAAGCGCCTTTCCCGAATTCGAGGTGTTTATCCTGATCGAGGGCGTCGTGGACCCTGAAAAGGAAAGGGCGCGGCTTGAGCGGAAAATCGAAGAATGCCGCAAATACCTCCAGGCCATTAAAAAGAAGCTGGAAAACGAGGACTTCGTACGGAATGCGCCCGAGGCTCTCGTGGCCGAGGAGCGGGGGAAACTGCAGGACCTCGAGGGGCTCCTCAAAACCTACGAAGAGCACCTCTCGGCCTTTCGATGACCGCCCTCTCTCCCGAACTCCGCGACTTGATTGGGAAGGCCCTTCGAGAGGACATCGGAACCGGGGACGTTACAACGCGCGCCCTGATTCTTCCCAGTCAAAAAGGGAAGGCCGTGGTGACGGCAAAAGAATCCGGCGTCCTATCCGGGATCAAGACGGCGGCCGAGGTTTTTCGCTTTCGCGACCCCTCCCTCAAGATCAAACTTCACAAGAAGTCAGGCGCCGGCATAAAAAAAGGCGACAAGGTCCTTACCGTGGAGGGCCGAATCACTCCGATTCTCGAGGCGGAAAGGACAGCCCTCAATTTCCTGGGACATCTTTCCGGAATTTCAACGCTCACCCGCCGCTATGTGGATAAAATCCGCGGGACCCAGGCCAAAATCTTCGATACCCGGAAAACCACGCCGCTTTTGCGCGCGCTTGAAAAATATGCAGTGAAATCGGGAGGAGGGAAGAACCACCGCTTCGGGCTGTGGGACGAGATTTTAGTGAAGGACAATCACTGGCGGGTCATTGCGTCAACCCCCTCACCCTTCCCTCTCCCCCTTAAGGGGGAGAGGGTGGGGGTGAGGGGGAAGAAACGGCGAAAAATTCCCGTGGAAATCGAAGTCCGCAGCCTCAAACAACTCGCCCGTGTTTTGGAAAGCCCCTTCGTTCCCGACCTTATTCTCTTGGATAATTTTTCCGTGAAGGAGCTCGAGCGGGCTGTTAACTTTGTCCACGGGGTCCGGCGCACCCGGCCTTTGCTTGAGGCCTCCGGAGGGATTCATTTGGACAATGTCCGCGCCGTCGCCAAGACCGGCGTGGACCGCATTTCGGTCGGCCGCCTCACCCATTCCGCCCCCGCCCTCGATTTTTCAATGGAAGTTACGAAATGAGAGGTATTAATTATTCATTAATGAGGAAATTGGTTCTTGAGGCTTTCGGGTTGCATTCGCGGACTCAAGTTAATGAGATTGAAAGAGAAGTGCGAGCGCTTGTTGATAAGAAAAACTTATTTCCTACACAGGCTGAAACAGGCCCAGATTTCAATCAATATTATAGAGATAGGAAGCTAGCACCTGTTGATGAATTGAATATTAATCAGATAATATGGGATTTAATTATTGGAAGAATTGTTAATATTGGGAGAGACCAGTCAAATAAAGACTGGCCATGGCTAAGACTTACCGAATTCGGAGAAAATGTTGTTGCAGATAGTGGGGCCATTTATGATCCAGAAGGATACGGCGCGCTTTTAGATTCTATTTCTCCTAAATTTAGCTCAATAATTAAACAGTATTCAATGGAAGCACTTTATTGCTATATGCAGCGTTTATATTTCGCAACAGCTGTTATGATTGGAGCGGCAGCTGAAGCGGCCGTCTTATTATTAGCCCAGAATGTGATCGCTTCTGAAACGGACCCTAAGGAAAAGAAAAAAATGGAAGAAATTCTTGCTAGACGGACATTACCCTCTCTTTTTGAGAAGATCCGTAATCATATTCAATCCCTAATCGATGAAGGAGCGTTGCCCTACTTGGTACATCAAGGTTGGACTGAACACCTCCTATCATTATTTGAAATGATTCGTGTTCAAAGAAATGACGCTGTTCATCCAGCGGTTGGAAGCGTAAATAAAGAAAAGATTTTTCTGAGCATTCACACCCTGCCAGAAGCACTTCGTCTCGTGTATCGATTAATTCAATGGTTTGAGCAAAATAGGTGAGTTTGAAGTCACTTCTTCAGCGCTTCAAAAAGGGTGCCGGCTTCCATGTCGCCGCGCCACTCGCGGATCCAGCCGAGATAGAAAAGGGCTTTCGTGCGGAGCCTCGGATCGCGGGCTTCGGAGAGTTTGTTGAGGACAGAGGTCGCGCGTTCAAGCTGGTAGGTTGCAAGGTAACTCAAGGCGAGTTCCAGGCCGCCTTCTTCGGTGAGAATCAGATCAGGATCGGCTTTGATCTTTTCTTCAAGCGCGGGGAGCCGGGTCAGCCGCTCCCGGATCACCCCAAGCCGCTCGAGGAAACTTGCCGCCGCCGTTTCCTCCCTCATATTCGGATACCCCAGCACGATGGATTTCAGGATTTCTTCGGCCTCGCCGAGACGCCCCATCTTCATCAAAAGGTGGGCGAGTGAAATCTTTACAAACCCCTCTTCGGCCCGGCCCGAAAAGCGTTCGAGGAATTCGCGGTAATACTCTTCCGCTTCCCGGAGTTTCCACTTGGATTCCGTTTTCTCGGCCTCGCTCAGGATGAGCATGGCCGTTTCGGGAAGCTCTTTGGTCTCGGAAGGGGGAGAGGGCTGGACGGACTTCTTAAGATTTTTCATCACAAAATAAAAGGTGTCTGCGGTGCGGAGGAGAAAATTTCTCTCCCGGGATTTTTGCTCGAAGACTTCGCTCAAGGAGGCCTCGGCGCGCTTTGACTCCACTTGATTCCCCGAACCCTTAAAGGCCCGTGCCGCATCGTCAAGGAGGGCGGCTCGCTTCGAATCGCCCCCCTTTCGCGTGATTTCTTCGATGGCCAGGCTCTTGAGGGTCGAACGGAAGACCAGGCTGTCGACTTGCGCGGCCTCCGCGGTGTGCGAGGCCTCGATCGCCATTTTTAAATTTTCGAGCGTGTAGTCGATCGCAAAGCGGGAATAGAGGCTGAAGAAGGAATAGGCCGAGAGAAGAATGACGGCGCTGGTGATAAAAATTCCGACCAATGTTTTTTTCATGAGAACCCGTCCCTCGTTTTTTCGGCCATTCTAGAGTATCATTGATTGCAGACTGGGTTCAATTGAATGATAAAGCAGAGTTCGCCCTTCAAATTAATCACGGACCTCAAGCCCAAAGGGGACCAGCCGCAGGCGATTGAAGCGCTTGTCACAGGCCTCGAAGAGGGCTTGAGAGAGCAGGTTTTGGTCGGCGTCACGGGTTCCGGCAAGACTTTCACCATGGCCGAAGTCATTGCCCGGTGGGGAAGGCCCGCGCTCGTCATCTCCCACAATAAGACCCTCGCCGCCCAGCTTTATAGCGAGCTTAAAGAATTCTTTCCCGAAAATGCCGTGGAGTATTTCGTCTCTTATTATGATTATTACCAGCCCGAGGCTTACATTCCCCATACCGACACTTATATTGAGAAAGACGCCTCCATTAATGATGACCTCGACCGCCTTCGTTTGAGGGCCACGAGTTCCCTCCTTTCCCGTGAAGACACGATTGTTGTTTCAAGCGTTTCCTGCATTTACGGCCTGGGTTCCCCCGAGGATTGGCAGGGGCTTCTCGTGCAGGTTGAAAAGGGCCAGACCTTTGAGCGGGACCAGCTTCTTTCGGCCTTCATCGGCATTCAATATGAAAGGACCGAAGGGGAGCTTAAGCGCGGCACGTTTCGCGTGCGGGGAGGGCGGATCGATCTTTTCCCCTCCTACGGCGAAAACCCGCACCGGATCGAGATCGAGGACGACCGAGTTCAGTTGATTCAACTGCTTGAGCCGGTCCATTTCAAGCCGCTCCGCGAGCTGGATAAACTCGCCGTTTATCCGGCCAAACATTTCGTAACGTCTTCAGACCGGCTCGTAGGGGCCATTCAATCGATTCGGGACGAGCTCGCGGGGCGCGTGAAAGAGTTGGTTTCCCAAAATAAGGACCTCGAAGCGAAACGGCTCGAGTCGCGCACGCGTTATGACCTTGAAATGCTCCGCGAGATGGGCTACTGCGCGGGCATCGAAAATTATTCGCGCCACCTCTCGGGCCGCGCGCCGGGATCGCGTCCTTACTGTTTGCTCGATTATTTCCCTCACCCCGGCCCTCTCCCTAAGGGAGAGGGAAAGGGTGAGGGCAGTTTTCTTACCTTGATCGATGAATCCCATCAAACCATTCCGCAGGTCCGGGGCATGTATCACGGCGACCTTTCGCGGAAAAAAATTCTCGTGGAACACGGATTCCGCCTTCCCTCGGCCCTCGACAACCGCCCGCTCCGTTTTGAGGAGTTTGACGGCATGATCGGCCAGACCGTTTATGTTTCGGCGACGCCCGGTAACTATGAAATGCAGCGGGCCAAAAAGATCGTCGAACAAATCATCCGCCCAACCGGCCTCACGGACCCGGAAATCGAAGTGCGGCATACCGAAGGGCAGATTGACGACCTCATCGCCGAGATCAAGGCCCGCGCCAAGGTGGGGGAGCGCACGCTCGTGACCACGCTCACCAAGCGCATGGCCGAGGATTTGTCCCGTTTTCTCAAGGAAGTGGGCATCAAAGTGCATTATCTCCACTCCGAGTTCGACGCTTTTGAGCGTGTGGAGATCCTCCGCGACCTCCGGCTTCAAAAATACGACTGCATCGTGGGAATCAACCTGCTCCGCGAAGGCCTCGACCTTCCGGAAGTTTCGCTGGTGGCGATTTTGGATGCCGACAAGGAGGGATTTCTGCGGAGCGAAGTGTCTTTAATTCAAATTGCGGGCCGCGCGGCGCGCCACATCCACGGGAAAGTGCTAATGTATGGGGACACTTTGACCGATTCTATGAAACAGGCAATGAAAGAGACCGAGCGAAGGCGGAAGATCCAGGAAGAATACAATTTGAAACACGGAATCGCGCCCACCTCCATCCAAAAAGAAATCCGGCAGGGGATCGAGAAGTACCGCCAGGCCGAAGAATGGGTGGCCGGCGTCGTCGGGGAGGAAAAGAAAGAATATGATCTCAAAAGCTATCTTGCGCACCTTAGAGAGAAGATGGAACTCGCGGCCCGCTCGCTTGATTTTGAGCTCGCGGCCCGAATCCGTGACCGGATCCGTGCTTTTGAGGAGGAACACGGCATTCATGTGTTGACACGGGAATCTCCCGTCTCATATAATCCGAAATCAGAAAAAAATTTCGGCGCACGCGTTACCAAAAGGGGAGGAAGAAAGAGAAGAGATGAATGAAACGTTGAAGTTTTTCGAAGACAATAAATTCATCGGTGTGATCCGAACGAGTTCAAGCGACGATGCCGAAGAAATGCTCAAGGCCGTCACGGCAGGCGGCATCAAAATCATTGAGATCGCGATGACCGTTCCTCAAGCAACGCGTCTCATTGAAAGTTGGGGCAAGAAAGAAGGCCTCCTCGTGGGTGCGGGGACGGTGACCGACGGAGAAATGGCCCAGCGGGCGATCAATGCGGGCGCCAAGTTTCTCGCGAGTCATTACACCGACCGGGAAGTGATCAGCGTGGCCAAAAATAATGACACTCTCATCATTCAGGGTGCCGCCACTCCCACCGAGGCGATGAATGCCTGGCAGCTCGGCGTTGATTTGGTGAAAATTTATCCCGTTGAGTCCTTCGGCGGCCCCGACTATATCAGAGCCATCAAGGGCCCCCTCCCTTTCATCAAATTTGTGGCCGCGGGGCAGATTACCTTTGAAAATGCTTTTGATTACTTGAGATACGCCTGTGGCGTGGCCTTGAACCAATCTTTCTTCGACAAGACGTTGATCCGCTCCAACAATTGGTCCGCCATCACGGAGAGGACGCGTCAGCTCACCCAAAAGCTGGAAACCCTCAAGGTTTCCAAAAACGCTTCCCCCTCCTAACCCCTTAATTTTTAGACCTTTCCTTCTAAAGAAGGGGCTTTTCCGGCATTTTCTTGCCTTTACAATAGGGAGGCTCCTCGTTATAATAACCCCTCTCTTTTCAGGGACTTACGGTATTTCAGACCTCAAAAAAGAAGGGAGACTTTTCTCTCAAAATGAAACGAACCGTCTCTTTCGTTGTCTTTCTTTGCTGCTTCATGAGTGTTGCTCTTCAAGGGATTCGTGCCGAATTTTACGGGAGCCTTCCCACGGGCCTTCTGGTTCTCGAGAAAAAGTATCCTTATTACGTTTTTGTGCCTCCGGATTATTCACGGGAGAAGAGCTGGCCGCTTCTCATTCTTTTGGGGGACCGGGGGGATGAGCCCAAAGAGCTTATCGGACCCTGGACGGATTGGGCCAAGTCCCGGGGGCTTCTTGTGACGGCCGTTCCCAATCTGGTGCCGGAACGGGAAAATCCAAAGGCCGCGGATGATTGGCTTCTTCAGATCAAGCAGGATTTAACCCAGCAATACCGCATCGACCGCCGAAGGGTTCTTCTCGTAGGTTTCGGCTCCGGGGCCCATTATTCGGCCTACCTTGCGATGAATTATCCCGGAGAATTTTCCGCCGCGGTTTTGATTCAAGGCTCATGGGACGGCCCTTTTGCCAATTTGATGCGGCCCGTTTCGGACAAGGAAGAGCAGGTTTCTTTTTTTCTGGCGGCGGATCCCCAGGCCGAAAATTCAACGGCCGTGGAAAAGCAGGTGGTCAATTTGGAAGAGAAAGGGTACCGGATTGTCCGCGCCCCCCTGGAATCGGACAAGGAATTTTCGGGCCTGCGCGACCAGATGATGGAATGGTTTGATCAGGAGTCCCAGCTTCAAGCTGCGGCCCGCCAGACGCCCGGCAAGGGATGGAAGAACAGGATCGAGAAAATCATTGAGGATTTTTTTGAGATTTAATTTATGGAAATGACCGGCGCACAGATCATGATTGAGTGTTTGAAACGCGAAGGCACGGACGTCCTTTTCGGCCTTCCGGGCGGCGCCATTCTTCCGACTTTTGACGCCCTTTATGATTCGGGGCTCAAATTCGTTTTGGTCCGCCACGAGCAGGGCGCGGCCCACATGGCGGACGGGTTCGCGCGCGCCACGGGAAAACCCGGCGTTTGCATGGTGACTTCCGGGCCCGGGGCCACCAATTTGGTCACGGGAATCGCCACGGCCTATATGGATTCGGCCCCCATGGTCTGCATTACTGGGCAGGTGGCGACGACCGTCATCGGAAGCGATGCCTTTCAGGAAGCGGACACGGTGGGGATCACCCGTCCTGTCACGAAACACAACTTTCTGGTGAAGGACGTGAAGGATTTGGCGCGCATCGTGCGCGAGGCTTTTCACATTGCCTCCACCGGCCGCAAAGGTCCGGTGTTGATCGATTTTCCTGTGGATGTGAGCCGGGCCAAAACGGAATTCGTCTGGCCCAAGACGGTGGATATCCGGGGTTACAAACCCAAGGTCGAAGGCCATCCGAAACAGATCGAGAAGGCGGCGGACCTGATCCTCCAGGCGAAACGCCCCGTGCTTTATGTGGGCGGAGGATGCATCGCCTCCTCGGCGGCCGCAGAACTGACGGAATTTGCCCGTAAGACCGGGATTCCCGTGACGACCACGGTCCACGGCCTGGGCGCTTTCCCCGAAGACGATCCGCTTTCTTTGAGGATGCTCGGGATGCACGGCACCCATTATGCGAATTATTCCGTCCAGAATTCGGACGTTTTGATCGCCGTCGGCGCACGCTTTGACGACCGCGTCACGGGAAAGATTTCGCTTTTTGCCCCGAAGGCAAAAATCATCCACATTGATATTGACCCGTCTTCCATTTCGAAAACGATCCGGGTCGATGTTCCGATTGTGGGGGACGTGCGGCATATCCTCCGCGAGCTCACGGGGCTTGTGAAAAAACTGGATACCCCGGAGTGGAACCAGCAGATCGAGGAGTGGAAGAAAAAGCACCCGCTCAAATACGACCAATCGGGAAAGGTGATCCGCCAGCAGTATGTGATTGATAAAATGGGCGAACTCACGAATCACGATGCGGTGGTAACGACCGGTGTGGGCCAGCATCAAATGTGGACGGCCCAATGGTACGGATTCCGCAAACCCCGCACCATGATCACTTCGGGGGGCCTGGGGACGATGGGTTACGGTTTCCCTGCGGCGATCGGCGCGAAACTTGGTTGTCCGAATGACACCGTGATCTGTATCGACGGCGACGGCTCTTTTCAAATGACGATGTGCGAACTCGCCACCGCCGCCTATTACAAGGTGGCCGTTAAATGCATCGTCATGGACAACGCCCATCACGGCATGGTCCGCCAGTGGCAGGAGCTTTTTTATAACCGGCGTTATTCGGCTTCGGAATTGGGGCCTTCGAATCCCGATTTCACCAAGTTGGCGGAGGGGTTCGGGGCGCTCGGCATCCGGGTCGCAGAAAAAGACGAAGTGGTGCCCGCCTTGAAGAAGGCACTGGCCTATGACGGCCCGGCCGTTGTGCATGCGGTGGTGGCGCCCGAAGACAATGTTTATCCCATGGTCCCGTCGGGGCATGCGCTGGACCAGGTCATGGATATGGCGTAAGGGGGAAAGTACAGCGGTGAAATGTCAAAGGGAAAATAGTCAGGGTTATTCGACACGAAAGGCGTTATAAAAAATTTCAATTTCAAAATGCCTTTTTGAAATTTTTTTGAGACTTAAGCCTGATTT
>Ga0187893_10010661_pt1 | contig 13606 bp, 13 predicted proteins | sample MA1701074metaG_FD_139574 | JGI IMG/M metagenome (GOLD analysis project Ga0187893, IMG submission 139574) | White microbial mat communities from a basaltic lava cave in the Kipuka Kanohina Cave System on the Island of Hawaii, USA - MA170107-4 metaG ...
ATTCCCCATTTTGATTCAGAAGATTGACGCAGAGCGAGTTGGAGGGTCACGCTCCGTCGTGACCGTCCCGCGAAGCGGGAGACGCGACAGAGCGCGTCCCTCCAATTTGGGGAATTTCTGTAGCTGCGCTTCTGTGAAGCGCAGATTTTGCGATTGGGCGAACGGCGCTTCACAGAAGCGCCGCTACAACGGGGCGGAATAATAATTGAAACACCCCTCTAAAATAGGCATCTTATTCGCGGTCATGCGTCGCATCTTCAACCATCGCTTTTTTGCAACTCTCGCCGCCGTCGGGTTCGGACTTTTTTGGGGCGCGAATGTCTTCGCGCAAACCGCCGCCGACCTCGTGAAGTTTTCCACGCGCGTTGAGCCTGCCGACCCGCGCGCGGGCGAGACGGTGAAGGTCATCATCACGGCGGACATCAAGGACGGCTATCACGTTTACGGTTTTCCATGGTATCCCGAGGACAAAATCGGGCCGAAACCGACGGAGATAAGATTGAAGGAGGCGGCGTGGCTGATGCCCGTCGGCGCGATGCAGCAGTTGACGCCGAAGAGAAAGCCCGACCCTGCATTCGACAATCTTGAGGTGGAGTATTTCGAGAAGAAAGCCGAGTTCACGCAATACCTGCGCATTGCTGACGACACAGCGCCTGCGTCCGTCAAGGTGGTGTTCAATGTGGATTACCAGGTGTGCGACGAGGAATCCTGTCTGTTTGGCGCGCCTGATGTTGCGGCGGAATTCAAGATTGCCGACGGCGCGGCGCGCAAGGAATTTGTCGGGTTGATGCCGCCTGTGCCGACCGCCCCGTCAGGTGACGCGCCGAAAGGATTGATTCCGTTTCTGCTGCTTGCCATTGGCGCGGGACTCATCTCGCTGCTGACACCGTGCGTGTTCCCGATGATTCCGATCACGGTCTCGTTTTTCACGAAGCAGGCGGAAAACAAGACGGCGCATCCCGTGAAACTCGCGGTTGCCTACTGTCTCGGCATCATCGTGATGTTCACCGTGTTCGGGCTGCTCGTTTCCGTCGTGCTCGGCCCGAACGGTCCGAACATGATTGCGGCGAATCCTTACGTGAACCTGCTTGTCACCGTCATCTTCGTCGTGTTCGCGCTGAGCCTGTTCGGGCTGTTTGAAATTCAGGCGCCGCAGTTCATCACCAATTTCCTCAACCGCAAAAGCGGCGCGACCAGCGGCTACGTGGGCGCGATTCTGATGGGGTTCACGTTCACGCTCGCGGCGTTCACCTGCACGGTGCCGTTCGCGGGCACGGTGCTGGTCGGTGCTGCGCAGGGCGAATGGTTCTGGCCGACCATCGGAATGCTCGCCTATTCGACGACGTTCGCGATTCCATTTTTCCTGCTCGCGCTGTTTCCGCGATGGCTGTCGTCGCTGCCGAAAAGCGGCGGTTGGCTCAACTCGGTGAAAATTACGATGGGTTTCCTCGAACTCGCCGCCGCGCTGAAATTCCTGAGCACCGCCGACCTGATTTGGGGCTGGAACATTTTCACGTTCGACGCGTGCCTCGCGTTGTGGGCGGTGATTGCGGCGTTCACGGGTCTGTATCTGCTCGGCGTCTTTCGGTTCTCGCACGATTCGAAGGTCGAATACCTCGGCGTCGCGCGCGTGATGTTGAGCATGTTCTTCGTGGCGTTCGCGCTGTATTTCACGGCGGGATTTTTCGGCAAGGACATGCACCCGTGGGTGAAGGCGCTGTTGCCGCCGCAGGATGACGTGGTGGTGAAGCGCAACGGAACCGCAGAGCCTCTGGCGTGGCACACCGACTTGAAACCCGCCCTCGAAGAAGCTCGCAGGGAAAACAAGCTGCTGCTCGTGGATTTCACGGGTTATGCGTGCAGCAATTGTCGGCTTATGGAGCAGGGGGTGTTCTTGCGCTCCGAAGTTCAGGACGTTTTCAAGCGGTTTGTCCGCGTCAAACTTTACATTGACGGCGGACCCAACCGCGATTTTAACGCCGATTATCTCGTGAAGAAAACGGGCACCGCCGCCATCCCGTATTACGTCGTGATGGACGCCAGCGAAACCGTCCTCTCTGCGGACGGCGGGTTGATGTCCGCGGAAAGATTTCTGGGGATGTTGGAGAAAGGTCTCAAGGAGGGGGAGTCTAGGAAATCGGTCGCGGAAAAGAAGTAGGCGCAGGTTTCAGCCAGCGTTCGACTCGTCAAAGCACCTTGAATGAAATCCCACGTCACCAGATCGGACTTTTCCACTCCGCTTAACCACAACATTTTCTGGGAAATTTTCGCTGACATGCGCTAAAGTTTCCGCCAATTTCCACTGCGACGACGCAGAAAGGGTTCCTCTCATGATGAAAGACAAGCCGCCGAAGACCGCCTCGCCGATTGACGACATTGAGCGCATCATCGAATTCGATTTTATCCGCGCCACGGAAGCCGCCGCGCTCAACTGCTTCAAATGGGTCGGCAAAGGAGACAAAAACTCCGCCGACTACGCCGCGTGCGACGCGATGCGCGGGATGTTCGACCTCATGGACATCAGCGGCGAAGTCGTCATCGGCGAAGGCATCAAGGACGACGCGCCTGGGATTTTCCTCGGAGAAAAACTCGGCAAATGGCGCGACGGCAGCATCCGCTTCGACATCGCCGTTGACCCGATTGACGGCACGACCAATGTCTCCAAAGGTCTGCCCAATTCCATCGCCGTCCTCTGCGCCGCGTCTCCCGAGCCAGGCGTCAAGCAGGCGCTCCGCCATGTCCCGAGTTTTTACAGCAACAAAATCGCCTACGGTCCGCGCGTGAAAAACGAGATGACCAAACTCGGCATCACCAGCGTCAAACTCAACAACCCCATCGAGGAAAATCTCGACCTCATCGCCAAGTCACTCCGCAAACGCGTGCAAGACCTCACCGTCATCATACTCGACCGCCCGCGCCACGACGCGCTCGTCAAAAGCATCCGCGCCGCGGGCGCGACCTTGCGCATGATTGGCGACGGCGACATCGCCACCGCCATCGCGCCTTCGATGCCCGACAGCGGCATTGACCTTTACGTCGGCATCGGCGGTTCGCCCGAAGGCGTCGTCGCGGCGGCGGCAATCAAATGTCTCGGCGGCGATATGCAGATGCAAATGTGGCCGCGCGACGACAAGGAACGCGCCGCGCTCATCAAAGACGGTTACGAAAAAGAATTGCGCGAAGTGTATTTCGCCGACGACCTCGCGAAAGGCGAAAACATCATCTTCTGCGCCACAGGCATCAGCGACAGTTCTCTGCTCCCAGGAATCAAGATGGTTGACCACCTCGCCGTCACCTGGAGCATCCTCATGCGCGCCAAACACAAAACCATCCGCTACATCCGCGCCCACCACGATTTGATTGAAAAGACGATTTATCTGCGAAGTGATAAGAAGGAACACAAGCTCTGACGTGGGGAAATGGGATGATGGGTTGATGGGGAACTGTAGTGCGCCTGCCTCCATCCGCTTCCGACATGGGTAGTTTGCGAAAACATATCACAACTGCTGATTGCAGCCAGACCGCTTTCCCCTTACAATACCTCGCGATGAAAACTGTTGCTCTCAGCGCACATTTTGACGGCGAGAAAATCCAACTCGACGAACCTTACAATCTTCCGCCAAACACGCGACTCGTCGTTATCGTCCTTCCCCAAGACGGCGAGCGGCAGGAATGGTCGCGTGTTGCGGAGAAATCTTTGGCTCGCGCTTATGGCGACAACGAACCTGAATACACCGCGGCTGACCTGCGCCGATGAACGAAGGAGACATTGCTCTGACTCCGCTTCCTCAAGCCGACGGGCTCATTAAAAATCGTCCCGTCGTCCTCCTGCGCCGCCTGCCGCCGTTCAACGATTTTCTCGTCTGCGGAGTCAGCACCCAACTCCAACATCGCGTTGCAAACTTCGACGAACTCGTCAACACAACCGACGATGATTTTCGACAAAGCGGACTCAAGGCGACGTCACTCATCCGCTTGGGATTTCTAGCTGTATTTCCAGAAACCAATATGCTCGGCTCGATTGGCTCAATTTCGGCTGAACGCCATAGCCGCCTGCTGACTAGCTTGTGCCACCACCTCGGTGAAAGCGCAAAGAAGAAGGCTAAATGAGAAAATCGTCTCAACAAACCGTCTGCGACATCTGCGGCAAAACGGGTGCACGCATCCGCCATGTCAGTGAGACGCACGGCAAAGGCAAAAACCTTTTGGTGATTGAAAATATCCCGATGGTCAGTTGCCAGAATTGTGGCGTGAGCTATTTCACCGCCGAGACACTCCACGAAATCGAACGCCTCAAACGCCAGCGTCGCGCGCTCGCTGTCGAAAGACCTGTTGAGATCTTGAGTTATTCTTGATGCGCGCCAAACACAAAACCATCCGCTACATCCGCGCCCACCACGATTTGATCGAAAAGACGATTTATCTGCGCTCAGATAAGAAAGAGCACAAACTCTAAAACAAAATCCGAAATCCGAATCTCGAAATCCGAAGGAAACTCGAAATCGGAAAATCCTAATTGCAGAAATCTGCTGGGAGGGACGCCGTCCTTGGCGTCCTTTGAAAAATCAAAAGGACAGCGTGGACGCTGTCCCTCCCAATTTTGTATTTCCGCCATTCGTGCTTCGAGTTTCCTTCGGATTTCGGATTTCGATATTCGGATTTTTTCCAGATTCGTGCTAATTACTGGAACAGCCGATTATCAAGCGATCGAATGAATACCCCGATCAAACTGATTCCCCGCGGCAGGCACGCATGGTGGCGGTTTTACTTCATCGCCCTTTACACGCTCGTGCTTGGGGTCGCGATTCTCAGAGAAGGTCCAGCAAATTCACTTTATGGTGTCTGGCTTACCTGCTCGGACATCATTTTGGCAGGTGTGTTATTGGCTTCATCCGTCGTTTTCCTCTTTAAGGGGCAGAGCGATGAGCGAAAAGAAAATCGTTATCTGGCTTTCGGTGGATTTGTGATAATTGCCTTTGCGGTTTTCGGGTTACTCCTATGACTTCAACCAAAAACTTCATCAACGGGTTCTGCTGTTCCTTGGTTTGTTCCACTGCCAACATTAGCGCCACCTCCATTCTCCACTTGCTGTGGCATTTTTCCCCGCTAGACTTGTGTTGAGCCGCGAATTTAACCCCTCGCGGCAAGGGAGAATCACTATGAAAACCGTTCTTCGTTGTCTCTCAATGTTCTGCGTCGTCACGCTGTTCAGTTTTGCAAATACGGCGCGTGCGCAGGACGACATGCACAATAAAATGGACGCTCAGAGCCAGCATGTCTTTTTTACTCCCGATTCACTGAAATGGGTGGATGCGCCCCCATCATTGCCAGCGGGAGCGAAGATGGTCGTGCTGCAAGGCGACCCAACCAAGGAAGGGATGTTCACGTTATTGTTCAAAGTGCCCGATGGTTTCAAGATTCCGCCGCACACGCATCCCGCCGACGAACACGTCACTGTTTTGAGTGGCATGTTTTTCATGGGAACGGGCAGCAAGTTCGACACAAGCAAAGGCAAAGAACTGCCCGCAGGCAGTTTCGTCCTGATGCCAAAAGGAATGCAGCATTTCGCGTGGGTGAAGGGCGAGACGATAATCCAATTGCACGGCATCGGTCCGTGGGGCATCAATTACGTTAATCCCGACGACGACCCGCGTAATAAACCGATGCCGAAGGGAGCGGAAGAGAAGTAATGTAGCCGCGAGACCTTTACTGACGTTTTTGCTGACGGCGCTCATCAAGCGGCGTGAGTAGAATTCGTGTTCATTCGCGTCCATTCGTGGTAAATAAATTCCGCGATGTCCCGCACCAAAAACTTCATCAACGGGCGCTGGGTCGAGAGCGTTTCCAAGCAAACTTTTAACGACATCAATCCTGCGACGGGCGCGTCACTTGGCAAATGCGCGTTGTCGGGCACTGCGGATGTGGACGCGGCGGTGCGCGCGGCGAAGGAGGCGTTTTGCAAATGGCGGCTCGTGCCTGCGCCGAAACGCGGGGAGATTCTTTTTCGTGCCGCGGAGATTCTGCGCGAGCGCAAAGAAAAAATGGCGCGGTTGATGACGCAGGAGATGGGCAAGGTGCTCACCGAAGCGCGCGGCGATGTGCAGGAAGCTATTGATATGGCTTACTACATGGCGGGCGAAGGTCGGCGCAGTTTCGGGCTGACTGTGCCCGCGGAGTTGCCGAACAAATTCGCGATGAGCGTCCGCGACCCCATCGGTGTCGTTGCACTCATCACGCCGTGGAATTTTCCCGTCGCGATTCCGTCGTGGAAATCGCTGCCTGCGCTCGTGCTGGGCAACACCATCGTCTTTAAGCCGTCCGACCAGACGCCGATGTGCGCGGCGGAATATGTGCGCGCGCTCGCCGACGCGGGGTTGCCTGCGGGCGTGTTGAATCTCGTGCTCGGTCACGGCAAGGTAGGGCAAGCTTCCAGCTTGTCCAATTCTGCAAATCAAAAATCAGACCATCGCAAGCAAGATGCTCGCGCTACTCTAAGTGTGGGCGAAGCGCTCGTGCATCATCCCGATGTGGCGATGATTAGTTTCACGGGATCGAACGAAGTCGGCACGCGCATCGCCGCCGAATGCGCGCGGCAAAACAAACGGTGCACGCTGGAGATGGGTGGCAAAAACGCCGTCACCGTCCTCGACGACGCCGACCTCGACCTCGCGCTCGACGGCATCGTGTGGAGCGCGTTCGGGACAAGCGGTCAGCGTTGCACCGCCGCGAGCCGCGTGTTGGTGCACAAGAAAATCCGCAAGAAGCTGACGGCGATGGTAGTGGAGCGCGTGAAAAAATTACGGATCGGGAATGGGTTGAATGCGAAGACCGATGTGGGACCCGTGGTGAACGCGGCCGCATTGGAGAAGATTCATCGGTATGTGGAGATTGGGAAGAAGGAGGGGGCGAGAATCTTGTGCGGCGGGGAAATAATTCAACCGCGAATGAACGCCAATGAACGCCAATTGGGAAAGAATAAAAACATTCGCGTCCATTCGCGTCCATTAGCGGTTAAATCCGAATCCTCTGGCTTTTTCTACGCCCCGACGGTCTTCGACAACGTCACACCGACGATGCGGATTGCGCAGGAGGAAATTTTTGGGCCTGTCACCTGCCTCATCGAAATCGGCTCGCTCGACGAAGCCATCGCGGTCAACAACGGCGTCAAATACGGTTTGAGCAGCAGCATCTTCACGCGCGACGTGAACCGCGCCTTCCGCGCGATGCGCGATTTGACAACGGGCATCGTGTATGTGAATGCGGGGACAATCGGCGCAGAAATCCAACTGCCCTTCGGCGGCACGCGCGGCACAGGCAACGGCCACCGCGAAGCAGGGCAAGCCGCGCTCGACACGTTCAGCGAATGGAAAAGTATTTATGTGGACTACAGTGGAAAACTACAAAGAGCACAAATTGATACCGCAACCGATTAACGCGGACACGAATCTGGGAAGCACACGCGCCCCGCGTGTGGATTCCCGCGCCTCGCGGGAATCATTTGCGCAGGGGAATGCGACCGACGGGGCGTCGCTCGCAGCACGCGAGGCGCGTGCGCTCCCCTTCAGCGAATGGAAAAGCATCTACGTGGATTACAGCGGCAAGTTGCAGCGCGCGCAGATTGATTCGGGGGAATGAGATGAAAGTTGGAAGAAAGTTTAGGATTACGGCGCTAGCAGTAACGCTAATTTTCGGAACGACACTCGTCGTTTGGTTTTGTGGACCATATACCAAACGCACAAGATACTGCGAGTCATGCGGGCGATACCGTTTCTACGAATCGAGGCTCAACATCGTCATCCATGACGAGATTTCAGAAACGGCTGCATCGAAATGGGCAGACTCGATTTGCCCAGAACCCCATCAGCACCGATGGGTTGGTGGAGGAGTTAAAGGACGGAGCGAATGGTTTGGAGACGTCGAAATCGGGAACGGCGGCGGTGAGGCGATGTCCGTAGCGGCATGGTTATATGTAATGCGAATGCGGAAAGAACTCGATGATGGAACAGCAGCTAGTTTCCTCAAGGAGTGGCGAGCGAAACCTGCTTCTGAGACTCAAGGGCTAAGGGCTGGTTGGAAATGGCTTCAGGAGCGTCTCGATGAATATCGTGGTAAGAAAAGCGGGGCTGGTTATGACGCTGCAAGAGATTCTTCGCTGCGCTCAGAATGACGGCAGGGAGGACGAAGCCATCGCGGTCAACAACGGCGTCAAAACTTGTCCTGAGTCTGACGAAGGATACGGCTTGAGCAGCAGCATCTTCACGCGCGATGGGTGAGACGAGCGTTGAAACAAAGCGTTACTCAGATTTTCCGTTTAGCCACAACTCGGACTCCGCGAGGTCAATCTCGTCGTTCCAGATGACGCCGTAGCCGTGGGCGTCGGCTCGGACGCGGCGGAAAATTTTGTCGTCTTGGAGTGGACGAAAGATTTCCTCGTTCAGCAACGGTCGGCAATCGTAAATTTTTACCTCGCCCGTCGCAAAGGTGACGCGTAGGCGCTTGTCCGTCAGCGCTTCGACGGCGCTCACTTGGGGGTATGCAGTCTGTGTGCTCATCATTCCAGTCCTGGCAACGCCTTAAACTTCTGCGAATCCCACATGTTTTGCAAGTCTGCCTTGTGCTGCACCGCCCATTCGCGGACGAGGCGTTGCGCCCGTTGCGGCAGGCTGCCTTCGATCATTTCCAGCGTTTCGATGACAAACACGCCAACATGTTCGCCATAAATCGCGTGGAAATGCGGGACTCCGTGTTCCTTGAAATACATCCGAATCGCCACGCCGTAAAATCTAGCAATGACTGGCATTGCAGCGATTGTGCCATTCCTTTTGGAAGTTGTCAGTCTCCAACTGTTACCGCCTCGCGTCTCACGGTAGAAGCGCATCAACAACGACGCGCTCGACGAAGCCATCGCGGTCAACAACGGCGTCAAAACTTGTCGTGAGTCTGACGAAGGATACGGCTTGAGCAGGAGCACCTTCACGCGCGCGTCGGCGCGTTTTGCGGTATCACAAATTTCGCAATCTTCTCCCGTTGTTTGGTCGCGTCCTCCTCGCCGATTTGCATGAGACTGCGAATGTATTTGGGTGAGAAGAGGAGAGTCGCCAAGAATGACGCGGCTCTCGTTTCGCGCGTTCCCAAACCGCGCGCCAGAAATCGAAAGGTCTTCGGCAATTCGGCTTCGTATTCCACCGCCAGCGATTCGAGGTTCACCGACGGGCGCAGGACCAGCAACTCCACGTGGCGCAACTCGTTTCGTTTTTCCAATGGCATTTGCGCGATGAGTTGATTGATCCGCTGCATGTGCAGCGCGTCGTAGTCCAGTAGATCAAGAAACACAGAATTCATGAGCGAGCCGATGATGGTGGCAGGCGGCGGATAATCCTGCGCATCGCTCAATTCTGAATCCGTCGGCGTCTTTTGAAAACGCGTCGAAATCGCGAAGATGCGTTCTGCGCCCAGATGCAGCGCGGGCGATAACGGCGCGGTCAATCGCACGCCGCCGTCCCCGTGCCACTGTTTGCCAAGCTGGATGGCAGGGAAAAACAGCGGCAACGCGCACGACGCCATGATGTGTTCCACCGTCAGTGTGGTCGGCACGCTGCGTCGGTTCGGGCGTTGCCACATCGGAGCGTTCGCGGCTTCGACCCACGTGATGGATTGGCTGGTGAGATAATTGGTCGTCGTCACGCCGACCGCCTTCAGCGACCCGCGACTGATGTTCTCTCCGACGCCGCGCAATGTGCCGTCGTCGGTCTCATAGGCGCCGAGCAGAAACCGTCGAAACGGCGCGGTGTTGACCATGCCGCGCGTTTTCGGCGCGAACCGTGTGCCGCCCGAAAGAACGTGAGCCGTCCACCGCAACACGTTGCCAGAAAGCGACAGGGGACTGACGCGGAAGAGTTGGTCAATCGTCATGTGTTCCCACAACGACGCGAGTTTTTCGACGGAACTGTGGAAATTGCCCTGAAAATTTGCCAGATGAGCCGTGTTGATCGCGCCTGCTGAAACGCCAGTCAAGAACGGGATGCGCAAATCGGGAAACTCACGCGCGAGGCAACGCAGCACACCCACTTGATATGCCGTTCGCGCCCCACCGCTGCCGAGCGCCAGCGCGAGATTGTTCGAGCCGCTGTTCATTCGAGGAAAAGTTAAACCACGGATGACACGGATGACACGGATAATTTTTGCCGAGTAGCAACGAGCGTAAGCGAGTGGAGAAAAGGATGCGCCAAGAAGTCCACTCGCTTACGCTCGTAGCTACGGGTTTTACAGAAAAAATTCGTGGTAATTCGTGTCTATTCGTGGCAAAAAACTTTCACAGCATGAAAGACATTATCTGGACACCTTCTAAGGACGTGGTGCGCGACGCGAATGTCACGCGGTTCATGAAGAAGCACGGACTGAAGACTTACGAAGAACTGCGCGCGTGGTCGGTGGCGGATATCTCGCGGTTTTGGGACGCGGCGATGAAAGATTTGGGCGTCGAGTGGTTCGCGCCTTACTCGAAAGTCGTGGACGCGTCGAAGGGCATCCAGTGGGCGAAGTGGTTTGTCGGCGGGAAACTGAACATCGTGCACAACTGCATTGACCGCCGCGCGAAATCGCAGCCCGATGCGCTTGCGGTGATTTGGGAAGGTGAAGACGGCGCGCAACGCAAAGTGACTTACGCCGAGTTGAATCGCGATGTGTGCCGTCTCGCGAATGCGCTGAAATCTCTCGGACTCAAGAAAGGCGACACGGCGGGCATTTACATGCCGATGACTTACGAAATCGTCGTCGCGTTTTATGCGGCGCTGAAATTGGGGCTTATCATCATCCCGATTTTTTCGGGATTTGGCTCGGCGTCAGTGGCGTCGCGGCTGGCGAACGCGGAAGCGAAAGTGTTGTTCACGACGGACGGCTCGTTGCGGCGCGGCAAACCCGTCGCCATCAAGGAAGAAGCGGACAAGGCACTCGCCGACGTGCCGAGTTGCAAACATGTGATTGTGTTAAGGCGGCTTGGCGCCACGGCACGCGATTGTAGGGCAAGCGCCCCGCTTGCCGTTGAATCACAAAAGGCAGGCGGAGCGCCTGCCCTACAAAATCAACATTTTCAAATCCCGTGGACGAACGGGCGCGATTTGTGGTTTCACGAAATTGTAGCGAAACAGCCCGACACTTGCGCGACCGAGCAACTCGATTCGGAAGATTTCGCGATGATTCTTTACACCTCGGGCACGACGGGCAAACCGAAGGGAGCGGTGCACACCCACGGCGGCGCGCTCGCGCAAATCGCGAAGGAACTCGGCTACGCGTTCGACGTGAAACCGAGCGACCGTTTTTTTTGGGTCACCGACATCGGTTGGATGATGGGACCGTGGATGCTCATCGGCGTGCATTGTCACGGCGGTTCAACGCTCATTTTCGAGGGCGCGCCGAATTATCCGCAGCCCGACCGTTTGTGGGACATGATTGAACGGCATCGCATCACGCATCTCGGCATTTCGCCGACGGCGATTCGCGTGTTGATGCGTCACGGAGACGAGTGGGTCACGAAACACGATTTGTCGTCGCTGCGCATCCTCGGTTCGACGGGCGAACCGTGGGACCCTGATAGTTATGGGTGGTTTTTTGAAAAGGTCGGCGGCAAACGCATCCCCATTATTAATATTAGCGGCGGCACAGAAATCGTCGGCTGCTTCCTCTCGCCACTGCCCATCACACCGCTCAAATCGTGTTCACTGCGGGGACCTGGGCTGGGAATGGATGTGGATGTCTTCGACGAGGATGCCAAACCGATTCGCGGACAAATGGGTCATCTCGTCTGCAAACAACCCGCGCCTTCGATGACGCGCGGTTTTTGGAAAGACCCGCAACGCTACATCGAGACCTACTGGTCGCGTTGGCCGAACATCTGGTTTCACGGCGACTGGGCGCTCGTGGATGAAGATGGTTTCTGGTCGTTGCATGGACGCAGTGATGATGTGATAAAAGTCTCGGGTCGCCGCACAGGTCCCGCTGAGATCGAAGCTGCGCTCATCGAGCATCCCGCCGTCAGTGAAGCTGCTGCCATCGGTGTTCCCGACGAAATCAAAGGCGAAGATGTCGTCTGCTTCGTCATCCTCAAGCCGCAACAACAACCGAGCGACGCGCTGCGCGACGAGTTGAAGGAGCAAGTCGCAAAAATCCTCGGCAAAACGCTTCGCCCCAAAGACCTTCGCTTCGTCACCGAATTGCCAAAGACCCGCAGCGCCAAAATCGTCCGTCGCGCCATCCGCGCCGCCTACCTCGGTGAAGACCTCGGCGATTTGAGCAGCGTGGAAAATCCTGCTGCGATTGATGGTATCAAGCGAGCAGCGTGAATTTTAAGTAGGACAAGCATCTTGCTTGTCCATTGCCTGTAGTGGACAAGCTGGAAGCTTGTCCTACTCTTTGCGGCGACGAAATCAAACCGATTCACTACTGCATCTTGACGCAAACCAAACGATGCGCTTTACTTCACGCGGGTTCGCGAGCGATGTCGCCATGAATCTACGGAAAACAATTCGCCTGTTGGCGGTTAGCGGTTTGTCTCTCTTCGCCGTCTCTGTTTTTGCGCAGCCAGCTTCCAAGCCGCCCTCGCCCGTCTCGACGGGAAAGCCGCTCGTCTCGGGTTGCGTGGAAAAAGAGGGCGCGCGCTCGGGCGTGTCGCGCGAAAAATGGGTGCATCGTCCATCGAAAGGCGAAGCCGAGTTGCTCTATTACGATGTGCCGTTCGCGGTTCACGTGCCGATCGAAGTGCGCCACGAAGGCGGCATCGTGCGCATCAGTTACCGCGTGACGGTGGAATGGGAGCATCCGCCGAAGGAATGGGGTTCGTCGGGGCGCAGCTATGCCGTGGATTTCGGTCTGTATCGCACGGACGGGAAGGAATTGGCGAAGGACTCGGTGTTTTACGACGACTACGGTCACAACACCGAGCAGAAGCGTTGGAGGAAACTGGTTCTCGATGCCGATGCGCCAATTCCCGTGTGGACGTTGCCGTGGAAATTCGACAACCCCGACGCGGAGCGCGGCGGAAGCGTTCGAATCGAACACGAGCAAAAGGAGCACGTGCCGTTTCCCAAAGGCACGGTGCGCGACAGTTCGTTTGTGCTCGCGCCCGCACAGCCAGGGACTTATGCGTTTTGGTTCGCACTGGATTGCACCAGTATGTGGCCGCAGAAGGAGCCGAAGCGCGAGGAACTGAAGGCAAAATTTTACGTGGACGTTCTCGTCTCGCGCGGCGAGCGGCGCGTGGACGACGAGGAAGTGGAATATCTTTTCGGGCGCACGAAGACACGCCCCGCTTCGATGCCCGACGACAAACTGTTTCTCATCGCGAAGCACGAGATTCCCGTTGTCATCCGCCGCGACGGCTGGGTTTTCCAAAGCGCCGAGGTTGTTATCGCCAAAGGCTACGAGAAATGGAAGAACGGTCGCGTCCGATTCAAGGAGACCGACGGATATCAATACGATCTCGCGCTGAACGCGCAGCCAGGGGCGACGACGAGGATGTCCATCCGCTCGGTCAAAATTCAGGACGCGTTCAAGCCGCACCACCACGCAGAAGTTCCCGCGGAAATCGAGATGGAAGAGAACGTCACGTGGG
>Ga0187893_10010665_pt1 | contig 13599 bp, 10 predicted proteins | sample MA1701074metaG_FD_139574 | JGI IMG/M metagenome (GOLD analysis project Ga0187893, IMG submission 139574) | White microbial mat communities from a basaltic lava cave in the Kipuka Kanohina Cave System on the Island of Hawaii, USA - MA170107-4 metaG ...
AACCGAGGGGTCGTTCCCGCAGCCGCGACGTTCTCGAGAACCTGGATCGGTTCGGCATCCTCCGCCAGGCTCGCGACGGGGATGTCGCCGTTGACCAGCACGAGGTCGAGATCGGTGTCGAGGTCGAGATCGACCCACGAAGCACCCCAGCCGGTGAAGGCGTCGCCGAACGCGGCGGCGAGGTCCGCGCGCGCGTCCGCGAACGCGGGTCCGTCGACCGCTCTGCGAGCGCGGTAGATCGCGTGGTCTTGTCCTCGCGCGTTCGAGACGAACACGTCCGACATGCCGTTCCCGTCGTAGTCGGCAACGGCGATGCCCATGCCGGCATTCGGGTCGGCGACGCCCTCCCGCGCGGCGACGTCCCGTAGGCGGAAGCCGAGGCCCAGCGGATCCGCGGCCGCCCCTCCCGGCCACGGCACGTTCCGATAGAGCTGGTTCGGGTCCAGGTCGTTGGCCACGTACACGTCGAGGCGACCGTCGGCGTCGAGATCCGAGAGGACCACACCGAGGCCGTGCTCCGGCTCACCGGCGTCGACCCCGGCGAGCTGCCCGACCTCACGGAACGACGTCCTGCCCTGTCCATCGCGGCCCTGGTTGAGGTACAAGAGGTCGCGCACGCCTCGATAGTTCTGCGGGAAGCCCTCGAAGGAGTCCGGGATCGGACCGTTGAGGTCGGCGTATCCAGCGACGAAGATGTCGGGCAGTCCGTCGTCGTTCACATCCCCGACCGCCGCGCCGGTATGCCAGCCGTAGTGGTCGATCCCCGCCGTCCGCGCGCCCTCCGTGAACGACCCGTCTCCACGGTTCCATAGGAGCGCGTCGTAGGTGTTCGAAGTGACATAGATATCGGTGCGGCCATCCAGGTCGAAGTCGGCCGCCACACATCCGTTCCCGCGGAGCGCGAGGTTGGCTCCCGAGGCTCGGCTTACATCGACGAACCGTCCCCCCTCGTTGTGGAAGAGGGCACTCCGCGGCAGGTCGCCCAGCGCCCGCCAACGCGCGATGTCCTGTTCCGAGTACGAGTTGACGACGAACAGATCGAGCCAGCCATCCCCGTCGAAGTCCAGCCAGCAGAGGCCCCCGCCCATCATCGACACCGTGTCGCTCGAGCTGGCGGAGTAGCGGAAAGAGTCCTGTCGGAAGCGCAGCCCGACGTCGTGGGCGACGTCGCGCAGGCCGGGTGCCACGTTCCCGGTCGCATCCGCGAAGACCCCCACACCTTCGGGGGGGAGCGGCGGTTGGGCGGCCGGGTCGCGCTCGCGCACGACCTCGAAGCTCCCGTCCGCCATCATCAGCTCGAACGTCCGCTCGAAGCGGAGCGGCTGGACGCCGACAAGCGTGACCACGGCGACGGGCGGCCCTTGTCCCAGGCCAGGCTCGAGGGTGACGCTCGCTCGATCGATCTCGCTGCCGGGAACGCCCAGCCTCGCGATGGCGACGGCCACGATCTTCCGCGCCGTGCCGGGGTCGAGCTGCGTCGCGACCCCGTCCGAGGGGAGGATGAGCACCTCCGGGACGTCGTCGATGGCGGGCCCGGGTGCGTCCGCCGCCACGACGCTCGGAGGGGCCGCGATGCTCACGACGACGACCGAGACCGCGGCGGCGACCGCTCCCGAGAGCAGCACGGCACCCACGACGGGGCGCCCGGCCGCGCCGATCCGCAGACGAGCGCGCTCGACGATCGGTGCGGTTCGGCGAGCGGACCGGAGGAGGTCGAGGAGCGGCCTGGCGGCGCACACGAGGGAGAGCGCCGCCAGGACGGCGACCTTCGTCGCCCACTCCGTCGTCTGGGGCGCGATCAGAAGCAGGGAGACCAGGCCGATCGCGACGCCGAAGGCCCGGCGTGCCCTGGCCTCCTCGGGAGCGGTCTTCGGATCGGTGATCATGAAGAACAGGAAGACGAGGATCTCGGGAGAGAACACGAGGACCCGCAACAGATCCGCTCCCGCGATCGGTCCGAGGTGCCAGCGCGCGGTCATCGCGTGGTCGGTGGCAGCGAGCAGCGCGATGCCCACCGCGAAGACGAGCCAGAACCCGATCGCGACCCCCAACAGATGCAGACGACGCAGGATCGCGAAACCGCCGGCCACGATCAGGGCGAGGGCGAGGGCGAGCCACGGTGACATCGGCCCCCACCAGAAGTCGAGTGGCTCCGCGCGTCCCGGACCGAGGACGAGGAAACAGACCACGAGGCCGATGTTGGATGGGTTGAAGACGTGATGGCCGCGCCGGCGGATCACGTACTTGGTGAGCAGAGAGATGGCGGCCGTGCCGGCGAAGATCCACCACCCGTTCAGGCTCCACCAGTTGCCGTGCTCGGTCCCCGGGACGCGGAGGATGAAGGCGACGCTGTTCCCGGTCAAGAGCGCGCTCGCGGGCCACATGATCACGCGCTGCCACCGGAAGGTGATCGCGACTTCGAGGACCGCGCATGTGAGCAGGGAAATGAGGATCTGGGCGATCGAGAGCTGGAACTCGAACGCCACCTGCCCGAGGATCTGCAACGAGAAGATGATGGCCGCGAGGTGCAGGCGGGGATCGCGCAGCGTCGGCAGCAGTAGCGGGTAGACCGTGCCTCGGATCCGCAGGGTACGGCTCGGCGCCGTCACGCTTTCAGTATGCCCCGCGCCCCGCGGTCTTCGCGGTGCCGCGGGCGCGCCCTCACAGGTAGCCGTGCTTCAGCAGGCGATCGGCGCTCTTGCCGTACCCCTCCGGGGTGACCGCGAGGAATCCGAGGGAGTCCGCGATCCGGTCGATCGTGTTGAACAGGAAGCCCACGTAGAGCGCGTCGACCACGCCGGCAGCGCTCACGCCCTCCTCCAGGAGCGGGGTGACGTCCGCCGCCCCCAGCTCCTCCGGCCGGAGCGTCATCGTCTCGAGCAGGGCGAGGGCCGCCCGGACCCGCACATCCACCGGGGCGGAACGCCAGTCTCGAAGGACGGCAGTCGTCTCCTCCGCTCCGAAGCTCTTCGACGCGACCGCGCCGTGCGCCCCCGTTCAGAACTCGCACCGGTTCCGTTCGGAGACGAACGCGGCGAACAGCTCTCGCTCGCCCACCGTCCATTCCGACGGACCGCGCATGACCTCCTGGATCAGCCCATTGAACGGTGTGCCGAAGAACGCCGGCCTGAACGAGAGCGTCTTCACGACGTCGAGGGTTGGGACTCCCGAGATGAGCCGGATCATCGCGAACTTCGCCTTGGCGCCGATGCCTCGGCCCCGCGCGACCGCCTCGAGCCGCATCAGTCGTCTCCACGAGCACCGCGCACCGCGCGGAGCCCGGCCTCGAGGCGTTCGCGGGCGGCGCCGTAGGCAGCGGCCACGCTGATCTCGAACACCTCGTCGTCGCTGGCGCCTGCCTCCGCGAGCCCGGCAACCATCCGGTCGGTGACCCGGTACGCATGCCGGTGGATCGTGTCCACGTAGTCCGCGAAGGGCTCGGGTACCGGATCGTTCCGAGCCGCGGCCTGTCGCAACTCCGGCGAGAGGACCCCGAGGCCGTTCAAGATCGCGGCCTCCAGGGCCTCGTGCTTCGGCCGGTGGCGGTCTGTCGGATCGTCGGCTGACAGCCGCCGTGGACCTTCCATCAGGCGACGCCGCTCGCAGCGCGGCGGCGCTTGGAGAGCGCATCGACGAGTACGGCGGCGAGCAGCACGAGGCCGGTGATCACGGCCTGCGGACCCTGCTCGAGCTGCAAGAGCCCCATGCCGTTCTGGATCGCGCCGATCACGAGGGCACCGAGCAGCGCCGACACGACCCGGCCCGAGCCTCCGAACAGGCTCGTGCCCCCGATGACCGCTGCGGCGATGACGTTGAGGAGTAGGGGACCGCCTCCGGAGCCGGTCGCGACCGATCGGAGCCTGGAGGCGAGGATCACTCCGCCCACCCCGGCCATGAATCCGGAGATCATGAAGACGGCGATCCGAACGCGGTCGACGTCGATGCCCGCACGGCGGGCGGCCTCGGGGTTGCCTCCGACGGCGTAGACGTGTCGACCGAAGCGCGTCCGCACGCTCACGAACGACCAGAACGCCAGGAGGATCAGGAGGATCAGCGTCACCTTCGGCACGCCGCGATCCTTGTTGGCGTACCAGACCGCGGCCGACGTGACGAGGCCGAGCCCCGCGACCTGGAGCAGGATGACGATCGTCGGCTTCGCGAGCAGGCCTCGGGCCCGCTGCGATCGCGCCTTCTGGACCTGGGTGAGGGCGAACCCACCGACGATCGCGGCGCCCACCACCCATCCCCAGGCGTCGCTCAGGAAGTCGCTCGCGATCCCGATGACGGCCGTGTTCTGGATCCTGATCGTGCCGGACGTGGAGTAGTCGGTGGTGAGGATGAGGACGACGCCCGACCAGATCAACAGCCCGCCCAGCGTGACGACGAACGAGGGGATGCCGGCCTTCGTGAAGATGAGCGCATGCAGGAGCCCGATCGCCGTCGTGATCGCAACCGCCACACCGATCGCGGCCCACCAGGGCCAGTTCGACGCCTCGGGCCGAAGGAGCAGGGTCATCATGACCCCCCCGACGGCGCTCACATACGCGACCGAGAGGTCGATCTCGCCGATCAGCAGCACGAACACGACGCCGATCGCCAGGGTCGCGACGGGAGCCACCTGGAGCAGGAGGTTGGTGAAGTTCCGCTCCACGAAGAACGTTTCGTCGAGGCTGCCGAACACGATCGCGATGACTACGAGGCCGATCACGATCGGGATCACGCCGAGCTCGCCCGCGCGGACCCGCTGCCACCATGCGGACACATAGCCACTGAGGGTGTCCGTCGAGGCGCCTCCGGCCCCCGAACCGTCCAGCATCGGCTCTTGGACGGCGGCCGTCGGATCGCCGAGCGGGCTTCCGTCCTTCGCCGTCGTCATACCTGGTCGACCCCCGCCTCGGCCATCCCGGGTACGCGCGTCAGCGTGCCCGCGGTGATGGCCTGCACCACCTCCTGCTGGGTCGTCTGCGACTTCTCGAGCAAGGCGACCCGCTGACCGAGACGCAGCACCGTGATTCGGTCGGCGACCTCGAACACGTCGTGGAGGTTGTGGGTGATGATCACGACCCCGAGGTCCTTCTCCGCCAGGCGGCGGACCAGATCCAGCACCTGCCTCGTCTGCGCCACACCGAGGGCGGCGGTCGGCTCGTCGAGGATCATCTCGAGCGAGTTCCACAGCACAGATTTCGCGACCGCCACCGCCTGTCGCTGCCCACCCGACAGGCCCGAGACGTTCTGGCGAACCGACCGCAGCGTCGTGACCGAGAGTCCCTCGAGCGTCTCCTTCGCCTCGTGCTCCATGTTGGCCTCGTCGAGCACGAACCCCCAGCGGGTCCGTTCCCGACCGAGGAACATGTTGGCCACGACGTCGAGGTTGTCCGAGAGCGCCAGGTCCTGGTAGACGACCTCGATCCCGAGCTTGGCGGCGTCTCGCGGCCCGTGGATGTCGACGCGTTCGCCGTCGAAGTGGACCTCGCCCTCGTCGAACGGGTGGATGCCCGCGATCCCTTTGATCAGCGTCGATTTGCCGGCGCCGTTGTCGCCGACGAGCGCCATGACCTCACCCCGGCGAACCTCGAAGTCGACCCGGTACAGAGCCTGGACCGCGCCGAACGCCTTCGAAACGCCTCGGCACTCGAGCAGTGGGCTGTCTTGCATCGTCGAGCCTTCGGGCCTGGGGAACGAGCGGGACGGCGGGGGCACGATACCCCCGCCGTCCGCCCGCGAACAAGCCGGGTCAGACTACGCGTTCTCCTGGCAGAACGGCGTGGCCGCCACATCGCCGGTGCAGATGTTGGCCACCGTCTCGTGCCCGTCGGCGATCACGGTCTCGAGGATGTTGTCCGCCGTCACGGCGATCGGCACCAGGGCGAAGTAGGGCACGACACCATCGCCTTCCGCCGAGTCGGTGGGCGTGCCGTCGGCCGAGTTGATGCCGATGATCGTGAACTCGAACTCGGACGTGATGGCGAGGGGATCCTCACCCGCCCGCAACGCGAGCGCGATCGCGGCGGCGATCGACGCCTCGAGGTAGGCCGGCTTGTGGACGGTCATCGCCTGCTTGCCGAGCAGGATGTTCTGCAGCCCGGCGGTCGTCGCATCCTGGCCACTGACCGGAACCGGGCCGATGCCGGCAAGCTCCAGCGCGGTGATGGCCGAGTTCGCGAGGCCGTCGTTGGCCGCGAAGACCGCGTCCACGTCGTTGCCCGCGTCCACGAGGATCTGCTCCATGATGGTCTGCGCCTGGGCGTTGTCCCATCCGGGGACGTGCTGGTCGGCGACGAGCTCCCAGTCGCCGGCGGCCACCCGGGCCTCGACCGTCTCGGCGTACCCGGTCCGGAACAGGAACGAGTTGTTGTCCTCCTCGCCCCCGTTCAGCATCACGACGCGTGGCGTGTCGATGCCGAGCGCGTCGATCGCCGGCTCCAGGGCTTCGGCCATCTTCGCGCCCACCTGGACGTTGTCGAAGCTCACGTACGCAGTGCCACCGGAGGACCCCGTGTTGAACCGGTCGTACTCGATCACCGCGACACCGGCCTCCTTGGCCTGGTCGATGATGGTTCCACCCGAGCCCGGATCCAGGCTGGTCATGATGATCACGCTGGCGCCGTCGGCGATCGCCTGCTCGGCCTGTGACTGCTGCGTCGCGGGATCGTTCTCGGCGTTCACGATCTGGAAGTCCTCGCCCTCGACCAGACCCGCGGCCTCGAAGGCCTCGGTGAAGGCCGGCGGGTCAGCTTGCTCCCATCGGTCGGATGTCTCGGTGTCCGGCAGGAGCACCCAGATGGACCCCCCGCCTTCCGCGGTCGTCCCGCCGTCGCCACCACCGTCGTCGCTGCACGCCGCGGCGACCAGGCCGAGCGCGAGCACCAACGCGAGCCCGAGCGACGTCCGCTTGGCTCCGAACATTGCCGTCCCCCCCCTTCAGGTCCGCCCGCATGTCATGCGGCAATGGGCCACCGCGCCACGGAACCTGTGCGCGCCGACCCTCCGGACAGCCAGTCCTGTAGGCCGACGTTAGGCCCACGGCCGGAAACGGGATGTGAACATTCGGGTGCCGGCATGAAAGAAGTGTGAACCCGGGGGGCGTCGCGATCTGTCGATGTGCTCCGGCGAGCGTCACGCCGCGGTGAACCGGTAGCCGGACCGCGGCTCGGTGATGAACAGGGTCTGCCCATCCGCGCTCTCGAGCTTGGCGCGCAGGCGCGCGACGTAGACGCGCGTGTACTCGGTCTGGGTCTCGTACCCGGGGCCCCAGACCCGACGCAGCAACGTGGCATGCGTCAGCAGCACCCCCGGATTGGTCGCGAACTCACTCAGCAGCGCGAACTCGGTGGGGGTGAGGTGAACGAGCGCGCCGGACCTCGTAACCCTGCGCGCCTTGAGGTCGATCTCGACGTCGCCCCTGGTGACGACGTCGACCTCCGGCGGCTCCACGGGTCCGGGGCGGCTCCGGCGGAGCGTCGCGTTGATGCGAGCGAGGAGCTCCTCGATGCCGAACGGCTTGGTCATGTAGTCGTCCGCCCCTAGGTTCAGCGCCCGCACCTTGTCGGTCTCCCCGCGTCGCGCGGACAGCACGACGATCCCCACCGAGGATCGCTCGCGCATCTCCCGGCAGAGTTCGAACCCATCGACCGCCGGGAGCATGAGGTCGAGGATCACGACATCGGGCTCGGCCGCGTCGAGCAGCCGGACCGCGTCGGACCCGTCCTTCGACACGGTCACGTCGTGGTGCCGCGCGATGAGGTTGGAGCGAACCAGATCCACGATGTTCTGATCGTCCTCGATCAACAGCACCGAGGTCCGATCAGACGACATCGGGCTCCTTCGCCTGGTCGACGAGGCTCCAGGCAGCGTCCACCGAGCCTTCTGCGCCGTCGGTCGTCGGCTCCGACGGGAGCGTAACGACGAAGCACGCGCCCGCGTCGACCGGTGCCATCTCCAGCGTGCCGCGGTGCGCCTCGACGATGCCCTTCGCGATCGGGAGCCCGAGGCCGGCGCCCGCGACCTCCGACGCGCCCCGGACGCGGGGCTCGAAGATGTGCTCGGCGATCGAGCGGGGAACGCCGGCACCGTGATCGCGAACCCGAACCTCGACCGACTCGGGAGCCTCGCCCCGACGGATCACGACCTCGATCCCCTCGGCCGACGACCCGTAGATCACCGCGTTCTCCAGGAGATTCACGAAGACCTGCTCGAGCCGGTCGTGGTCCCCCCAGATCGGTTCGATCTCTCCCTCGGCTCGGATGCGGACGGACGACGCGCCCCGGACGAGCCTGACCGCCGCCTCCATGATCAGGCCGAGGTCGCACCAGTGCAGCTGGAGTCCCAGGATGCCGGATTCGATCGCGCTGGAGTCCAGCAGGTCGCCGACCAGCCGCTCCATCCGGGCGGACTCGTCGGCGATCGAGCGCAAGAACCGCTCCGTCGACTCCGCGTCCCAGGTCAGATCCGGCTGGCGCAGGGTCGACGCGTAGCCCTGGATGGCCGTCAGCGGCGTCCGCAGCTCATGGGACAGAGAGGACAGGAGGTCCCGCTGGATCGCCTGGAGCCGGCGCAGCGCGGCCGCCTCCCGCCTGGCTCGTTCGAGCGCCTCGCGCTCCATCGCCAGGGCGATCGAGCGCGTGGCGTCGTCCAGGAGCTCGAGTGCGTCCGTGGTCGCAGCCCCTTCCGCGGGGAACAGGGCGACCAGCACCGCGCGACCCTGGGGGAGCCGCAGGGGCACGGCCGCCACATCGGGCTCGACCAGCTGCGCCTGTTCGCTCCGGCCGTTCGCGAGCACCTGGGCGGCCGCGGACCGGAGCCTGGGAGCGACCTCGCCCACCCGGTCGCCGTCGTTCGTCGCGCGGAGCTCCAGTGCCGCACCCTCCTCGACCAGCAGGGCGACCGCGTCGGCGCCGAGCCCGCGGCTCAGCGCGAGCAAGGAGACGCCCAGGCCGCCGTCGAGGCGCTCGGGTCCCGCGAGGGTCTCGAGCAGACCTCGGAGGGACTCGAGGATCCGGTTGCGCCGGGAGACCTCGGACAGGAGCCGCTCCCGCTCGATGGCCGATGCGGCGTGGCCAAGGTAGACCCGCGCGAGCTCGAGCAGTTCGGGCTCGGGCCGTCCCACCGACGAGCCGAAGCCCGAGACCGTCCCCAGCACACCGCGAGCGCCGACGATCGGCGCCGCCCACTCGCTCCGGATCCCGGAGGCCGCGGCCGCCTCCCGGTACCGAGCCGAGACCGGATGCGCCGACAGGTCGTCGACGACCACGACCTCCGACGCCTCGCACGCGAGCCCGGCGCACACACCGTCGATCCCGATCGGGAGCCGCTCGTTGACCTCCAGGAGCGCCTCGGGAAGACCGACCGCCGCCGAGCGGCGCAGCGTCGCCTCTCCCTCCTCCGAGACCTCCAACAGGTGAACGCACAGCATCTCCTGATCGAGCGCGGTCGCCATCGCCGACACGATCAGCGGGAGGGACGCCGCCGGCTCCACGTCCGAGAGCTGGTCGACCAGGCTTCGCAGTCGTGCGAGTTGGCGTCGCGCCACGGAGTCCGTCTCGATCCCGGACATGAGCGCCACGACGTCCGCGCGCTGGACCTCGAGCGGCGACACATCGGCGACCACGCGCCCCTGGCGCAGGACGACGACCCGGTCGGCCAGCGCGAACACCTGGTCGAGATCGTGGGTCACGAGCAGGACGCTGGTGCCGGAGTCCCGGATCTGACGGACGAGGGTCTGGACGCGAAGCGTCTCGACCACGCCGAGGGAGGCCGTCGGCTCGTCCAGGACGAGGAGGCGCGGATCCGGCATGAGGGCCCGGCCGAGCGCGACGAGCTGGCGATGCCCGCGAGACATGGTCCGAACCGGACGGTCGATCGGAAGACCGTCTGCGCCGATGCGTCGAAGGACCGAAGCGGCCTCCTCACGCATGTCCCCCCCGAACAGGAAGCGGCGCTCCCGCCCGAGGAAGACGTTGGCCACGACGTCCAGGTCATCGCAGAGCCCGTGGTCCTGCCAGAGGAACTCGACGCCCGCCTGTCGGACCTGCTCCGGGCTCGAGGGCATCGGAGCGCCGTCGAACCGGATCTCGCCGCCGTCGGTCTCCAGGATGCGGGCCAGGCACGCGACGAGCGTCGACTTCCCGGCGCCGTTCTCACCCAGCAGAGCCACGACCTCCCCGCGACCGATCCGCAGGGTCACGTCCCGAAGCACCGTCAGCGGGCCGAAACGCTTGGTGACCCCGATCGCCTCGAGCAGCGACGCCGGCGTCGTCGGGGGTCGGTCGTTGGATGCGATGGTGCGCGTCACCACTCGTACCTCCGCGTGGGCGGCAACGATAGCCTAGCCGCGGGGATGGAGCCGCGCGTTCGTCGCCGTGCTCCGAGCCGATCTCCGGGACGCGACACGACGGGACGGAGGCATCGCGGTGAGGGCAGTGCGCATCGACGGCCCGGAGCGGGTGGCGATGATCGATGCCGAGCATCCGATCCCCGCGCCCGGCGAGGTCCTCGTGCGCGTGCGGACCTCCGCGATCTGCTCGACGGACCGCCGGATGGCGAGGCTCGGCACGCACGCGCCGAGGATCCCGGGCCACGAGATCGCGGGCGTGCTCGAGGACGGCTCGCCGGTCGGCGTACACCCGAACCTCGGCTGCGGCAGGTGCAGCTGGTGCGCCGCCGGGCTCGAGAACCGTTGCCCGGATCACGTCGACGTCGGGATCCATCGGGACGGCGGTCTCGCGGAGTTGGTCGCGGTCCCCGAGCCCCACGTCGTTCCGCTGGACGGCTTCCCGATCGAGCTCGCGCCCGCGATCGAACCGCTCGCGTGCATCCTGCACGCCATCGCGGTGCTCGAGGTCCATCCGGGTGATCGCGCGCTGGTGGTGGGCGCGGGGACGCTCGGGATCCTCGGGATGTGGGCGCTCCGGTCTGCGGGCGCCCGGGTCGCGGTGATGCAGCGATCCGATGGCCGGCGAGGCCTGGCTTCGGAGCTCGGCGCCGATGCCGTCATGGGACCCGAGGGCGACCCGGAGGATGCGCTAGGCGGCTCTCCTCGCGTCGCGCTCGTTACCGCTCCAGGAGCGGACGCACTGACGTGGGCGCTCGAGCGTGTCGAGGTCGGCGGCCGCGTGCACGCGTTCGCCGGCACGCCCGGAGGGGCGCCGGTCGATGCCAACGTCGTGCACTACCGCCACCTTCAGCTGGTCGGAAGTACGGGTTCTACGGTCGCCGACTACCGGCGGGCGCTCGAGATCGCTCGCTCCGGGTCGATCCCACTCGAGCGACTGCCGACCCGAACGATCGACCTCGAGGAGGTCCCTGCCATGCTCCTCGATCCGGACCCGGCGGTGCTCCGGTACGTTGCGCACCTCACGGACCGAGCCGGCGAGGGGGCGTGAGATGTCGACGGACGAAACGAACGGGACCCGGGTCGCGCTGATCGGCTACGGACTGGCCGGATCCGTGTTCCACGCCCCCCTCGTCTCGGCGACCCCGGGGATGATGCTGCGTTCCATCGTGACCGGCGATCCCGAACGTCAGGCACGCGCCCGCGAACGGTACCCGGACGTCCGCATCCTTGCGAACGTCGAGGAGCTGTGGCACGTGACGGGAGAGCACGACCTCGTCGTCGTCGCCACCCCGAACCGGTTCCACGTCCCGCTCGGCCTGGCGGCGATCGAAGCCGGGGTGCCCGTCGTGATCGACAAGCCGATGGCCCCGTTGGCGGAGGAGGGCCAACGGCTCATCGCCGCCGCGGAAGCGTCGGGGGTGCTCCTCTCCGTCTTCCAGAACCGTCGGTGGGACGGGGACTTCCTCACGGTCCGCCGGCTCCTCGACGAGGACGCGCTCGGTCCGATCGTCAGGTTCGAGTCCCGGTTCGACCGGTGGCGGCCGGAGCTGCGACCGGGAGCATGGCGCGAGCGGGGCGACCCGGACGAGGCCGGCGGGCTCCTGTTCGACCTCGGCAGCCACCTCGTCGACCAGGCGGTCCAGCTGTTCGGGCCACCGTCCAGCGTGTACGCGGAGGTCGATCGCCGGCGACCGGGGGCCGAGATCGACGACGACGTCTTCGTGGCGCTCTCCCATCCCGACGGCATCCGGAGCCACCTGTGGATGAGCGTGCTGGCCGCGATCCGAGGCCCGAGATTGCGGGTGCTCGGACAGCGCGGCGCGTACGAGAAGCACGGGCTCGACGGGCAGGAGGAGGCGCTCGCCGGCGGATCGCTGCCGGACAACGAGGCGTGGGGTCGCGAGCCTCCCGAGCGGTGGGGACGCCTGTCGAGCGGCGAGGACGATCGGCCCGTCGAGACCGAGCCGGGGGCCTACCCGGAGTTCTACCGGCTCGTGGCCGAGTCACTGAGGACGGGCGAGCCGCCCCCCGTCGACCCGCGCGAGGCCGTGGCGGTGCTCGGGATCATCGAGTCCGCTCTGACGAGCGCTCGCAGCGGGAGCGTCGTCTCGATCGGCTGATCAGACGAGGTGTGCGAGGGTGTAGAACGGTCCCGGCATGAGCGCTCAGCCCGGCGATGAGCTCGGCGGGTACCGGATCGAATCGGTCCTTGGTCGTGGCGGAATGGGCGTCGTCTACCTCGCCGAGCACGTCCGTCTGAAGCGCAAGGCGGCGCTCAAGGTGTTGCCGGCCGAGCTCGCCGAGGACGAGCGCTTCCGCGAGCGGTTCATACGCGAGTCCGAGCTCGCCGCCTCGCTCGACGACCCGAACATCCTGCCGATCTTCGAAGCGGGCGAGCAGGACGGCGTCCTGTTCATCGCGATGCGCTACGTCGACGGCACGGACCTGAAGACGCTGCTCGAGACCGAAGGCCCGCTCGAGACCGATCGCATCGTCGACATCATCGAACAGGTGGCGAGCGGGCTCGACGCCGCGCACGCGAAGGGTCTCGTGCATCGTGATGTCAAGCCAGGCAACGTCCTGTTGGCTCGCCGGGGCGGCTCGCTTCCGACGGAGCACGTGTACCTCACCGACTTCGGTCTGACCAAACGCGTGTCCTCGGACTCCGGATTGACGGGGACCGGCGTGTTCGTCGGGTCTCTCGGCTACGCGGCGCCGGAGCAGTTCGTCGGTGAGGCGCTCGATGGCCGGACCGACGTGTACTCGCTCGGGTGCGTGCTGTTCGAATGCCTGACCGGCGTCGCACCGTTCCCGAAGGAGCAGGACGCGGCGCTCATGCACGCGCATCTGTACGAGCCTCCTCCGAGCGCGACCGCGCTCCGGCCGGAGCTCCCTCCCGGCGTTGACAGCGTGGTCGCGAAGGCGATGGCCAAGCGGCCCGACCAGCGCTACCAGCGGGCGGGCGATCTCACGGGCGCTCTCCGAGACGTCATCGCGCCCGTCGGCAGGGTGCCGGCAGGCCCAGCCACGCCTAGGAGGAGCTCGCGCGCCTGGATCGCGGCCGCGACGGCGCTCGGCGTGCTGGTGGCGGGGATCGCGGTCTTCGCGCTCACGCGGGGCGAGGAGGCGCCGGCCCCATCGGGGACCGGGGCGACCTTCGTGGAGGCGCCTCCTCCGGGCTCGCTCGTCCGGATCGACGTCGCGACGGGCGCCGTGAACCTCACCGTCTCCGACGTACTCGGGCTCAATCCTCAAACGTTCTTGGA
>Ga0187893_10010666_pt1 | contig 13598 bp, 13 predicted proteins | sample MA1701074metaG_FD_139574 | JGI IMG/M metagenome (GOLD analysis project Ga0187893, IMG submission 139574) | White microbial mat communities from a basaltic lava cave in the Kipuka Kanohina Cave System on the Island of Hawaii, USA - MA170107-4 metaG ...
CGGCCCGCCGCGTCGGCGAGCTGGTCAGCGTGCACGTCATCCCCAACCCGCACGAAGAAGTCGAAAAGGTTCTGCCGGGCGCCCGCAAGGGCGAAAAGTCCCTGGGCTAAAGCCCGGTCCGGCCAGTCATGCTGCAAGATCAGGATCTGCTCTCCCTTCAGGAGACTCGCACCAAGGTGCAACTCGCCTGGGAAGCCGGGCAGCGCTTTAGTACCTTCACGCAGGAGCAGGTCGACGAGATCGTCGAGCGCATGGCCGCTACCGGTCGTGAGCACGCGCAGAAGCTCGCCGAAATGGCTGTCGAAGAGACCGGCTATGGCAACGCGCGCGATAAGTACGCCAAAAACATGCTCTCGGCCGACGTACTGGCGCGCGCCATGCGCGGCATGAAGACCATCGGCGTGCTCCGCGAGATTCCCGATCAGAAAGTTGTCGAGATCGGCGTGCCCGCCGGCGTCGTCGCGGCGATCCTGCCGACCACCAACCCCACCTCGACGGCCATCTACAAAATCCTGATCTCGCTCAAGGCCGGCAACGCTATCGTCCTCAGCCCGCATCCGCGCGCGAAGAACTGCACGTGCGTCACCGCCGATGTTCTCTACAAGGCGGCGATCGCGGCGGGCGCGCCTGAGAACATCGTACAGTGCATACAGAATCCGACCATGGAGGCGACGAATGCGCTGATGCGCCACGAGCGCACCGGCGTGATTCTCTCCACCGGCGGACACGGAATCGTCAAAGCCGCGTATTCGTCCGGTAAGCCGGCGTTCGGCGTGGGCCCGGGGAATGTGCCCGTCTACATCGAGCAGTCGGCGGACGTCGCGCAATCGGTGGCGAGCGTGGTCAGCGGAAAATCGTTCGACTACGGAACCGTCTGTTCCAGTGAGCAGGCCATCGTCATCACCGCCGATAAGCGCGACGCCGTTCTCGCCGCTTTGCGAGCGAATCGTGCTTACATTTGCGACGAGAATCAAGCCAAGATCCTGGCGAAACTGCTGCTCACGCCCAACTGGACCGTGAATCCCAAGTGCGTGGGACAGTCGCCGGTGAAAATCGCGCAGATGGGGGGCTTTGACGTTCCGGCGGAGACTTCGATTCTCGCGGCCGAAGTCGCAGGTGTCGGCAAACAGCATCCGCTGTCGGCGGAGAAGCTTTCACCCGTGCTGGCGCTGTTCTTTGTACCCGACCACCAGGCCGCCTTGGAGACGTGCGAGGCTATCCTGCGGTTCGGCGGGCTCGGCCACACGTGCGTGATCTACTCCAACGACGAGGCGCGGGTCCGCGAATACGGCCTCCGGATGCCCGCCTTCCGCGTGCTGGTGAACACGCCGGCCCCACAGGGATCGGTGGGCATAACCACCAACGTGTTCCCTTCGATGACGCTCGGGTGCGGCGCGATCGCCGGCAACATCACCAGCGACAACATCGGACCCCAGCACCTGATCAACATCAAGCGCATCGCCTACAACCACGGTCGCGCCGCGCCGCCACCGGCCGCCCCGGTTACGGCCGCGGTGAGGGCTTCGGTGAGCGCCGCCGTGGAAAAATACCTGGCGCAGAGGGGATTTTCCGCTCCGGGCGCGAATCCCGCCGGCGGCGGGCCGGCGGCCGATGTCGTCGACCGTTTTCTCGCCGGGAAAGCGCAGGGCACGACCGCCCGGTCCTCCTGCGCGGCTCCCGGGGCCGCAGTGGGAGCGCCACAGCCGTCCTCTCCGCCGCCGCCGGCGCCTCCGGTTCACATCGTGGACTTTGTCTGCGAGAATGACGTGCGGGCCGCAATCGCCAATTTGAAGAAAATCTACATCGGGCCGAAGACCATTGTCACGCCTGCGGCTCGTGAGCTCGCCGGCCAGCATGACGTGCTCGTGGAAGCGAGGAGGTAGCTCGTGAGTAATGATCTGAACGAGATCGCCGGCGAAATCGAACAGTATCTCGGCGAGAACAACTTCATCGCCTTTCACACCGCCGCGCACCTGGGCGATACGCCGACGGTGCAGTGGGACACGGAGCGCCATCCGGAGTTTCGCCAGTTTCTCAAGGCGGCGAAGCAACTCGAAGTCAGGCTGATCTGCCTTTCGCTGCGAACGCTGCGGGCCCCCATGTTGGACAGCACGCTCGACGACCTCGAGGAAGCCGAGTTTCCCGAGGATCTGGAGCATGAAATGCGCCGGCGACTGGAACAGTTGCGGGGCTACGAGGGGTTCACCGCCGCGGTGGAGCTTTCTTTCGATCACGACGGCCGCCAATACTTCTATTCGGTCCGCGCGCCGTGGTACACGGAGTTCCTCAGCATCGCCAACACCATCGACACCAGGATGGAGCAGTTTGACGAAAAGGATGATGAGGGTCCGACGGGCCCTTACTATTCCCAGAATTGATCCGACCCGCGCACTGGCTCCTGCCCCAAGAAAACTCGGATGCGATCGCCGCGTTGGCCGCCTCGGCGCGGCTCACCCGTCCCGCTGCGGCGGTTCTGTGGACCCGAGGCTATCGTGAGCCGGAGTCGGCCCGACGGTTCCTGAGTCCGTCGATCGAAGATCTCCCCGACCCGGCCGGCCTCAACGGCATGGACCGCGCCGTGGCCCGCCTGCGCGCCGCACTCGACCGGCGCGAGAAGATCCTGCTCTACGGCGACTACGACGTCGACGGCACGACGAGTATCGTTATCCTCACCAAGGCGTTCGAAATGGCAGGCGCGGCCGGCATCCGCTTCCACGTGCCGCACCGGCTTCGCGACGGCTACGGCATGCGGACCGAGGTCATCGAGACCGCGTTTTCGGAAGGCGTCGGCCTGATCGTGAGCGTCGACACCGGTATTCGCGCGGGCGAAGTCGTACGCCGCGCGCGAGAGCTGGGGCTTGACGTCATCGTCACCGATCATCATCTCCCCGAGCACGAGATTCCGCCGGCGGTCGCCGTCCTGAACCCGAACCAGCCGGGCTGTACTTACCCCAACAAGAACCTCTGCGGCGCCGGTGTCGCTTTCAAGCTGGCTCACGGCGTGCTGCGGAGCCTTGGCTGGCCGGAGGAGAGACTGCGCCGGGTGCTGGAGTCGCTGTTGAAGATGGTGGCCATCGCGACGGTGGCCGACGTGGTGCCGCTGATCGGCGAGAACCGCGCGATCGTCAAGCATGGTTTGCAGGGACTGGAATCGGTGCGGAATCCGGGCCTGCGCGCGCTGCTCGACGTCGCCGGCTTCGCGCCGGGCGAGCGACTATCGGCCGAGTCGGTGGCTTTCCGGGTCGCGCCGCGAATTAACGCCGCCGGCCGCATGGCCAGCGCCGACGACGTGATACACATGTTCCTCACCGCTGACGAAACGCGCGCCCGCGCCATCGCCGGCGAGATGCACGCACTCAACCAGGATCGCCAGCAGGTGGAGGCCGGGACGCTGGAGGCAATTCTCTCGCTGTGCCTGGACCAGCCCGTGACCGATGCTCAGGCGGGACTGGTGTTCGCCGGCGACGACTGGCACCGCGGCGTGGTGGGGATCGTGGCCAGTCGCGTGGTGGAGCGCTTCGGCCGGCCCGTGTTTGTGTTGAGCATCGATCGCGAAAAAGGCGAGGCACAGGGGTCGGGCCGCAGCTCGGCCGGATTTCACCTTCTCGAAGCGTTGGAATCGATGGCCGAACTGTTCACGCGATTCGGCGGGCACCGCCAGGCAGCCGGTGTGTCGTTGCCGCTGGCGAACCTGGAAGACTTCCGCGCGCGGTTCAACGACTACGCCGGCGCTCGTCTCTCGGCCGCGGATTTTCAGCCGCGGCTGGAGATCGACGCGACGGTGGAGCTGGCCGAGATCGGCGAGCGCGCGATCGCCGACCTGTTGTCGCTGGCGCCGTTCGGTTTCGGCAACCCGCCGCCGGTGTTCGTCGCGCGCGGGGTGGAGGCGCCGGAGGGCGCGCTGGCGTGGAAAGAAAAGCACCTGGTCATGAAGGTGCGGCAGGGGGCGCGCAGCCTGTTGCTGAAGTCGTGGAACGCGGCGGCACGCGCGGTTGAGTTCCCGCGAGGGACGAAAGTCGACGTGGCGTTCACGATCGAAGAGGATCGCTTCGCGGCGGCGCAGGGGCTGCCGGGCTGGGGAATCGTCCTGCGCGACGCGCGAATCGCGGAATAGCAGGAGATCGACCTGGCTACCTTACAACGCTCAGCGTGATCGTCGAGGGATACTCCCTCGAGTGATGCACGGCGTTCCGCGCCACGACGCCCTTCACTTCGTCGTAATTGTTGCCGCCGGTGTTGAGGTTCCGGTCAAAGCGCGGAAAGTTGCTGCTCGATACCTGGATCCGGATGCGGTGGCCGGCGGCAAAGTAGTTGCTCGTGGTCATCGGCTGGAACGTGACCTTGTATATCCTGCCGGCTTCCATCCAGACCGGCGGCTTGTCGTAGCCGTCGCGATAACGCACTCGCTGAATGGTCTCATCGAGGTTGTAGGACGTGCCGTCGGGGTACACGTCGAGCAGCTTGACCGTAAAGTCGGTGTCTTTGGCGTTGGAGGAGACGTATAGGGTGACATCGATCGGGCCGCTCACCTCGATGCCCTCTTTCAGAGGTCCCGTGCTGTACACGAGGACGTCGGCGCGCGCCTCGATCGAACGCTGGTCGAAAGCGCCGGCGGTGATCGCGTTGCCGGTGCAGCAGACATTGCCGCCGAGCGACGGCACGGGGTTCATGGGATCGTAGGCGAACTCGTCCGGCTTGCCGGCGGCCGGCGGTTCCGCCGAGAGCGCGCCGTCGCCGAACAGGCTATTGGCCTTGCCGCCGCTGGAGAGCGCGAGCGTCATCGGCTGCGCGCCTTTGGGCGGCCAGGTATCGGACGTCTGCCACTTGTTCGATCCCATGGTGAAGTAGCGGACCCGCGGCGTCTTCTCCAGAATGCCGTTACTCTCGCCTTTGAGGAAAAAGTCGAACCAGCCGTACGTGAGCGCGTCGTAATCCAGCCTCGCGTCGCCCATGGGGCGCTCGCCGACTACGGTGTTCTCCGAGGCCCGCTTGAAGCCGCAATGCACGGTGGGAGCGATCACAGCGTACTGGCGTTCGGCCACCTCCGGCCGCGCCGTCCGCCGAACGTAGTTGTAGGCGGCGAGGTTGGGGCCGATCGAGACGTCGTACCAGGACATCAGCCAGAGCCCGGGCACGTTGATCGGCTGATCATCGTGCCAGAGTCCGCCGCGATACCAGGCCGGATCGTTGGGCGTGCGTTTGATCATGGCGCCGCCGGTGGCGACCTCCATTCGATCGGCGTAGATGCCGGTGGGCGCATTGACGTTCTTCAGAATGTCCATCACTGGAAGGTGCTTCAGCGCCTTTGACCAGTCGACGGGGGGCATCTGCGGCGCCAGGTCGAACAATCGCGACACGCGGATCAGGTCCTCCTGGGAGGTATTGGAAGGGAACATGGGCCGCACCTGGTTCTGCTGGCCGTAGATCCACGCGGCGAAAAGCATCTGGAACGCGCCGCCGCGATACCAGTTACCCTGCTCGTAATACGGCCCGACCCTCCCCACGCCCGCGCCGAATCCCTGCGGGATCATTGCCGCGAAGGCCGGATTACCCTGCGCCGCAACCGCCAACTGCCATTAGGCCGTCGACGAGCACCCGATCGTCCCCACCTTGCCGTTCGACCACGGCTGCGCGGCGATCCACGAGATGGCGTCGGTTCCGTCGCTGAGCGGCGGACCGAGGATGTCGTAGTTGCCTTCGGAAAAGAAGTGCCCGCGCTCGTTCATCTCTACGTAGGCGTAGCCGCGGTGCACGGCTTCGAAAGCGTTGGTCATGTCGCGCGGCGCGCCCAGGCGCACGTCCCAGAAGTTGAAGTTATAGGGGGTGCGCACGAAAATCGTGCCGTACTTTCTTGAGGCGTCCTTCGGACGATAGACATCCGTGGCCATGCGTTTGCCGTCGCGCATGGGCACCATAAGCTTCCGCTCTATAACGGCGATCGCCTCCAGTTTCTTCTCGGTGGCATGCCGCGCCGTTACGACCTGGGGATCGGGAGCCGTCCGTTGCTGGGCCAGGATTCCGGCCGCGAGAAAAAAGGTGAGGGTCAGCCTTCGCATGCCTGATACTCTACACGGTCTCTCCGACGGAGGTAAGCTGTATACATGTCTTCCCGGCGCGATTTCCTGATGACCACGGCCGCGGTTCCGGCGGCCCTTTCGGCGGCAGACGGCCGCCGCGGGCGGAGCTACGCGGAAGTAGAGAAGCTACTGGCCGCCGGCAATTTCCAAGGCAAGCTGACTCGCGACGATCTGCCGACGCCCGCGCTTCTGCTCGACCTCGACCTTTTCGAATCGAACGTGGCAAAAATGGCCACCTACGTCAAGTCCCATGGACGCGACTTCCGGCCCCACGGCAAGACGCACAAGTGTCCCGAGATCGCCAAACGTCTGGTGCGTGCCGGCGCGCGCGGCAACTGCGCCGCCAAGATCAGCGAGGCCGAAGTCTTCGCTCGCGCCGGACTCAGCGGCCTGCTGATCACGACGGCCGTCGTCGGCCGCCACAAGATCGAGCGAGCCGTCCGTCTGGCGTCTCTTCGGCCGGACACGATCTTCTGTGTGGACAACGCCCAGAATGTCCGCGACCTCAACGACGCCGCCCGCGCGGCCAAGCTGAAGATGAACGTCGCCATCGACCTGCTGGTCTCCGGGCGGACGGGAATAGCGACCGGCGCGCCTGCGGTCGCGCTCGCCGAGCTAATCACGTCGCAGCCGGGTCTCAAGCTGGCGGGTTTGCAGTCCTATGCCGGGCAGGCGTCGCATACCGTCGGTTTCGAGAATCGCAAACGAGTCTCACGGGAGGCGATGACGCCCGCCGTGGAAACGCGGCGCGAGATGGAAAGGAAAGGCATCGCCTGCCCCCTGCTCACCGGCGGATCCACGGGGACCTACAATATCGACACGGAAATCGAAGGCATCACCGAGCTTCAGCCGGGCAGTTTCATGTTCATGGACGTGGACTACAACATCATCGGCGGTCGCGAGGGTGAAAAGTATACGGATTTTGGCAACGCTCTCACCGTCTACACCACCGTTGTGAGCAAGCCGGCCGATAACGTGGCCATCGTCGACGGCGGCTTCAAGGCCTTCGCGACCGATCGCCGGTTCGGACCCGAGCCTAAGAAGATCGCCGGCGCGACCTACGCGTTCGCCGGCGACGAGCACGGACGGCTCACTCTTCGCGAGACGGCTTCGCTCCAGGTCGGCGATCAAGTCGAGATGATCGTGCCGCACTGCGATCCGACGGTCAATCTTTATGACCGCATGTTCTGCCTCCGCGGGGAGAAGGTGGAAGCAGTGTGGAGAATCTCGGCGCGTGGAATGAGCCAGTAATCCACCTGACTGAGGAACTCGCTCACAACGAGTCTGGCGCCGGGCGGAAGTGCGGATCGTGCCGGGAAGGGTAATTATTTACTTGACTAACCACGTGCCGTGCCTCATACTGAACACATGGCGCTACCAACCACCCTCCAAGAGGCCGTCGTATACTTCGCCGATCCCAAGAACTGCAATGAATTTCTGGCTGGCCTGCGATGGCCGGACGGCAAGCCTCGCTGCCCGCAATGCGGCTCCGACAAGGTTACTTACCTCGCGAGCGTGAACCGCTACAAATGCTACGGGAAGCACTCGAAGGCGCAGTTCTCGTTTAAGGTAGGAACCATCTTCGAGGATTCGCCCATCAGCCTCGACAAGTGGCTTTACGCCATGTGGCTCATCGTAAATTGCAAGAACGGTATCAGTTCTTGCGAAATGGCGCGCGATCTCGGAATCACCCAAAAGTCAGCGTGGTTTTTGGATCATCGCATCCGATTCGCGCTGTTCAACGGGTCGTTCGACAAGATGTCCGGCCACGTCGAAGCCGACGAAACCTTCATCGGCGGCAAAGCCCGCAACATGCACGTCGCGCAGAAACAGCTCCGCGTTACCGGAACCGGCGGGAAGGACAAGGTTCCCGTGATGGGAATCCTGGAGCGCGGCAAGGACGGCAAGAGCCGCGTTCGCACCGCTGTGATTCCGAATCGGAAAAAGAAGGCGATTCAAGCCGAGGTTCGCAATCACGTCGAAGCAGGCTCCGCGCTCTACACCGATTTCCTTCTCTCCTACGAGGGACTTGCTGGAGACTACGCGCACAAGGTCGTGGATCACGCCGTCGAGTATGTGCGCGGGAACGTGCACACCAACGGATTGAAGAAGTACTGGAGTCTGTTGAAGCGCACAATTAGCGGTACCTACGTCTCGGTCGAGCCGTGGCACCTGTTCCGGTACCTCGACGAGCAAGCCTATCGCTTCAACAATCGCGGCAAGGACATGAACGATTCTGAGCGCTTCAAGCTGGCTGCGTCGCAGGTCATGGGCAAGCGCCTCACCTGGAATCAGGTCACCGGCAAGGATGGCGAGGATCAAACGAGCGCGAGCGCGAACTGAGAAGGAACGCGCTAGGCAACGGCGGGGGCAGAAACGAAACAAGTGAAAGATGCTAACGTGGAACTGCTGATGGACTGGGTAGAACGACGCAAACAGCGCGGCGATTTGCTGGCGCAATCATCACAGAGGCTGTGGAATCATCTATGCGAGCAGGTGTCGCAGGGGCTGCTAGAGCCGGTACTTTTCCACGGGGCCTAACCACAACCCAGAGATCTTACTGCTTAACGTTGGGGGCGGCTTTCTTCGGCCTCGGCTTGCCTTTGCCGAACGGGTTCGGAACCGCGCTCTTGGGAACCGTCAGGACTTTCTTCACGGCGTCCTGGAAGCGCTGGAACGCCTCCGGGCCTTCGATCATCTCTCGCGCGTGAGGCTTCATGGCTCCATCTTGCCATAGCCCTAGCTGCAATAATAGTAGACACCATCAACGAGAAGGCGCTTTGGGTCCATCTTCCCGCTTCCGCCCAGCGAACCGTCTCGCAGCCTCATGCAATGAAGCCACATGACGGGAAGGTTCCCATCGAAGTATTTGTACATTACACTGCGCGTGCCGCGCGGCTGCCTGCTGTGCGGGGCCGCTGGTCTGCTGTAGATCTGAACCCTCCGCAAAGAATCGATCCGCCCCGGATAGCCGCCTTCGTTCCGGTTGAACTTGTCACGGAGTTCGTTTGGCGTTACTCTGGTCTCGGGGAACATGGACGCTAAGGGTCAAATCGTCCGCGCCGTGAACGCGTTCCTGTCGGGACACATTGATGTGAGAGCGTTCGAGGATCAATACGTTCCGCTCTCAATAAATATTGAAGAATCGAGGGACCAAGACGCGATAGCCTTGGCTTACGTGATCGATGGGATTCTGGCGGAGGCGTCTTCCCAGGACTGGTCCGAGGCGGGCGTCCGAGAGGAGATTGGCAAAGCGGCTCGCCCTTTTTTCCCGCGGGCAACAGCCACGGTAGCAGTTCGGTCATACAAGTTGACCCTAGCGGGATCGCCTATCGAGATTCCTATCGAGATTCTTGATCGTCCAAGCCTTGCGGCTCTTGTTTCGCAGGCTGTTCTACAAAATTCACCTGCATCGGAGTCCGTTGTACAATCTCATCCCCGATCAGAATCTCGAACCAGTAGTTTCCAGCTTCTGGGGCCACCAGCAACACTCTCACGTTGAGCACCTTGCCGGTATTTCCTCCGGCGAGACTAACCCTGTGACGTTGAGGCCCGATAATCCCGCCAGTTGGTGACACGATCCTCACATCGACGACCAACTCGTGGGAAGCCTCCGACTTGAATAGGACAACCAAGAACCCTTCGATACGGAACGTCTTAAGGGCTTCTGGAGTTGGCAGGACGACGTTGTGAACGTCAACAAGGCGGATGGCCGATATCACACCATCCGCTTCCGTTAGCAGGTTATCGCAGAGGAAGGCGGAAACGTAGACGCGCTCTTTGGGGGATGCTGGCATAGCGCCCAGCATCTTACCATACTTGGTTAGTCAAATAAATAGTTGCCCCAAAAAAGCCCTTACTCTCTCACGCACACCACCGACACCGATAAGTAAGACGTGCTCTCCTTCAGGAAGCTGTCGTGCGTCGTTGGCGTGGCCGTCGCGACGCTGGCGGTCGTGTATCTGGTTGTTCCGGAGCCGCTTGATCGCTCGAGAACCTACACCATCGGGTATCAGGATTCTCCGCCCCGGCAGTACGTGAAGGCTGACGGGCGCCCGGCAGGTCCGGTGGTGGAGATGATCACGGAGGCAGCGCGGCGGGAGGGCCTGAAGCTGCGATGGATTCAGTTACGGGAGGATGCCGCCAGCGCGGTGGCGGCCGGCCGCATCGACCTGTATCCGCTCGTGCATCAGATGCCGGAGCGCGAGAATCTGCACCTGACCCGGCCGTACACGCAGAGCAACATCTGGTTGCTGACGCGAAGTCAGGCCAACGTCCCACGCGCCCGCGCCTTTTCCGGCCGGAGGGTGGCCGCAGTGCAACATCTGGGCGCCCTGATGGTGGGACGCTTTCTCCCTGGAGCGATTCCGGTGAAGCTGCCGGACGCCAAGGCGGTGGCCGAGTCGGTCTGTTCAGGCGCGGCGGCCGCGGCCATTGTCGGCGACAGCACGTCTCACCTGAGCGCGAGCCAGCGGCCTGCCGGCTGCGAATTGCGCATCACACCGGTTCCGAACGCGCGCATCGATGGCGGCATCGCAGCGAATCCGACTGATGCGGCGGCGCGCGAGGCGGCGGACCTGCTGCGCAAGCAGCTCGCGGCGATGGCCGAGGACGGCACGATCGCCTCGATCTCACTGCGATGGCAGTTCCCGCCGACCAACGAAGTGCTCATCATGGAGCACCTGGCGCAGGCGCGGCAGGCGACCAATCTGTTAACCTTCGTCGCGGTTTTCGCCGTGTTGGGCTCGTCGATGCTGGTGCTACAGGCGATTCGCTTTCGTCAGGCGCGCCGCGTGGCAGAAAGCGCCATGTCGGAAAGGTCGAGATTCCTGGCAGCCCTTAGTCACGAGATCCGCACGCCGATGGGAGCGATCATCGGCATGGCGGAACTGGCCCTGGATACGCCCCTGAACGCAGAGCAGCGAGACTACCTGACGACGATCCGCACCTCCTCCACCTCGCTGCTATCGATCTTGAACGACACGCTGGATATCTCAAAAGCCGAAGCCGGAAAAATTCGGCTGACGCCCACCGAGTTCCGGGTCCGCGACGGGCTGGCCGACATCCTGCAATCCCTCTCGTTTCGCGCCCAGGAGAAGGGGCTTGAGCTGGTATGCCATGTCGAGCCGGCGGTTCCCGACGCCGTACTGTGTGACGCCGGGCGCCTGCGGCAGATCCTGGTGAATCTGGCCGGCAACGCGATCAAGTTCACGGATTCCGGCGAGGTTCTGGTGCGGGTGAGTGTGGAGCCTGCCGGCGAGCGGGCCACACTGCGGTTCGTGGTAGCTGATACGGGGATTGGCGTTCCGAAGGGGCGGCAGGAATCCATCTTTCTCCCGTTCGAGCAGGGCGGCACTGCCACGCAGGACACCTACGGCGGTACAGGGCTCGGGCTGACCATCTCCTCACGCCTAGTCGACCTGATGGGCGGGCGCATCTGGCTGGAAAGCCCGTGGACGGATCCGTTGTGGGAGAAGCAGTACAGCGGAAGCGCATTTCAATTCACCGTCGCGGTGGACCTCCCGCGCGGGACGCCGCCCTGGGTGTCCTCGTTCAAAGGAACTCGCGCCTTGGTCGTGGCGGTGAACGCGACGCAACGTCGCAGCCTGGTCGAGATTCTGCGGGAATGGGGTATGGAAGCTGACACGGCGGATGGCGTGCCACGGGCGACCGAGGCTCTGCGCGCGGCGCGAGCGCAAGGGTCGCCGTACGGAGTCGCCGTACTGGACCTGGCGGAAGAAACCTGGGAGATTCGCCAGGATAAGGACGAGGGCGATTGGGCAGGCACCTACACGGTGGTGATCTCGTCGGCCGCCACGAGAAGCCACACGGCCGGCGCCTACGGCCGCCGGACGGCGGCACACCTGCTCAAGCCCGTAAAGCCTACTGTCATGCATTCGACGATCCGCGCCCTCCTCGATCCCGCGACATCGACCGGCGATCTGATGCACCTGAGGGATCTCACGAGCACTCGGCGTCCGGCCGCGGGGTCCAGGCGCGTCCTGGTCGCCGAGGACAACCTGATCAACCAGCGGCTGCTGCGACGGCTGCTGGAAAAACGCGGGCACAAGGTCTACACCGTGTCCAACGGGCGCGACGCGATCCTGCTCCTGGAGCAGGAGAGTGCGGACGTCGTGCTCATGGATGTGGAAATGCCCGTGCTGGACGGGCTGCAAGCGACGGCTGAATTGCGCAGTCGCGAGAAGGAAGGGGTCCCCCGCGTCCCGATTGTCGCGATCACCGCGCACGCGCTGGCGGGAGATCGCGAGCGATTCCTCAAGGCCGGCTTTGACGGTTATCTCGCCAAGCCGGTGGTGACCGACGAGCTCTACAAGCTTGTCGAGTCGATCAGGACCGACGCTGGCTGAGGCCCCGGCCTGCCGCCGGGACCGATCGGGCAGGCTTCCAGCCGTGCCGCCCGAACCTCACCTTACGACCGTTTTTTCCACCGACTGATTGTCATGGACATCGGAGACGCGCACCGCAATCGTCGCCTCCCCGGCCGGGGCGTCGACAGTGAGCGTATAGTCGTGCTGCGGCGAGTCTGTGAGCCGTGTTGTAGGCTGAACGGCAAGCCACTCGCCGCCGTTGACGGAATACTCGGCCTTCTTCAGCGAATGGAGTGCGTCGACAGCGCGCCACTTGAGCTCGATTCGCGCGCCGGTCCGCGTGGCGGCCAATCCGGTAATCTGCGGCGGCGTGTTGTCGACCACGAAATTGTCGCTCTCCTGCACGGAGCTCAGCGCCTGGTGCGGCGGATTATCGGCGGCGTCGGTCGCGGTGACGCGAAGGCGGTATTCGCCGTCCGGGTAAGCGGTCGCGTCCCAGCTCAGCGAGCGCTCGCGCACGTTGTCCTTGAGCAGCTTCCACTCCGACTCCCGCGCTCCCCGGATCTCCACTTTGAACTGGAGCGCGTCGCCGTTCTCATCGCGCGCCAGCCAGCGCGCGCCGATGTGACCCTTGGCGTATTGCAGGGAAGCCGAGCCGCTGTCGGCCGGCGGCGGGGGAGTTCCCGGCCGCCGGGCGCGTCCCATCGGCGGCAGCGTGATGCTCGCGCTGCAGTACGCCTTGCCGTTGCTCTCGCTGATGCTGCTGCTCTCGGCCGGCATGGTGTTGCTCGGACGCGCGGTGCCCGCGATCAACCTGATGGAGTTCGGCTTCGCCTTGCGTGTGTTGCTGGCGCTCGGCGCGCTCGCGCTGTTCCTCGTCGAAGGTACGCCCTTCCTGCTGCAGACGTTCCGCGCCCTGCTGGACGGAGCGGCAGCGATGTTCCCGGTGTGAGCCATGGCCCTCTTCCGCGACGACCAAGGCAAGACCGAACAAGCGACGCCGACGCGCCTCAACGAAGTCCGCAACCGCGGCGACACGCCGCTGTCGAAAGAGCTCGTGCAGGGCGGTGTGCTCGTGATCGCGGCGCTGATGTTCCGCTGGTTCGGCGGCTGGCTCGTCGACGCCCTGAGCGCGGCACTGCGCCATGGTCTGACCATCGACCTGCGCACCCACTCGGTCGGCGACGTGCCC
>Ga0187893_10010667_pt1 | contig 13596 bp, 9 predicted proteins | sample MA1701074metaG_FD_139574 | JGI IMG/M metagenome (GOLD analysis project Ga0187893, IMG submission 139574) | White microbial mat communities from a basaltic lava cave in the Kipuka Kanohina Cave System on the Island of Hawaii, USA - MA170107-4 metaG ...
CAAAGGAGTAATTATGGAAGGACGAAGATCTGGGGAGCGTGGAAACGCGAATTTGAAGTTTCTGGTCGCAATCGTAATTATCGCCGGTGCTGCTTATGCCGGGTATCTGTACGTGCCGGTTGCCCTGCAATCCTACAAAATCAAAGACCTGATGCAACACAACGTTGATTTGGCCGTCGCTCAGGGTTACAAGGCTGAGTGGGTTGGACAACAGCTGGCAAAAAGCGCTGCAGAATATGGAATCCCCTCGAACGCCCAGATCGCGCCGGTGCTGCGTGATAACCGCATTGAGGTCCGGGTGCATTTCAAACAGCTAATTGAGTTTCCGGGATACACCTACGAATACGAATTCGATCACACGGCGACAAGTACAGCGTTCCTGACTATCAAGTGAGTGCATTGGGAGTTGAGCGGGGCCGCGGGCTCAAACGCCCCCACGATCAACTTGCGATCGGCCGTCTAAAATTTGAGAATTCAAGCTCGCCAATCTTGCCAACGCTTTCAGCGTTAAGTGGCGCAGCTTGAGTGGAGGCGCGCTTGTCCCCTTCCTGACTGCAAATTTGCTAACTAGAACTGTGATTATTGAGGCTGGAGTGCGTGGTGAGTTGAGCGGGGGCGCGCGCTAAATTTTTATCGCTGCTGGCCGTCGAGAAACGCTTTTAGCTTTCTGGAACGTGAGGGATGGCGGAGTTTCCGCAATGCCTTAGCCTCGATTTGGCGTATCCGCTCGCGGGTGACCGCGAAATGCTGACCAACTTCCTCCAGGGTATGTTCTGATCCGCTGGTACCCAATCCAAAGCGCATCTTAATAACTTTTTCCTCTCGAGGGGTTAGTGTGGCCAGGACTTCATCCGTTATCTCGCGCAAGTTGGAGGCCACCACGGCATCAGCGGGATTGAGGATTGACTTATCCTCGATGAAGTCGCCGAGGTGTGAATCCTCCTCTTCACCGATCGGTGTTTCCAGCGAGATTGGTTCCTGGGCAATCTTGAGGACTTTTCGCACTTTGGAGACCGGGATGTCCATCTTTTTGGCGATCTCTTCGCTGGTCGGTTCGCGTCCGAGTTCCTGAACCAGGGCCCGAGAAGTGCGAATCAGTTTGTTAATCGTCTCAATCATGTGTACGGGAATGCGGATGGTCCGGGCCTGGTCGGCGATGGCCCGGGTGATTGCCTGGCGTATCCACCAGGTGGCGTAGGTTGAGAACTTATACCCGCGTCGCCATTCAAACTTGTCAACCGCTTTCATCAAGCCGATGTTGCCCTCCTGGATCAGATCCAAAAACTGCAGGCCACGGTTTGTATATTTCTTGGCAATTGAGACGACCAGGCGCAGGTTTGCTTCCACCAACTCTCTTTTCGCCTGCCCGGTCTGTTGTTCACCGACGATGATCGACTGCAGAGCACGCTTGATTTCGACCGGCCCGACGTGGTGGCTGGCTTCAATCAGCGGCAATCTCTTGCGCGCGCCGGCAATGCGCCGTCTGAATTCCTTCTGATCATCCGGCCGGAGGCGCTTCTTTTTCAGCTTCTCTGAATAGATCTCAATTTCTCGTTCAGCTTCGCGCACCTCTTTGTGCACGGCACGGATCGAGTTGATTAGACGCTGGCGGGCCCGCTCGGTGAGGTTGAGCCGGCCGATCTCCTGGGCGATTTCCAGCCGCAGGCGGGCAACTTTGCGGCCCAGGCGCATAACTTTCTTGCTCTTTTTGCCGCGGACCATCTTTTGTTCCGCGCGGAGCTTTTCCCACTCCTTCAGAGCCTGCTTGACCAATCGTCTAATGTTTTGGATTCCCTCAATCGTCCAGGCGCGATATTCTTCGCCTTTGTCTTCATCACCGGTAAGTTCGGCCTGCTCCGAAAAATTTACAATTTCCCGAATATTCAGCACGCCGGCCTCGAGTTCATCTCCAATTTTCAAAAGTTCGTTGACTGCGATCGGCGAACGAGCGATGGCTTTTTGCGTCTTGATCTGGCCGCGTTCGATTCGCTTGGCGATGGCCACCTCGCCCTCACGGGTAAGCAGCGGCACCACGCCCATTTCGCGCAGGTACAGCCGGACCGGGTCATTAGTCTTCTCGAGCGTTCCGGCCGAGAGATCCAGTTCAATATCTTCGTCCAGGGCCTCATCTTCGTCGTCAGCAACCGCCACAGACGCCTGCTCAAGCAGTCGTTCGTCCGAATCCGCTACCGGGATATTCGAACCCTCGAGTTTCTGAAGAACATCCTCGATATCGTCAGGCGAGACGACATTATCTGGAAGTTCGCGATTTAGATCGTCGAACGTCAGATATTTCTTGTCACCGCCCAATTCGAGCAGCCGCTCCATCACATCGTCACGGTCTTTGTCGTCGATTGCCAAGCGTCTTGCTCCGTTGAACAGTCCCTTTGACTAATACTTCCGAAATCGCATGATTTCCAGGTGTTGCGAATGAAACCGCAGGCAGCCTAACCGGAAGCCTCGGCGCTGAGGGCCTGAGGCATTAGCGCAGTTTTGAGCCGAGTGAGCTCAATTTGTTCCAGTGCCAGGCGATCGCGTTCTTCAGTTGCTCCTGCTCTCTCGGCCTCAATCATCCGGGCAGCAACTTCTTGAATGCGCCGATTAACGGCTTCGAATCTCAACTGAGCCAGGCAGCTTTCGCCTGTATGCCCGTGAATCGGCCTACCATCGTCATCGAACGCCGGCGGATTTGCAAAGAGACCTGGCAGAATTTCTATTGCCATCAGGTCGGATTCCAGCTTCCGACGCACAGTCTCGAAGTCGATCTCCATGTTGTCTCGATCGAGCTCTAACAGCGCTCGAAAGATTGGCGCGGTTACCAGTTCTTCGTAATCGGACAATTCCAAGCGAGGCAGGATTTGCTTGCGGCTTTTACCGTCGAAAAGCAACAGCTCTAGCAAGCGCTGTTCAGCGATCGTTGTTTTTGGCAAAGTGCGGCGCAAAATACTCTGTTGTGCATCACGACCTTCCGTTAGCGAACTCTTGGCCGTTTGCCATAGCTCTCTACGCAGCGCCACGTCGCTAATGCGCAGAGCGTCCATCGCCATGTCAAAGTACTCACGCTTCTGAATTCGGTTGCGGACAGCGCGCACATAAGGCAGCACTTCCTCAACCGCGGCAGCCTTTTCCGCGGGGCGGTGCAGATTACGATCTCGCAGCGCCTCATCGATTACAAATTGTATGTGGGTCTTGGCTTCGCCCCGCCGCCGCTGGTACTCCGATCCCCCGAATTGTCGGATGAATTCGTCTGGATCGGCGCCGTCGGGAAGAAGCAAAACCTTGATGTCAAAGTCTTCCGTGAGAAGTGTCTCAATTGCTCTCTTCGCCGCCTGGATGCCAGCGCGGTCGCCATCATAATTGACCACGACTTTGCGCGCAAACCGCGCCAATAATCTCGCTTGATCCGATGTTAAAGCAGTTCCCAGACTGGCTACTACATTCCGAATTCCGAACTGATACTGAATAATCAGGTCAAGAAATCCTTCTACGAGAATGGCAAAACCTTCCCTTCGGATGTCATCTTTCGCCTGATTGAGGCCGAAGAGGTTTCTTCCTTTGACATAAACTTTGGTTTCAGGTGAGTTGATGTACTTAGCCGGTTCGGTAACTTTGAGCGTCCGGCCACCAAACGCCACGGGCCGGCCTTGCACGTCAAAAACCGGAAAAATAATTCGGCCCCGAAAGCGGTCGTAAGAACCACCTTCTTCCTTCGTAACCACCAGGCCGCTGCTTTCCAACTGATTTTGAGTGACCCCTTTTTGTCTCAGATGCAGTGAAAGTGCGTCCCAACTGTCAGGGGCAAAACCCAGGTGAAAAACCTTCTGAGTTTCCTCGCTGATCTGGCGGTTGTTAAGGTACTCACGTGCCTCTCGCGACTCGCCGGAGGACGAGCCTAGCTGGTGTTCCCAGAACTCCAGCGCCATCTTGTTCAAACGGAAAACGTCGTCTGCTTCCTGACGATGAGCCTCATACCCACCATCCTCAATCAGCTTTGGTAGTGGGACTCCACTCTTTTCCGCCACCATACGGACTGCTTCGGGAAACGAGACGCTTTCAATCTCCATGACAAAATTAAATACCGAGCCACCTTTGTGACACCCGAAACAGTAGAAGATGTCCTTTGCCGGATTGACTGAAAACGAAGGCGTCTTTTCCTTGTGAAAGGGACAGCAAGCCATCCAGTTCGCTCCCTTTCGCTTGAGAGTTACATAGTCCTGGATGATGCGCACAATGTCCGCCTGACGTCGTAGATCGTCAATAAATGTTTGCGAGTAGCGCATGTTAACGACTCAACTCGACTATTGTGGCGCCCCCACCGCCTTGATCTGGTGGGGCTTGAGCAAATTTAGATACGTGTGGATGGCCCTGAAGCAATTCACTAATCGCTCGACGCAGCGCTCCCGTGCCGTGGCCATGTACAATTCTTACCTGTACCAGACTGGCCAACGCCGCCTTATCGAGAAACTTGTCCACGGCATCTACCGCTTCATCTGTGGTTTGGCCGATAACGTTAAGTTCCTCGGCTGGAGGTTCTTGAGCTGAAGTCAGACGCACTCCTTCCGCAGACAGTCCGCGCAAACTCTCGAGCGATTTGGTCTCTGCACGACTTGCGGGGGCTACCTCTTCCACCAACTCGAGGTTCTGCAACTTCTCTTTTAATCGAAGCGCGTTGACTCGCACATCTACCTCGTCATCCTTAATCTGGTCGACGATTCCAACCGATCCGAACGAGCGAAGTCGGACTCGATCCCCAACCCTGATGGGACGGTCTTCGGTAGCGGGTTTGTACCGCTGGGGTGTAACACTGGTCCGAGGTACATCCGCCTGTTTTTCAGGACTACGCTTACTTTTATCAATTAACTGTCCGTCACGTACTATCCGTACCCGCGCGGCAGTCTCGGATTCTTGCCCGAAAACCTCTCGGGTCGACTGGCGAGCCGCCCGACTCAGCTCAGCTTTTCTTTTCTGCGTTTCCCGCTCGAGCTTTAAGCGGGCAGCGCGATCCTCAATCACTGAAACTATTTCTCTTGCCTGTTTTTCAAACTCTTTGAGGGCTTGTGTTAAGGCTGCATCAAAAGTTTTCTGGCGGTCGAGCTCTTTTTGCTTCGCCTTCTGGTCCAGGGCAGCAAACTCTTCCGCGACGGCAATTCGCTCTTCCTCCAACGCTGCCCTTAAGGCGGTGGCTTCTTCGGTTTCTCTCTTAAGACGTTGTAAATAGTCACCCGCCTGCAAAGATTCGCTACTCACCAGCGACGATGCTGCCGCAATTACCTGATTTGGAATTCCAAAGCGTCGGGCAATTTCCAGGCCTGACGACGAGCCGGCCACCCCAACGATCAACTGGTAAGTCGGCTGAAGAGTTTTTTCGTCGAACTCAACGCTGGCATTCAGCACTCCTGCTTCGGTGGCGGCGTACATTTTGAGCCCGCCATAGTGGGTCGTAGCGATGACGTGGGCCTCGCATTGGCGACGAAAATGGTCGACCACCGCAACACCCAAGGCTGATCCTTCCTCAGGATCGGTTCCGGTACCCACTTCATCGAGCAGCACCAGAGCCGGTTTGCGGCAGAGCCGGATCATGGTGGCTATGTTGGCAACGTGGGAAGTAAAAGTCGAAAGGTTCGCGGCCAGAGACTGGTGGTCACCAATATCCGCAAGTACGGACTGGTAAAACGGCACCCTCGCCGCTCGCGCCAGCACGGGCAAACCTGAGAGAGCCATCAAAGAGAGCAAGCCTGCAGTTTTTAGCGCAACTGTTTTGCCGCCAGCGTTCGCTCCGGAGATCACCATAGCCGAGTGATCTCCATCAAGCCAGAGCGAAACCGGAACGACAACACCTTCTGAGGAGGCCCGCAGATTCTCTTCCAGCAGCGGGTGGCGTGCTTCCAGCAATTCGAACCGACCTGAGGTGGTCGCTTCGCCTAGGGTTTCGACAGCGGGCATTGACGAGATCTCGGGGACAACGCCAGCAAACTTTTCGCTGAACCTGGCCTTCGCGTTAACGAAGTCCAATTCTTCAAGCGCCCGTGCCGCATCCTCAATTCCCGGCAACAGACTACGCAGGTTCTCGCTGAGCTCCAAAAGAACTCTGGCGATTTCTCGCTCCTCAGCCTCTCGCAAAGACTGCAATTCGTTGTTGTCGTCGATGGTAGCTAGGGGTTCTACAAACACTGTGGCCCCCGAGGACGAAAAACCGTGGGCGACACCCGCCAAGCGGCCGCGATGGTCTGACTTTACCGGAATCACAAAGCGTTCATTGCGAAAAGTTACCAGGGGGTCTTGAATTGCCTCAGAGTAATTGCGCATCAGACTCTCGAGAGAGCGAGTAATCTGCGATCGCAATCTCGATATGTCGTGTCTGATGCGACCCAGTTCCGGGCTGGCCCGGTCATCGATTTCGCCTCCAGGCAAGATTTTGTTAGTGATTCGGGCCACCAGGCTATTTAGCTCTCGTGGTAGGCCCTCAACAATCTGCCAGAGCACCGGGCAATCATCGTGCTCGCGCTGGAGCAGACTCCGGGCGGCGAGCGCCTGCTCACAGATCCTGGCCAGCTGCAGAATCGATAGTGGATCAAGCGCTGCATCTTGTACTCGCAAGCGAGCCAGCGCCGGTTCCGGATCTGTTATCTCACTGAAATGAAGGACGATCTCTTTTTCTCTGAGCTTTATCGCCTCGGCCAGAGCCAGCAAAGCAGTTTGCAATTGGTCGAGCGAGTCAAACGGGACGAGATTTTCGATTCGCGCTTGCCCCATGGCTGTTTGCGCATAACGACGAATCAGACCCAGCAGCGGTCCATACTCCAAGGTTTTGAAAGCCTGATCAATCATCATCCAGAATCGGAGAGGTTAGAGTTGGCGTCGTCGCCTTTGCCGGCCACGCATCGCTGCCGAGAAGAGATGCTGCGGATCCAGGACCAGTATTTTCTCGTTTCCATGATCTACAAAGCCCAACAGAGGTCGCGCGTCTGTCTCCGGAACAGTTTCCAGATCCGAGGCAGAGATTTCGCGCGTTCCGCCTTCCGCAGTTGCGGTGAGTCCCAATTGTGCCTGGCCTCTTAAAACGATTATGGAGCCTGGAGCAGCCGAATTGTCCGGCAGCGGCATGGCCAACAGCCTGGCTGTATTCAGTACTGTGACCATGCGAGCGTGAGCTGACACAACCCCAAGTATTGTTTGCGGGGCACCAGGTAAAGGCGTAGGTCTCTGCCAGCGAACGACTCCATCTACCTCCCCAGCGAAAAGCGCAAAGCGCTCATCACCCAGATGGAATAAGCGCAAAGTATGCTTGCCTTCAAAGGCTTGCAACTCTGTTTCGCCCGCTGCGTTGGATTCCAGATCGCTCACCAAACCTGCCCGCTGTTAGCGTTGAGATAGCGGAAACAACATTTCACGTTGAGAGAAATTTCATTATAGCCAAAGTCGCTCAAAACTCGGATACCACCCGGCTTTTAGCTGCTTGGTATTTTAATCCCACGGTCGGCAGTCCGTGGATTATTCAGATCCTTTCTACTGCAGCGCTTGCCCAGTTGCTAATCCCACGGCCGGCAGTCCGTGGATTATTCAGATCCTTTCTATTGCAAGCGGCATCACCTTATTGATGCCCTGGACGGCGTGGCTGAGGGTGAAGAGACTCGGTTGTTTGCAGGGTAGAAAGGATCTGAAACATCCACCCACTGCCGTGGGTGGGATTCCGAGAGCAACCTGTCGCCGTTGTAGAAAGGATCTGAAGCATCCACCCACTGCCGTGGGTGGGATTCTGAGTACAACACGAACTCGTACGTCTTTCACAAGCTTTGGGGCTTTGTTCGGGTAGTTTTCGTGTAATTTCGTGGATCGTTCTTTTTTCGACAAAACGTACGATCCACGAAATCACACGAAATTACACGAAACTACACTAACGTACCCAAATCAGCGGTGGTGGGTTTCTTGGGAGGGCCGCCCCTACAGATTTTTGATGCGGTAAGACCGATGGTATCGGTGTCAGTATTCACGCCACCATAAATTTAGGGGGACACCCTTTGGTAAGTTATCGAGCCGCACGCTAGAATGAGAACTATATTAGTAAGGACCAGAGTGTTTTCTTCGACTACCTTTAAGACATACGTGTGCCCTTAAACAGGGCGAAGGAATGCGCAATGGATGAATTTGATAGTTACCGCGCGGAAATGAACGAGCGGCTCCTGGCTGGTAATCACCGGGGAATAAAGCGGTTTTTTGCCTTGGATACCCAGGCTTACGAGGACGGCGCGCTCGATAAACGTACTAAGGAGTTAATGGGTTTGGTGGCCTCGATCGTCTTGCGCTGCGATGATTGCGTCACTTATCACATCAAGCAATGTAGTAGTGAAGGAGTAACCCGGGCCCAATTTTTGGACGCATTTAATGTGGCTCTGGTTGTTGGTGGCTCAATCACAATTCCCCACCTCCGACGCGCAATCGATCGCCTCGATACTTTGCTTGAGGTTGAGGGGCAGCAACCGGTTCTGGAGCACAATCACGAGTAAAAAGAAGAATTGAATCGATCACACAACATCTTAACCTTAAGACTTGCGACTGCTTTGATTCTCGCTAGTGTAGTCGCAGTTATTTTTTGCAAGTCAGCTGCTTCCAGCAGCAGAGGATTTTTTATGCCCGTACAAGAGAAAGCCCGCGTGCGCGCCCCGGAGTTAACGGGCGGCCGTGGCTGGCTGAACACTGGAAAGCCACTCTCTCTCGCCGCCCTCAAAGGCAAAGTGGTGCTGCTAGATTTCTGGACTTATGGCTGCATCAACTGCATCCATATAATTCCCGATCTGAAGCGACTTGAAGCCAAGTATCCCAATGAGCTGGTGGTTATCGGCGTCCACTCGGCAAAGTTTGAGAACGAGAAAGATACTGAAAACATTCGTCGCATAATCCTGCGCTACGAAATCGAGCATCCGGTTTATAACGATGCTGATTTTCGGGTCTGGCAAAGTTACGGCGTAAGAGCCTGGCCGACCCAGGTCGTCATTGACCCGGCCGGGTACGTCGTCGGAGCTGTTTCCGGAGAAGGAAACTATGACCTGATTGACCGGGTAGTAGGGAAGCTCATTGAAGATTTTCGCAAACGAGGCGAGCTGAATGAAGAACCGTTAAAGCTGACACTGGAGCGGGCTGCCGTTGGTAATTTGCCTTTGGCCTTTCCCGGTAAAGTGCTAGCCGACCAGAAAAACGACCGGCTGTTTATTGCTGATTCGAATCACAACCGGGTTGTAATTACCAGATTTGACGGTACGCTGGTTGAAACCATCGGCACAGGTGAGCGCGGCAGCGCCGATGGACCATTTGATAAGGCGAGTTTCTACCGCCTGCAGGGCCTGGCACTTGCCGATGAAAAGCTGTATGTCGCCGACACCGAAAACCATCTGATCCGATTGGTCGATCTTAAAACCCGCGCCGTAACCACCATCGCCGGAACTGGCCAACAAATGCGCGAATACTTTAAGAGCGGGCCGGCCAGAACAGTTCCGCTGAATTCCCCCTGGGACTTGCAGCTGGTTGACGATCAGCTCTTTATCGCGATGGCCGGACCGCATCAAATCTGGAAGCTGGACCTTGCGAAGAACGAAGTCTCTACCTTTGCAGGTTCCGGACGCGAGGCTCGCCTCGACGGCGCTTTATTGGAAGCAGGTTTCGCCCAACCGTCAGGGCTCGCGGTCATTGGCGACAAACTCTTTGTTGCCGACAGCGAGTCGAACATCATTCGCGCAATCGATCTCTCGTCCGGTCAGGTTAAGACTCTGGTAGGTGGTGATCTCTTCGAGTTTGGAGATGAAGACGGTAAGGGCGATGAGGTGCGGCTGCAACATCCAATTGGCCTGTACCCGCTGGGCGATAAAATCCTGATTGCCGACACCTATAACCACAAAGTCAAAGAGCTGGATCCGCGGCAGCAAACAGTGAAGAGCTTTCTCGGCACCGGCAAGCCTGGTCAAGCGGACGGCAGCTCGCCTTCCTTTTACGAGCCGGGCGGACTGAGTGTTGCTGATGGAGTCCTCTATATCGCCGACACCAATAATCACGCGATTCGTACCGTTAATTTAAAGACGAAAACAGCTTCAACTCTCCGGATCAAGGGTCTCGAACCACCCGTTGCGACAGCTGCCTCGATGCCTGAGACGGCGCCCAATTCGGAAGAGATCAGGCTGCCAGAGCAACGTTTGCGCTCCTCAAGTGAAGCCAGCGTAACTGTTGAGGTGCAACTGCCGGCTGGTTACCACCTGAATCCATCGGCACCGCAGAGATTCAAAGCCTGGATCGAGAATGGTAATGAGCATTTTCGGTTTAACTCCAAAGCGCCGGGAGCCGATCAGCTGAAGATTTCCCAGGCTTCAAAGAGCCTGCGCCTTCCGCTTCGCCTCCCACTACAAAGTCAAACACCCGGCAAAGGCGAACTTCGCCTTCAATTGACCCTGTTTTACTGTCGCGAAGACAACACGGGTACCTGTCTCATCAAAACACTTTCGTGGCAGGCTCCAATTGAAGTCGTAAACGACCCGCAAGCGTCTACTGAATTAATTATTCAGGCGAAGATCGATCTGTAGGGGCGGCCCTCCGTGGCCGCCCCTGGTCGCGACAGGCTCGATTTACGTTTTCATTGAACGTGGTGCAGCAAAGGGGCGGCCCTTCCAAGAAACCACCACGGTAGATTGAGGGTAGGTTACACGCTTTTATTGAATGTCGTGCGACGAAGGGGCGGCCACGGAGGGCCGCCCCTACAGAACGCTTGCTACGGCATTGACCACCGGCTATTATCAGTTATCCCCTGTGACTAAACTTTATTAGAGGTGAAACACCGTGGCTGATCAATTGGGAGCACAAGCTGTGCCTGAAAAACCGTCTGCGAAACCATTTCTTACTGACATTAAGACCCTACGCGAGCGGGCGCGCAGACACATGGAGCAAGGCGCGGTGACTGAAGGTTACCGGGCCGATCGAGAAACCGTCATTAAGGTCTTAAATGAGGCTCTAGCCACTGAAATCGTTTGTGTGCTGCGCTATCGGCGCCACTATTTCATGGCTTCGGGAATTCACGCCGAAGCAGTGGCCGGCGAGTTCTTGCAGCACTCAAATGACGAGCAGGGCCACGCTGATGAGATCGCCCAACGTATCGTGCAGCTGGGCGGCGAGCCTAATCTTAACCCTGAAGGTTTGCTTACTCGCAGCCACGCCGAATACGTCGAAGGTGCGACGCTGACTGAAATGATCCGCGAGGACCTTGTCGCTGAACGTATTGCCATCGACAGTTATCGCGAGATTGTGCAGTATCTTGGAAACGAGGATCCAACTACCCGACGCATGATGGAGGGCATTCTGGCAGTAGAGGAAGAGCATGCTGACGACATGATGAATCTGCTGCAGGAGGTTGGAAAATAACGAGAACGAGTCTGATTTGCTGGTTTGAATCGGTTGCCAACCATCATTCCCACGGACTTAAGCGTGATGCTTCGTAAGTTTGAGCATCACGCTTGTTAGTATACGAGCGTTGTCTGACACCCAAGTCACTAAACCAAATCCAAATCGGCCCACAATGTGTCGCAGTTGTGGCGCCATCATCGGCGCTGGTGAGCAGATCTGTGCCGTCTGCGGTGTTCCGGTCAACGAGACGCCGGCCCAGACTTCACAACCGCGAACTACTGTAGATCGGGAAACACTGCGCTTCGCGCGCGCAATTCTAAACCGCCCGCACAAGTTCACCATCATTCTGCTGATCCTTAACTTCTTTGTGTTTCTAATGATGTGGGAGTCAGCCGGGATGAGCTGGCGCGCTTTCTGGGCGCTTCCGGAACACGTTTTGATCGCTTATGGAGCAAAACTCAATCGACTGATAGACGAGAATGGTCAGTGGTGGCGTTTCGTAACCCCAATCTTCCTTCATGTAAATCTGCCGCATCTTCTGATCAATATGTACTGCCTTTGGATTGTTGGACCTTATGTTGAGAAGTTGTACGGTTCAGCCAAGTTCGTGGTGATCTGGGTCGTGACCGGGATTGCCGGAGTTGTTGGCAGCTACCTGACGGTTATTAACAGTGATGCTCAACTAGGTTCCCTGGGGCGGTTTCTCTTCAAGACGCAGGATGTGGCATCGGCCGGTGCTTCCGGAGCTTTGTTTGGACTGGTCGGCGTGCTGTTCGTCTTTGGAATTAAGTTCAGGCACGAACTACCTGAGGGTTTCAAACGAGCCTTCGGCACCGGACTGGTTCCCCTCATCCTCATCAACCTCTTCATCGGCTACGTGGGTCGTGGGTTAATAGATAATGCGGCCCACCTCGGAGGGTTAATTTCAGGAGCAGCGCTGGCCCTGGTGGTGCAATACCGTCGCCCCGGCGAGCGGGCCAGTATTACTGTCAGTTGGTATGTGCTGCAAGTTGCGGTTATGGTGCTGGTGCTTGTCAGCTTTTTTAAAGTTGTCCAGCGCTTTAGCGACCCTGTGAACCTGGTATCCCGCAGACCACCTCCACAAACTGCAAATTCCGAGAAGCGCAATGACTTTGTGGCGTACTCAGCCGCGCTGCATCAGGCGCAGGAGACGCTCAACCGGGCACTCAAAGGCGACGTTACGAATGTTGACGAAACAATCAAACAACTCGATGCCGTGGTGCCGTTAGATGCTCGGGCCGACGAGTTGAAAGCACAGCTTCGAGAACTGCTGGTACGAGCGAAGCAGCAGGCGGACAGTGAAAGCGGGGCTGGATCGCCGGAGAAAGACTCTAAACTGCTGGCGGCCCTGCTTGAAGATGTGAACAGCTGGAAGCAGCAACACAACGATTGGTTAAAAACTACCGGCCGAAATTATTAAGGCCGTTTGTGGCGTAATTACTTTGAGGCTCGCCGGAAGTGTGGAACTTATTTGGGCTAATGAAACACTCGGAGCCGGGGAACTTAGCCGCAGATTAAAGCGGAGAAATACTGATTAGCGCAGATCAGAAAAAGAAAGATGAGCAAGAGGAAAGATGAGCAGGAGTAAATAAAGAAATCGAAGTTTCCTTTGTTTATTTCTGATCTGCGTTCATCCGCATCTATCTGCGTTAATCTGCGGCCCATTTACCCACATTTTAAGTGAGCATCGTCTGCAGGTGAGAGTGGCAGGTGAAAAGGAGAGACCGGTAATGGAGATTAGAAAAGTCGGAGTCTTAGGTTGTGGCTTGATGGGCTCGGGCATTGCCCAGGTAGCAGCCACCGCAGGTTTTGAAACCGTGGTAAAAGAAGTTTCGCCTGAGTTTCTGACCAAAGGATTTCAAGGAATTGAAAAGTCGCTCGCCAAGTTTGCGGAAAAGGGAACAATTACAGCCGCCGAACAGAAGCAGATTCGCGAACGGCTGACGGGCACTACCGAAATGCAGCAACTGGCGGACTGCGATATCGTGATTGAGGCCATTATTGAGAATCTCCCGGAAAAGCGAGAAACATTCGCGACTCTCGATGGAGTTTGCAAGCCTGAAGCTATCTTTGCTTCCAACACCTCTTCGATCTCCATCACCGAGATGATGACCGCCACCTCTGCGGATCGGCAGAAGCGTTTCATTGGTCTTCACTTTTTTAATCCGGTTCCCCTCATGAAGCTCGTCGAGGTCG
>Ga0187893_10010668_pt1 | contig 13588 bp, 8 predicted proteins | sample MA1701074metaG_FD_139574 | JGI IMG/M metagenome (GOLD analysis project Ga0187893, IMG submission 139574) | White microbial mat communities from a basaltic lava cave in the Kipuka Kanohina Cave System on the Island of Hawaii, USA - MA170107-4 metaG ...
GAGGCCGGGGGAAGCTCGGCCGCAGCGTCGTTGAAGACCGGTATGCCGGCTGCTTTGCCAGCCTGCAGGAACTCCTTCCGCGCAATCTTTCCGCGATGCTCGAAGATGTGCGTCCAGTAGAGCATGGCCGTGTTGCGGTTCATGGCGGCGCGGGTCTGCTCCATGGTTTCCACTTCAATGAACCGCACCCCCACGTTGCGCGCCGCGTGATCGAAACCGTTGCGCTGCGTCTTGGGGATGATTACTTCATTTTTCATCCCCGCGATGTCGGGAATGCGGCGGATCTTCTCCGGATCTCCTCCGGTGACGCAGGCTGCGGTGGCGAGCAGGATGGAGCCAGCCGCGCCCGAAGTCACCATGGCAGCTTCGACCCCGAGCATCTTGGCGATGCGGCCGCCCACCACGCGCTGCAAGTCAATCAGGGGCACGAAACTGCGGGAGGCTTTGTCCATAGCCTCTCGCACCTGGTCGGGAAGGACCGATCCGGTAAGCGTGGTGTAGGTACCGGCGGCATTAATCAGCGGTCGTACCCCGATCTGCCGGTAAATCTCGCCGTGGGTGGACGCGAGATGGGCGGCGTATAGATACCTGGGCCGGAGGGCCCCTAGCAGGGAGGCCAGCCCTCCTGCTTGGAAAAGTCGTCTCCGATCAATGGTCATGGCAACCCCTCCTGGTGGTTGCCGCCCGGCTCTGGGGCGGCTAGCTACGGGGGATAGACTACCACAGCGCAGGTTTCAGCGACAGCGTGTCTCTCATCCAGCGCGGTGGAGGCACAGATCGATATGTTTCCATTATGCCGGAAGGGCTCCTTGACAAGGTGACGCCGCAGCAACTTCGCGCCTACCTGCAGAGCTCGTCGAAGCCTTAGTTTTTAGGGTGTCTATGAGCTGCTTTGCCGCCACCAGCTTCGCCCAATGCGCGCCTACCAATGCCGAAAACAGCTCTTTGTGCAGGGCAGTGCCGTACAAGATTCCATCTTCCAGCCAGTAATTTGAGAAACCAAACTCGCGGCTCTGAATGAGTGTATAGAATACGCACGCATTCCCGTACTGACCACTCAGGACGATATTCTGTACCCCTGCATTGCGAAGGAGGAACTCCAGGCCGGTGCCCGTAAACGCGGAACTCGTAACCTTTCGGATGACGATCTCACCCCGTCGCGGGGCTAACGCAGGTATGACCGACATGGCAGGCGTATCGAAAAGGTCGTAGTCGCGGCCGCGTTGATAAGGAACCACCTCGCGTCCTTCCTGAGTCCATTTGGCATTCACCACATGCACCACTGGAGCGCGAATTGCGCGGAAGGCATCCAAAACCTGACTGATCTTGGGAATGATCTTTTCCAGCTCGGCGGCGAAGTATCGTTCACTCTCCCGATTCCCCCCAGACAACCACTTGGCGTCACAGAACCGGTTCATCATGTCCACTATGATCAGCGCGGTCTTCTCCGGAGCCAGGACTTCGTCAACGCCCATTCTTTTTGTCTTCAATTTGGAGATATCGATCAACTTTTGCGAGTCTCCGCTTGGGGCGCCGCTCACCTGCGCGGCCAAGCCGGCCTCAGCGCCAGCGGCAGCGGACAGAAATCGCCGCCGGGACACCGCATTGACCGGATTTGTCATAACGTCATTGTACTCGATCAAAGCGATACTTCCGAGCACGGCGGAAGGCAGAGAGATTCGCCCGCTATCCGTGTCGGACAGGCGGCTAGCCTCGTGCATTCAATTACTGCGCACGCCGGCGCGGCTGTTCACTACGGTGAACGAAAAGAGAGAGAGCCGGGGTGGCTTATTGCGGCGAAGCAACCGGATTTCGTGCGATACATTCGATGCCCGAAGTTTCTCGTCGCTGTTTGTTAGCCCTCGCTGCTGCTTCGGCGGCGCCCTCTGGCCAGACGCCGATCCGCCTGGGCGGTCCGATATTTTTGAAAACCGACGACCCCGGCGAGCTGGCGCGCGAGCACCGGCGTTTGGCTTACAGCGCCGGCTACTGCCCCCCGGCGAAGGTGGAGGACACTTCCCGAATCCGCGCGATCGAGCAGGCGTTCGCTCGCGAAAACGTGGTGATCGCCGAAGCCGGAGCCTGGGTCAACCTGCTGGACCGTGACACGGAAAAACGGCGGGCCAACCTTCAATATGTCACTGAGCGGCTGGCGCTGGCGGAAGCGGTTGGCGCCCGCTGTTGCGTCGATATCGCCGGCTCGTACAACCCGAAAGTGTGGTATGGACCGCATCCGAGGAACGTGACCAAGGAATACTTTGACGCCACGGTAGAGAACTGCCGGCGGGTGATCGACGCGGTCCGGCCGAAGCGGACTAAGTTTACCATCGAGCCCTCGGGGTGGAACCTGCCGGACAGTCCGGATAGCTATCTGCAGTTGATTCAGGCCGTTGATCGGAGATCATTCGGAGTCCATCTGGACATCTGCAACATGATCAACAGCCCGCGGCGGCTCTATGACAACGCGGCGTTCATCACGGCGTGTTTCCGGAAGCTGGGGCGCTGGATCGCATCCTGCCACGCTAAAGATATCGCCTGGGAATACGAGATGCAAATGCACTTTCGGGAGGTGGTCCCGGGCCGCGGCGAAATCGATTACCGGACCTGGCTGCGGCAGCAGGCGAGGCTTCCGGTCGACGCGCCGCTGATGCTCGAGCACCTCAAGACGCCAGAAGAGTACGACGAGGGCAAGCGCTACATTCAGAAGATCGGCGCGGAGCTGGGAGTCGCGTTTGCCTGACTGCGACAGCTCACCAATACAGCCTCCCTGCGAGTTGCAGGATGCGCGGATCTCGCGCACTGTTGACCCGGCCAAACGTTACGGGAACGTCTGCAGCCGTGGCGATTCCGCTGAATTGCGTGTGATTGAAGAAGTTAAAGAACTCCACCCGAATCTGCAAACGGGATGACTCGCCGAGGAAGGAAGTACGGAAATTCTTGTCGAAAGAAACGTCCCAGTTGTTGGTCCCAAAGCCGCGCTGCACGGTGCGCGACAGGTTACCAAAGGTGCCCCGCGGGGGAACGGCGTAAGCGGAACGATCGAAGCCGAACAGGTTGTTGGTCCGGGGATCCAGTTTGCTCGGCTTGATGCCAGTGGCGCTGGCCCGCTGCTGGGAAGTACCCACTAACGCGATGTCGGTCGCCGTGAAGATCGTTAGTGGCATGGCTGACTGGAAGTTCGTGATGCCGCCGATCTGCCAGCCGCCGATAAATGCGTCCAGCACCGGGTTGCGGATGTCCACCCTTCTGCCCCGACCTATGGGCAGCTCGTAGACATAGCTAGCAATGAAATTGTGCGGCACGTCCTGCTCCGAGAGCCCGCGCTCCGGCCGGCGGTCGTACATGTTCTGGCCGCCCGCGCCGCTGTCCACCAGCTTAGAAAACGTATAGGCGGCGGTGAACGTCAGGCCTCGAGAGAAGCGCTGCTCGACCTTGGCGAACCCGGCATTGTAATTGTTCCAGCGATAATTAGATACATGATCAAAGGTCGGAGCGAGGCGCGGATAAGGCATACGCTGCGCGAAGGGCTCCGGATTGGCTGGGTTGACGGGAAGACGCGGCTGGTTCAGCCACAGCCTGGCATCGAGGCCTTCTCCTTTGTGTCCGGTGTTGCCCAAATAGCCGGCCTCCACGAGCAGCCCGGGCCGGAGCTGATGTTGCAGGTTGAAGTTGTACTGATAGATGTATCCCGAGCGGCGCTCCAGATCCACGTTGCGGTTTACCGAAGCGCTCACCTGGTCGGGCGGCGGGAAAAGTTGCGAGAGAACCAGCTCAGGCCGCACTGGGCTCGAGACCAAGGTTGCATTGATGAAGTAAGGAGGCGTGCTCATCATCGTCGCCAGCGTAAACACGCCGACGTTGAGGTCATAGAAGAGGCCAGCGCCCGCGCGAAGGGTGGTCTTGCCGCCGAGGCGATACGCCATTCCTATGCGAGGCCCGAAGTTGTTGGGATCGGTCTCGATGGGCCGCTCCGGCAGCAGTGGGGCACCCGAGCCGCGGACGAGCCCGGAACCGGGGACGTAGTACTCCGCGCGTCCCGCCAGCAACTGGCGGTGGGTCCCAGCTTCGAAGTTCGCCAGCCTGCCCCGCCACTGCTGAAAAAGCTCATGCCTCAAGCCAAGGTTGAGGGTCAAGCGGTCGGTTACCTTCCAGTCGTCCTGGATGTACCACTGAAACTGCGTCCCAATGGCGTACTTGGCGACGCCGCCGAAATCGCCCACGCTCCCGAGCCCGCCGAGAGCCGTCTGTGGCAGTCCAAGCAGGAAGTCCGCGAAAGCATCCCCGGTAAAGTTGCCGGAGAACGCGAAGATGCCATCCTGATTGCTTCCCTGGTCGTAGCCGACCATCAGGCGACTGATGTCGCCTCCGAGCTTCAGCGTATGGCGGTTCCTGATCCAGGTGATGGCCTCCCCCGCTCGGTAGTAGATGTTATTCTGCACGATGCGCCCGCCGCGGCCTACGAAATTACCGAGGTTGCCCGATGAATACCCCACGAGGTTGATAGATGGGAGGGTGTAGTCGCCGGGGCTGGGGGCTAAGTTCCGCAGGCCTAGTTGGGCGACATAGTTCGTTGAGAAGCGATCACCATCGAGGGAAGCAGCCAGAAACGCCTTAGTGAACCCCAACCGCGTTTCGGCGATGAATGTCGGCTTAAAAACGTGGGTGTAGCCGACGGCGATGTGCTGGTGCCGATTAGGCGCCACGGACGAATTGCCAATCCGGTAGGACGTACCGACGATTTCATTCTCGGCAAAACTGTATCGACCAAAGAGCGAGCCACGATCCGAAATCTTGTGGTCGACCCTTACCGTAAACTGGTCGCGCTGCTCCCGGTCGCTCGGCGTAATCAGGAAATTAATACCGGGCCGGATATTCACGAAATTCGGTGTGGGAAAGTACTGGATGAGCTGCCGGGAGATGGTTGTAGCTGAAGCGCGGAGCGCCGCGCGGCGGGCGGAAGAACTGCCCTGCCTGAAAAGCGCGGTTGCGGACAAAGTCATACACGACGCCATGAAATGCATTGGTCCCGCGGCGGGTAATCATGTCAATGCCGGCTGCGCCGTGCCCATAGGAGGCATCCATCCAGTTCACCTGCACCTTAAACTCTTCGAGCGCATCGAGGGACAGCGCAATGGCTGGGTTGTGAATGTTGGCTACGCTGAAGTCGACGCCGTCGAGGTTGGCATTGACCGCCGTGGCACGGGTACCTCCGAGCGAGGCAGTGCGATTGTCCATTACGGCGCTCGCGCCGAAGACGCGAATCACGCTTGGGCTCAGCGCCATCAGGTCGTAGAAATTGCGCGTGTTGAGCGGAAGCTCCAGCATGATGCGGCTGTCGATGGTGGTGCCGAGCGCGGCCGTATCGGTCTGCAGTAGCGGTGTGGCCGCCGTCACCTCCACCGTTTCGGCTACCATACCAAGCTGCATCACGATATCCACCCGGAGCTGGGTGTTTACAAAAAGCTGGACCCGCAAAACCGACGCCGTTTTGAAGGATGGCGCAGTGGCAGTGATGGAATACATGCCCGCAGGCAGGGCCGTGAAGCGATAATCGCCGGAGGCGTCCGAGATAAAGGTACGGATCTCATTGGTGTCCAGGTTCTTCGCGGTCACCATGACGCCGGGAATCCCGGCCTGCGAAGGATCCACGACTGTGCCAAGAAGCGTGCCCGCTCCGTATTGCGAAAACATTGCAGCCGGCGCAAGCGACAAACCAAGCGCAGCCAATGCAAACCATCCGAGTTTCCAACCGTGAATGCCAAACATTGCTCCTCCTTCCTGTGATCAACCGCGGGACACGCGGAAATTCTCGGTCGCTTCTTCGTCAACTTCCACACCAATCCCAGGACTCCGGCAGTCCCGGGACGGTGATGCTGGTGACAAACAGCCTTCTTCGTGTCCACTCAGGCATCATCGACGCGGTACTCCTTCAGGGCATCCTCGTTGATGTCGAGCCCCAGGCCGGGCAAGTCTGGCAAATAAACGAAACCCTTTTCGATACGGAATGCGTGCGGCGTGCGCAGGATTTTCAGCGCAGGCTGCCACTCTTCCTCGGGAAGGTTGGCCCCGATACCCACCATCTCCTGCCACTCACAGTTGGGCATGGCGCATCCGGCCTGGATGTATCCGGCCAGCGCCAGGCCGTTGATGCCGTGCTGGATGCAGGGAATGCCGAAGGCCTCGGCCAAGATCGAGACTTTGCGCGCGATCCAGATGCCGCCGCAGATACGGGTGTCGGGCTGGATGATGTCGTAGCTCTTGTTCATGATCCAGAGCAGGAATCGATACAAGCTGTTGCCGAGCTCGCCACCGGTGATGGGAATATCAACTTCCGCGGCCAGCCGGGCGGGGCCATTGACATCGTACCCATCAAAGGGTTCCTCCAGCCAGTAGGTACGATGTTTCTCCAAGCCTCGCGCAACCCGGAGCGCCGTGTGGTAATCCCATACCCAGCCGGGCAGCACGGCGGTGCGGTCTACCATGATCTCGAAATCGTTCCCCACAGCCTGCCGCATGACTCCAATCATGTCTACGTCGTCCATTGGCCGCCGGCGCCATACTTGCACCTTGATCGCCGTGTAGCCCGACTTCTTCAGTCGCAATGCGAAATTGGCGGGCACCTCATAGGGAACATTGGACTGATTGCGGTCGCCCGGAAACACAGCCGTTCGGTAGACTCGCAGGCGGTCGCGGTATCCGCCCTGAATTTTCGCCACGGGCAGTTTCACCGCTTGCCCGATGGCATCCCACATGGCATGCTCCACCCCCGACCAAGTTTGCTCGGCGGAGATCCCGCGCATGGTTTGCAGCCGCTTAAGGTGCCGGTCGACGGCAAACAGGTCTTCACCCACCAGCGTCGGCTTTACCCAACTTTCGAGTACGGTGCGGGGCACGGCGATGAACGAAGTCCCTGTGATGCCTTCGTTCGTGTGCACCCGGGTCACACCATACCGATAAAGCTTCAGCGGATCTGGCGGATATTCTTCTGCGGGCACCTTGACGTAGAACGTCTCAATATTGGTAATGCGTAACCGGGGAGGCTTATTTGCCGGCGCGGATTGAGCGGCCAGCGCAGGCAGCGAAGTTGCTGGGGCGGAGAACGCGGCACTGGCTGCCGCCATGCCCCTCAAGACGAGTTGCCTACGGGTCCAGCCTGGCTTAATCATCGATTTCTCTCCCCGGGTCAAGCGGCCTAGAAGTTGATCTTAAAGACGAACTGGAGCTGCCCTCTGGGATTGAGCTGTCTCGGTCGCTTGGAGCGCCTATCCCGCCATTAACGGTGAGCAGCAGCCCATAACTGCTCAAGTTTAGAATTTTAGGAAGAAGATCGTAAACACCGGGCAGTAGCGATTGAGCATGGCTGTTCACCCTGTTGGACGACATTGCTCCACTGAGCTGTATGGTTCCAGAGCTGTCTAAGGAACCCGGAGCTGGCTAACGGCCTACTCAGGGCCGGGCGGGCTTTCGGCCCCCTGACCATGGGTTGCGAGGTGCCGCGACAGTTCACGGGCGATGCCTTTCAACTGGGCTACGAGTGCTTCCAGATTCTCGGGAGTGACCTCGTCAGTTGTGCCAGCAATACTGATGGCGGCAATCGGCTGGCCGGAGCCGTCCAGGATAGGCGCGCCGAGACAACGAAGGCCAATAGTTTCCTCCTCATCGTCGAGAGCGTAACCCAGTTGCCGGATGCGCGCCAGTTCCTGAAGCAGCTTTCGGGCCGACACGATGGTGTTGTCGTTGTAGCGAATCAATCCATGGCGAATAATCTGGTTTACCCTTTCTTCCGGCAGATACGCCAGCAAAGCTTTCCCGACACCGGTGCAATGGATCGCCATCCGCTTGCCCACCCACGTTGGCAACCTGGACGGGCTTGGCTCGGCTTTTTCAATCAGTACAACTTCGTTCTGTTCCAATAACGCCATGTGGACCGTCAGGCCAGTGGACTCCATCAGCCGCCGAAGGGAGGGTCGAGCTTCCTCCCTGAGGCTCAGACCACTCAAGGTCGAGCTGGCAAGAGTGAAGAACTTCGCCGTGAACATATAGTGGGCACGGCCGATGCTCCGGTAAAGATAGCCGCGCCGCTCAAGCGTCGACAACACATAGTGTGCAGAACTCTTTGGCAGCTCCATCTTCCGGGCGATTTCCGAGAGGGTCAGGCCTTTCCTGGAGGAAGCCACAATTTCCAAAATCGTCAATGCCCGCTCAACCGCGGGCACACTCTTGGTCTTCGCATCGGACATGCTGGGCCACTGCGTCCAATAGGGTGAACATCATGGAGTCTATCACTTTTCTGCTCTCGACAATAGGGGCGGCCAAGAGAATAATTGCGCTGTGTCTGAATCCCCTCGTCCGGGCGATCGCGATCCAACAGTACTTGTGAGACGCAGTTTCGCGTTTCTCACAGTTTGCCTGCTCTGGGTCCCGGCGCAGCTTCTCGCCCAGGAATGGCCTAAGTACGGAGGTGATGATGCCGGGTCGCGCTACTCCACCCTCCAGCAGATCAACAAGAACAATGTAGACAAGCTTAAGATCGTCTGGACGTACAGAACCGGCGACCGGAGCGACGGGACGCAGGACCCGATTCGCTCCGCGTTCGAGTGCACGCCCATTGTGGTGGATGGCGTTATGTACGTCACCACGCCTTTCTGCCGTGTGATTGCCTTCGAGGCCGAGACTGGCAAGGAGCTGTGGGCCTACGATCCCAAGCTCGACCGGGCGCGCCCGTACCCGCAGTATGCCAACCGAGGCGTGGCTTATTGGCGCCGGGGGAACGACAAACGGGTGTTCGTGGGCACTCTGGATGGCAGGCTGATCGGTCTCAATGCCACCACGGGAGAGCCTGTCTCCGGTTTTGGTGACAACGGCGTTGTCAACCTCCGTAGAGGAGCGGCCGATGATTATCCGGAGCGCGTCCTTTATGGAATGACCTCGCCGCCTTTGGTCTATAAGAATCTCGTGGTAGCGGGGACAGTGGCATCGGATGGCGAGCCTCAGGGTCCGAGCGGCGACGTTCGGGCCTTTGATGCGGTCACGGGGAGATTGGTCTGGCAATTTCATGTCGTACCCCGGCCCGGAGAACTCGGCAACGATACGTGGGAAGGCGATTCCTGGAAGGGGCGCGGCGGAGCCAATGCGTGGGCGCCCCTTAGCTGCGACGAAAGGCGCGGCATCGTGTACCTGCCGCTGACCTCTCCCTCATATGACGCGTACGGCGGGGACCGGAAAGGGCAGAATCTTTTCGGCGATTCCCTGGTGGCGCTGCAGGCAATGACTGGCAAAAGGCTTTGGCACTTCCAGATCCTTCATCACGACATTTGGGACTGGGACCTGCCAGCGCAGCCCAATCTGGTTACCCTGCGGCGCAATGGCCAGGAGACGCCTGGCGTGGTTCAGTTGACCAAGACAGGTTTCGCCTTTGTGTTTAACCGGCTCACCGGCACGCCTTGGTTTGGTATCGAAGAACGGAAAGTGCCTGCCAGTGAAGTGCCTGGTGAGCAAGCCTGGCCCACGCAGCCGTTTCCGCTGAAGCCGCCGCCGCTTGCGCGCCAAACCATGACCACAGAAGAGCTGACAGACGTGACGCCCGAATCGCGCGCCGAGTGCGCCAAGACGCTAAGCGACGTGAAAATTGGCGAGTTCTTCCAGCCGACTGGCCTGGAATTCAATCTCCACTTTCCTGGCGGCAACGGCGGAGCCAACTGGGGCGGTGCCTCTTACGATCCGGTTTCCAATCTTCTGTTCGTGAACACTATGGATGTCGGGATCGTGGGCAAGATGATGAAAGCCCCGGAAGGAAATAAGCTGCCCTACCGCTGGCGCACAACGGGGCGTGGATGGTTCTGGGATTCTAATCGTTACCCCTGCCAAAAACCGCCCTGGGGAAGGCTAACCGCCATCGACCTCGATACAGGATCTATCCGATGGCAGGTAACGCTGGGCGTCGTGGACGAGCTCGCGGCACGTGGCGTGCCACCCACTGGTACGCCCAATATCGGCGGCCCAATCGTAACGGCTGGAGGACTGGTGTTCATCGGAGCCACCAACGATAGCCGTCTTCGCGCCTTCGATAAGGACACCGGCCGGGAACTGTGGAGTACCAGGTTGCCGGCGAGCGGACATGCCACGCCGATGACTTTTCGTGGCCGCAGGACCGGTAAACAATACGTTGTGATCGCTGCCGGCGGCGGCAACCGCTACAGCAAGAGCGTCAGTGACGCCCTGGTCGCCTACGCATTGCCGTAAGGACCAGCAAGAATTCAAAGCTTCTACTGCGCTGGAAGAATGCTGAGCACGCGCGCGTTGGATCATTAGAACCGCTTCACGCCAAGATATCGGAAACAACCCGTGCTGGGAACTGATCCGTCAGCCGCTCTTTCAGGCCATGCCGCTCGAAGACCAGACCGCGGTAATTTAGCCCCAGCAGCCGCAGGATCGTGGCATGGAAGTCGTGCACGCTCACCCGATTTTCGACGGCTTTGTGACCCAGTTCATCGGTGGCGCCGTAGACGATCCCGGCTTTGGTGCCTCCTCCCGCCATCCAGACACTGAAACCGTTTGGTCCGTGATCGCGGCCAACAGTGTGCGAATTTTCCATGCTTTGTGACAGTGGCAGGCGCCCGAACTCGCCGCCCCAGATTACCAGCGTCGACGCCAGTAGCCCGCGCTGCTTCAGGTCTTTCAGCAGCGCCGCTACAGGCTTGTCAGTTTTGCCACAGCAGTAACGAAGGCTCTTGTCCAGATCGTAATGCGCATCCCAGATCATGGATTCGATAAAGAGCTGCACGAAACGCACGCCGCGCTCGACCAGCCGGCGGGCCATTAGGCAGCGCTTGCCGTAGGAAGCCGTTGCAGGATCGTTAAGCCCGTACATTTGGCGCGTCTCTTCACTCTCTTTGGAAAGGTCCAATGCGTCACCCGCGGCCAACTGCATCCGCGCCGCCATTTCGTAGGTGGCGATTCTGCCGTCGAGGTCAGGATAATGCGGCCGCTCTAACCGGTGTGCCTGGTTCATGCGCTGCACCAGCCGCCGTTCCGCCTCCGCCAGCGCACTCGGCCACTCGGGCCGCGGATTCAGGTTCAGTACTGGAGGACCTTCGGACCGGAAGCGTGTGCCCTGGTAAAGTGGCGGTAACCAGGCTGATTGCCAATTCTGAATACCGTTCAGCGGCAGCCCCTGGGGATCGTCCAGCACCACGTAGGCCGGAAGGTTTTGGTTCTCTGTTCCCAACCCGTACGCGACCCATGACCCGAGCGAAGGGCGGTTCGCTACCGTGCGCCCGCCGTGCATCAGGAAGAGCGCCGGAACGTGATTAAAGATTCCCCCATACATCGACCGGATGAGCGCGATATCATCCACACAGCCCGCAAGATGAGGCATCAGCTCGGAAACCTCCATCCCGCATCTCCCGTGGCGCGAAAACTTGTAAGGCGATGGCAGAATTACACCGGGTGCTTGCGGTGAGACAATTACCGCGCTCACCTCCCGGCTCGCCGTTTTGCCAGCGTACTTCTCGAGCGCCGGCTTCGGGTCGAACAGGTCTACCTGGCTCGGACCCCCGTTCATGAACAGGTGGATCACCGCCTTGGCCTTCGGCTCAGTGTGAGGAAGGCGCGGCTTCAGATCGTGCGTTCGTCCAACGCCCTCGGCCGCTTGAGCCGCATTCACACCATAGAGTTCTGATCCAAGAATCCACGCCAGCGCCGCGCCGTGCAGCCCGTCTGCAAAGCCGGAAAAGAAGTCGCGGCGCGAAAACATCTTAGCGCGGTCTGATCTCTTGGACATGGCTAACCTCAATCCACAAAGGCAAACTCGGAAGAGTTGAGAATCGAGTGGCAGAAGTTGGTGAGCGTCAGCCATCTCGCGGCCTCCCGCCGCGGCGCGATTTCGCCATCCTGCTCCAGTCGCGCTGACCAGAGCTTGCCGAACTCCGCCAGAGCCGCCAGCCCTTCCTGCACCTCCGCTGCTGACGGCGGGCGCGACAGCGCGCGCAAATAAGCCTGTTCCACCTGCTTCTGCTGGTTCTCGCCCGTGTCATCCATAATGCGCCCCGCCATAAACCGCGCATGCTCCCATACCACCGAACCGTTCATCATCTGGAGCGCTTGTGTGGGTACAGTCGATTCCCGCCGCTCCACGCAGTTGGGAGTCATTCGTGGTAGATCGAAGGCCTCATGCAGGCTGGGAGGAATCTGCCCGCGCTGCTGCATATAGATGCTGCGCCGAAAGCCCTTTCTCGACCCCTTGGGAACTACTTCCTTGTCAGGCTTGATCTCCAGTTCTTCAGGTGGCCCGAAATGCGCCGGATCGAGGCGGCCGGAGGCTTTGAGCACCGAGTCATAAAGCGCCTCGGCGTCCATACGGCGCAACGGCATTCTGCTCAGCAAAACGTTTTCCGGATCGTTCTGCAGAGCGGCTTCGCTGACCGATGAGGACTGTCGGTACGCGGTCGACGTCATGATCAGCCGGTGCAACGATTTGATACTCCAGCCTGTGCGTACGAATTCCGTGGCCAACCAGTCCAACAACTCCGGATGCGAGGGTGGCATTCCCGAACGCCCGAAATCCGACGGGCTGGTCACCAGACCCCTCCCGAAATGACGCAGCCAGACATGATTCACCATTACCCGTGAGGTCAGCGGGTGATTTGGTTGAATCAGCCAACGGGCCAGCGCCAGGCGTCTTCCACTTGATTCGGCTCCGGGCCACGGCGGCGCGATGCGATACGGCTCCAGTCCCGCCTCCAGCACCGATGGAACACCCGGCTCGACCGGTTCCCCGGGTGTTAGCGGGTCGCCGCGGCGCAGCAAGTATGCCGAGGACGGCTGCCCGCCAGTATCGAGCAACAGCCGTACGTGTGGTTTGGGCCGCAGCTTGTTCTTCGCTGCTGCGATCTCCTTCTGCAGCGGCTGCGCCTGTGCCTTGAAGTCGCTGTATTCAGCAATAAGATCTGCGGTGCTGATTTTGAGGACGTCGCGGAATTTTCCCCCGAGGTATTTCTGCAACGCTGAGCGCTTGTCCTCAGGGATTTCCAGCATAGCTCGCAGGTCTGTCCGTACCCCATCGGGTAATGCGGCCAGCCGCTCGCCCAGGAGCTTTTCGTGGAACGGCCTTTGCAATTTTTCGAGCGCCTCCTCCAATTTCTTGATTTCACGCTCGATCGGATCGTTGTGGGCGGCCGCCTCCCGAATCTCGCTCTCGAGCCCCATCTCCACCTGACGCTCCTTCGGCGGGAGCCAATCGTATGGATCGTAGGCCGTTTGAAGAATCGCGCTGAAGCGGTAATAATCCCGCTGAGGAATCGAATCGTACTTGTGGTCATGGCAGCGAGCGCAGCCGATGGTTAACCCCATCACTGACGACGTCAGCACTTCGATCGTGTCCGCGATGACGTTCATCCTCTCGGGTAGGAACGCCTGGTCCGGCAAGAATGTGGTATCCGGCGTGGTGCGCAGAAATCCTGTGGCGGCCAACCGATCGACGAGGTCCTGCATTACTACCTTGGCTTGGCGGTGATCGCCGAGTTCATCGCCGGCGATCTGCTCCGTCAAGAACTGCGAATACGGCTTATCGCTGTTGAACGAGCGGATC
>Ga0187893_10010669_pt1 | contig 13587 bp, 14 predicted proteins | sample MA1701074metaG_FD_139574 | JGI IMG/M metagenome (GOLD analysis project Ga0187893, IMG submission 139574) | White microbial mat communities from a basaltic lava cave in the Kipuka Kanohina Cave System on the Island of Hawaii, USA - MA170107-4 metaG ...
CGCCGCCGTTCTCGTGGCCGCCGATAGAAACGAGCGGCGAGCGTGGGCTGAACACAAGGCCCGTTTGGAACTTGGCGTTGTTCCATTGGTTCCGGCGCCGCTGGTGGCCCAAGTCAGCCGGTCCCCACAACAAGCCCAACTCCGGCGCTTCTTGACTGGGTGCGTGGTCGGTCCTCTTGGCGAGACCGAAGCGCACGAAGCCGGGCGTCTGTTAGGCCTGACCAAAACGGCGGATGTCGTCGACGCCGTTGTGGTGACGACAGCCCTTCGGCAAAAAGCTACGATTCTCACAAGCGACCCAGACGACATAGAACGGCTCGTCAGGGCTTCTGGCCGCGAAGTCGCTGTCGTCGCTATCTGAGGCATGGCGAAGACGATCCGTCCAGGATACATCGTCCGCGAATGCGAAGCCCGCACACGAAACTGGCGCTCCGAGCGGATAGTCGGCCAACCGGACACGATCCGGACGTGCCCGGTCTTGTCCAGATGGCGCGTGATCCAGGAGCAACCCGATTCAGCAGCGCGCCGAACCGGCATCACGATGCGCGCCGCCGCTCTTTTTTCAATCTTTCCGCCAGAAAGACCTTCAGGAGAGATTGGTAGGGCACGTCACGCTTGTTCGCCAGAATCTTAAGATCCTCGATCATGGAAACCGGAAGGCGTAACGAAATGGTTCGCAGCGTCGGTTTCAGCTTTGGAAATTTGCGGCGCTCGGCAGTACGCCAGTCAATGAATTGCGTTGAATCGTGGTCGCCCCAGAACTGGCGCTCTTCATCTTCAGATCGGAACTCAGGCACCGGCATCTTTTTCGTGATAGGCATAGGCGCTCCTTTCTCTTCGATTCATATCCCGCACGGAGATTACCCGCAAAAGCGAACCGCGGATGGTGAACGCCACAAAGAGATATCGCCCTCCATCCGTTCGCCCAAGCGCGTAATATCTTTTCTCCCGCTTTGAATGTTGAACGTCGCTGCGAACGACCAGCGGTTCATTGAAGAAGACGTCCTCGGCTTCTTCCGGCGCGACTCCATGCCGCTCCCAGTTCTTTTGCGCGTTCGCCTCATCCCATTCGAACCCGGTGCAAACATCTAGCGGGTCCTTATGTTCTGCCACAACTCTTAGTATATGCCTGCCATATACACTATACAAACGCCAGGCGGAAGTAGTCCCGTAGGTTCTGAGAGCGTGAAATGACAAGATGCCGGTTTTTTTAGTGGTCGCCACGCCGGATAGGTTGCGGGTGGCCGATCAACTCTCGGGCTCGATGCCGATCCGGTCGTTCACGGCGGATCGAATACGCTGCTTGCAGCCGAGATACCGTTCGGTCGTTTGGATCGAGACGTGCCCGAGGAGGAATTGGATCTGCTCCAGTTCGCCGCCGGCCGCGTGACACAGCCGCGCACAAGTCCTGCGCAGGTCATGAGGCGCCAGCTTCTCGATACCAGCCTTTCGGGCGTAGTCGCGGACCACGTGCCAGACCGCCTTTTCCGTCAGGCCTTCACCCCATGCCTTTCCGTTCTTGTTCACTCGCCGAAACACCTTGCCGGCGGTCAGGTTGGCCGCCAGAAGCCAGTCGTCAACCAGCGGCTTAACCCATCCAGGCATCGGTATTGTTCTGGTATGGCCGGCCTTGCCCTTGAGGTCGACGATGGCCCAGTGTTCCTCCCGCTGCTGTATGTGGCCATAGTTCAGACTCACCGCTTCGTGCCGTCGAAGCCCGCAGGCGAGCAGGATTGCCAGGAGTGCGCGATCCCGCTTGCCCTTCAGCGAGTGACCGTCAGGTGTATTCCAGAGTCGTTGGGACTGCTCCGGAGTCAGCCAATTCCCAAGGCGAACGCCGACCTTCTGACTCCCTTGACCCGTCGTATGCCGGCAGCCAGGTCTGGGCTGAGCAGACCGCAATCGGAGGCTTCGTAAGCGAGACGCCGCACCGCGCCGAGGCGGAGATTGACGGTGCCGGGTGCCAGATGCCGAGATTCCAGGTGCATGCGATATCGAAGGACAACGGTCTTACTGAACGAGAGCCGCGGCTCCGAGCAGTACCATTCGATGAACTCCTCGATCGCGTGCCGGTAGCCTCGTTGAGCATCGATCGAACTGAGGCTGTTCAACACCGCCGACTTTGCCTAGTCCAAGTCAGGCAGCCGCAAGACCGTTTTCGGTACGCGCCGCTTCGCTTTGCCCAACTGCTTTCTTGCCATCTGCCACGGCCTCCTTGACCGCAGAACGATGATGGCCCGGTCAACAGACGAACTGGCGCGTCATCGAGCCGAGTTTGCACGCACTAAGCCACACAATGAGGTCGAGGAGAAAGCGTGCCCTAGAGCTGAGGCGGCGGCGCTCGATCCGGAACCGCATGGGCAGCGCCTGATGCCCTGCATGAGAGCGCCCATACCCTGGCAATCGGTCGCGGCCCTTCGCGTAGCCCTGGATCCGAATGGAATTGGCGGCTTGTCATAACCCGCGAAGCAGGCTACGCTCGGGGTTTATGCCTGATCCCAAACCTCAACCAGAGGACAAAGGAATCGTCGAGCTTCTCAGTGCAGGCTCCGAAGTCGCTGGCGGAGTCGCTGGAGCCGCCATTGGGCTGATAGCCGCCGGACCAGCTGGCGGCCTGGTAGGTGGCGGAGTGGGCCCGCTCATCACATACGCGTTGAAAAAACTCGGGAACGAAGTCCATCAGCGTATGCTGGCTCCGAGAGAGCAGCAGAGAATCGGCGGTGTTATCGCTTTTGCCATCCAGCGCATAAAGGAAAAGATTGATGCTGGTGAATCGATTCGCACAGATGGATTCTTTGACTCACAGCCGGACTCTCGCTCGGCCGCGGACGAGGTGTACGAGGGCGTCATTTTGGCAGCGCAGCGCGAACACGAGGAAAAGAAGCTCCCCTTCATGGGCAACCTGATTGCCAACCTCGCTTTCCGGCCCGACATCGAACGCGGATACGCAAATTATCTGGTCCGTCTAGGTGGTGAGCTCTCGTACCGCCAATTGGGACTATTTCTCGTGTTTTCGTTGAAAGACCGGTCACGGCTGAGACAATCTGATTATCGAGCAGAGCAGGTTTTCCCTCCGTTGCTACTGGGTCTTCTTCACGAGGCATACGACCTCGAACAACGAGGGCTGGTCGCGTCCGGCTCCACCGCGTTCGGCCCGAATGACATCTCTCCGGCGAAGGCGAAGACGCAAGGTGCGGGTATGGAACTACTTCGGTTGATGGAATTGATCAGGTTGCCGCCAGCCGATATCAATGCACTCATATCGATATTGGCGTAAGGGACCGGCAGACGATCTTGCCGGTCGCACGCTGGCAAACCTGCCCGGCAATGTCCTTCGAACCTTCGAAAGTGAATGGCGCGTTCCGGGTGAGTAGTCGCCAAACAGGAAGTTGAGATTCGGTACGCCGGCGGCCTGGGCCGGTCAACCAGCAGCAGGGCGCGCAACGGGCCGCCATCTGTACGTCAAGAGGCTTGCTGGCGACGAACCTGCCGTTGCTTCCGCCCCGCCTCCAACTTCCGATCCCGCTCGGTGTGGTTCTCCTGTTGCAGCCCCGCCAGCGTATCCTTCGGCGCGATGTAGCGCATGTGGGAACTGGGCCATCCGCCGCGGCCTCCCAGATGCTACGTCAGCTCTGGCCACGTTCCAGAGTAATCGGATTAGACTCGGCCGATTTCGGACCCAATTGGGTCAACTCATAAATCTCTCGCGCGAGTTGGGTGGCGCGAACGCTGGCATGTTGGATCCGCTCCAGGTCGGGCCGCATCGGGTGGTTCGGGTCCAGACTGACCGCGAGATATTCGCTGAAGCCGCCCACGAGAGTCAGTTCATTCAGGAAGTCGTTGGATGCGCGGGCCACCTGCTTCCAGCGCGAATCCGTAATCGGAAGCTCTTCTGACTGAACCCCGCAAGCAATGACTCGGACCGGCTGGCCCAACTCGTTCCGGAGAATCGTGCGCCACCACCGGATAACGCGGTGCTGACCGGTGCGAGTGACCCAGACCTGTTGGGTGAAGTCGAGCGATTCTCCGCGCAGATAAGCTTCGAATTCCGCAGCTCCCTCGCGTGCGCAATTCGGCGGCAGAAACAAATCCCAGAACGGAGTTCCCCGGATTTCCGCGGCGGCAAACTCGGTCATCTCTTCGGCTGACCGGCTCCATCGTAGAATGCTCCCATCACGGTCAAACAATATCAACGCCAAAGGCGCCTGCCGCAGAATTTCCTCCCCGAATTCCTCAGACCCGGATACCGGCTTCTGTGGAACCGGAGTAGGAGACGCCAAGCCAAGTACGCCTTCTGCTGGAGCCGGGGCGGGCCGCTTCGGCACGATTGGCGCCACCGGCTTTTCTGCAACCGGAGGCCGGGTAGCTATCGAGGTCCGAGTGGCCGGCTTCCTCAGCCAAGGTAGTACGGCTAGACAAGCGCCGATGGAAAACAACCAGAAAATCGCTAGCTCCGCAATGCGACCGCGCCGCTCGAAACGGAACGATTCCGCTGAGGCGGTCCGGACCTCCGCCGCGACCATCCGCATGTCCGCCATGGCCCCGGCCGTCATTGTTTGAAAGGAAGACTCGATCACGGCGTGCTGCGAGACTGGGGCTACCTGGGCGTTCCGCCGCAACGCGCACGCACTGGTCATTTTTTCGTCCATCGCGCGCCACAAACTGACTGCGGAGGGAATACGGGAGACACTTCCCTGGAACTCGCCTGTCGAGGAATGATAGAGGTAGCAAATTCTGTCGATGCGTTGCGCGACGCTGACTGGCAAGACGTCCTGCGGAGTCCTTAACTGAAGCAGCATGTTGCCGGCGATCTCGTCAATCTGGTCGGCGAGTTCCTGGTGCTGCCTGGCCCGCACGGGTTGCCAAAGAAGCCGCGCTAGATTAATCGTGATCAGCAGGGCAAAGGCAGCCCCCGAGATAAAAAGGATCCGGAGGCCGAGGGGAGCGCCGGACGAGGCCTCTGATCTCAATTTCATGACGCCTGCTGGACCAGTATGCCACGCCGAAGCAAAAATCCGTATGAGCGGCCGGTACTGTGGCACTGGTACGGCCGTTCTGGGATTCCAGGACTGGTCCCGGAAGATATTCTGGAACTAAATCCGTCCTGCACGGAATTAAGAGAGTGGGAAGAGAAATGAGAACGTCCAATTCAGGGAGCCGATGGGCCTACCCGATCTGAACGACGAACAATTGGTAGAGGGCCTGAGGGACGGTAAGGAAGAGGCGTGGGTTCTCTTATACCGCCGCCACCAGGGCCGTATCTACCGGTTTGCTTTGCACATGGGAGGATCGGAAGCGTTGGCCCAGGACGCCGTCCAGGAAACTTTCCTGGCATTCTTAAAACGGGCGGATCGTTGGGACGCCGCTCGCGGGGCGTTATCGAATTTTCTATTGGGAATTGCGCGAAACAAGATGTTGCGGCTACTCAAACAGGAAAATCAACACTCGGAGCTGGAGCCAGGAGCGGTTTTCGAACACCCTGGCGCGACGCCGGCCGAAGAGTTGTTGCGGCGCCAGTCGCACGATCGCGTGCAACGGGCGGTCCTTGGACTCCCTACTGCCTATCGCGAGGCCTTGGTGCTGTGCGACCTCCAGGAACTCGACTATGCTGAGGCGGCGCGGATCCTGGAATGCCCGGTGGGTACGGTTAGTTCACGATTGCACCGGGCCCGTCAGATTCTTTCAGAACGTCTGCGCGACCTTGTGGCTTTAGGAGCGGAGGCGAAACGATGACTTGTGAACGGGCTCGCCCATCCTTGATAGATGCCGCGAGGCATCTCTCGAACGACGAGGACGCACTGCGCCACGCAGAGCAGTGTCCGGAATGTGCCCGGGAATTACAGCGGCAGAAGGATCTGACGCTCCTGTTGAGCGGGATGGCGGAATCGATGAGTTCGCTGGAAGCGCAGCCGGCCGCCGAGGGTCGCGTTAGGGCGGCCTTTGGCCGGCGGCCGGTTGTCCAAACTCCCGTTTGGATCGCTGCCGGAGCCGCGGTGGCGGCCATCTTGATCCTGGGCTTTTGGAGCCGGCAGCCGGTAAAGCCCCCCCTACAGCCGCGGGCGCCCGGCGCTATTGGGCCAGTCCGCCCCCCAATAGCTATGGAAAAGCCTGCAGAGCCACGCCCCGTTCATCGAGCGCCCGTGCGCCGTTCCCGAGCTGGGCAGGAAGTGGCTACCGATTTTATGCCTCTGCGAAGGGGCCCGATTCTCGACCCGGAAGAGATCCCCCACGTGTTCCGGATACGGCTTCCGCGTTCGGAAATGAGGCGGTTCGGGTTCCCGGTGAGTTTTGATTTGGAAGAGTCTGCCATTCAAGCCGATGTCATCGTCGGCCGCGACGGCATGGCTCGGGCAATTCGATTTGTTCATTGAAAGGAGTCAAATGCATCATGATCCGGTTTAAACAGACAGCCATCCTGACGATTGTCGGGGCATTCAGCGTGTCTTCTGCTCAGGACCAACCCAAGAAGGAAATGCGTGTCGAAGTGCGCGGAAGCGTGGGCGTGGGTGTGGGTGCTGGTGCACCCGAAGACATGAAATGGTTTACCAGTTACGGTCCGGCCGCTATGGCGGCGCAGGCGACATTCCAGTTCATTGCTGCGGAGGCCGGCCAGCCCGGTAAACTGGTGACCGGCGCGCCTTACACGGGTGAGGGAGTTTCGGAGACGATTCAGACCCTAGCGGACGGCACTCGCATTACGCGGCGCAACTCGACGTCCTACGCGCGCGACTCGGAGGGCCGCGTTCGGGAAGAGCGAACGCTTGCAGCGATCGGTCCCTGGGCCTCTTCCGGCGAGCCGCACCGCCTCATCACAATTCACGACCCGGTGGCCAAGGAAACAATTATTCTCGACGAGAAGGAGCGGACGGCTCGCCGAATGAAGATGCCGGATCCAGCCGCTATCCACCATATGAAGGCTTTCAGGGAAATGAAGGCGTTCGGGGAACGTAAGCGTGGAAAGGCGAAAGCCGGTGAAGACGTGGAGACGGTGGTCCGAGGTGGATTTTCAGGCACTGTGGTAGCGGCTGGAGAGCAACCCCATATTGCCTTCCTGCCGGCGCCTGCTTCCGGGGCAATTGTGCATCGCCAAGATGTATTGATAGCAACGGATGAAAAGAACATCAAGCAGGAAGCGCTCGGCCGGCAGACGATGGAAGGGCTGAGTGTAGAGGGTTCGCGCACCATCAGGACCATCCCCGCGAACGAAATTGGCAACGACCGTGACATTGTCTCGACCACGGAGCGATGGACGTCTCCTGAACTGCAAGTGATGGTTCGAAGCGTTACCAAGGATCCACAGTTCGGCGAAATGAATTACCGCCTCACCAACGTCAGGCGCGGAGAGCCTGATAAATCTCTGTTCCAGATTCCCGCAGGCTACACCGTGACGGATCCCGGCACGATGTTTAGGGAGTTCGAGCGGAAAATCAAGGACGAGCCCTTCTAGCCTCACTGCTTGGAAATCGGGATCTCTTTCGTGCCGCCCTCGGCGTTGAAGATCTTCACGACCAGCGGCTTGGGCGGCTCGGAAGGGGCTTGCGCAACCACGGCGGAGGCTTCCAAATTGCCTCGCACAGCGGGCTTGGCCTGAACTTGCTGCCAGCCTTCCTGTCCTTTCCGCTGCGCGGAAGATTTCGCCGACTCGATCGCGCGATCCATTTCCGCCTGAGAGAACTGCATCGCGAGTGTTACCTGGTCTTCCACGTGGACGATTTGCAGCTTGCGCAGCATTTCGCCGACTTCCGGTTTGTCGCTATTGCCCATCGCCGCCAGCCCCACCAGCGCCTGGATGGCCGAGGCCATTTGTTTCGCGGCCTCGGGAGTCTTGGTCAGAAAGCCAAACTCGAGCGCCAGGCCGTTGCGGAAGGAAACCCCACCCTCGGTGGTTTCGACGTCGCGGAACATCGCCAGTTGCGGAGGCAGGTCGGCGTTGGCCAGTTCCGCCGGCGGCGCGTCACTGACAAACCATAGGTCGTATTTGTTGCTCAACTCGGCCGCCTGCGTAAACAGGTCCGTTTGGAGCGCGGAGGCCGCGGCGGAGGCGTGATGATCGATGGCGGCCTGCAAATTCGGTCGCTCGCCAATCAGCAGGATCGCGGGACTTACGAAGCCGAGCGACATGGTGTCGCCCGCGCGGCCGTGAATCTCGACTCCCTTGTAGAAGGACGGCCTCCCGGCTGTCCCAACCATTTTGCGAAGTTGCGGAAGATCGAACTTACCCGACACCGCTATCACTACAGGAGGCTGCTGCGAGCGCACGGTCTTGGCTTTGGGCGAGCCAACGGGCGAGGAAATCAGAACGCGGTCAACGCTCGCGAGGAGTCCCATCACCGCGCCGCCAGACATATTGATGCTCAAGCCGGTCTGGCTGAATTCCTGGGTTATCTTTTGCCCCAAGGGTGAGTTCACGATCGCCTTGACATCAACGCCGATCAGCGCCTTAGCTTTCGGATGTGAATAGCGCCAAAAGGCGGGATGCGAGTTGGACTGCGCAATGAGGGTTGTGGTGGTTACGAGAAGAATGAAGAAACGCACGGCTGGAGGGGCTCCCTGCTACCAGCCTAGAGCCGATGCAAACCGGATACGATCAGGTATTTGCCTTAAAACACTGGTCCGTAAATCACCTGAGCGCGTGCTGTACACTACTGACATGACCACCCGACGCACTTTCCTCGCCTCCTCCCTGGCGTTCCCTGCTCTGGCCGCCAAGTCCTCGGTGCCCTTCAAGCTCGGCGTTGCCTCCTACTCGTTGCGCAAGCTTTCGCGCGCCGAAGCGATCGCGGCGATCAAGAAGCTCGAAGCCCCGTATGTCTCGATTAAGGAGTTCCATCTCCGGTACACTTCTACGCCGGAAGAGATTGCCGCAGGCGTCAAGGAGTTCCGAGACGCAGGGATCACAATTCTCTCGGGCGGCAACATCGGACTGGCCGAAAATGATGAGGCCAAGCTGCGGAAGTATTTCGAATACGCCAAGATGGCCGGGATGCCGATGATGGTGTGCGCCCCGACGCACGAGACGCTGCCCATTGTGCACAAGCTGGTCAAAGAGTTCAACATCAAAACGGCGATTCACAACCACGGGCCGGAAGACAAACACTTTCCAACACCGCAATCGGTGCTCGATGCAATTAAGGGATTCGACCCGCGAGTGGGTCTGTGCATCGACGTAGGACACACGGCACGGACGGGCGCGGACGTGGTCGAGTCGATTCGAGTGGCTGGATCCCGTTTGCTCGACCTGCACATCAAGGATTTGAAGGATCTCAGGGGGAAGGATAGCCAGTGCATCGTGGGCGAGGGCGCTATGCCGATGCGGGAGATTTTCCTGACCTTGAAGAAGATGAACTACAAGGGCGGGTGTATGCTCGAGTACGAAATCGAGGCGGACAATCCGCTACCCGGGATGATGAAGTCGTTGGCCAACATGCGGAAGACCATTGACGGGATCAAGGGTTAGGTTTTGTTAGCCACGAATCCACACAAATGAACGCAGATTCGCGTTCATCCGTGTTCATTCGTGGCGCAAACCGGTTTTGGTGGAAAGCGTCAAAAATTGAATTGCAAACTCGCCTGGAACACCCTTGGACCGCCACGGCCAGCGCCGGAGACGAGGCTGAGGACGCCGGCCGTGCTTGTGTTGAACTGCTTAAAGTCGTCGCCGGTCAGCCTGAAGTTCGGGTGATTCATGACGTTGTAGGACTCAAAGCGGAGCCGAAAGTTCTTTCGCTCCTGGAAACGGAAATTCTTCATCAGCGACAGATTGAGGTAGGCGACTCCGGGACCATCCAGAATATTGCGGCCGGAATTGCCCGGCACAAACGGCAGGAATCCGCTCGGACTCGGGCCGCAGGTTCGGGAACTGTTGTCGCAGCGCGGAGTCTTTTCGAAGGCTGTCAGATCGTACCAGCGATAATCAACACCGCGGCGGCCGGGTTGCTTCTCGGGAGTGCCCGTGCGCAAACGGTTCGGCCGGTTGAACTCACCGAGGTTCGCATCCACATCCGCCGCCGTAATGGTGACCGGCTGCCCGGTACCGAAGCTCGAAGTGCCAGAAACCTGCCAGCCCCCCAACACGCCGTGCGTCAGGCCGCTGGCTTTACCGAGGTAGCGCCTTCCGCGGCCAAGGGGCAGTTGCCAGGAGAACGAGGCCGTGACCAGATGGCCGATGTCAGAATCGGACCGGGCGCGCTCGAGCTTGAAGTTGTTCGGGTCCTGAAAGCCGGCATAACCTCCGTTGGCCGTGCCGTTCAACTGCGAAGCGTTGTCGATCGACTTGCTGTAGCTGTAATTCAATCGATAGAACGTGCCGCCGCGCGAGCGCTTCCGCAGCGAGATCTGCCCGGCGTTGTATATTGAATTTACACCGAAAGAATACAGATTGATGGCCCCGTTCAAGTAGGAGTATGGACGTAGCTGGGCCGCAGCAATGCCCGCCTGGTATGCTGCCATCGACCGGCGAGGTATGTTGACGTCGTACAGCCGCCCGAGATGGGTGCCTTTCCCGCCCACGTAAGCAATTTCGAGCACCATCCCTCCGCCGAGATCACGCTCCAGGGTCAAGTTATAGCTTTGGACGTAGCCGAGCGGAGCATGGTCCTCATAGCCATTGGCATTGTTCACGCCTCCGAGCGTCCGGATCTCCCTCGGGAAGGGGTTCGAGAAAGTTACACGATCCAGAAAGCTCGCGTTCCGCGAGTAGGATTCCGTGACCGTGAACGGGAACTGGTTTTGGAGGCTGTTTCGGATCGGGTTGAGCACGTGGCCGGTGTAGAAGACGCCGTAACCGCCGCGGACAACCATTTTTTGGGTATTCCGCGGCCTCCAGGCAAAGCCGACGCGAGGAGCAAAGTTGGTATAGTCGGCGTAAACCATTGACCGTGGATAGCCGATCTCGTCGGCGAATCCGATGCGACCCTGTGGGTAGTTGGCCTCCGCGATCCTCCGATCCAGGTCCGGCAGCGCACTCCGCGACGGAATGAGCGTCTGGCCCAGACTCGGAACGAAGTTACCCATTTGGTTGTATCGGTCGACGGGAGGATAATCCAGTTCGTAACGCAGGCCGAGATTCAGCGTGAAATTAGGCTTCACCTTGAAATCATCGTTGAAGTAGGCGCCCATGCTCCAGGCGCGCATATAATTGCGGTTCACGCCAACCGTTCGCGAAGAGCTTTGAAGCATGCCCAAGAGCAAATCACCAATTGGGTGCAGGGTCCAGCGGTCCTGGAACGTGTAAGTACCGCGATTATTATTGAAGTAGGGCTGGTTTATCCGGACGCGCGAGAGATCGAAGCCCCACTTCATGTTGTGCCGCGATTTCACCCGAGTAAACTTGACGCCGTACTGGATGTCGGTAACATGGAACTCGACCGGCATGTTCGCGGCACTGCCGATGCTCACGTAATCCAGCACATTGACCAGTGGAAATCCGAGTAGATCCGGATCGATCGTCGAACCGGCGAATCCGAGTTCTCTGGCCATATCGCGGCCGGCCCAGACCGTTCTCTCCCGCGCGGTGTTGCGGCTGAAGCCGCTGTGAAACTCGACCAGGAACGTCGGGGAAAACAAGTGCGTAAAGTCGATGCCCATGAGCGAACGGTCGTCGTTGCTGCGGTTGCCGAACGTTCCAAGATTGCCGCCCGCGAAGGGATTGCTGGTGTTGTTAAAGCGGATCTGATACCGGTACGCCATGCTGTTGTTTTGGTTGAAGCGGTGATCGACTTTGATCATGTGGCTGTCCCAGGCATCTTTGTCGTTGGCCGAAGTGAGATAATTGAAGGCGCCAATCCGATTGGGCATCGGATAATAATCCAGAAGCTTGACCGACAGCGGGTGCCACCGGCTGGTGGGAATCTGATTGTTCGGAAACGCGAGGGTCCCATCCAATGGGTCCTGAACGCTCACCGGCCTGCCAAGCTGGTTGGTGGATTGCGAAAAGTCTCCGCGACGCTCGAGCGGGGTCGGCACATGCGAGAGCGCCGTCGCGCCAATGAGCTGGCGATAGCTCTCCCAGCTATACATGAAGAAGGTGCGGCTGCGGCCGTCGTAGAGTTTCGGCAGCCAAACCGGACCGTGCAAGGTGGCGCCGAAATTGTGGCGGTTGAGCTTCTGTTTCTGGACATCGAAGAAGGACCGCGCATCAATGATATTGTTGCGAACGTAGTAGAAGATGTCGCCGTGGAGTTGGTTGGTCCCGGAGCGCAGCACCATGTTCAGGATGCCGCCCGCCATCCGGCCATACTCGGCCGAGAAGCCCGACGTCTCCATCTTGAACTCCTGCATGGCATTCAGGTTGGGCCGAGCCTGCGCCGCGGCGCCCCGCGCGTTCCGGTTGTTGAAACCGTCCACATAGAAGTTGGTTGAGTCCGGACGCGCTCCGTTGACGGAGGCGAATGCGCCCTGTCCGCCTTCCGCCTTGGCCACGACGCCGGGCACAAGGAACGCCAGGTCGGTGAAGTCGCGACCTTCGAGCGGCAGGTCCTGGATTTCCTGCTGCACGATGACATCGCCCTTGATGGTGCCACTTTCCGTATTGAGCGCGGCGACTTCGGCAGTAACCTGGACGGATTCAGTGATTTGACCAACTTCCATCTGAACATCGGCGCGCAAGATTTGGCCCACCTCGAGCACGATCCCGGTCTTGCGATAAGTGCGGAAACCCTGCATTTCCGCGACCAGCTCGTAGCTACCCGGATTCAGGTTGGTGATGGTGTAGTCCCCCGACGGACTTGTGTCGAGGGTGCGCGCAATACCGGTACCGGTATTGCGTATGGTGAGGCGAACTCCGGCCATAACGGCCTGGGCTGAGTCTGTGACGATTCCCGTTACGGTTGCATGGTTACCCTGGCCGAGGGCGCTAATGCACGTCACGGCCAGCAAGAAGGATTTCCGCACAACGGTCCCCTTTCCACTAATACAGTTGATGAAACTGTATCACAGAAAGGCCGGTGTTGTAATTGAGATGGGCTTGGGACAGATCGCCTCAAGAGACAAGCGGTAGTTCGAGGTAGATAGCGCTTGGCGTGGGGTCCGAGGAATAGGGACCTGTCTCATGAAATCCGAATCGGCGATACAACGCCAGCGCGCTGCTCATCGATGGCAACGTATCGCCGTAAAGTTTCGCGTAGCCAAGCTCTCGTGCCGCCGAGATGATCCCGCGTAGAAGGCTTGATGCGACCCCGCACCCTCGAAAGACGGGCCGCACATACAATCTCTTGGCTTCCCCACGCAAATCGTCCAACGGACGCAATGCGATGGCGCCCGCCAGTTGCTGATTCACGTAGGCGATGAGCACACAAACATATGAGCCCGGTAGCTGCCGCAGTTCCTCTCCAAATCCCTGGAAATCTTCCGGAAGCCCGAACTCTGCCCAGTACTCCCGCCAAAGCATCTTCACAGCCGCGAGTTCCGCTGGATTATCAACTCGCCGGATCTCGAGCATTTACTTGATTCGGCTCGATCGCGCGAACGACGTTGCCGAGCCCGTAACGGATGTGCTGGCGCATCGCGCGGTCCGCTTCTTCCGGACTCTTGCTAATCGCCTCCACCAGGTCCCGATGAAATCGCGGCGGCAGCGGCGGCCGCCGAGCC
>Ga0187893_10010670_pt1 | contig 13587 bp, 11 predicted proteins | sample MA1701074metaG_FD_139574 | JGI IMG/M metagenome (GOLD analysis project Ga0187893, IMG submission 139574) | White microbial mat communities from a basaltic lava cave in the Kipuka Kanohina Cave System on the Island of Hawaii, USA - MA170107-4 metaG ...
AGGATCGCCGTCATGCCCTTGTCGGTGCGGAGCGCCGTGAGGCCTTCGAGGAACTCGCGCCACTGCGTGAGGGCGAAGACGTAGCCCTTGGCGTAGCCGATGTCCTCGATGCTCTCGACGTTGCGTTTCCGGCAGACCTCCGCCCAGATGATCCGCTCCAGCCAGTCGAGCGAGTCGACCACGACCGTCCGGAACGCGTGCTTTTCGGAGTAGAGCTCCGAAAGGGCCTTCATGGCCTGGTCGAAGGTCGTGGCGAGCGGGAACTTCGCGCAGTCGATCTCGCCGAGACCGTCCTCCGTCTGGATGAAGACCGGCTTCTCCGCCATCGCGGCGAAGGTCGATTTGCCGATGCCGTGCGTGCCGTAGAGCATCACGCGCCTCGGCGCGGGACTTCTCCCGCTTTGGACCTGTTCCAGCAGCTTCATGGGACACACCTCCTTCGTTCGAAAAGGGCGGCTGGACGGACGGGTACAGGGAGTCCAGACCGGGAGGCCCGATCCCGGCCACGCCATCCCGTCCGCCCGCCGCCGGGTTTACAGCCAGTCGAAGACACGGATCTCCTCGTAGCCGGTGGGCCAGTGGTCGCGGTCGCGGCAGCACTTCAGGCGCTCGATGGCCGTCTCGTTGTCCTTTTGCGCGATCCCGAGCACGTCCTCGCCCATGCGCCACACGCCGCAGCGGAACGGCTCGCGCTTCTCCACGGCGATCAGGTGGACGGGCAGGACCTGCCCGATCACCCGAGCCACGACGGCCCGGTAGAACGCCAGCTGGTGGGCGTACTCGTAGGTGCGCGCGTCCATCTGCAGCCAGTCGAGGTTGTCGCAGGTCTTGAGGTCGACGATGCCGCGCTGCGGGTTCAGCCAGTCGAGCCGCGCCTGGCACGCCGTGCCGCGATACTCCGCGCGGATCACACCCTCGGCGACGCCGTCGGCCAGGAGCGCGGCCGCGTGCTGATGCGCGTGAACAGCGGTGTTCAGCGTTTCGATGAGCGCGGCCTGCTCGTCGGCGAGTACTGGCTTTCCCTGCGCGTCGGCCCAGTCCTGGAAGGCCTTGGTGCGGCTGCCGAAGGGTTCGCCGGTCTTGGGATTGACCGGACCGCCGAAGGCGTACTGGTTCTCGTAGGCCTCGCGGCTCTCGAGCACGAGGACGTGCGCCGCGCGGCCGATAAGGTAGGCGGGCCTGTCCTCGTCTTTCACAAGGCCGCACTGTTTTTTGTGGAAGAGCAGCGGATTGCGGCGGAAGTCCGCCAGCTGGTGGCTGGACAGGAACTTGCCCGCCTGGGCGTGGTAGACGTCGGCCGATTCGTGGACCAGGAAGCTCATGTCGTCCACGAGGGCCGTGCCGTCTCCCCGGCGCTTTTTGAATACGCTGGGAATGTTCATGCCGGGACCTCCTGTTTATCGGTGGAGGGCGTAGGCTCGGCGCGGCGCACCTTGAAGGCGTCCTCGCCGAACTCGCGGATGGAGAAGCCGGTGAACATGCGGCAGATGTCGCGGCCGACGTCGGTCCCGGCGTCAATCACGCAGGTGCGCTTCTCCGCGTCGAAGCAGTAGGAGGCGTCCAGGCGCACCCGCGACTCGCCGTGCAGGCTCTCGGCCGCGAGGACCGCCAGGAGGAGCGTCTCCTCGACCTCGCCGGGCGGCACCGCCGCCCCGAACGTGTAGCGATAAACCTCTCGGCTCATGGTCTTGTCCTCCGAACCCGGTCCGCCCCTCGCCGGGGCCTTTGGTTACTTACCCGGCGAGGGGACGAACCGTCGGAAGTCACAGGTAATCGCCCAGGCCCTTGTCCTCGAAGATCGCCCGCAGGCGCGCAACGGCGACCTCGTAGAAATGGCTGCGCGAAATGCTGAACTCGCGCGCGACCTCGGTGATGGAGTGCGTGAGCAGGCGCTCCGCCATCGGCTTGAGGTCTGGCGGGAGCTGCGAGATGGCGAGCGAGACGTCCAGGTGCATGTCGAGCCGTTCCGCCTCGGTCCGGCCGTGACGTCCGATGCTCCGGTCGTACTCGTCCTGGCTGATCGTCTGGGCGCGCTCCACGCTGCCGAACTCCATCTCGACGGATTCGCTGAGCGAGTTCGTCTCGCGCCGGTAGTCGCGCTTCTCCTGCTTGCGATGGCGGATCAGCTTGGAGATTTTGCGTTCGATGACGCGGGCGACGAACGTCGTGTGCGCGGCCTTGTTCGCGTCGAACTTCGGCAGGCGCTCCAGGAGGTCGAGCGTCAGCTCCTGCATGAGATCGTCCAGGTCGTGCTGGGTGAACCCCGCCTTGCCGATGAGCTGGCGAGCCTTGTGGAGGATCGTTTCCTTGGCGTAGTCGGTGAGTTCCTTGGGATTCTGGTTGGCATCCATTTGGGCCTCCTCGTTGGGCCGCGAGGAGGCGTGCGTGGGTGCCAACCGGAACGAGGGCCACAGACGCGACGGGCGTCGCAGGTTGCCTTTCGGCGGCACCCACGAGCCCTCCGCGTTGCGGCCGGGTTATCGTCTGGTTCGAAAAAACGTTCAGTTCACGGATGGGGAGCCGAGCCCCGTTCTCAGGCGGCGACCTCCTCCACCTGCATCCGGAACGGAAGGCCGCGCTGGACCTCCAGGCGGCGGATCGTCCCGTTGCTGAAGGCGTCCAGGTGGGAGAAGAGGTCCATGACCTGTGCCTTGAGTTCGAAGTCGTCGAGGTTCGATTCCGGCCGGGGGCCGTTCTCCGAGCAGAATTTCACGTCCCGGATGACGCGCGGGGGCGGATCGAAGACCGGTTCCCTGGCGCGGACGACAAGGCCTTCAATGCATCCGTGGTTGAGATCCTGCATCAACTCCACCAACCGGCGGCGCGATGCGGTCAACGAGGACTTGGTCTGCATTCCGCAACCTCCTTTCGGGTTTCACACGCGCCGCGCCCAGCGCGCAGCGCACAACCGCCGGGGAGGTTGCAGGAGTTGGTGGGCTACGAAATGATGGACACTGCAACCCGTTGATAGAATGGAGGTTGCGACAGACTGCGGGGAAATTTGCAGTTGCAGGAAACCGAGCCTACCGAAGGCGTCGGCGTTATCCCTTGAACTGCATGACCTGATCGAGGTCTTCTGCGGCCGCCCAGAGGATCGAGATTTCCCTGTCGGCCCGGTCGCTCATCGCGCGGGAGACCGATGAGATGTGGAGCTTCAGCTGGTCGGCCAGCTGGCGCATGGTGGGACGGGGAAGTAGGGCGATGTCTTTTCCACGATCACGAAGATCGTAGGCGTGATCGCGGGCAGACCGGAGGTGCTCGCGCAAGGCTTGCTTGATCGCGTCGATGGCGGCCGTGCGCGAAGCGCGCTTCCGCGTTGGCCTCTTGGCGTCGACCGCGTCAGGCACGGAGACCTGGGTCACGACTGCCTTGAGGTCGAAGACGAGATCATCACGGTTCAGACGGACCACATCGCGGGCGGCGATGATCGCGTCAGGCCGCAGCTTCACGACGCCGGTCGTGGGGGTGAGCCCGAAGAAAAACAGGATGGGCGACTTCCCGGTCGGTAGTACGTCCGCGAGGCTTGGGGCATCCGGCCAGGATAGACCTCGTGCTGCCCAGACGACGCGCGACCGCCCGGCGAGGGACGCGCGCCCCAGCTTCCACACTCGGCGCGGCACCAGTTCCTCTGCCGTGGTCTTGACGCCGAGTCCATCCGCGATGGCCTTGAGCGCCGGGGCGAAATCCACCGACCATTGGAGCAGGTGTTCCCGCTCGACTTCGATCCGACCGTTCTCTGGACAAACGATGAAGAATCGTGCCCGACCGTTGGAGTACTTGTTAGTCGTCACCTCCGACGTGTGCCCGTCCGCGCAGGCATCGCAGGTCACATGCGTGGCCGTCTTGCCAGGCCTGAGGAAGCCCAATTTCTCCAGAGATTGCGCCAGCCCTGGCTTCCAGGACGCCGTCTCATCACCCGCGAAGGTGGGGGATTCAGTGTCGGCGCTTCGCCAGACGATGTCCATCGGATCAGACGACATCGATCTTCCACCTCTTGAGGTACTTCTCTCCGATCAGGCGATGCTCCTCACGCTTGCTCTTCAGGTTGCAGGAGTTGGGGTAGGCCACGTCGAACTCCAGGGCTCGGCCATTTCCGTTGCCGTTCAAGCGCATCTGGATCGTGACCTTGGTGACGTGCAGAATCGAGCGGGGCAGTTTGGCTCGGTTCAGGTCATGCTCCAGCATGTCGTAGATCGCCTCCCGACCGGCCTCAGCATCCGGCTCCAGGAGGATTCTGCGCCTGCGGTTGCCGACGATGGAGATCCGTATGCGCCGAAGGCCGACCACCTCGATTTCGTCCTCGGGGTCGGTCGGAAACCCGAATCCTCGATCCATGAGGTGATCGAGCCGGTAGGGCTGCGCGTTGGGGTCCGCAGCGGGAAGGTCCTTGCCGAGGATCACGCGGGAGAAGATGCGTTGCAGCGGCTCGATCACCTTCTTGCCGCCCTTGGCGAACATCTCCAAGGTCCCGTCCTCGCGGTCGTAGGCGAAGACAATCTCGAACGCCCGACGGTCGGGCGTTCGCTGGAACTGTCCCGCGTCATCGAAGTTGATGTGCGTCTCCGCGTAATCGCTCAGGTAGACGAAGTAGTAATCCTGATTGCCGGCCCGCTCGAAGTGCTCGACCCAGTTGTGGTGGCCACGTCCCTGTCGTTCCCGGTAGAAGGCGGACAACGCATCCTTCAACTTGGCGATGTGTTCCGCGCTGGTGCCAGGTTCGGCCACGGGCAGATCGCCACGCTTGGTCCACGACCTGGCGGATGAGAGGCTGTCCGCCCGCGCGAACATCACCGCTGCGTCCCAGATCTCGTGGTGGTTGAGGAATACCCACACCGCCTTGTCGAAGCGGCTGTCCATTGCTTCGAGGTCTCCGGTCAGATCGAGGCCATGGTGCTGCCCCTCCTCGATCAGCACGCGCACGCCTTCCTCGGTCGCCAGTTCAAACACGTCGTGAAGGATGATTTCAATCTGCCTTCGGGGGCCGTCGGCAAGCGCCTGCCACGCGTGGAAGACATCGTCGCTCTGAACGGATGAGATCTGGTCCCATGCTATCGGCAAGGGATGCCCCTGCCGCTCGAAGAGCGCCTTCTTGAGCGGATTGGAGATCTGCCGAAGCACCTGCTTCGGGTTGAACAGTCCCATACGCACCCTCCTACCCGTGGCGGCGGACGGCCACCACTTTCCCTACGATGCGAAAGTCCTCGTCCTCCCTCACGGGGATGGGGCGATGGCGCGGGTTCTCCGGTCGGAGCTCGATGCCATCATCCGAGATGTGGAGCCGCTTTACCGTCGCCTCATCTCCAAGGAGCGCCACGACAATGTCGCCGTTCTCGGCGGCGGGTTGCTGCCGCACGATGGCCAGGTCGCCGTTCTCGATGTTCGCACCCACCATGCTGTCGCCCTTGACCTTGAGCGCGAAGCATCGGCCTCGCCCCGCGGCGCGCGCTTCGACGAGGACCTCGCCCTCGATGTTCTCCTCTGCAAAGATGGGTTTCCCGGCCGCGACCTCGCCCACGATGGGGATCGCAACAAGAGCCGACACCTCGCCGTCCGGTTGCCGTCCCAGTGACAGCCCGCGCGCCTTCCGGCGCTCGCGCTCGAGGTAGCCCTTCCGCACGAGCTGGTTCACCTGATCGTGGACGCTGGCGTGCGTGATGCCGAGGGCGCCCGCGAGTTCCTGGATGGTCGGCGGGTATCCGCGATGGACGATCTGGTTTCGGATCAGCCGTAGAGTCCGCATTTGCGGTGCGGTGAGACCCGTGGTAGGGGGTCTCCCGGGGCGCTTGCGTCTGGTCTGCATCCTCCTTACCCTCCCGATCTCGACGCCGTCGCGGGCAAAGCGGAACCCTGCGAGCGACGCGAAGCAGAGAAGCATATCTCCTGACATCTATCAGGTCAAACTATTTCACATTCGTACGACCAGCGAAAGCCGCCAACTCACGTTGGCCGGAATCTTGACGGTAGACGCTCGACGTAGTAGTATGACAACCTTTATAGCATCTGTCGTCCTCAGAAAAGGTTCGGAGGGGGCGCGACGTGGCACAAAAGAACCTGACCCTTCTCGTCAAGGCGGTGCGGAAACGGCTTGGACTGACGCAGGAGAAGTTCGCCTCCAAATTGGGCGTCACGTTTACGTCGGTCAACCGGTGGGAGAACGGTCGGGCCGAACCGTCGCCCTTGGCCTTGAAGCAAATAGAGGACTTGCTCCGCGAAATGGGAAAGGACGGCGCGGACCTCCTGCGCCGCTACTTCGGCGATGCGAGCTAACGAGGACGTTAGATGAATGGGATGAACGAAGCCGACACCTGTCGCCGTTACGTGGTGCCGAAGCTCCAGTCTACGGGCTGGGACGACGAGCCGCATCGCATCAACGAGCAAGTTACGTTCACGGATGGGCGCATCGTCGTGTCGGGGCGTCGGGGCCGCCGTCGTCCCGGCAAGCGGGCCGACTACATCCTGCGCTACCGCCCCGACATGCCCATTGCGGTCGTGGAGGCCAAGCCGAACTATGCGACGCCGGGGGAAGGCCTCCAGCAGGCGAAGGAGTACGCGGAGATCCTCGGTCTAAAGTTCGCTTACGCGACCAACGGCCAGGGGATCGTCGAGTTCGACTACCTCACGGGCCGCGAGCGCGAGATCGAAACCTTCCCTACCCCGGCCGAACTGTGGGCGCGTCTGACCGGAGCCGATTCCCTCACTGCGGAGGCCTCCGAGAAGTTGCTGACGCCCACGTACCCATTGACCGGCAAGACCCCACGCTACTACCAAGAGATCGCGATCAACCGAACAGTGCAGGCGATCCTACAGGGCCGCCGTCGTGTGCTCCTGACGATGGCAACCGGCACGGGCAAGACGTTCGTGGCGTTCCAGATCTGCTGGAAACTCTGGTCGTCGCGCTGGAATCGGGCCGGGGAGCATCGGCGGCCGCGCATCCTCTACTTGGCCGACCGGAACATCCTCGTCGACGACCCGATGGCCAAGACGTTCACGCCGTTCGGCGAGGCGCGCTGGAAGATCGAGGGCGGCGTAGCCAACAAGGGCCGCGAGATGTACTTCTCCATCTACCAGGCCATCGCTCGCGATGAGCGGCGGCCGGGGCTCTACCGGGAGTATGCCCCCGACTTCTTCGACCTCGTTATCGTGGATGAGTGCCACAGAGGGAGCGCCAAGGACGACAGCAGCTGGCGCGAGATTCTGGAGTACTTCGAGCCTGCATTCCAGATCGGGATGACGGCCACGCCGCTTCGGAAGGACAACATCGACACCTACCGTTACTTCGGCGATCCGGCCTCCAAATACAGGCCGACCTATGAGTACAGTCTTCGGCAGGGAATCGAGGACGGCTTCCTGGCCCCGTACCGAGTCCACCGCGTGATCACCACATGGGACGCGGCAGGTTGGCGTCCAAGTCAGGGCGACATCGACCGCTTCGGCCGCATGATCCCCGATGAGGAGTACCACACCAACGAGTTCGAGCGTGTGGTGTCATTGCGCGTCCGCACCGAGGCCGTGGCGCGCCACCTCACGGAGTACATGAAGAAGACGGACCGCTACGCCAAGACCATCGTCTTTTGCGTGGACCAGGAACACGCTGACGAGATGCGGCGGGCACTGAACAACCTCAATGCCGACTTGGTGCGACAACATCCCGACTTCGTCTGCCGCGTGACATCCGACGAAGGCGGCATCGGTCGAGGCCATCTGAGCAACTTCCAGGACGTGGAACGTCGCACGCCCGTCATTCTTACAACGTCGCAGATGCTGACCACCGGCGTGGACGCGCCGACCGTACAAAACGTGGTGCTCGTCCGGGTCATCAACTCGCTGACTGAGTTCAAGCAGATCATCGGGCGCGGCACGCGTGTGCGCGACGACTATGGAAAGCTCTTCTTCAACATCCTCGACTACACGGGCTCCGCGACCCGCCTGTTCGCCGATCCAGAATTCGACGGCGATCCCTCCATTGAGACGGAACAGCACATCGACGAGAATGGCCAGCCCACCGAAGGCGAGGTCGTTCTCACGCCTGAGGAACCTACCCAGCCGGAAGGAACAACCCTTCCACCGGACCATGGCGGCCAGGTCGAGCGCCGGAAGTTCTATTTCGACGGCGGTCAAGTTCAGATCGCCGCGCACCTCGTCTACGAGCTGGACGCGGATGGAAACCAGCTTCGCGTGGTCCGCTTCACCGATTACACGGCCGAGCGGGTCCGCACACTCTACGCGAATGCGGCAACTCTGCGGAACGAGTGGGCCGACCCCGACCACCGCCAGGAGATCATCAACAAACTGGCCGAGCGCGGCATTGACTTTGACGATCTGGCCACGGCCGCGAACCACCCGGATGCCGACCCGCTGGACCTCGTCTGCCACATCGCCTTCAACGCCCCGCTACGGACGCGGCGTGAGCGGGCCCAGCGGCTCCGGTCCGAAAAGAAGGATTTCTTCGACCAGTACGGGCCGGAAGCCAAGGCAATCCTGAACGAACTTCTGGACAAGTACACGGAGCATGGCACGGCGCAGTTCGTCGTGCCGGACGTCCTCGAGGTTCCGCCGATCAGCGAGCGCGGCAACGCGATGCAGATCGCACGCTTCTTCGGGGGCGAGGACAAGCTCGTGGAAGCCATTCGAAGATTGCAAACGTTGCTGTACGCGGCGTAAGGGAAGAACATGGGCAAGCGCGAGAAAAAGACGGAACCGAAAACGACGGCCGAGCGCCTCGGCGCGGTGATCAAGTCCTGCCGCCAGATCATGCGGAAGGATAAGGGGCTCTCGGGAGACCTTGATCGTCTGCCGCTGCTGACGTGGGTCATGTTCCTCAAGTTCCTCGATGACATGGAGCAAATCGAAGAGTCGCGCGCGAAGATGCGCCGGGAGAAGTACCGGTTGACCATCGAGCCGCCGTACCGCTGGCGGGACTGGGCGGCGCAGCCGAACGGTATCACCGGTCCCGAGTTGATCGCTTTCATCAACCAGGAGGAGGCCGTCCGGCCGGACGGAAAGAAAGGACCGGGACTCTTCAAGTACCTGAGCGGCCTGCACAACGGTCCGACCAGCCGCAAACGGGTGATCGCCAGCGTCTTCAGCCGCCTGACCAACCGCATACAGTCCGGTTACCTGCTCCGTGACGTCATCAACCTGGTCGGCTCGATCCACTTCGAAGCGCAGGACGAACTCTTCACGCTGGGGCACCTCTACGAATCGATGCTCCGGGAGATGCGCGACGCGGCCGGGGACTCCGGCGAGTTCTACACGCCACGCCCGGTCGTCCGGTTCATGGTCGAGGCAGTCAATCCGCGTTTGGGCGAGACCATCCTCGACCCCGCCTGCGGAACGGGAGGCTTCCTCGTGGAGGCTTTCAACCACCTGAGCAAGCAGGTCAAGACAGTCGAAGATCGGAAGACCTTCCAAGAGCGGTCCATCTTCGGCGGCGAGGCCAAGCCTCTTCCATACCTTCTCTGCCAGATGAACCTCCTCCTGCACGGGCTGGAGGCTCCGCAGATCGACCCCGAGAACAGCCTACGATTCCCGCTCAACGAGATAGGAGACCGCGACCGCGTGGATGCGATCCTCACCAATCCTCCCTTCGGCGGCGAAGAGGAACGTGGCATCCTGAGCAACTTCCCGGAGGACAAACAGACAACGGAAACCGCGCTCCTGTTCCTTCAGCTCATCATGCGGAAACTCAAACGCGGGCCCACGCCTGGCCGTGCAGCTGTGGTCGTGCCGAACGGGACGCTTTTCGGCGACGGCATCTGCGCCAGGATCAAAGAGGAACTGCTCACCGCCTTCAACCTGCACACGGTGGTGAGACTGCCGCAGGGCGTATTCGAGCCCTACACGCCCATCCAGACAAATCTGCTGTTCTTCGACCGTACGGGGCCCACTGACACGATCTGGTACTACGAACAGCCTCTGCCCGAAGGGCGGAAGAAGTACACGAAGACCAGCCCGCTGCAGTTCGAGGAGTTCGCGGACCTGCTGAAGTGGTTCAAGACCCCGAAGCGGCAAGAGAACGTCTCCGCTTGGAGGGTGAAGGCGAAAGATGTCCTCGCGAACGGCTGCAACCTCGACATCAAGAACCCGCGAGGCGCGGAGGCCCTCGAGCACCTCCCGCCGGAGCAGCTCGCGGCGAACATCGCGGAGAAGAACAAGCGGATCGGAGAGATCATCGATAGCATTCGGAACGTCCTGGCCCAGCCCGTAGGTTCATCGGGAGGAAACCGATGACGGCGAACGGGTGGGCGACGGTTCCTCTCGGTGAAGTCATCTCGCATCGCAAGGAGTTCGTCCGTATCAGCGACGAGCGAGACTATACCCGCTGCCGGGTTCAGTTGGGTGCTAGAGGGATTGTGCTCCGTGACCGCGTAGTTGGCTTCGACATCAAGACGAAGGACCAACAGGTCTGCAGAGCGGGCGAACTTCTTGTCGCCGAAATCGATGCCAAGGTGGGTGGGTTCGGCATCGTGCCCGATGAACTCGATGGGGCAATCGTCAGTAGCCACTACTTCCTGTTCACGATAGACCGGACGCGCATCAATCCGAGGTTTCTCGACCATTACATCCGCACGCCGGAATTCCAGGACCAGGTGCGGGCACGCGGCTCGACGAATTACGCAGCCATACGACCACACCACGTGCTTGCGTACACAGCGCCCCTACCTGTCCGTGAGATGCAGGATCGCCTCGTCGCCAAGCTCGACGCCTTGGCCGGGAAGATCGGGCAGGCGAGGGACCATAAAGGCGAAATAGAGCGCGAGGCGGGTGCAATGCTCAACAGCGCGTTCGTTCGCGTGATTGAAGGCGCGCCGCTCCGCAAGATGCGCGAAGTGGCCCCGCTGGTGCGCCGTCCAGTCGAAACCCGGATGGGTGAAGAATACCCGGAACTCGGCATCCGATCCTTCGGCAAGGGCACATTCCACAAGCCTGCCCTGGACTACCTGGGCGTGGGCACGAAGAGGCTCTATCGAATTGAACCCGGCGACCTCCTTTTCAGCAACGTCTTCGCTTGGGAAGGAGCCATCGCGGTTGCCCAGGCCGCCGACGAGGGTCGTTTCGGGTCGCACCGATTCATCACATGCGTGCCGGAGGAAGAGGTCGCCACTGCAGAGTTCCTGTGCTTCTACTTCCTGACGGATGAAGGACTCCGCAAGATCGGCGAGGCGTCACCAGGCGGGGCCGGAAGGAACCGCACCCTGGGCCTTGCCAAACTCGAAGAGATCGAGATCCCAGTCCCCGAGTACGGGAAACAGGTCTGGTTCAACAACCTCCAAGCGAAGACGCATGAGATGTTGGCGGCTCAAGATGATCTTGAAGCCGAACTCGACGCCATGGTCCCGTCAATCCTCGACAAGGCATTCAAGGGGGAGCTGTAGGTATGGCGCTTCAACCTCAACTCCCGACCACCCAGCGGGCCTACACCCTGCGTCTTCGCGGCGCAGACCCGGCTGATTCATCTTGGCGGGACGCGCTTTGGGCGACGCATGAGGCGGTCAATGAGGGCACGAAGCTCTTCGGAGACTGGCTGTTGACCCTTCGGGGCGGGCTGGACCACATGCTCGCGGATGCCAAGGTTGCGGGTGGGAAAGGGAAGCCGGACCGCGATCCGACACAGGATGAGCGGCGCGACCGCCGCATTTTGCTCGCCCTGTCGTGGTTGAGCGTGGAATCGGCCCCAAGGCAAGGCGATGTACGCAAGCAGTTCGTGATCGCCAGTGGCAAGGACGATACCCAATCGAGCCGCGACACAAAGGTTGTTGGGACACTCCGCGAGATTCTCAAAAAGCGCGGCGTGAAGGGCAATGACATTGACGGATGGATCTCGGATTGCGAGCCGTCGCTTTCGGCTGCGATCCGTGACGATGCCGTGTGGGTGGATCGAAGCGCCGCGTTCGACGCGGCACAGCAGCGTGTGGGACCATTGCTCACACGCGAAGAGGCATGGGATCTGCTTGAACCCTTCTTCGGGAATTGGGAGGCCTATCTCGCGTCGCTCGAGGCTGTGGAAGACTCGGATTCTGAGGCCGCCGCCGAAGACAAGGCGAAAGATCTCGTACAGAAAGCTGGGAACTGGCTGAGTCTCCGAGGCGGAAAAGATGAAGGAGCTGACTTTTCTGCAATCGGAGACCGGTATGCGAAACTCTCCGCTGCAATCGAAACGTTCCATGCAAACGAAAGCGGTAGGCGCTTGGTGGAAGTTCTCTGCAATTCGGTAGGGCAGAAAAACGCATCCCTCCAGAACCTGTTTTCTTCTGTGAGTTATACCGGATCGAAGCGGAGAGGTCAGTTTTTCAGACTCATACCAACACTTGCCGCTAAAACAGCTCTTGTGGCGCGCGACTTGGATGACCTGTCTGCGTCCATAGCAGCAGCCAAAAAAAGGTTTTCTGAGGCAACCGAACGACGTAGCCGGAATCCGAAGGGTTCGCGCCCCTACGCAGAAGCGGTGCTTGCAGATGTAGCGAAAGTATGCGGATTCGAGTACGCGCCAGCGAACACGGCGTCACACCATAAGCAGTATGCGGTGATGCTGGACCACGCGGCCCGTCGCGTATCGATGGCCCACAGCTGGATCAAGCGAGCTGAGTCCGAGCGTCGGAAGTTCAAGGCCGATGCGGCCAAGATAGATAGTGTTCCTCCTGAGGCCAGATCGTGGCTCGATCAGTTCTGCGAACAGCGGGCAGGGATCAGTGGAGCTATCGACGCCTACCGAATACGCAAACGTGCCGTGGGAGGGTGGAAGGAAATCCTGGTCAAGTGGGGCCGCTCAGCTTGCAAGACGGCCGAGGATCGCGTCGCCGCCGCCCGCGAGGTTCAGGCCGACCCGGACATCGACAAGTTCGGCGACATCCAGCTCTTCGAGGCCCTTGCCGAAGATGACGCCGTGTGCGTGTGGCGGGTGAATGGTGGAGCGAACGCCCAATCGCTGATCGACTACGCCACCGCCACGGATGCGGAGGCCAAGCAACGACGCTTCAAAATTCCGGCGTACCGCCACCCCGACCCGCTGTTGCACCCTGTCTTCTGCGATTTTGGAAACTCACGCTGGGACATTTCCTTCTCCGCCCACAAGGTCCGTTCTGAAAAGGCCGGAATTGAAAAGAAGGTCGCATTGAAGAAAGAGGCGGTTGAGAAGGCAAGGTGCGCCGTCGAGAAGGACCGTAGTGGCGGCAAAGAGGGCGAGGCGCAGAGCAAGCTGAAGAAGGCGCAGGCGGACTTGGCTGAGGCCGAAGCCAAATTAGCATGGCTGTCATCCAGGCACGCGATCTCGATGGGTCTCTGGAACGGCGTCAAAGTCGGCAACAGTACGCCGCTATTCTGGTCGTGCAAGCGCTTAACCAACGACATGGCCCTTCGGCAGAACGGCGACCAAGCCGCGAGCATGAAGGTTTCCCGCGCTGACCGTCTGGGCCGCGCGGCCGTCGGAGCCACGCCCGATGCACTCATAGACATCCTTGGAGTATTCGACGAACAATACTGGAATGGTCGCCTACAAGCCCCTCGCGCACAACTTAACGCTCTTGCCGCCCATCTCTCCAAGCACGGGTGGGACGACAAGGCCCGAAAGATGCGGGATCGCATTCGCTG
>Ga0187893_10010671_pt1 | contig 13586 bp, 9 predicted proteins | sample MA1701074metaG_FD_139574 | JGI IMG/M metagenome (GOLD analysis project Ga0187893, IMG submission 139574) | White microbial mat communities from a basaltic lava cave in the Kipuka Kanohina Cave System on the Island of Hawaii, USA - MA170107-4 metaG ...
GGTCGTTCGGGGAAGCCCAAGCCATCAGGGGGGTCGGCGGGTTGAAGTCGAGCTGATGGGAGTTTGTGCGCTCAAATGATGGCTGAACAGGCGAATGACCGATCTGTCGACGAGAGCACCCGTGCGGGCAACTACTTCGTCTCGAACTACCCTCCGTATTCGTTTTGGTCCGCCGATCACGTCGCCGATGCGCACGCCGTCCTGAATAGTCCGCCCGTGGCCCAGACGCCCCTTGGAATCTACGTACACATTCCCTTTTGTCGCAAGCGCTGCCACTTCTGCTACTTCAAGGTCTACACCGACAAGAACGCCGCTGAAGTGGATAGCTATCTCGACGCCCTCGCCGCCGAGCTGGCCCTCTACGCGCAAAAGCCTTTTATCGGCGGCCGCAAGCCTACTTTCATCTACTTCGGTGGCGGCACGCCGTCCTACATTTCCTCCACACAGCTCAGCCGCCTGGTTGAAACGATGAAGCGGCTTCTCCCGTGGAGCGAAGCTCAGGAAGTCGCGTTTGAATGTGAGCCGGGGACCATTACCGAAGGAAAGCTTCGTGTGATCCGCGACCTCGGAGTCACGCGCCTCAGCCTCGGCATCGAAAACTTCGATGACGAAATCCTGAAAGCCAATGGCCGCGCCCATACATCCAAAGAGATTCCAAGCTCCTACGAGAGAGCTCGATCGCTTGGCTTTTCGCAGATCAACATCGACCTTATCGCCGGCATGGTCGGAGAGACAGACGAAAACTGGCGCGACTGCGTCCGCAAGACGCTCGCCATGGCGCCTGACAGCATTACCATCTACCAGATGGAAGTACCGTATAACACCACGATCTTCAAAGATATGAAAGTGTATGGCGAGACGGTAGCGCCGGTGGCGAGCTGGAAAACCAAGCGGGAATGGGTCAAGCACGCCTTCGCCGAGTTCGAAAGGGCAGGGTATACGGTGGGAAGCGCCTACACGGCGGTCAAGGATCCCTCAAGGACGCGATTTCTCTATCGCGACCTGCTGTGGGGCGGGGCCGATATGGTCGGCCTGGGCGTCGCTTCCTTTTCCCACGTGCAGGGAACGCACTTCCAGAACGACCATGAGTTCGAGTCCTACCGCGACACTGTCCTCGGCGGCGAGCTTCCCATCTTTCGGGCCTTGACCCCCTCGCCAGAAGACCGGATGATTCGCGAGCTGGTTCTCCAGATGAAACTTGGCCGCGTCTTCAAGTCATATTTTCAGAAGAAGTTCGGCGTCGACTTGCACCAAAGCTTCGCCTCGCCACTCGAAAAATTGCAGGGCGAAGGGTTGCTCACCGTGGAACCGCAGGGGGTGCGGCTCAGCCGCGACGGCCTGCTGCAAGTCGACCGGCTGCTGCTCGAGTTCTTCCGGCCCGAGCATCGCGGTTCGCGCCACGTGTGAGGATGACCGCACCCGATCTCTCAAGCCGCGAGGAAATCGGGGCAATCCAGCTTTCCCGGCTCCAGGCGTTGCTTGCCGCCGTGGCTGCGGGCAACGCGTTCTACTCGGCGCGCCTCCGCGCATCCGGCGTGGACTCCGATATTTCGAGCATCGAAGAATTCACCCGCCGGGCGCCGTTTACAACCAGACAAGAGCTTATGGAAGATCAACTCGCGCATCCGCCATTCGGCTCCAACCTGACGTTTCCGCTGTCGCACTACTCTCGCTTCAGCCAGACGAGCGCCAGCACCGGCAAGCCACTGCGCTGGCTCGACACACCGGAAAGCTGGGACTGGATGCTCGGTAACTGGACTCGCGTTTTTCAAGCCGCCGGCGTCGGCCCTGAAGATCGCGTTTTCTTCGCTTTTTCCTTTGGCCCATTCCTTGGCTTCTGGACGGCGTTTGAAGCCGCCGCGCGCATGGGTTGCCTATGCCTGCCCGGTGGCGGCATGCGGACCGCCACGCGGCTCGGCCTCCTGCTCGATGCCGGCGCCACGGTAATGTGCTCTACGCCGACCTACGCCATCCACATGGCTGAGGTGGCCGCCCAGGAAGGCATTGACCTTCGAACTTCGCGGATTCGCACCATCATCGTCGCTGGTGAGCCCGGCGGCAGTATTCCGGCCACGCGCCGCCAGATCGAAACCCTCTGGCCGGGTGCACGTGTGGTGGATCATCACGGCATGACTGAGATGGGCCCAGTCACCTACGGCTGCCCAGTTGTATCCGGAGTGCTCCACGTAATTGAGTCCTCCTACGTCGCTGAAGTGATCGATCCCGAAACCGGCCGCGCCTTTTCGCCCGGCAATACTGGCGAGTTGATCCTCACCAACCTTGGCCGCACAGGATCACCGCTCTTGCGCTATCGCACGAGCGATGTCGTGCGACCCAGCCCGAGCGGTCGCTGCGCGTGTGGCTCCTTTGAGCTGGCCCTGGAAGGAGGCATCCTCTCACGCACCGACGACATGGTGGTGGTCCGCGGGGTGAATGTATTCCCAGGGGCCATTGAGGAGATCATCCGGTCCGGCGGCGGCGTTGCCGAGTACCGCGTACGCATTTCGGGCGAACATGCTCTCGTCGAAATGTCAATCGATGTAGAACCTGCTCCCGAGTCCCACCGCGATAACGGGCTGGCTCACCGTCTCCAGGTGGCGATGCACCGCGCCCTATCGCTTCGCGTTCCCGTTGTCATTGTCCCGCCGGGAACTCTTCCCAGGTTTGAAATGAAAGCCAAACGCTGGATTCGCACCTTGTGAATTCGCGCCAGCCTTGCTATGGCAACGCGAACGTGATCATCGTTGCGCCCGCCGCAATCGCGATGTGCTGCTTCCCGCGAAACTGATACGTGATCGGGGGAGCGATCACGGTGCCACCGGCTTGAAACTTCCACAGCACTTTCCCCGTTGCGGCATCGAGGGCGAAGACGTACCCTTCCCGGTCACCCCCGAGCACCACACCACCCGCAGTGGAAAGGAGGCCGCTCGAAGGTCCGCTCACCAGCGGAAACCGCCAAACGATTTCCCCTGAATTTGGTTTCAACCCAATTACGGATCCGGTCGTCGGCTCCTGGGGAATCGGCTGTGTGGTGCTGCCCTGATACCACTGGCCTTCGATATAGTCCTGATACGTCTTGTAGTAGATTTGGCACCCGTCCGTAGACGTGAAGTAGTAAAGTCCTGTCTTTGGACTGTAGCTGGTCGCTTGCCAGTTATGACCGCCTCCGATGCCGGGACAACTCTTGTTCCCCTCCTCGGTGGGATCTTGACCGGCGATCAGATTCGGCTTTCCGGTCGTCATGTTGATTCCGTCCGCCCAACTGACCTTAGTGTAGGCCTTCGCCGTTAGAAGCTTACCGGTGGCCCGGTCCATCGCATAGTAAAACCCGTTGCGATTCGCCATCACAACAGCTTTGGTCTTCTTGCCCTGGTGATCGATGTCGATTATTACCGGATCACTAGTAGAATCCCAGTCATGAACATCATGCGGCGTAAATTGATAGTGCCACTTGAGCTTTCCCGTGTCTGCATCCACGGCAACGAGCGCGCACGTGTATAGATTGTCGCCTGGACGAACGCTGCCGTCCATGTCTGGTCCGGGGTTTCCTGTTCCCCAGTAGATCAGGTTCAATTCCGGATCGTAGGTGCCGGTGATCCACGTGGAGCCGCCACCCCGCTGCCAGGAATCGCCGCCCCACGTGTTCGCTCCGGGATCTCCAGGTCCGGCAACGGTCCAGAAGCGCCACACGCGCTTGCCGGTATTCGCGTCGTATGCGTCGATAAACCCGCGGACTCCAAACTCAGCTCCGGCGACCCCAATCACCACCATATTCTTCACGATCAGAGGCGCGACGGTTGCACTGTAGCCCTTCTTGATATCGTCGATCTGTGTCTCCCACAGTTGCTGCCCTGTTTTGGAATCGATAGCCACCAATGTCGCCTCAAGGTTCACCTTGAACAGGCTGTCGCCCACCATTGCGAATCCGCGATTCACCTGCCCGCAACATACGTTCACACCCTTCGGAACCGACTTGTAGTAATGCCACATCGGACGGCCGGTACGCAAATCGAGCGCATAGGCGTGGTTGGAAGGGGCCGTAATATACATGAGGCCGTCACGAATCAAGGGCGTGGTTTCGAACTTTCCAGGGATGCCAGTCTGGAACATCCATGCTGGTTGCAGCCGAGCTACGTTCGAGGCGTTTATCTCGGAAAGCTCGCTGTACCGCCAGCCGGCGTAGTTCTTGCCATACATGAGCCATGTTGATGTATCCTGCTGAGCTGAATGAAGTTCCTTTTGGCTTACCGGGCCAGCGGCGGTCACCGTCAAGCCAAACGCCAGGCATAACCATGTGGATCTCATTGCTTACCTCCTCGGAGGCTGGTGATATACACCAGCAGATGATCGATTTCCGCGGAACTGAATTGCTTGCCGTAGTTAGAGGGCATCAGAGACTTGAATTCACGCTTCATGCCAGCTACTTCATCTCGCAGATAAGAATGGAAGTTTTCAGATGAATCCATCAGCTGCGCTGAAAACCCGTCATAGCCTCGCTGGGTTCCCATAATCTGTTTCCCATCTTTGGTTACAACGGTGATCGTCGGGTATCCGGGCGTAAGGGCGGCGTTGGGTGCAATCAGTGATTCCTTCAAGTACGCCAAACTTCGCTGGCGTCCTGCCAGGCTGAGATCGGGTCCCATGCGTCCACCCTTTCCTGATACCCGGTGGCAGGCGCCGCATCCGCCCTTGCCCCAAAACAGTTTTTCTCCGAAGGCGCGGTCGCCACGGAGGGCCGGCACGGGTTTGCCGGAAACAGAGCGAATGTAGGTGATCAGCCGCCAGATGCCATCACCATCGAAGCGCTCGCTAAAAGCCGGCATCTCGGTCCCGGCGGCGCCACCCGAAATCACGCGAAACAGGTCCGAGTCGGAGTTCCCATTCGAGAAGTTGCTCATAGTGAGATCGGGCGCACGGCCACCTTGGGCTGCGATCCCATGGCAGGGCGAGCAGTAAATTCGAAACATGCCGCGACCCGACTCAGCGGCCTCCTTGTTGCCTTGAAACGGATTCCGGTCTTGTGCCTGCGCCGCCGCCACGAAAACAGCCAAGCTGGTCCACCGGAGCGATTTGGAGGATTTCACTCGGGCAGCATATAATGAAACGAAGCCTCGCGTCAATGACCGGGATGAGAGTTCAGGTGGCTTATGCTAGGGTCATTTCGACTCAGGCGAGGCATCAGAGGCAACAAGAAATGGCATCAAGAAAATGCTTGACAGCCGGAGATCAAGCTGATAGTATTAACAAACCATAAGGTTTCCCAGCCCGAGGGAAATGAGTCTATGTCCCGGCTCCTTACGATTCTGGGTAAGGACCGGTAACTGAACCGTATTGGTTCAGCATGTCCAGGCTTAATGAAGCAGCATTACTTCATCGTAGTTCTAGCTCATTCCCTCCACGGGCGGCTTCGCCGCCTGCACATCCCTCATCAAGTCCTGTACGTGGTTGCCGGGCTCGCCCTCGTCGGAGCTTTCACGGTGCTTGGCATGGTCGCGAGCTACGCGCGCATGGTCTGGAAGGTGGCAGAAACCAATACGCTCCGGCAGCAGATCGGCACGCTGCAGGAAAAGTATCAACAGTTGCAGAAATCCGCCAATCAGACTAACGAACAGTTGGCGACGCTGCAGATGTTCGCAGCGGAAGTTTCGCTGGCATACGGCGTTAAGCGTGAACTGGAAGGTCCTCCTGACATTTCGGGCGAAGGGCCGCTTCTGCCGTCCTTCAGCGAAACGCTCGATCAGTATAACTTCCTCAAGAGCGCGAATTTCTCGCGTGGATTCCATCGCTATGCCAGAGCCTGGCAGACCAATATTCGCCCGAGCCTGTGGCCACTCCAGGGCCGGCTGTTGAGCAGTTTCGGCCGCCGCACGGATCCCTTCTCGGGAGAGGGTGGCTTCCATGCGGGCGTCGATCTATCGGCGCCATCGGGAACGGCGGTGAAGGTGGCGGCCGATGGGGTTATCGCTCATGCGGACTGGTACGCCGCCTATGGGCGCTTGATCGTGGTAGACCACGGGGGGGGCATGCAAACCTACTATGCTCACCTTTCCCGCATGGATGTGATTCCCGGCCAGGAAGTGCGGCGTGGGCAGATCATCGGCGCAAGCGGAGCCACGGGGAGAGTCACATCCCCCCACCTGCACTATGAAGTCCGCCAGAATGGCACGCCCATCAATCCGTATGTGTTTTTGGCAAAGTCGGCGTTAGGTCATACTCCCGCCAAAGATTTCCCCTTTTAGGCTCAGTTCGCCGGCCGAAAGCCAGAGGCTTGCGCCACTGGAGGTTGCGCCACGGTCCAACGCGCCAGCGCGTCAGCCAGGACCTTGATCTGGATCGGCTTCGAGAGATAGTCGTCCATACCGGATTCGAGACAGCGTTCCCGGTCGCCGGTCATTGCATTAGCGGTCATCGCGATGATGGGAGTACGACTGGTTCCATTTTCGCGGAGCCGGATACGCCGTGTGGTTTCGTAGCCGTCCATTTCGGGCATCTGGCAATCCATCAGGATGAGGTCATAGCCGACGCGCTCGATGGCGCGGAGAGCTTCCAAGCCGTTGTTCACTGTTTCGGCCTGGTAGCCAAGCTTCTGCACCAGCCATTGGGCCAATCGCCGGTTAACTGGATTGTCCTCGGCGATGAGGATATGCGCCGCATTTCGAGGCGTGACGATGAGTTTCTCCGCCTCCGCCGGGTGCAATGGTTCTGGCGCCGCTTCCATCGCCTTGCGGAGGTGGCTGCTTCGCACCGGTTTGAACAGCATTCCATCGAATTCCGACGGATCCTGCGCGAGTCGGTTGAAACTGTCCGTACGCGGCGACATCAAAACGACCCGAACGGGGGCCAGCGCAGCTTCTTTGATCTTCCTCACGCACTCTCCATCGGCGCAGACACTGGCATCAAGCAGCAGAATCCGGTACGGCTCGCCCCAGCTTGCACCTTCGGCGAGTAGATGGGCTGTCTCCTCCACGGACGCGGCTTCCGAGCTGCGGACACCCCAATCGGCAAGCTGATCGTGGAGAATGGCCCGCGCGGTGGGGGAGTCATCCGTGATGAGCACCGGTCCCGTCCCAGGCTGAAGAAAGAGACTCTCCTCGGACTTGATCGGTGCAGACCACGCGCGCTCGAGAGGAATCGTGAACCAGAACGTTGAGCCCTGTCCGAGTGTGCTCGAAAGGCCGATTTCGCCGCCCATCTTTTCCACAAGGTCTTTCGAGATGGCGAGGCCAAGGCCGCTGCCGCCGTACTTGCGATTTAAACCCATTTCCGCCTGGGTGAACGGCTGGAAGAGCTGGTGCTGGATGTGCTCCGGGATTCCAACCCCAGTGTCTGTGACCTCAAAGTAGACAATATATTGCTGGGCTTGGGATTCCCGCAGGTGGCAGCGGACCACGATCTCGCCGCGCTCTGTAAACTTGACTGCGTTTCCGACCAGATTCACCAGTACTTGGCGCAGCCGGCCGGCGTCGCCACGGAACAGGTCGGGCAGTTGTGGATCGACCCGGCAGGCGAGCTCGAGATCCTTGCGCGCGGCCGATTCACTCAAGAGCTCGCAAACTTCCTCGATCGTTTTCCGAAGATGGAAGTCAGCGAGTTTGAGAACGAGCTTGCCGGCTTCGATGCGCGAATAATCGAGAATGTCGTTGATGATTGCCAGCAACGACTCACCCGAATGGAGCACCGTCTCGGCCATCTCCCGCTGCTCGAGCGTGAGCCCGGTATCTAGCAGCAGATTGGTCATGCCGAGAACGCCGTTCAACGGCGTTCGGATTTCGTGACTCATTGTCGCGAGGAAGTAACTCTTCGCCTTGGACGCCTCCAGAGCCTGATCGCGAGCATCGGTGAGCACGAGATTCAGGCGCGACAGTTCACTGGCGGCGTGCTCGGCCTTTTGCTTGGCCAGCTCGAGCTGATCCAGGTTGCGGTTGAGTTCCTCTCGCATGCGGCGTCGATCGGTTACATCCCGCTCGACGCCTTGGATGCCGATCTGGCGGCCTCGCTCGTCTCGAACCGGGCCCCATGTGCCCGAGAACCATCGCTGTTCGCCCGAAGCGGTGTGGACCCGGAATTCGACATCGGCATAACGTTGACCCGAGAAAACCTGCTCACGCAGGCCGAGCATCCGGTCGTGATCCTGAGGGTGAAACCAGTCGATGGTATTGTGCAACCGCAACTGCTCCACGGTGTAACCAAGCAGCCGTTCCACAGCCGGGTTGACGTAGATCAGCCGCCGCTCCATATCATAAGCGAGGAACAGGTCTGATGTGTTTTCCGCGATCAGGCGGTGGTTGCGCTCGGATTTTCGGGCCCAATCGACCGTGAGGCGCAAGCGGTCCAGCATCCAAATGATGCCTAGGTTCAGAGAGGCGAAAACGATAAGCTGCGCGAGCCCGTTGAGGGTAAGGATTTCCCTTGTGCTCCATGCACTGTTCTCCAGAAATGCCGCGCTCACCAGGTAACAAACCAGCAGGACAGTAGCCGGACCACGGCCGAACAGCAAGGCAGTGATTGCCGCGCCGAGGCCCGCGATCGGGGCCAACCGCTCGATCACGCCAAAATGGTCCATTATCGACGCGACCACCAGGAAGGCGCCCGCGAAGATGAATCCGTAAAACCGTTTTGGCAGACGGGGTTTCATTGGATTGAGATCCGTTCCATCTATCGGCGGAAGGTAGAGTTTTCTTCATGTTGGCGAGGCTAGCCAAAACCGGAGCGGCCAATCTGTCGCGTGTCTGATCCCAATCCGTGTTCCCGTCTGCACGATTTCGGTTAAAGGCCGCAAAGCGTCGCGGACTGTCAGCGGGCCTGCGGTCAAATCGGCTCCATATTGGCGTAGATCGATGCCGAGTGCCCGCGTGAGTCGTCCGGGTCCGTTGCAGGGCGGCTTTGTCTCGATTCCACAAAGAGGTTCGAGAGCCCGAACCAGGACGCATCCGGGAGATCCCGCAGTCTCGGCGACTACGTTCAGGCAATGGTACATTCCGTAGACGAGGTACACATAGCAATAACCGCCCGGACCATAGAGGACTTCGGTGCGGCGGGTCCGGCCGCTCCATGCATGGGCCGCCCGGTCCTGTTCGCTCAAGTAGGCTTCCACTTCGACAATCCGCCCGGCGCGACGGCGGTGGATCAGAGTCTTCCCCAGGAGGTCGCGCGCAACTTCTATTGTCGGCCGCTCATAGAAATCTCGCGGGAGGGCTAATAGTGCCTCCACCTGGCTAAAGGGAACCGGCATTGAAACAGGCTTGTGGATCATTCGACAATAAGCAATCGTATGAGGCTCTTCACGGGGATCGACTTGCCCGCTGCGCAGTCCGAGGCGCTGGAAACGCTCATCCGCCAACTGAGCCGACTTGCCGATCTCCGTTGGTCGCGAGTGGAAAACTTGCACATTACCACGAAATTCATCGGCCAGTGGCCGCAGGAGCGTCTGGATGAGTTGCGAGAGCGGCTATCTATGATACCTGCTCCGCCCTCGATTTCGATCGCCGTCCGCGGTGTGGGCTGGTTTCCGAATCCGCACCAGCCGAAAATTCTATGGGCGTCCGTACAGGCTAAGGACTCACTCGAACAACTGGTGCGGGCGACCGATGAATCAGTGGCGGAATTGGGGATCGAAAAAGACGACCGGCCTTTCCGGCCGCACCTGACGATGGCGCGGATCGGGGGGCGGCGCGGAGGCAAGAAGAGGATTCCCGATCTTCGCGCATTACAGAGAGCGATTGGCAAACTGCCAACTACCGATTTCGGAGAATTCGAGGCTCGCGCATTTCACCTATACTTGAGCGAGCCGGGAGCACACGGGTCCCGCTATACGAAGTTATTCTCATTTCCTTTGGGGACGACGTAAGCGGATCCTCTGGTCGGCTCTACTTGGTGCAGCCCATGCAGCGCGACCAGGCGTGGCGCGCGGGCGGTTGGATCAGGTAATCGGCGATCTGATCCTGGTGGACACTCCGGTAGACAAGCAAAACATCCCGGCGAGAACCACAAACCTTAGCACATGATATAGTTGCATTGATCGCTCGCGTTCGAGCCGTTACCGACTCTCCGGTTTCCCGGCCAGGTAAACTGCTGGATCGGCCCCGAGTAGTAATCTAAATTTCTCGAGCCTCTTCCAGGAGGCTCGTGGATGGAGCCAAATGATCGAACGGAAAATCATTCCCGTATTCACACTCACCATGATGTTATTCGGAGTAGCCGGCGCGCTGCCCGCGCAGGTCGCGACCGGTAATATCATCGGCCACACTACCGACGCAACCGGAGCTTTGGTGCCCGGTGTTGAAGTAAGCGCCGTGAACCCGGCCACCGGCATCACAAGCAAAGTCACCGCCGACGACCAGGGGATTTACCGTCTGCTTTACCTGGTTCCGGGGACTTACAACCTGAGCTTTCAGAAAACCGGTTTCAACACACTGCAACGAACGGAAATCGTTTTACGCTCTAATGACACGCTGACGATCGACGTTCAGCTTCAGCTCGGCAGCCTCGTCGAGAGAGTCCAAGTCTCCGCGGCAACACCGCTTCTCGAGACCGCGACTTCGACCACGGGCACAGTGCTGGCAGGCTCACAGATGAACGCTATACCAATCATGCAGCGCTACACATGGATGGCGATGTACCTGATGCCGGGTGTCACGAGCATGAACGGATTTCATATCGCCGGTGCGCGCGATCGCGGTATCGGATATCAAGCCGATGGCATTCCCGCGACCGAACCGATCCGCAGTGGTGTGGCGACCAACCGCATCCTGTCGACGACTCAAAATGCCATCGAAGAGGTGAAGATGGTGACTACGGTCCTTCCGGCCGATAGCGGCCATTCCGCGGGCGGAATGCTTAGCATCACTTACAAGTCAGGCACCAACGATCTTCACGGAGAAGCCGAGGACCGTTACATCAACAATCCCCTGCTGCACCGCGCGTATTTCAACCTGTTGCGCCCGACGGCTCCATTCAGCTACCACGAACTCTCCGGGCTGGTAAGCGGTCCTGTGTATTTGCCCAAGCTCTACAACGGGAGGAACCGGACATTCTTCCTGTACGGGTGGTCGCGGCACCACGAAAAGTACAACCAACAGGTTTTCGCGGACGTGCCTAATGACGCCATGCTGAATGGCGACTTCTCCTTCAATGGGCTCGGATACCCCATTCACGATCCCGCTTCCACGCGGCAGGACGCAAGCGGGCGATGGATTCGGGATCCTTTCCCGGGCAATATCGTCCCAAGAAATCGATTCGACCCGGTGGCGGTGAAGTTTCTGGGTTTTCAACCGTGGAACAAACCGAACAACCTCGGGGACGCCGGCTTCGTGGACCGCACAGGTCCGCATCAGAATTTCGGCACCGAGTCTAAATACCGCTCCTACCGGACCCGATATGACGTCAAGATCGATCATTCCGTCAACGAGAAAAACCGCTTGTTCGGGCGTTTCTCGCACGTGCGCAATCGCGCGTGGGGGAATGCGATCGCGCTCAACTGGACCCTGCTGGACGGAAATCGCGTATTGCTGCCGAGCGATCAAATCAACGGTGTGATATCGGATACACACGTCTTCGGTCCTTCGTTCATCCTGGAGACCCGCCTCGGTACGAACCGCCGTAAGGAATCGCGCACGCCCCTTGGAATCAACGAGAACTGGGGACAGCAACTGGGGATCCCGGGGATCAGTGGCGAGACCTTTCCGTCCTTTTATAATTCCGGCGGCGGTAATTTCTACGATGCCAGCATGCCGCGCGGCTCCTATTATCAGGTGACAGAGAATTTCACCTGGCAGGAGAACATGACCATCATTCGGGGCAGGCACGCTATTAAGACGGGATATGAGCTGGTGCGAACTCGCGGCAACACACGCGCGGAATCGCTGCCTGCCGGCGTCTACCGGTTCGGAGGCACGGACATGCCGTTTACTCCAAACACCGGGAACGATTTCGCGGCTTTCCTGTTGGGTTCCGTGGTGCGCGCCGACTTCAACACGGCGTTGGCAAACTGGCTGCCGCGTTGGTGGGCTCATGCCCTCTATTTCCAAGACGATTGGACTTTCTCTCCAAAACTGACCTTGAACCTTGGGATGCGGTGGTCTTACGAATCGCCTTTCACGACCAAGTACGGCCAGCACAGCCAGTTTGATCCGACCGTAACGGATCCGCTGAGCGGAAGACCCGGCGCCATCACCCACCTTGGCACTCAACTCGCCCAGCGCGATCTCAACAACTTCCAGCCGCGCCTGGGAATGGCATACAAGATCAACAACAAGATGGTGTTTCGCGGCGGAGCCGGTTTGACGACGATCGACCTCTATACTGTTGGACTCGATCAGAACTTCGAAGAGTATTTCACCAGTGTCAGCCGGCAGGCGCCTTCGGGAGATCCTCGGCCGATCTTCAACATCAGCCAAGGCCCGGGACCGATTCAGTATCCGATTCTCGCCAATGGCACTTCGCCGTTCGTCGGCGCCAACTTCGGGTCGCGCACAGCTACCTGGTATGACCCCAAGATGCGAAGCCCGTATACCATGAACTGGAACGCCACTTATCAATACCAGTTCGCCGATAGCTGGCTGATGGAGTTGAGCTATCAGGGTTCATCCGGCGTCGGGTTGCTCAACGCCTGGAACACGAACGTGATTCCGCTCAACGTCTCCAGGGACCGCGCGACACTCGACCAGATCTTTGTCAACCAGCAACCGTTCCGGCCCTACACCAACTTCGGCAATGTGAACCTGTGGAGCAATTTTGGGCATTCGAGCTTCCACTCCGGCACGGTCAAATTCGAGAAGCGGTTTTCCAAGGGTCTTACGATGACGACGTTCTACACCTGGGGCAAAGCCATTGACGAGTCTGACAATGATGGGAACGCGTCTGGAGTGACCTACTACAACCGCCGCCTGGAGAAAGCAAGAGCCGGGTTCGATCTACGGCACCGCCAGGTGACCTACGTTACCTACGACCTGCCGTTCGGGAAGGGAAAGAAATGGATGAGCGGCGGCGGGGCCAAGGACTACTTGCTGGGAGGCTGGAAGATCTCCTGGATTCAGACCTTTCAGAGCGGAACTCCAGTGGACTACGTGGTCGCCGGAAGTCCTAACCGTTACCTGCCGGGGACGGTGCGGCCGAACATTCTGACCACATACGACAAGATCAATGTACCTGACTGGACGATCGGTGATCGCTTCAACAACACATTGAAGAACCCGATGTGGGACATCAAAGCGTTTGCCTATCCGGATGCATACACGCCTGGCGCCCTCGGTCGAAACATCAACGAAGGTCCTGGACTGATCTGGTCGCAAGGCAACCTCGCCAAGACCATCACCGTAAGAGAGAAATACAACCTCGATATCCGTTTCGACATCAACAATGTTTTCAAGCGGGCGAATTTCAGCAATCCGAACGCGTCAGTGAGTATCGTGAATCCGGGGCTGTTCGGGAAGCCGACAGGGACGGTGGGAGGTTGGTGCTGCCTGGGCGGCCAGTTCTCGGGGTTGCTTACTCTCAGACTGTGGTTTTAAGCGCGCAATTCGGTGTACTTGACCCTTCGTTAAGAGTTTGGCTGATCGGGATGAATTAAGTCCCGCACCCCGCCTCGA
>Ga0187893_10010672_pt1 | contig 13586 bp, 10 predicted proteins | sample MA1701074metaG_FD_139574 | JGI IMG/M metagenome (GOLD analysis project Ga0187893, IMG submission 139574) | White microbial mat communities from a basaltic lava cave in the Kipuka Kanohina Cave System on the Island of Hawaii, USA - MA170107-4 metaG ...
CCTGCGAGAAGCCGTGACGCATCGTCGCCGCCGGCTGCCAACGCCGATGATCCCGCCGCGGACTCGGCCAGACTGTGACGCGCATCACGAATCTCGCGGAAACTGGTCGGGCCCCTACCGCCCAGCATCGCGGTCGGTCAGGTCGCCATCCAGATGACCCACAGCAGTTCGGCCCAGGCCACGGAGGCCAGCAGGGCCATCGTGCGTCCGTCGCTCATCTCCCCATCTCCCATGGTTTCTTGTGCTTGTCCGTTCCGCCGCCCCGATAGTGTCAATTCGAGGCAATTGCGCGCGGCGACGAAACGCTGCCGATTTTCGTCGTTTTGATTGCGTTCCGCGTCATTCCACGACCGCAGAATGCAAGAAGTCGTCAAGGTCAAGCCATTGAAATAAAAGGATTATTTTTTGATCCATAGGGTTGTTTTGCAGAATCGCGTATGTCGGGCTAGTCTGCCCGCCGCTGAGATCAGGGAAGCCGGTGACGTCGCGAGACGCGGCCAGTCCGGCGCTGCCCCCGCAACTGTGAGCGGCGAGGCCGACGGCAGCCCTCGAACGAGAGGGCGTGGCACCACTGGCCGCAAGGCCGGGAAGGCGCCGTCGACCGACGACCCCGAGCCAGGAGACCTCCTCAGCGCTGTCGTTGTCCGCTAGTCCTCGGCGGGAGGAGAGCCCAACCATGTCGCCCCCGGCGGCACCCCTGAACGAGCCCCTCGATGGCCCGCTGCCGCGCGCCACCCTCGTGCTCGGCGGCGCCCGCTCCGGCAAGAGCCGCTTCGCCGAGGCCCTGGTCGCCGCCCATCCCGGCGCGCACGTCTACCTCGCCACCGCCGAGGCCGGCGACGCCGAGATGGCCGAGCGCATCCGCCGCCACCGCGCCCGCCGCGGCGCCGGCTGGACGACCATCGAGGAGCCGCTCGAGCTGCCGCGCGCCCTCGCCTCGGCCGCCCAGGGCAACGCCGCCGTGCTGGTGGACTGCCTGACCCTCTGGCTCAGCAACCTCATGGCCGCCGGCCGCGACGTCGAGCGCGAGACGCAGGCACTCGTCGAGGTGCTGCCGCGCCTCGCCGGCCCCGTGGTCATGGTCTCCAACGAAGTGGGCCTCGGCATCGTCCCGGACAACGCGCTCGCCCGGGCCTTCCGCGACCACGCCGGCCTGCTCCATCAATCCATCGCCGCCGCCGCCGATCGCGTGTACTTCCTGGCCGCCGGCCTGCCCCTGCTCCTGAAGAAAGAACGAGAGAGATGACCGCCAAGATCCCCGCCACCGTCATCACCGGCTTCCTCGGCGCCGGCAAGACCACCCTGATCCAGCACCTGCTGCGCCACGCCAACGGCCGCCGCCTGGCGCTCGTCATCAACGAGTTCGGCGAGATCGGCGTCGACGGCGAGATCCTGCGCGGCTGCGGCATCCCCGCCTGCAAGGACGAGGACATCGTCGAGCTGGCCAACGGCTGCATCTGCTGCACCGTCGCCGACGACTTCCTGCCGACCATCGAGAAGCTGCTCAACCGCCCTGAGCCGCCCGATCACATCGTCATCGAGACCTCAGGCCTCGCCCTGCCGAAGCCGCTGGTGAAGGCCTTCAACTGGCCGGAGGTGCGCACCCGCGTCACCGTCGACGGTGTCATCGCCGTCGTTGACGGACCCGCGGCGGCGGCCGGCCTGTTCGCCGCCGATCCGCAGGCGGTCGCCGCGCAGCGCGCCGCCGATCCGTCCCTCGACCACGACAGCCCGCTCGAGGAACTGTTCGAGGACCAGCTCGGCTGCGCCGACCTCGTCATCCTCAACAAGGTCGACCAGCTCGACGACGCCGCGCGGTTGCGCGCGGAAGCGGCGGTTCACGCCGGCAGCGCGCGCCGGGCCAAGCTGGTCGCCGCCAGTTTCGGCACCGTCGATCCCGCCGTGCTCCTGGGGCTGGACGCCGCCGCCGAGGACGATCTGGCCGCGCGCCCATCGCACCACGACCTCGACGGCGACCACAATCACGACGACTTCGACAGCTTCCCTCTGGAGCTGCCGCCGCTCGTCTCGCCGCAGGCGCTGCTCGATCGCCTCCTGCCGGCCATCGAACGGCACGACATCCTGCGCGTGAAGGGCTTCCTCGCCGTCGCCGGCAAGGACATGCGCCTGGTGCTGCAGGGCGTCGGCCGCCGCCTGCAGCACCACTACGACCGCGCCTGGCGCACCGACGAGGCCCGCATTGGCCGGCTCGTGGTGATCGGCCTCAAGGGCCTCGACCGCGCCGCCATCACGCGCGCACTCGCCGGCTAGCCCGTGCATCTCCTCGCCGCCAGGCCCGGCACCATCTTCGACGGCAGCGAGGCCGTCGATCTCGGCCAGACGCCGGGCGACATCGTCGTCTTCTCCGCCGCCGACACCGAGCTCGCCTGCCTCGCCCAGGCGCGCGCCGCGCTGCCGGACGACGCGCCGAGCCTGCGGCTCGCCAACCTGCTGTTCCTCGCCCACAACCTCTCGGTCGACAAGTATCTCGACGATGTCGTGCAGCACGCGAAGCTCGTCGTCGTGAGGCTTCTCGGCGGCGTGCGCTACTGGCCTTACGGCGTCGAAGAGCTCAGCGCCCTCTGCCGCAAGCGCGGCATCGCGCTGGCGGTGCTGCCCGGCGACGACCAGCCCGACCCGGAGCTGGCGTCGCTCTCTACCCTGCCGCCCGCGGACGCCCATCGGCTCTGGCAGTACTGCGTGCAAGGCGGTCCCGACAACGCACGGAACCTGCTGCTCTATGCCGGCGCGCTCATCGGCCGGCCCGCCGACTGGCGCGAGCCCGCAACCCTGCTGCGCGCCGGTTTGTACTGGCCCGGCCTGCCTCAGCCGAGTCTCGACGACCTGCGCAGGCACTGGCAGTCGGATCGCACGGTCGCCGCCTTCGTCTTCTATCGCGCGGTGCTGCAGAGCGGCGACCTCGCCGCCATCGATGCGCTGATCGTCGCTCTCGCCGCCGCCGGATTGAACGCGCTCCCGGTCTACGCCACCAGCCTCATGGAGCCTGTGGCCGCCGACCTGCTGCGCGACCTCATCGGCAAGACCAAGCCCTCGATCGTCCTCAACGCCACGGCCTTCGCCCTGTCGCAACCCGGCGCCGCCAGCAGTGAAACGCCGTTCGATGCCGCCGACTGTCCGATCCTGCAGGTCGTCTTCGCCTCCGGCACCGAGGAGTCCTGGCGCGCCGGCACGAACGGCCTCAGCGCCCGCGACATCGCCATGCACGTGGCGCTGCCCGAGGTCGACGGCCGCATCCTCTCGCGCGCCATCGCCTTCAAGGCCGAGCAGCGCCGCGACCCGCTCACCCAATGCTCCATCGTTACCTACCGTCCACTGCCGGACCGCGTCGCGTTCGTCGCGCACTTGGCCGCCGCCTGGGCCTGCCTGCGCGCCACGCCGCCGAGCGAACGCCGCATCGCCCTCATCCTCGCCAACTACCCGAACCGCGACGGCCGCATCGGCAACGGCGTCGGCCTCGACACCCCCGCCGGCACGATCGAGGTGCTGCGCGCACTCGACCGAGCCGGCTACACCATCGCCGATGCCCCCGCCGACGGTGCCGCGCTCATGCGATTGCTTCTTGCAGGCCGGACCAACCAAACAGGAACCCCCCCTCCCCTTGCGGGAGGGGGTAGGGGGAGGGGTTTCGCGCCGGCAGGCGCGAATGAGCCGATCTGTCCGCAATCTGAATCGGACGAGCGGAGGCACGATGAGAGCGGACTCTCCGCGCACTCCCGCGCGCAAACCCCTCCCCCTACCCCCTCCCGCAAGGGGAGGGGGGACTCAGAAGGCGGGGACCATCTCGCTCTCGCTGACTACTGCGCCTTCTTCAACGCAATCCCCGAGCGGCTGCGCACGCAAGTCGCCGACCGCTGGGGCGCACCCGAGCGCGACCCCTTCTTCGCCGACGGCGTGTTTCATCTGCCGATCCACCGTCTCGGAAACATTGTCATCGGCATCCAGCCGGCGCGCGGCTACAATATCGATCCATCCGCCACCTACCATTCGCCGGATCTCGTTCCGCCGCACGGCTATCTCGCCTTCTACGCCTGGCTGCGGCGCGCGTTCGGCGCCCATGCGATCGTCCATATGGGCAAGCACGGCAATCTCGAATGGCTGCCCGGCAAGGCCCTGGCGCTCTCCGAGGAATGCTGGCCGGAAGCGGCCTTCGGGCCGCTGCCGCATCTCTATCCCTTCATCGTCAACGACCCCGGCGAGGGGGCGCAGGCGAAGCGGCGCAGCGCCGCCGTGATCGTCGATCACCTGACGCCGCCGCTGACCCGCGCCGAGACCTATGGTCCTTTGCGCGATCTGGAGCAGCTCGTCGACGAATACTACGAAGCCGCCGGCCTCGACCCGCGGCGCTGCCGCCTGCTGCGCGACCGGATCCTCGAGCTGGCGGCTTCCATCGGCCTCGACAAGGATTGCGGCGTCACTCGCGCCGACGATCGGGATGCGGCCCTCGGCAAGCTCGACAACCATCTCTGCGAGCTGAAGGAGCTGCAGATCCGCGACGGCCTGCACGTCTTCGGTGTCTCGCCGACGGGCGAACAGCTGACCGACCTGCTCGTCGCCCTGACTCGCCTGCCGCGCGGCCGCGGCGAAGGCCGCGACGCCTCGCTCCTCCGCGCCCTCGCCCGCGACCTCGGCCTCGATTTCGACCCGCTGACCGCGACGCTGGGCGATCCATGGGACGGCCCGCGACCTTCAGCATTGTCCGACCCTTGTAGGGGCGGGTCTAAGACCCGCCCGCCTTCCGGCGCCGATCGCTTGGGTCTTTGGCGAACCACCGGCGACACTGTCGAGCGACTCGAATTGGTGGCCAAGAGTCTCGTCGACGGCACCGTCGACGCGCTGCCGGAGTGGGCAACGACGCGCGCTGTCATCGACTTCATCAACACCAAACTGCGTCCGACCGTCGCCGCGTGCGGCACTGCCGAGATCGCCGGCCTGCTTGCCGGTCTCGACGGTCGCTTCGTCGCACCCGGTCCGTCCGGGGCGCCGAGCCGCGGCCGGCTCGACGTGCTGCCGACCGGCCGCAACTTCTACTCGGTCGACACGCGCACGGTGCCGACGCCGACGGCCTGGCAGCTCGGCTGGAAGTCGGCGGCGCTGCTGCTGGAGCGCTACCGCCAGGATCATGGCGCCTGGCCGAAGTCGCTCGCCCTTTCCGCCTGGGGCACGGCCAACATGCGCACCGGCGGCGACGACATCGCCCAGGCGTTGGCCCTTATGGGCGTGCGGCCGACCTGGGACACCGGTTCCGGCCGGGTCTCCGGCTTCGAGGTCCTGCCGCTGTCCGTGCTCGACCGGCCGCGCGTCGACGTCACCCTGCGCATCTCCGGCTTCTTCCGCGACGCCTTCCCGGCGCAGATCGACCTGTTCGACAGCGCCGCCCGCGCCGTCGCCGCGCTCGACGAGCCGGAGGACCAAAATCCCATGGCGACGCGGGTCTGCCACGATGTCTCCGCGATGAAAGCGGCCGGCATTCCCGCCGACGCCGCGGCGAAGCGCGCCGGCTTCCGCATCTTCGGCTCCAAGCCGGGCGCCTATGGCGCCGGCCTCCAGGCCCTGATCGACGAGCGCGGCTGGGAAACCGCGGGCGATCTCGCGCGCGCCTATGTCGCCTGGGGCGGCTATGCCTATGGCGCCGGCGCCCAGGGCGTCGCCGAACACCGGCTGTTCGAGAGCCGCCTCGCCGCAGTCGAGGGCGTGCTGCACAACCAGGACAACCGCGAGCACGACCTGCTCGACAGCGACGACTACTATCAGTTCGAAGGCGGCCTCGCCGTCGCCGTCAAGGAGCTCAGCGGCCGCGGCCCGGCCGTCTATCACAACGACCATTCGCGTCCCGAGGCGCCGCGCGTCCGCTCGCTCGACGAGGAGATCGCCCGCGTCGTGCGCGCCCGCGTCGTCAACCCGAAATGGATCCGCGGGGTCATGCGCCACGGCTACAAGGGCGTGTTCGAGATGGCGGCGACGGTGGACTACATGTTCGCCTTCGCTGCAACCGCCGGCTGCGTCGCCGATCACCATTTCGACGCCGTCTTCGACGCCTATGTCGGCGACCCCGCCGTGCGCGACTTCATGCTGGAGCACAACCCCGCCGCCGCCCGCGAGATGGCGGAACGCCTGCTCGAGGCCCAGGACCGCGGCCTCTGGCGACCGCGCTCAAACACCGCCTATCGGCAGTTGAAAGAATTGACGGCCTGACGACGCACGGGAGAATCAGGGCCGCCGGGCGCACCATTAACCAATTGGATAGAGTCGCCGTCGCTCACTACACCTCCACCATAGCCGTTGAGGTGCGCAGATGGTCATGCTTCGAATCGGCGACAACACGGTCAACTGGACCGCGCCGGGCCTGCCGACGACGACGTTCCGGATCATGCTGGCCCACGGGGTGGCCGAGTATGTACCGGCGCCGATCAATGCGGCCAACCGGCAGCGGCGGCAGGATATCGTGGCCATGCTGTCCCGCTCCGGCAGTCCGTTGAGCGTCGGGTTGGCGGCGCTGATGCAGTCGACCGCCGCCGCCGGCGGCATCGAGTTTTCCGCCTACCTCCTCCGCGACGACCCGACCAGCCTGCGGGTCGGCCCGTCCGGCCGCGGTACGACCACCCATGCGCCGCAAGGCGCGCCGCCGCCCGGCGCCATCGGATTTGTACATACCCATCCGGTGTCGGAAATGCTGCTGGCACCGCCCTCGGCCAACGATTTCGGGACGCCGTTTCAGCAGTATCCCTACCAGTTCGTGGTCGAGACCTGTGGTCGCGTCTGGCAGCTCTTCGACGGCCGCTATTCGTCGCTGCTCGGTCGATTGCGCTCGCCGCCGCAGTTCGTCGCCTTGACCGACCCATCGACGTCATTGGTCTACGCCGTGGTCAGCAGTGACACCTTGCGCACCGAACGAATGATGGCCGACCTGCCCTCGGCGCGCCGGAACACCGTCGACCCTCGGCAGCAACTGGCGCTCCAGCGCATGGCGGAAAGGGAGCGACGCGCGCGCGAACGGTCAGGACAACACTGAAATCGAAAACTGCGGGCCGTGCGCAACTTTCTGTGGGGCGTGGCATCCGCGGCCGAGGCAGCCGGCATACAGGGGCACGAGCCAACCATACGGGGAGTGCCTCATGTCTCGGAAATCATTGATGACGGCCGCCGCAATCGTCGTCGGACTCGGCGGCCTGGCGGTCGGTCCTGGCTGCGGACGCCTTGAGAACGACAAGCAGACTTCGACTCAACAGCAGCCAACGCGAGAAAACCAGACCTCGACGACAGCAGCGCCGGTCGACACCACGACATCGCCGCCGCCGACGGTCGCCGACGCCACCGGCCGGCCCGCCGCACCGGTCCTCGCGGACGAACTCCAGCGGGCGCGCCAGGATGCGGCGAATTCCCCGCAATCCAGTATTCGCGGGCTAACGGTGGCGGAAGCAACGGCGGGCGCCAGGCTGCAATTGGGCCAGGTCGCCGATCAGGAACTCTACGCACCGCAGTGGCAGCCGCCGAGCACGGCCGACGAGCGCTATGGCGACTTCAAGGCCAACCCGGTGAAGCTCGTCAGCGACGAGCCGGTCTCCACCTTCTCCATCGATGTCGACACCGCCGCCTATGCCAACGTCCGCCGCTACCTCACCGACGGGCTGCTGCCGCCGGTCGATGCCGTGCGCACGGAGGAGCTGGTCAACTATTTCGACTATGCCTATCCGCTGCCGGAAAGCGCCGACGAGCCGTTCCGCGCCGACATCGCCGTCTTCGATTCGCCGTGGGACGGCGGCAGCCAGATCATCCGCATCGGGCTCCAGGGCTACGACATCCCGAAGGCGACGCGCCCGCCGGCCAACCTCGTCTTCCTGGTCGACACCTCCGGCTCGATGGACAGTCCGGACAAGCTGCCGCTGGTGAAGCAGTCGCTGCGCCTGCTGGCCGAGCAGATGGATGCCGACGACAGCATCGCCATCGTCGCCTATGCCGGCAGCGCCGGCGTGGTGCTGGAGCCGACCAAGGGCTCGGAGCGGCTGAAGATCATCTCCGCAATCGAGGCCTTCCAGGCCGGCGGCAGCACCGCCGGCGCCGAGGGCATCCGCCAGGCCTATGCCCTCGCCGAATCCGCCTTCGAGAAGGACGCGGTCAACCGCGTGATCCTGGCCACCGACGGCGACTTCAACGTCGGCATCACCGATCCGGCGGCGCTGGAGGATTTCGTCGCCCGCAAGCGCGAGACCGGCGTCTATCTCTCGCTCCTCGGCTTCGGCACCGGCAACCTCAACGATCTGATGATGCAGAAGCTGGCCCAGGCCGGCAACGGCAACGCCAGCTACATCGACAGCCTGATGGAGGCCCGCAAGGTCCTGGTCGAGGAGATGGGCTCGACCATCTTCACCATCGCCAACGACGTGAAGATCCAGATCGAGTTCAATCCGGCGCAGGTCGCCGAGTACCGCCTCATCGGATACGAGACGCGGCTGCTGAACCGCGAGGACTTCAACAACGACAAGATCGACGCCGGCGAGGTCGGCAGCGGCCACGCCGTCACCGCGCTCTACGAGATCACCCCGCCGGGCAGCGCCTCGCGCCTCGTCGATGATTTGCGCTATGGCGAGACTGGCAGGGAGCAACGGTCCGAGGGTGGTGAACTCGCGTTCCTGCGCATCCGCTACAAGCTGCCGGGCGCCGTCGACAGCCGGCTCATCGAGCAGCCGATCCTGGCGAGCGCGCGCACCGCCTTCGAGGCCGCCCCGGCCGACGCTCGCTTCGCCACCGCCGTGGCCGCCTTCGGTCAGCTGCTGCACAACGACTCCAACGTCGGCAGCCTGACCCTGACCGACGTCCAGCGCATCGCCCAGGCCGCCCGCGGCGAGGATGCCTTCGGCTACCGCAGCGAGTTCCTACGCCTGGTCCAGGTGGCCCAATCCGCCTCCGCCCTGGAGCCGCTGAACTGATAGCGGCTGCGCACTCCCCGGTGGCTCGGCCCGAGACCGAGCCACGTACCCTCACCCTCGCCCTCTCCCGCGTTGCGGGAGAGGGGATTCGATTGTGCCGTTCGCTCGGTGGAGTCCCCTCTCCCACGGAGTGGGAGAGGGCGAGGGTGAGGGCCCACGGCTCGGTGCCCCACGACCGGGCCCGCCGACTCCGCTATGATGCGGAGTCGATGAGTACGGCGGGGATCGACTGGCAGGCGCAGGACTGGGACGATCTGGTGCCCCGCCTGCTGCTGCTCGCGGTGTCGCGGCTGCGGCGCATGACGTGGCGCGGCGACCGGCGCGGCCCGCCGCCCGGCGCCAGCGAGGCCGAGGATTTCGTCAACGACGCGATCTCGAAAACCATCGCCGGTGTGCGTATATGGACTCCTGAGGCCTGTACGTTGTTCCAGCATCTGGCCGGCGTGATCGTCAGCGATATCTCGCACGCCGCCGAATCGGCCGAGAACCGGTCGACCCTGCGCGCCGCCCCGGTCGGCGAGTCCGATGCCGGCTTCGTCGTCGATATCGGCGACGACGCCCCCGACCAGGAAACGGTCGCGGTCTGGCGCTCGGAGCAGCGGCGGCTGCTGGAGCATCTCGAACGCGTCGATCCGGCGCTGAAGGAGATGGCCGCGCTGATGCTGGCCCAGGACATGCAGGAGACCGCCGATTTGAGCCGCACGCTCGGAATCGCACCGGCCGAGGTTGCCAACCGGCGCAAGCGCCTGAAGCGCGCCGTCCGGGCGTACCTGACGGAGTACGTGTCGTGACCGGCGCGACACCGGCCCGTCGCCTCCTGGCGCAACTGATCGACGGGCAGGCCCTCGAGACCGAGCCCATCGCCGAGGTCCGCGCCGACCTGGCCGCTCTGGGCATTGACCCGGCCCGGCTGATCGCCTTGAGCCACCGCGTGGCGGCCAACGCGAACTCCCCGGCCGCGGCGCTGCTGCGGCGAATCTCGGAATCGGAAGAGGACGACGACGAGATCCGCCGGCTCGAGCAAATGGAGATCGGTGCGATACGGCAGAGCCTGCCGACAGGGGCGACTGCAGCGGCGGCAGCACGGGCCCGGCGCGCCGCCGGGGCCGATTCGAATGTCGTGGGCCTGCGGCGTCGGCGCTCGCGCCGCCTGCTCTACGGACTGAGCGGCGTTGCCGCGGCCATGGCAGCATCGCTGGTCTTCTATGTGGGATTGTCGACCGACCAGCCCTTTCGCTTTGAGACCTCGCACCAGGCGGCCCTAACGCCCGCGGCGTCGCAGCCGGTCGCGCCGCCGACCGAGCGAGAGGCCGGCGAATCCCGGCTGAACCAACTGCAGGCTCTGGAGTCTCAGCCGCCGTCCGCCGAGGCCGATTCCGCGAAGAGCGAACTGGCGGACACGACGCAGCCGCAGTTCTCCGGCGGCGGCATTCAGGCCGCCAACGAGCCAGCCGCCTCCGGCACGCAATCGGCCGCACAGTCTGCGCCCTCCGCAGTCCCGACCACCGGAACAGACGAAATCCATCCCATGCTCGTTGCCCCGCGTGCCGACCAGCAGCCATCAGCGGATGCGGCGGACCTGCAGAGACAGCGGGAAAAGCTGACGGAGGAGATGGAGAAGTCAGGGGGACTTGGCTCCTTGCGGGCGGAATCACCGGAGCCGTCGAACGCGCCTCAGCCCGTCGATCTCGCGTCCGGCGCAACCGGTGCGACGACAACGGCCACGCCCACAACCGTGCCGCCACTCCCGACGACCGAGATGACCATCATCCCGGAACGAAAGCCCGAGCTGGGCGCACCCATGGATCTTACCACCGCAGCGGCGGACTCCGCGCCCGCCGCGGAAGACGAACAGACCGCCAAGACGGCGCGGGGGCTGTCAGTTGCGACTGCAGCGCCAACAGAGTCGCCGGCGGCGCTGCTGGGCCTCGACGATCCCGTGTCGGCTCTGTTGATCGTCAATCCTCGATTGGTTCCGGGGAATTTGAAGCAGGAAGACTATCCGACCGCCAATCTGCCCGCCCGGCTCGGGGAGGCCCGACGCGTCGCCGGCGGTCGCTCGATCGTTGCGCTCGCGACCATACGCGAGGGCGACGGAAGGCACGACGTGGCCTTGGTCCTGCAGCCGTTCGTGATTGACTTCAACGCCGACGCTGAGTCGATTCAAAATCAGCTCGCGGACGCGATTCGACGCAAGCAGGCCTATCAAGCCATCCGGTTGGACGAGCGCTGACATCGGCGGCGTTTCGTGGCATCAAGCGCTCCATGAAGACCGAGGGACTGAGCCAGGCCGAGATCGACGCGCGCCATGCCGAGAAGGCAGCCAAGCGCCGCGCCGCGCGCGCCAAGATCATGGCCAACAAGACGGTGGAGAAGGGCCTGCTCGTCGTCCACACCGGCAAGGGCAAGGGCAAGTCGACGGCCGCCTTCGGCATGGTCATGCGCTGCCTCGGCCACGGCCTCCGGGTGGGCGTCGTGCAGTTCGTGAAGGGCCGCTGGGAGACCGGCGAGCGCGGCCTGCTCGAGCGCTTCCCCGACCTCGTGACGATCAAGACGATGGGCATGGGGTTCACCTGGGAGACCCAGGACCGCGCCCGCGACATCGCCGCGGCTCGCGCCGCCTGGGACCAGGCGAAGGCGCTGATGACCGATCCCGCCTATCATCTGATCCTGCTCGACGAGCTCAACATCGTCCTGCGCTACGATTACCTGCCTGTCGGCGAGATCGTGGAGACGCTGACGGCGCGCCGTCCCGGCCTGCACGTCGTCGTCACCGGCCGCAACGCCAAGCCGGAGCTGATCGACGCCGCCGACCTCGTCACCGAGATGACGATGGTGAAGCACCCCTTCCGCAGCGGCGTGAAGGCCCAGGCCGGGATCGAGTTCTGACGACCATGAGGCTCATGACCAGTCTCGGTCTGTCCGCCGTAGGGGCGAGCGGCGCTCGCCCCTGTTTCCGCCGCCCGGGTCGCCGGAGTTTTGCACCACGCAGGGCGAGCGCCGCTCGCCCCTACAACATTCGACGTTCGGTGGTCGCGCGGGAGAGGGAGTATCTCCCTCTCGTTCCGCCATGACCGCCGCCATCATGTTCCAGGGCACCGGGTCCGACGTCGGGAAGTCGCTGATCGTCGCCGGGCTGGCGCGCGCCTACAGCCGTCGCGGCCTGCGCGTGCGGCCGTTCAAGCCGCAGAACATGTCGAACAATGCCGCCGTGACCGCCGACGGCGGCGAGATCGGTCGGGCTCAGGCGCTGCAGGCCCGCGCCTGCGGCGTCACGCCCTCTGTGCACATGAATCCGGTCCTGCTCAAGCCGCAGAGCGAAATCGGCGCTCAGGTCGTCGTGCAGGGCCGCATCTTCGGCAATGCGCCGGCCGCCGGGTATCACCGCCTGAAGCCGACGCTGCTGCCGAAGGTTCTCGACAGTTTCGCCCTGCTGCGCGGCGAGGCCGATCTCGTCCTTGTCGAGGGCGCGGGCAGCCCGGCAGAGATAAACCTGCGCGCCGGCGACATCGCCAACATGGGCTTCGCCGTGGCTGGACAAGTGCCGGTACTGTTGATCGGCGATATCGACCGCGGCGGCGTCATCGCCAGCATCGTCGGCACGCACGCACTTCTCGAAGCGGATGAACGCGCGCTGCTCAAGGGCTTCATCGTCAACAAGTTCCGCGGCGATCTGCGCCTCTTCGATGATGGTCTCGCGATCATTCGCGACAGGACCGGCCTCGCGAATCTCGGTGTCGTGCCCTACTTCGGACCGGCACGCCTGCTGCCGGCCGAGGACGCTGTCGCCCTGTCGTCCTATGAAGCGAACGCCGCCGCCGCGATCCGCATCGTCGTGCCGATGCTGCCGCGCATCGCCAACTTCGACGACCTCGATCCGCTGCGGCTCGAAGCGGACGTCTCCGTCGAGATGATCTCGCCGGGCCGGCCGCTGCCCCCGGCCGATCTCGTTCTGCTGCCCGGCTCCAAAGCGACGATCGCCGACCTTGCCTTCCTGAAGCAGCAGGGTTGGCACATCGATATCGCCGCCCATGTGCGGCATGGCGGCCGCGTGCTCGGCCTCTGCGGCGGTTACCAGATGCTCGGCCGCCGCATCGCCGATCCCGAGGGCATCGAAGGTCCGCCCGGCGTGATCGACGGTCTCGCGCTGCTCGACGTCGAAACCGAGCTGACCGGCGACAAGACGCTGATCGAGGTCTCGGGCCGCGACATTGCCACCGGCGAGGCCATATCCGGCTACGAAATGCACGTCGGCCGTACCGCCGGTCCGGCCCTGACGCGCCCGATGCTGCAGCTGGGCAACGGCATCGCGTCGCGCCCCGAAGGCGCCATGTCGGGCGACGGACGCATCGCCGGATGCTACCTCCACGGCCTCTTTGCGCACGACGCCTTCCGCCACGCCTTTCTCGGCGGACTGAAGGCACGCGCCGCCAGCGGCATCAGCTACGACCGTGACATCGACTCCACGCTCGACGCGCTCGCCGATCACCTGGCCGCGCATCTCGATCTCGACCGCATCCTCGACATCGCGCGGAGCGGTATGTGAAGGGATTCGCGTAGGGGCGACCCCCAGCGCAATCGGCCCTCGGCCGATTGTCGCGATGTGGTCGCCCTCCATCGTGCGATGCCTCGAGGGCGGCC
>Ga0187893_10010673_pt1 | contig 13586 bp, 7 predicted proteins | sample MA1701074metaG_FD_139574 | JGI IMG/M metagenome (GOLD analysis project Ga0187893, IMG submission 139574) | White microbial mat communities from a basaltic lava cave in the Kipuka Kanohina Cave System on the Island of Hawaii, USA - MA170107-4 metaG ...
CGAGAAGTTCGACAGGACGTAGCGCCGCAGCGTGCCGGACTGGTTGGCGTACAGGTTGCCGCCATCGATCTCGGCCGAGTGCACCGTGAACGCGCCCGGCACGTTCGTCACCGGCGTCACCGGGGCCCCGATGACGTCGGCGTTGGCGATGCTGCGGATGCCCGTGCCGCCGTCGTGCAGGTACAGCGTCGTGCCGGCAACCCCGAGCGGCGTGGCGGTGGTGGCCGATGCCAGCGTCGTGAGGCTGCCGCCGGAGGGGATCATCCGGCTGATCGAGTTGGCGGCCGCGTTGTAGAAGTAGATGAAGCCGCCGCTCACGACGAACTGCGGGTCGGACGCGTGCGGACCGTTCAGGTCAGCGCCCGCGTTGTTCGAGACTCCGACCGGCACGGACCGGATCGCCAGGCCGGTGGCCGGAATGTTGCGCGCGAGGAAGTACACGTTGGTGCCGTCCGTCGCCATGGAGTTGAGCGAGCTCCGCATGTTGGTCTGCGCCGTTGTCAGGAACGACGCGAAGCCGGCGGCCACGTTCCAGCGCATGATGTACGAGTCGTTGGAGTTGGCCGGCCCGATCTGCTGATAGTAGATGTTGGTGCCGTCCGTGATGATGCGCTGATATGATCCCGATCCCGACGACGTGAGCGTGGTGATCGTGCCGCCGTAGATCGACACCTTCTTCAGTGCCGCGCCGTGCGTGTAGTAGAGCGTGTCGCCGAGGCGCACCATGTCGTTGATGAACGTGCCGGTCGTGACGACGCCCGGCGACGTGACGTTGAACGCGCTGCTTGTCGACGAGGTCAGGCCCGTCGCGCTGGCCACCAGCGTGAAGCCGGTACCCGCCTTGTTGAGGCGCATTCCCGGGAACGACGCACCGCCGCCCGCGGCCGCCGCGGCTCCGCCTGTCACCACGGTGGGCGCCGACGGATCAGTGCCGACGGCGACGAAGATGCTGTCCGTGGCGGTCGTGACCAGGTTGCTGTACGCATCCTGAACGAAGACGTTCGGCACCAGGACGCCGGTCGACGGAACGTTGGTGCGGTAGGTGGCGTTCTGCGGCTGGTTGTTCCACGCCAGCTTCGCCTTCACGTCGAACGCGCTCACCGTAAAGGAGTTCGATGTGGACGACGTGAGGCCGCCGGTCGGCGTGGCCGCCAGCATCGTATAGCTCCCCGTCGCCACCAGCATGACGTTGGGCAGCGACACGATGCCGTTGACCGGCGTGAAGTCGGCGAAGGTCACCTGACCGCCGCCGTTCCTCAGGTTGCCGTTCGGGCCGCTGGCGACTGTGATGCGCACCGTGGTCGAGTTGTTGCTCGTCACCGTGTTGCCGAGCGCATCCTGGATCGCCACCTGCGCCTCGGTGGTGCCGCCGGCGTGCAGCGGCGCGTTGAGGAACGTCGTCGGCGCCGGCTGCGTGATCCACCCGAGCTTGGTCGCGGTCCCCGGGTTGATCGTGAACAACGCGCTCGTGTCCGGATCGTAGCCGGTCGCGCTCGCCAGCAACCGGTACTGGCCGGGCACCGTGAACGTGATGGGCGCCGTACCGGACGTCCACGACGCCGACGTCGTGGTCTGCAGCCCGGCCTGACCCGAGAAGCTCGTCGTCGGGCCGGACAGGACCGACAGCGTGATGGTCACGGGCGATGGGGCCGTGGCGTTGTTTCCGGCGACGTCCTGGATCGTGACCGTCCCGGCCGTCGTCAGCGGCGTTCCCGCCGCGCCGGTCGCGGTCGGCTCCGTCGTGAATGACAACTTCGCTGCGCCGCCCGCCGCCGTGGAGTTGAAGGGCGTGCTGGTCGCCGACGTGAGGCCCGACGAGTTGGCATTCAACGAGCAACCCGTGCCCTGCGCGCTGAGCGTCAGGCTCGAGAACGTGGCCAAGCCCTGACTTGTCAGTTGGCCGCCACCACCGCTCAGGGTGCCGCAGCCGTTGTTCGTGAGGCTGATCGTCGACTGCGTGGCCGTGATCCGGTTGCCGGCGGCATCCGTCTGCTCCACCGTTACGGCCGGATTGATGCTCAGGCCGATCGCCGTATGCGTCGGCTGCTGCACGAACAGCACCTTGGAGACGTTGCCGACGTTGACGTTGAACAGGTTGCTGGTTGCCGACGTCAGGCTCGTGGCCGTGGCCGTCAGCTTGTAGCCCGTGCCGGCCTTCGCGATCGAGAGGCCGTTGAAGGTCGCCTCGCCCGAGACCGCGTTGACCGTGGTCGTCCCCGTGATGGCGCCGCCGGGCGGGCTGCTCGCGTCGATGGCGAGGGTGATGGCCGCGTTGGAACCGGTGACGACGGCGCCGGCGGCGTCCTGCACCTGCACCTTGATGGACGGCGAGAAGTTGGTGCCGGCTGTCGTGGTGCCCGGCTGCACGGAGAATGCGAGCTTCGTGGCGGCACCGACCGCCGCAACGCTGAACGTGCTGGTGCTCGCGCCGGTCAAGCCGGTGGAGCCGGCCGTGAGCGCGTAGCCGCTGCCGGCGGTGCTGAGCCGGATGTCCGAGAAGGTCGCAGCGCCGGCGACCGCCACCACCGATCCCGTTCCGGTCATGAACGCGCCGCCCGGGCCGCCCGTGAAGCCGAGGTTAATCGTGTTCGTGGCGTTCGTAACCAGGCGATCACCCGCATCGAGCACGGCCACCTTGATCGCCGGCGTTATGACGGCCGTGGCGGTCGGGCTCGGCGTCGCGGTCTGGAAGGCCAGCTTTGCAGGCGAACCGTAGATGTCGAACGCGCCGCTCGTTCCGGTCGTCAAGCCGGTGGCCGACGCAGTCAAAGTGTAGCCCGAACCAATAGCGTTGAGCGCGATGTTGCTGAACGTCGCCACGCCGGCCACCGCGCTGACCGTCAGCGTGCCGCCGAGCACTGCGCCGCCCGGGTTGTTCCCGATGGCGAGCGTCACCGAGTTGGTGGCGGTCGTGACGTGGTTCTCGAGCGAGTCCAGGATTCGCACCTGAATGCTGGGCGCAATGATCGTGCTCACCGGCTGCGACGACGGCTGCACAAAGAACGCCAGCTTCTTCGCCGCACCTGCGACCGCGGTTCTTGTAAAGTTCGTCGTGGCGCCGCTGGCCGCCGTGGCGATGATCGAGTTGTTGTTCACGCCGGCAGAATCACCGAGTTTCCACGAGCCGATCGTCGCGCGGCCGTTGACGTCGGTCACCTTGACCGTGTCCGTGACCGCTGCCTTGAAGCCGGTGTTCTTCCTGAACGTGATGGTGGCGCCCTGGACGACGGTGTTGCCCGAGTCGCGCGCCGTGACGGTAGGGGCGGGCGCGACGTTCGTCGCGACCGTGCCGGTCGTGGAGTCGGCGGTGAACTTCGAAAGCGAGCCCACGATCTGCGACACGAGGATCTTCTGCCCGCGCTCGACCGTGTCCATCCTCGCGAAGAGGCGCGTGGTATCGACCTTCTTGAGCCGGAGCACGCCGGTGATCGAGTCGATGGTGGCGACCGTCGTGTCGTTCACCCTCCAGCGCACCGTCGGCGTCGGGATCGCCTGGTTCGCCACGTCCAGATAGCTCACCGGCACGGTGAGATTGAAGTTCACGTGCCGGGCCGTGAAATCCGTGGTGGGGAAGGACATGGACTTCGCCACCTGCCGGACGCGCACCAGAACGCTGTCCCGGAACCCGTCGTAGACGGCCAACACGTACGCCGTGCCGCCCTTCACGGCCACGGCGTTGGTCGTCTGAACCTTGACGGTGAGGGTGTCCTTGGACGACAACGTGAGCCCCGTGGCGACGTTCAGCAGGCCCGAGTTGACGCTCGAATTGTTCAGGCCCTGCACCGTGATCGGCCGCGTCTGCGTCAATCCCTGGATTGAATCCGTCGCCGCCGGCGACGTGATCCTGATGCCCTTGTAGCGAACCAGCATCTGCCGGCTGCGCGTCACTCCGTCGCCGAGCTCCGGCGCAATGACCTTGGCGGTCAGCTTGGCGCTGCCCACGGCCAGGCCCGTCATCGCGCCCGTAATGCTGTCGACCGAAATGACGCTGGGGGCGTTGGTGTAGAAGCGCCTGATGACGTTGCTGAGGTCGACCGAGCTCGACGTCACGCCGAACGTACCGCTCGCGCCAAGCGTGATTTCGGTTCCGCCGGTGAGCGTCAGCTCGGTGGAGTCGATCGCGACGGCGGCGGAATCGGCCTTGGCCCCGACGATCTTGTCGAGATCACACGTGGCGAGGAGGAGGACACTCGCCACCGCAACTCCAGCGGAGGCGGCACGCTGCGTCGCGCGTCGAAACGAATTCATTCAGGCAGGCGAGATGAGGTGCATCCGTGCGACTACTTTAGAAGCGCTGGGGACGACCAGCAGCCCTGGGAAACCATGGCACCAAAGCTATCCTAATGTGGGGCTAATATTTCGCTCCCGTCGGTGACCCGCAATACCGCAGAGTCCTTTCGCCTCTTGACACGGGTACTTTTGACCCTCCGGGACGCCGGCTAGCCCCCGCCTCTTCAGCGAATTCCGAGCTCGCTCTTGGCATCGTTCGGGAGCAGGCCCAATACCTTAGAGACGGGAATCGCAAAGCCGAGCCCGACGGTCCCCTTGAGGCCGGCGTAGTGGACCGCCACGACCTCGCCGCGGGCGTTGAAAACCGGGCTGCCGCTCGACCCTCCCTGCGAGAATCCGTCGAACTGGATGCGCGCCGCACCCACCTTCGAGAAGATCCCGGCGCTCATCGACGTCCGGACGATGTCACTCGAGTCCAGGGCGACCAGCGTGCCGCGGGGGAATCCGATCAGGGCAGCCGGTTCGCCCTGGCGAACATTGGCGCTCGCCCAGTCGACCTTGTCCACGTACGGCCCACGATACGCCCGCAGCCGCAGCACCGCGATGTCGACGTCCCCCTGACCGACGGCGACGACGTCGGCGCGATACCAGGCGCCGTAGCGCTGGTCAGCCATCGTGACGAAGACGGAGTCGGCGAGCTTGCCCTCGTCCGTGGACACGACATGGCGATTGGTGACGAAGTAGCCGGACGGCGTGATCGCGAAACCCGACCCTTCTGCGCCGCTCGTGTCGGCGAACATCGTCACCAGCCCAACCGAGTTCTGGTTCTTCTGAGCCACCTGGGCGAGGTCGGCGTTCGAGTTGCGCACGGTCTTGAGCTGGTTGGCGATGTCGACCGCCCGGTCTTCGGCCCCCTTGAGCGCGCGCCGCAGCGAATCCAGCGCCGCCCGCGAGCCGTCGCCCTGCTGTGCCCGGGCGACCTCGGCGCGCAGGCGCACCATGTCTTCCTCGGCGCGCTTGCGCGCGACGTCGCCCTCGGCAAGCTGCTCGTTGAGGGACTTCTGTGCGCGTGAGAGCGCTTCCTCGAGGACGCCGGTCCGCCGCGCCGCGTCCGCCAGTGCGTTGCGGAGCGAGTCGAGGACCGCGCGGGGCGCGCTGGACTGGCGGGCCGAGTCGAACGCGAGACGGAGGGCGTCAGCTTCCTTCGTCGCCGCCACGCGGATCGAGTCTGCGCGCCTCTCGAACGCCGCCCGTTCGCCCGCCATGCGCTGCTCGCTGGCTGCGACGCGCTGCTGCGTCCACCAGAGGACGCCACCGGCCGTGCCGGCAACCAGGATGACACTGGTCCAGACGATCGCGCGAACGCGCTTGGCGTTCTTCTGCGACATGTCCTCGAGCACGTCCTTGAAGAACGCCGTGCGCCCAACGCCGGCAAAACTGCGGCGCGCCAGCTTTGCGGCGGCGGAGAGTGGCACGGCAAGGCCAGGCTTCTCGGCCACCGGCTCCTGCTGCGGGGCCGGGGTCGGACGAGGTGGCGGAGCGGACGAGTGCGCGTGATGGGGCGGCGCGGCAGGCACGGGAGGCGGCGCCGGCGCCGCATGTCCGGCGTGTGCCCCATGATCCGCGGGCGGCACGGCTGACGTGGCTGCGGGCACGGCCGACCCGCCCTTCACGATGTGGAGGTCTTCCACCGCGAAGGTCGGTCCGCCGGAGCCGAGCATGATGAGATCACCCCTGGACAGCGCGTGGGGTGCGTCGATGCGCTTGCCCTGCAGGTACGTGCCGTTGCGGCTGCCCGGGTCGCGGAGCGCAATGCCCCCGTCCTGGATCGTGATCTCAGCGTGGACCCGCGACACCGACGCGCCCAGCTCGGGCGAGATCTGCACGAGGCACTCGGGAGCCCGGCCGATCTTCACCACGTCGCCGCGCACGTCGAACTTCTGGTTCGTGGTGGTGAGGCGAAGCACGACATGAACCACCCAGTCCGGCGCGGGCGCCGGTTCCGTGGCTTCCTCGATGATGATGCCGGCCCGCACCGCCTCCGATCGTCGCATGGCGGTGGTGCGCGCGTCCGCCGCCGTCGACGACGCGGCCGCACTCGGCTTGGGCCCGGGCATCGAACGTCGCGGCGCCGTCCCGCCGACGGGTGCGTTCGGGACGTTGAGGTCAGGGAGCTCCATGACGGTCTCGGCGACCTTCTTGGCCTCGAGTGCCGCCACCTTGAACCGCGGTCCCGAGTCGCCGAGTCCGATGACCTGGCCGACGCGCAGCGGATACGGGTGGCCCGGCTGGAGCCGTTCGTCGTCGAGGATCGTCCCGTTGCGGCTCGTGTCGGCGATCCACCAGGTGTTGTCCTGGAGGTAGATCTTCGCGTGACGGCCGGATACCACCTTGGACTTCGGCCCCTCGATCACGAAGCCGGCGGTCGGGTCACGGCCGAGTATCGCCTCGGCGTCGGCTACCGAGAGGGTCTTCTCGGTTTCGGTGTCCCTGAGGACTATGCGGGGCATACGCCCGTGAAAAATGCCCTGCGCGAGGCCGTTGTGCCAGAACAAGTTCGGCTTGCTTGACGCCACTCCGCGAGGCTCCGACTGTTGGCCGATGCCGACGTGGGTGGGATGGGGCTCAGGCGGCCTGGCGCTGGTGGTGCTTGCCGTGATGCTGGGTCGGCGCTACGCGAACCGGGTGGGGGCGCGGGCGCTGTTGCGGCAGCGAGCGCGGGTCGACCGCTTCAAGCTGGCGAGCCGCAAGTACGTGCGTGACGAGTTGATGGCCGATCCCGACGTGCTGCGGGCAGTGGACGAGCACGCGGCCGAGACAGGATCGAGCCGCGAGTCCGCGCTCTTGCGGGCGCGCTCCTACGTCGACGAGATCGTCCCGTTCTTCAACGTCATCGCCTATTTCCAGGTGGGGCTGCGCGTTTCGCGCGCGGTGCTCAACCTGTTCTACAAGGTCACGGTCGATTTCGAGGACCGCGCGGCCATCCAGCGCCTGCCGAAGGACGCCGTGCTGCTGTACTTGATGAACCATCGGTCCAACGCGGACTACGTGCTCGTCGGGTATGCGCTGTCGGGGCAGGTCGCGATTTCCTACGCCGTCGGGGAATGGGCGAGGGCGTTTCCGCTTGAGCATTTATTCAAGGCCTTCGGCGCCTACTTCGTGCGCCGGAGGTACCGGGAACGGCTGTACCACACGGTGCTCGAGCGGTACGTCCAGCTGATCACCCGGCGGGGCGTGACCCAGGGCATTTTCCTCGAGGGCGGCCTGAGCCGGGACGGCAGGCTCCGACCTACGAAGATCGGACTGCTGGACTACGTCCTGGGCATCGCCCGTGAACCGCGGTACCGGGCGCGCCTCCACGTGGTGCCCGTGGCGGTCAACTATGACCGCGTGCTGGAGGACCGGTCGCTGCTGCTCGAGTTGAGCAAATCCGAAGGCGGGAGACGGCCGTCACGCCTCGTCCAGATGGCCGACGTGGCGCGGTACGTCCTGTGGAACTTCGCGCGCCTGGTGACGCGCCAGTGGAAACGGTACGGGCGCGCCGCGGTGCTCATCGGCCGCCCGATGCCGCTGGCGCCGTGGTTCGAGCGTGAGGCCGGCCTCTTCACGCTTGCGCGGCCGGACCGGCTGGCGCGGGTACAGGCGCTGTCCGACGAGGTCATGGCGCGGATCGGCCTGCTGGTGCCCGTGACACCGGTCACCCTGGCGTGCGCGGCGATCCAGAGCCTGGACGCGGACTACCTGCCGCGAACGCGCCTGCTGGAGCGGATGTCCGACATGCGGGACGCGCTCGTGGAACTGAACGCGCGCGTGCTGCGGGCGGACAGCGACATCGCGGAGACGTTCGATCGCGCGTGGCGGATGCTGCGCATGCGCCGCATCCTGGCGGAGTCGGGCGACGGATTCGCCGTGCTGCCGCGGAGCCGGCCGCTGGTGGGCTACTATGCCAACTCGATCGCGCACTTGCTCGGGCCGTTCGAGGCGGCGGTTCGGCAGCGCGATTCACTGCCGCTGGATGCGATCGGCGGCCGCTTCTGAGCGCCGCAAAGCGCGCCCGATACAGCAGATAGGACCCGGAATTGCTTGACCGACGCGGCGCACTCCGATACGTTTCAGGGCTCTAGAGGTCGCGCTGGCTCGTCGCGCGCGCGTTTTCGCAGAACCCACCTGAATGCCAACGATCAACCAGCTCGTACGACGCAGTCGCCGTGATGTCTCCAAGAAGGAGAAGTCGCCGGCACTCAAGTCGAATCCGTTCCGGCGCGGCGTGTGCACGCGCGTCTATACGACGACACCCAAGAAGCCGAACTCGGCGCTGCGAAAGGTCGCCAAGGTGCGCCTCACGAATCAGTTCGAGGTCATCGCCTACATTCCGGGCGAAGGCCACAACCTGCAGGAGCACTCGATCGTGCTGGTACGCGGAGGTCGCGTGAAGGACCTGCCCGGTGTCCGCTACCATATAGTGCGGGGTACGCTGGACGCGTCCGGCGTGCAGGGTCGCAACAAGAGCCGCTCCAAGTACGGCACCAAGAAGCCGAAGGCGGGCGCCAAGTGAGTCGTCGCAAAAACGCCATAAAGCGTCCCGTCTTGGCGGACGCGCGCTACGACAGCCAAACGGTCTCGAAGTTCATCAATGTCCTGATGTACCAGGGCAAGAAATCGACGGCCGAGCGGATGTTCTACGAGGCGATGGATATCGTCGAAGGCAAGACGAGCCAGCCGGGCGTGAATGTCTTCAAGCAGGCGCTCTCGAACCTGAAGCCGGTGGTGGAGGTCAAGAGCCGGCGCGTTGGTGGCGCCACCTATCAGGTGCCGGTCGAGGTGCGCCCCGAGCGGCGCACGGCGCTGGCGATGCGCTGGTTGATCAGCTACTCGCGCGACCGCGGCGAGAAGTCGATGGCCGAGAAGCTTGCCGCCGAGGTGATCGCCGCGAGCAAGGGCGAGGGGAACGCGATCAAGAAGAAAGAGGACACGCACCGCATGGCGGACGCCAACAAGGCCTTCGCGCACTATCGCTGGTAGCGTTCCGGGGCCCGGTTGACTGGGGTTCCAAGTCCAATAGATTCAGTAGGCTACACGTTTTACGGCAGGATCGCCGGGGTACTGCGACCCGGCACTTATGGGCTCACCGGGGGACTGGTGAGGGGCTGTAACCGGCGGAGCGCGTCGCACGCGCAAAGCTCCCGAAAAGCAACGCAGGACAACTGAACGCCAGGAGATCGGCAGGACGTTTGCTCCTGGTGCGCCTCGGGTCCCCGGCCACGCTACAGAGCGGCCGCACCCGGCGACTGCGGATGGATACCGGCCCGCCTCGGGCGCCTGGTCCACCCGCGTTTTTGCTGGTGGAAGGACCTGACACTCTGATCACAGCACCGACGGATAAATGGCTCGCACCACTCCACTCGATCGTTATCGCAACATCGGCATCATGGCGCACATTGATGCCGGGAAAACGACCACGACCGAGCGCATCCTCTACTACACGGGCAAGGCGCACAAGCTCGGCGAAGTCCATGAGGGCACCGCCACCATGGACTGGATGGAGCAGGAGCAGGAGCGCGGAATCACCATCACGTCCGCGGCGACGACGTGCTTCTGGGAGCGCAACGGGACGGAGTACCGGATCAACATCATCGATACGCCCGGCCACGTCGACTTCACCGTGGAAGTGGAACGCTCGCTGCGCGTCCTCGACGGCGCCGTGACGTTGCTGGACTCGGTGGCTGGCGTGGAGCCGCAGACCGAGACGGTGTGGCGCCAGGCGGACCGCTACGGCGTGCCGCGTCTCATCTTCGCCAACAAGATGGACCGTGTCGGCGCCGACTTCGATCGCTGCATGACGATGATCCGGGCGCGCCTCTCGCGGAACGCGTTTCCGCTGCAGCTGCCGGTGGGCTCGGGCGAGCTGTTCACGGGCCACATCGACATCATCGAGCGCAAGCAGTACGTGTTCGACGAGGAAAGCCTCGGCAAGAAGTTCACGGTGGTCGACGTGCCGTCGGATTACAGGGATCGGGTGGAGAAGGCGCGGCACGACTTGATCGACCACGCCGTGGCGTCGTCGCACGACGACACGCTGATGGAGAAATACCTTGGCGGCGAGGAACTCTCGGTCGACGAGATCCGCACGGCGATCCGGAAGGCGACCGTGACCGGGGGGATGATCCCGGTGCTCTGCGGCGCATCGTTCAAGAACAAGGGCGTGCAGGCGCTGCTCGACTGCGTCATCGACTACCTGCCGGCGCCGGTGGACGTGCAGGCCATCAAGGGACACCTGCCGCATCATGACGAGCATTTTGCGGAGCGGCCCGTGAAGGACGACGCGCCGTTTGCGGCGCTGGCGTTCAAGATCGCGACGGATCCGTTCGTCGGGAAACTGACGTTCTTCCGGGTCTACTCGGGCGTGCTGAAGTCGGGCTCGTACGTCTACAACTCGACGAAGGACAAGCGCGAGCGCGTCGGCCGCCTGCTGCAGATGCACGCGAACAAGCGCGAGGAGATCGAGGAAGTGCGCGCCGGCGACATTGCGGCGGCAATCGGGCTCAAGGACACGCGCACCGGGGACACGATGTGCGACGACGAGCACCCGATCATCCTCGAGGCGATGAAGTTCCCGGCGCCCGTCATCGACGTTGCGATCGAGCCGAAGACGAAGGCGGACCAGGACAAGCTGTCGCTGGCGCTGGCGAAGCTGTCGGAGGAGGACCCGACGTTCCGCGTCCACACGGACGTCGAGACGTCGCAGACGATCATCTCGGGCATGGGCGAGCTGCACCTCGAGATCATCGTCGACCGGATGATGCGCGAGTTCAAGGTCGACGCGAACATCGGCCGCCCGCAGGTGGCCTACCGCGAGACGATCCGGCGCCGCGTCGAGAAGGTCGAGGGCAAGTTCATCCGGCAGTCCGGCGGCAAGGGCCAGTATGGCCACGTGGTGATCAACATCGAGCCGTCGGGGCCGGGCGCGGGCTTCGTGTTCGAGGACAAGATCGTGGGCGGCGTGATCCCGCGGGAATACATCGGCCCGGTGGAGCAGGGCATCAAGGAGGCGCTCGAGAACGGCGTCCTGGCCGGCTACCCGATGGTCGACGTCAAGGTGGAGCTGACCTACGGGTCGTACCACGAGGTCGACTCGAGCGAAATCGCGTTCAAGATCGCCGGATCGATGGCGGTGAAGGAGGCGGCCAGGCGCGCCGGCCCCGTGATCCTCGAGCCGTTGATGAACGTGGAGGTCGTCGTGCCGGACGCCTACATGGGCGACGTGCTGGGCGACCTGTCGTCGCGGCGCGGCAAGATCGGCGGCATGACGCAGCGCGGCGAGGCCCAGGTGATCGCGGCCACCGTGCCGCTGTCAGAGATGTTCGGGTACTCCACGCGGCTCCGCTCGATGTCGCAGGGGCGCGCGGTGTATTCCATGGAGTTCGCGCATTACGAGGAAGTCCCGAAGTCGAAGGCGGAAGAGATCATTTCGAAGGTCAAGACCTAGTCACCAGTCACCAGTCACTAGTCACTAGTCACTAGTCACTAGTCACCACACAGGACCGAGTCATGGCAAAGGCAAAGTTCGATCGTACCAAGCCGCACGTGAACGTCGGCACCATCGGCCACGTTGACCACGGCAAGACCACACTGACCGCGGCGCTGACGAAGATCTCAGCCGACAAGGGCTACGGGACCAAGTACATCGCGTACGACGAAGTCGCCAAAGCGTCGGAGTCCCAGGGCCGTCGTGACCCGACGAAGATCCTGACGATCGCGACGTCGCACGTCGAGTACGAGAGCGGCAAGCGCCACTATGCGCACGTCGACTGCCCGGGCCACGCGGACTACGTGAAGAACATGATCACGGGCGCGGCGCAGATGGACGGCGCGGTGCTGGTCGTGAGCGCGGTGGACGGCCCGATGCCGCAGACGCGCGAGCACGTGCTGCTCGCCCGCCAGGTCAACGTGCCGAACATCGTCGTGTTCCTGAACAAGTGCGACCTCGTCGACGATCCGGAGCTGCTGGATCTCGTCGAGCTCGAGGTGCGCGAGCTGCTGAGCAAGTACAAGTTCCGCGGCGACGACGCCCCGGTGATCCGCGGCTCGGCCACCGGCGCCATCAAGGGCGAGGCCAAGTGGGTGGAGAAGATCGAGGAGCTGTACACGGCCCTCGACACGTTCATTCCGGAGCCGGTTCGCGAGACGGACAAGCCGTTCCTTCTCCCGGTCGAGGACGTGTTCTCGATCACGGGACGCGGCACCGTGGCCACGGGCCGCATTGACCGCGGCAAGATCAAGGTCGGCGAGGAAGTCGCGCTGGTGGGCTTCGGGTCCGACAAGAAGACGGTCGTCACCGGCGTCGAGATGTTCCGCAAGCTGCTGGACGACGGCCAGGCCGGTGACAACGTCGGCCTCCTGCTGCGCGGCATCGACAAGAAGGACATCGAGCGCGGCATGGTGCTGGCCAAGCCCGGCTCGATCACGCCGCACACGAAGTACGAGGCCGAGGTGTACGTCCTGACGAAGGAAGAGGGCGGGCGCCACACGCCGTTCTTCAACGGCTACCGGCCGCAGTTCTACTTCCGCACGACGGACGTGACGGGTTCGATCCAGCTGCCGCAGGGCACGGAGATGGTGATGCCCGGCGACAACGTGCAGATGACGATCGAGCTGATCACGCCGATCGCGATGGACACGCAGCTGCGCTTCGCGATCCGCGAGGGCGGGCGGACGGTCGGGGCCGGCGTCGTCACGAAGATTCTTGCGTGAACCATCAACCAATCTCGACTATGGCCGGACGAATTCGAATTCGACTGAAGGCATTCGACCACGCGGTGATCGACCAGGCCGCGTCGGACATCGTGCGCACCGCCGAAAAGACGGGCGCGCAGGTCTCGGGCCCCATTCCGCTGCCCACGAAGACGCAGCGCTGGACGGTGCTGCGGTCGCCGCACGTCGACAAGAAGTCGCGCGAGCAGTTCGAGCAGAAGACGCACAAGCGCGTGATCGACATCCTCGATTCGCGCGCGCAGACGGTGGACGCCCTGACGAAGCTGGACCTTCCGGCGGGTGTTGACGTCGAAATCAAGGTCGAGTGATGACGTCGAGTCACGAGTCACGAGTCACGAGTCACGGTCTATGAGCATCGGAATCATCGGTCGCAAGCTGGGCATGACGCAGATCTTCAACGAGCAAGGCCATCAGGTGCCGTGCACGGTCATCGAGGCCGAGCCGAATCCCGTGGTGGCCGTGACGACGTCGGAGCACGGCGTGCCGGGCGTGGAGCTTGGCCTGGGCAGCCGCCGGGTCGCGACGACCGAGGGCAAGCGGACACCGCGCGGGCGGCGCGCCGCGAAGGCGGCGGTCGGCCACGC
>Ga0187893_10010674_pt1 | contig 13585 bp, 11 predicted proteins | sample MA1701074metaG_FD_139574 | JGI IMG/M metagenome (GOLD analysis project Ga0187893, IMG submission 139574) | White microbial mat communities from a basaltic lava cave in the Kipuka Kanohina Cave System on the Island of Hawaii, USA - MA170107-4 metaG ...
ATTTCACCGGAAATGGAAGAGATACCTCTGCTTGTGCGCCGCTGACGAAAAGATCCACTTCACCGAACTTTCTGAGTTCTGGAACAATGTCCACGGCACGGATCAGGTGGCCATTGCCGGTGCCCTGGATCGCATAAAGTATTTTCATGTAGCCGCTGGCTCGATAAACTGGTCGACAAGGTCTCGAAATATCTTGTCATTGTCCAACGCCTGCTTGAAGCGCTTTGGGATGCTCATGGACTGTGCCACGGGGTCGTCGGCGTAGCGGTAAATCCTCCAGAAACCCGCATTGTACTCCAGCGCCGTGAGGTTCTCGACCCAATCGCCGGAGTTCAGGTACATCACTTTTCCTTTTTCCGTCTTGATCTCGCGCATCTCCGGGTGGTGAATGTGGCCGCAGACGACGTAGTGGTATCCCTTTGAAATCGCAATCCCGGCCGCAGTTTCCTCAAAACTGCTTATGAATTTTACTGCCTGCTTTACACTTTCTTTCACTTTCCTGGACAATGAGATCTTTTCACGTCCGACGAGACGCATGAAAAAGTTGACCATCGTGTTTAAGTGGATGAGCAAATCATACCCGACAGCCCCCAATTTCGCCAGCCACTTTGAGTGCTGCATCGTCACGTCAAATACATCGCCGTGAAAAAACCAGGCCTTCCTGTTGTTCAGCGTCAGTACTTTCTTGTTTTGGATCTGGAATGAGCCAATCCTGAAGCCTGAGAACTTGCGAAGCATTTCGTCGTGGTTTCCCGTGAGGTAGATGATACGTGTTCCTTTCGCCAGCTGACCGGTGATGTATTTTACGACTTGCATGTGCGAATGAGGCCAGTAGCGTTTGCTGAACTGCCACATATCGATGATATCGCCGTTGAGGATCAGCGTGCGTGGTTTGACGGTCTTGAGGTACTTGAGGAGTTCTTCTGCGCGACAGCCATAGGTGCCCAGGTGGATATCGGAGAGCACTACAACTTCTACTTCGCGTTTCTTCTTGGCCAAGTCAGGAAAGTATATGCAAAGGTACGTCGGCGTAGCCATACGCACCTTGTTTCCCTGTTATCAAAATGTTATGAAGGTCATAGACCAGTCATGGGGTTCACGCAGAGCCCGCGAAGCCGCAAAGTAAGGCGCAAAAGGAAGCAAGTGCTAGCGGGAAAACGAGAACCGGAGGTACTTGATGCTTTCTCCTTTTTCGGCAAACATTTCCTCGTAGCGGGTGCGGATATCGTAACATTCTTCGCGGAGCTTCGAATGATACACATCATCGGATGATTCAAGTCCTTGTATGTCAGGCCGTGTAGCCAGGAGCTCGAGGGTGTACTTGAACAACAGCGAATTGTCGGTCTTCAGGCGTAGCATCCCACCCGGCCGTAGAATGCGCTTGTACATCTCCAGGAACCTGGGACTCGTGAGCCGGCGCTTGATGTCCCGTTTGCGGGGGCGTGGGTCTGGAAAGGTAAGCCAGATCTCATCCACTTCACCTGGCGAAAAGAAACTCTCGATAGCCAGAATGTTTGTCCGCAGGAAACCGATATTTGCAAGGCCTTGCTCCACGGCCAGGGTGCTGCCCTTCCATATCCGGTCACCCTTGATGTCAACGCCGATGTGATTGTGTTCTGGGAACCTCGTCGCCAGTGCAACCGAGTATTCACCTCGTCCGCAAGCAAGCTCTACGGTAATCGGATTTGGGTGCGGGAAGTACAACTCGTTCCAGTGCCCGCGAATCTTTGTGTACAGGTCCTTGCCTGGTTCGATCACGTTTGCCCGTTCGGCAATGACCTTGAAGCGGAAAGTTTTGTTCTTCAAGTTGGTGAGTTAGGTTGCGAAGTTCAAAATTCCAAAACACAAATTCCAAAATACAAAAGCAAGATTCAAGTTTGGATTTTGTGATTTGGTGCTTGATGATTCGATCACCCGATCACCCCAGTGAAAACACAATCCGGTACCGGAAAATATTCGGAGTGGCCTGAACAAAGACAGTGAGCACAAGTTTGGTCTGGTTTGGCTGGAATGTTACCTGCGACTGCAAGGCGCGTTTGAGCGGCTGATAAAACTCACGGCCGTACGCCGATGAGAGTCTCAGATGGACCGGCTGGCCTTTCTCATCCGTGTTGAAGTGGATGACCACTACATTTTCTTCGGTACCTGGTGTCGTCGGATTGAATCCTTCACCTACTTCCCTGCCTGAATACTTCTGAAGGATGATCGCCTTAACCGATGACTGAAACGTATTATAGCCTGAAACAGGCTGGGCTGATCGCGGCGCAGCGTGAGCACCGGCACCAGGGGGCATGAACGGCGGCCCGGCGCATGGTTCTATGGGAAACGATTCCTTATGGAGTATGTCCCTCAGTTCGGGCGTGGGAAAGATCTTTGAAAGCAAAGGGTCACAACACACATCAGTAATCCGCCCTGATTGAATCTTCTCGCCTTTCACCATCATTCCTTCCTTGTAAGTCTCCCTGCGCATCCACTTGGATCGATTGCCGCCTCCGGCCATCACATCCGCCTCGCCGATCCACAGGCCGTCAGGCAATCCGCCTTTGATCCTTCCGCTGACAGCATAAGAAACTTCGCCATTCGATATAAACCTCGCTTCGCCGGTCCCGTCTTTTACCATGACACGTTTATTGTACTCATCGTACATGTAGTCAAGAAGTGGCTCAGAACTGCCGTCAAACCTGAGCACCAGTGACACATTACCATTACCCGTGAAGAATTTCCAATCGCCTATGGGAACATCCGCAGCATATGAGCCCTCCGACTTCACGGAGCCATCCTCATAGTAGATGATGAATTTTCCTTCCTTTCTCCCATGCAAATAGGCTCCCTCAGCCAGCCGCATTGGCTGCCCGCCACGGGAGTAAGTACTGAAATCGACAAACCTGCCTTCGAACTTACCATCTGAAGAGACGCGGGTCAATCGATAAGCCTTCGCACAACCCTTTCCTGTAAAATTGTTCCTGGATGAGGCCAGTAACTCCGTGTACTCCATGTACAGTTTCACGCTGTCTCCTTCAATGACCTCAAAGTAAGGAACCTCAGTCTGTGCAGTTGCCGAAATGTGAGCAACCACAATAAGGATCAGAGAACAAAGACGGTGCATATCTGGTTTATCAAATATACTCAGGCAAAGTTACTCGATGCCATTCAGCGAAAACCTTACAGCATTCAATCTGCTCAAACAAATTTTTGGAAACGACGGCGCAAAAGCAAGATCACCCGGATCAGTTCATTTCCCTCAGATCAAACGCCGACAACATTACTCCAACCTCACTGATCTGATAACGATCCCCTGCGGCTTATTGATTTCTTCATCGCTCAGTCCCGGACCGATGGAGATTTGAAGCGTCTCCGCATCAGCCAGGTTGAATGGAAGAACTGCTGAGGATTGAAAATAGTAAGGCAGGAACGTCGGATATGGGCGCGGAAGTGTGACAAGCCGTACCGGCTTCAGTTCTGAAACAGAAACATTGTAGTCCTTTTGTCCGGGTTCGAGTACGAGAGTGGCACCGTACGCATTGCCCTGGCGTGTGATCAGCGCCACTTGAACCGGTGTGGCCTTCTCATTTAAAGAGCGCCCGTTGAAAATCAGTTTTGTCCGGGCAGGCAATTCACCATTCCTGCCTTTGATCTTTTGGCCGAAGAAATACCTCATGCTGTAGTCGGTCACTTTCGGGCCATTTGGATTCTCATCGTCATGTGTGAAGAGCTGCTTGACCGGGATATGGAGATCGGCTCCACTTGCAGTCGGCACTAGCCCTGATCCCGGTAACCATGTACGCGACAACTGATTAATATCTTTTTCGGCTTGAAAGAGAATGATGGGCTCAGACGCCGGGATGTTGGCTACTTCGTAGGCTTTCCTGCCATTAAAGTCCCACTCGCGTGGCTCTCCTTCAACATCCGCCGGAAAGGTGCGGCTAGATTTTCCATCCCTGACGATAATGTAGTATCTGAGGTATCCTTTGGACCCAGGGATTGTAGCACTGTATTGATAGTTCCTTCCTCGCGTCATAGGGATCACTTCGCTGCCCCTGCCACTCCCTTGCACTAGAAGCTCTACGGCAGGCTCGCCGACACCGATGACGGTCGCCGCTATGGTGCAAGGCTTGCCTTCCGTGATTGATTCAAGCGGCCGGTGGATCACATGCGTTTTTGTCACAGTCGATGGTGGGGCTGCAAATTCGCCAAGGGTGATGTACTGCCATTTGTCGGAAGCTTTCTTTTCCGTCTTTGTGCCTTCCTTAATAAGAAGATACGTGCCGGGGCGAATGGTAATTGTGCCTGAAGTGGAGCGACAGTCGTAGTTGTGGTCCCTGTTGATCCCCTTCACATCAAATGAGTCGCCCAGATCAGGAAGGTTGATCGTCATCGGCCAATCCCGCCATTTGATGACTGCCACGACCTTCTTCGGGCTTGCCGGGGCAAACGGATCGCTGGTCCACACTGCATCGGGCATGACCTCGAGGCGCCACACACCGGGTTCAACACGGTCAATGAAATATGCTCCCGTTCCTTCATACTGAATCACCGGAGAGTCCCCGCTTCCGGCAATGTGCTCGAGGGTGCCAGGGGCAGGTGGTCTTGTGGCCGTTTGATTGGTATAGTAAAACTCAGTGGTTGTGACCATTTCAGCAAGGTCCTTTTCGTAGCTGACTGTAAACGAATCAAACTTCATGTCAGTCGGGAATCCGCCATAGGATTTGTTCATCGGCACCCGACGGAACACCTCGCCGGCGATTTTAAGGCTAAGCGCTTTCTGTGGGGCATACACGAGGTTCATGTAGTGTGTGCCGTACTCGGTATTCACATCGGCCATGTAAGTGGGATCGTAGGCGAAGTGGGCTGCCACCTGGATGCCCGCCTCCCGGAAGCTGCGTGCCATGGCTGGGTAGATGTAAGAACGGCCTACATCAGCCGCATCGCACTCATATACGATCTTCGCCATCTTCTTGTATGCTGGCGTGGATGCAAAGGGTATAGCATACTTGTCGACGTTGGGAAGAAGGTTGCCTCCCAATTCATGCTGCGCACCCAGACCCGTGGGATACCATTGAAACGTGCCTCCCTGGATTCCTCCCTGTGCGTAGGCTTCCGAAAGATGAACACTGTGACTGACGTTGTAGAAGATCGGTTTCTTCAGTCCGGTGCTCCGCATGGCATCAACCATGCCCTTGATGAAGGCTGTTACCTTCTCCGGTGGCTCGCGGTGATGAGGCTCGTTGCTGATTTCAAAGGCCAGTATCGCAGGATCGTCCTTGTAGGCCAGCTTGGTATCGGGATTTACGTGGTTGACAAACTGCTTCAGGTAGTTCTGCTGCGCACGTATTGCGTCGGGGTTCGTGAGGCAAGCTCCCTTACCGTATTTGGCAGAGAAACCAGGGGTCTTCTCGTCGGGTTCAGGCCAGCCGTTGCCCCAGAAAGCGATGGGTGTAAGGACAAACCGGAAGCCACGCTCCTTCATCCGTGACAGGGCGTAGTCGAAGAGGCGCAGATTTTCGCTTGGCAGCAAGTTGCCAAGGGTATCGGTGATCTCCGTGTCCCACACGTGTACGCGGAACAAATCGAATCCCAGCCGGGAGAAATGGTATACGTCATCCTCGATGGCCCTTTCCACTGATACGCCTCGTTTTTGCGCTGTCCGGTATGCGTGGGCAAACATGGCAGTGTAGTTTATCCCAAATCCCCGGACCTCTTCTTTCGATTTCTCCCAGCGCATCACCCCGTTTTTGTCGACGATGACGTTCCCTGAAGGCTGGGCGAAGCAAGTGGCAACCAGGACATGGAAGAACAGCAGGGGTGCGATGAATTTCATAACACTGGAGTTATGGACGAATGTAAATCAATTCGCCACTCCTTGCTACTGATTGCGGATTACCGGTTGCTGATAACCGGATACTGAAGGTCACTCCACCTTCTTCTTCCCCAGCTTAATACCCATTGAAAACTGGAACACCATGTTGGGATAGTGACCGCTCTGCTGCTTTGACGTGTTTGAGATTCCATAATTGTACCGGGCGTTTATCATAAACTGCTCAAACTCACCTCCCAAGCCCAAGGCAGCCGCAAAGTCCAGTCTACTGAGCTGATCCAGAACATCAGTCCCATCGACGTCAGCGCCAACCAGGACTCCCGGCTGTGCGCCAAGCTGCGCAAAGAATCCTTCCGACAGGTAGAAATTTATCATAACCGGAACCAGCACATAGTGATAGGTGAGCTTCGGCCCACCGCCGGTGACCTCAGCACCCTGGCTCGAGTACAAGACTTCAAACATGGTGCTCGTTCGTTGCTTGCGAGTAATGAAGAAGAATCCGGCATGGAACCCGGCTGTCTCGCTGATGCCCGTTGCATCACCGCCGATAGTTGCGTGATTATACCCAACTTTGATCCCGTTTTGTGCCGCTGCCGTTGTGAGGCATCCGGCGAAAAAAAGGCAGAGTAAGGTTGCTTTCATGGGTGTGGTTGGATTTTGGAGACCATGCAAGGTAGATGTCCTTCTTATTCCAACACAAACACCCTCACATCCGGCACATGGAGGTTGAAGTAGCCATAGCCGCCTTTCACGTTGGATGGGAAGTTAAGCGGCTCGGAAGCAAAGCTCGCAAGGCTGTAGCGGCTCTCGTTGCGGAGATGCAGGTAGTCGTAGTAGTCCCCACTGATGTTCGACAAGGTTACCAATACACTGTCTCCTGCAGAATAGTTCTGGAAAATGACATTGAATGTTTCCTCAAACAGTTGACCGTTAAAGGTAGAATCGCGGAGGAGTCTCGTGAATACCCTTGGGTTAAGGTATCGGTCTAAAGGCGTGGCGGCTGACACCTTCTGGACATTAATCATGTACCAATTGGCCTCACCGGGATCATTCAAGCTGTAGTGGACACTTGCCAAAGAGTCGTAACCGGTGTGGTACAGTGAGGCCTCCGCAGACTGGAAGAACACCTGCTGCGGCGCCACTGTCGTAGCTTCAACCTCTCCCCGGGTCGGACTGTTTACATGAAGCGTGTACACTTTGCCTGCCACCACAGCATCAGATGCGCCGACATACACGCCATAGCCCTGGTGATTAAGCGTGTCCAACCGGTTTTCATAAGCGAGCGTCACAACTGCATCCTCTATGGCAATCTGTCGGAGCAATGGCTCTAACTCTGATCCCCATCCGGCCTCAAGTGCGCTGATGGTTCGCGACACATGGACAATAACTCCCTGGCCGGGAAGCACCTGCGAACCGATGACAATCTTGCTCGGCATAACAGGCACGTTGTCCACCTCCAGCGGATCGGGAATACACCCGCCCAGGACACTCAGGATGAGGAACAGGAAGGGCAGTGCGGGGCGATATGTCAGTCTAGAAGGTGAATCCATAGCTGATGAATGGCATGAAACCAAAAACTCCAGGTTGCTCGTATCGGAAGGTGCCGTCGCCGTTGCCTACGATAGCTATGGCGACAGGCGTTGCCCGATTGTAAACGTTGTACACTCCGAAAAACCACTCGCCCTGGAACCGTTTCCATGCTGGCGATGGTTTGAATTTGAAACCAAGGTCCAGCCGGTGCGCGTCCGCAAGTTTGACTGAGTTGATCGGCGCATAGACGGGAATGAGGCTAACGCCCGCCAGCGTGGGTGCAGGTACCGCATAACGTCCGATGATCGGCGTAAAACGTGATCCCGAGATAAACTCCCAAACAGCCGAGAAGGACCACTTCCTGGCGAAACGATAATTCGACACAATGGCCATGTTGTGACGGCGATCGTAGCGGGCGTAGAACCAGTCGGCATTGTTAAGTTCATCGAAACGGCGCTCCGACCATGACAGCGTGTAGCTGATCCATCCGGTGAAGCGGCCCGTTTCCTTCTTCACCAGTACCTCCGCACCATAAGAACGCCCCTCACCCTGAATCAATTGTTCCTCAAAATCGCGCTTCACAAACAGGTTTGCGCCTTCCTTGTAGCCAATCAGGTTGTCGAGCGTTTTGAAGTATCCTTCAAGGCTTACAAACACATTTGCTCTTGGAAAATTTCTTTGGGCAGCGAGAGACCACTGGTCAGACCGTTGCGGCTTAACGGCGTCTGTAACCGGGTACCAGATGTCAGTTGGAAATGAAACTGCGGCGCTCGATACACGATGCAGGTACTGGGCCATTCGCGAATAACTTGCTTTGAGTGTCGTTTTTTCGTCGACACTGTAGCGGAGTGAAAGCCTCGGTTCAGGGTTGACGTAAGTTTTTTCCTGAAGGATTGCCGTGGATACCCGCATACCGGCGCTCCACCGCCACCACGCCGTGAAGTTTCCTTCAACCTGTGAGAAACCGCTGACCTCCCAGGCGCGCCTCGGTTCTGTGGCCGTGCTTTCCAGCAGTTCGGCAATTTCTCCGGTTGTGGAGAGAATGTTGGGGCTCACCCTGTGGCGGACCATGTCCACGCCCGCAATCAAAGACATCATCCCGCCAATACTGTCGGCCGAGAATGTCCACTTACCGCCGAAGTCATCAATATCGGAACTTGTGAACAGCCTGCTGTCCTCGTAGGTATTGTCGATCGTATACCTGAACCGCGAACGGTAAGCCGTCAAGTTCGACATCCACTTTGCATTTAAACGCTTTGTCCATCTTATCGTCTGGGCCGAGTTTCCAATCGTGAAGTTGGCATTCGTGTTTTGAAGACGCCGCGAAGAATTGGAGGCACCCGGTATGAAGTTCAGGATATCGTCTCCAGAATAGTGTGTGAACTTCAGTTCGTCGTTTGCTGATGGCCGCCACGCTGCCTTCACGTTAAGGTCATAAAAGTGATACGGGAGTTCCTCTCCCAGCAGTCGTACCACCTGGTCCACGTAAGTTCTCCGTGCCGCTATGGAGACGCTCAGCTTTTCTTTCACAACAGGCTGGTCTATCATCAGGCGCGAAGCGATAATGCCAATGTTACCCTTCACGTGTGTGCGATCCGCAAAGGAGGTCTTTGTGTGCACGTCCAATATAGAAGACAGGCGCCCTCCGTACTCTGCGGGAAAAGCACCGTTCATGGATTCAACACTCGAGAGGAAGTCGGGGTTGAATACTGAAAGAAAGCCAAAAAGGTGGCCTGTATTGTACACCGGTGCGCCATCGAGAAGAACAAGGTTCTGATCGGCAGCGCCACCGCGTATGAAGATATCGGTGCTTCCCTCCACACCCTTGGATACACCCGGGAGCAACTGAATGGTCTTGAGCAAGTCGGCCTCTCCGCCAAGAACAGGAATGGAATTGATTTCAGCGCCGGTCAGCGTAACCGAACTCATGCGTGTAGTCTGAAGCTGGTCCGATTGGCGGAATCGCGCCGATGACACAACCACTTCATCGAGTTGCTCGGCTTTTGGCGCAAGAAAAATCTGAATCGTGGTGTCGGTCGTTACCAGGACTGAACGGTAAAGGGTTTCATATCCGGTGTAGGAAACTTCCAGGATCAGACTTCCCGGAGGCACTTTGAAATCAAATTCGCCGCGGGCGTTGGTGGCCATGGCTTTGTTCGCTCCGGCCACCTGCACGTTGGCCGAAGCCAGGGGCTGGTAGGAAGACCCGGTCACTACGCCTTTCAAACGCACCTCCTGGCTCCAGGCAGTGACGGCACTCAATAAAAAAAACATGGCCCATAATCTCCTCACAATTCATTCAGTTCGGCTACTACAAATGTACTGCCTCTGACAAAACCAATGTAACCCTAATCCGCTGCTTGTACCGCCATTTGGGGCTCCATAAACGTCGATCAAGTTAGGATTTTCGTTGCTGATATACACGTACACGTAACACTCTTCCGTTGCCCCATACATGGCTTTCATGAAATCGTGGTCCACGTCAGGTCGGTGATGGCGTACTGGTACTCAAAGCTGCTTCCGTTCTTTACCACTCTGCCTTCCGGTGAAGCGAAGAAGCTCAGCGCCGGGGTTTCGCCTTCATACACAAACCCGCCTACGTAGGTGGTCAGACTCTCTACGGTGGTGCCCTGGAGCACTTTCATGGTGAGTTTGGTGCCTGCTCCGTCGTAGGTGTATTCAATCACCTTGCCGCTTGAGTAGTTTACCTTTCGAACCTTGCCCAGAAAATTGTAGTTGATGTCGCTGATGCCTTTGTTGAGATCCTGGTTCAGACTGCCGGCACTGCTGTAGGCAAACTCGCTGTTGCTGTCGGCTCCGTTCCTGAACCCGGCCTCCCCGGCCGCGCCGGTGGCCGCTTCATTCACGCGCACCAGCTTGTTGGTGTTCTGGGAAGCGCCGCCAAATCCATGATAAATATACGTGAGGTTGTCGATGGTCTCGGCGGTGCTGGTCACGGTGGTGCCGCTCAAGCCCCGCAGGTTTCGCTTGCGCACCAGGGTCATGATGTTGCCCCGCCTCCGCGAGACGCTTCGGGCGGGCAGGCGTTGGCGTCGAAGGTTAGCGTCTCACAAACATCGTCCTATGGCAAATCTGCGACAAAACCTTGGGCAGCGAAGGCAAAACTGATAAGTGATAGCACTACTTACAGCTGCTATTGCAAAGAAATCATTCTAATTTGCTACTTCTCATTTGGTGGCGCCTCAATAACATCGTCAATTAGGTAACGTCCCTTGACAAGGATAACTCTCAAATGGATATGCAACCAGCACTTTTGCAAATTCGCACACCAAACGTAGAAACTGACTACAAAGATGTCCTTTCTCTCCTGCTCTTGCTTTATCAGAATAGTCTCAGTCCACTTCATATCCCAATCTTGCCCCTGCAAAAAGAGATCATAGTCCATTCCTTTTTCTCTTCTCTGGTAAATCTCATTTACTAGCCGACTGGAACAAAAAACCGTAATTAATGAGTCCCGTACATCTTGCCTTGACGGAATATTCGTAAATTCTCGACTGTATTCAGTGTAAAATCTTTCTAGAGTAGAGGTGGCTTTTTTGATTTCAAATTTCTCCTGAGCAAGGCAGCTGAGTGAAATCAGACCGATGAAAAGGAACAATGGTTTCAATTTGGTGGCAGATTGAGTTCCATCCTATATACTGAGAAACTCGGATTGGCATTTCGGTAATCTCCACCAGGCCAAAAGCCAGTAGGATCAACTTTTGGCGACGTATCCTGAAAATAGTCGGATACCCAGTGAGTTCCATTAAACATCATCATATGACCATTAGGGTGGCCCTTGATCGCATTCATTACTACAACATCTCCCATTTTATAGTCGGTGGTTGTGATTTTGCTAAAGCCCCAACTCTCGATGGATGGCCCAAAGTCTTTGGCGCTTCTAGGGTGATTGTTTGTATCTATTCCGCCCGCCTCAATTGCCAACCTAACACTTTTCGCGCATACACCATATGACTGAACACTTGCTGCGCTATTGAGCTTTGCAACCATTTTCTCAATGGTTTCATAGTATCTGGTAAGTGCTGCTGTATGGGCCAGTAAACTGGCTCTTTGAGGCCCGAACGCACTGGGAAGAGATTTAGGAAGGAATTGCAATGCAACCTTGGCAAATGGAATCAATATATTCTGCACAATTCTGGCCCGTTCAATCATACCTCTATCAACTGCTGACATTCTCCCGTCACCTCCATAATGATTTCGAGCTATTTCCCCACCCCATTCCCTCTGAAGTTGGAGAGTTGACTTAAATTCACTTCCGGTTATAAAACCACCGGAAACAGTCATATAAGTCTCTCCATCAGCCCCACCTAAGGCGCTTGCCACCGCTCTTGCCATTAAACCCGCCTTGTACCTGGCGTCTTGGTACGCAAAAGATCCCGCATTCAACCCCGGACCCCCGCCCGTCAACCAACCCATCATCCCATCCGTCCTCCAGCAACTCGCGCAGTTGTATTCTGCGGCCGTTATTCGACGTGTGGGGTCCCGGTCATCATAGGTAAGCCCTGGATACCCCATGGCCCCAGCCCCATTGTGGAAGTAGTACAGGCTCCTTTGGTTTCGATAGAATTCTGCATCTTCATCCGGATCGGCTCCACTGGGGTCGCTGAAACCGATGGGGTTGTTGAAGGAGTAGTTGTATGGGGTGAGCGAGGCGTACTTGGCGGCAACGGGATCGATCTGGAACATCCTTCCCAGCACCGGGTCATAATTCCGGAACATCAGATCATACAACTGCGTCGTGGCGTTCAATTCTGTTCCTCCGTTTGCCAGGTAACGGTTTCCAGTTTCGCTTTCCCTGGTCCACGAGTTCTCCGTCTGCATGCCAAAGGGGTAGTACTCATTCCCCTGGATCAGCCTTGACTTGGTGTGTGTCACTTTGTAATCATCAAAAAACACGTAGTTGTTGCTCTCTCCTTCGTAACTAAGATACGTAAAATAGTATCCAGCTTCCGTGATGTATTTGGGTGCGAGGGCTACTTCCTGCTTGGCAAAGTTAACAGGCATGGGCAACTGATAATGTTTTCCATTTTTCAGTTGGGAAGCACTAACAATTCTGTATTTCATAGTCCCTTGCTCCTCTGTTCTTTTTTGGCTTGATCCAAAAAAGAACCAAAAAAGATCAAGAAAAAAATATGCTTCCCCGCGCATGCCCGCGCACGGCCCGCATTTTTTTCAGGCCACCGCGCGCCTCCTTCGTACACAATTCATCCTCGACAATCACAAATGTTTATTCCGGGAACTGTGACCCACCCAAAAGATATTATTCCGGGAATGGTTTGACCCACCCCTTGGGCGACGAGATTTGATGGGATAAAGCTATTTATTTTTCTGACGATTTCTTCACTGTTCGTTTTCGGAGCGATTCGCCCTTGAGTTCAAAGCGATGGGCGTTTGCGAAGAGGCGATCCATAATGGCGTCGGCCAATGTTGGTTCGCCGATGTAGTCATGCCACTTTGCAATAGGCAGTTGTGAGGCAATCATCACTGATTTCTTACCGTACCTGTCTTCGAGGATCTGCAGCATAGCCAGGCGTGTGTTCTGATCCAGCGGAGCCAGACCAAAGTCATCCAGGATAAGCAGTTTCACTTTTTCGAGTTGGTTGAGGAGTTTGACGAAGGAACCATCGAGCTTGGCAACCATGATCTTTTCTGTGAAGCGGTTCAGGTTAAGATAGAGCGTTTTGTATCCCATCACACAAGCCTGGTGTCCAAGGGCACAAGCCAGGAAGCTTTTGCCCGCTCCGGTGGCACCGCTGATAAGGATGTTTTCCGCCCGGTCGATGAAGGAGCAGTCGGCCATCTGAGCAATCTGATCTTTGGAAAGATTGCGTTCCTTGCTGAAGGAGACTTCTTCCAGTGAAGAGGCGAAGCGTAGTTTGCTCAGCTTGAGGAAGAGCTGAGTTTTGTACTGGGTTCGATTTTGTTTTTCTGCATCGGTCAGTTGAGCGATCAGCATGTGCCCTTCGGGATGCTGATGGGAGGGTAACTGTAAAACCGACTCATAGCTGCGGGCCATGCCGTCCAGTCGCAGATCGCGAAGTTGCTGTAAGGTTGCTGTAGTGTTCATTGTTTTTGTTGGTTTAGTTTAGTTTTTTATTCACTGCTGTCCGACAAAAAAACAGAATGTCGAAATAGCTGTGTTTACGTGATGGATTCGCATGATTTTCTGGTTTTCTAAAAGCAACCCCTGGTCAATTAAAACCCAGGCTCAAGGTAATG
>Ga0187893_10010675_pt1 | contig 13583 bp, 11 predicted proteins | sample MA1701074metaG_FD_139574 | JGI IMG/M metagenome (GOLD analysis project Ga0187893, IMG submission 139574) | White microbial mat communities from a basaltic lava cave in the Kipuka Kanohina Cave System on the Island of Hawaii, USA - MA170107-4 metaG ...
GATTGAGCAGGAACTCGTCTTCCAGAATCCCGACGTCGCCCCGGCCGGGGAAGTGCTTCGCCGTCGCGAGCATGCCGTTCTCCTGATAGCCCCGGATGTAGGCCCCCGCCATTCGCCCCAGGAGATCCAGATCCGAACCGAACGAGCGAACGCTCAGGACGGGGTTGTCGGGAGAGCTCTGGACGTCGACGGAAGGTGAATAGGTGAGATGGATTCCGATGGCGCGGCCCTCGAGGGCACCGACTCTTCCCACCTCGTAAGCGAGCCTCTCGTCCGACGTCGCGGAGAGGGCCATGTTCGCGGGGAACTCCGACGCCCCGCGGAACTGCTGTCCGGGCCCGCCCTCGAAGTCCGCGGCCATGAGAATCGGGATGCGGGCGTTCCTCTGGAGGCGGTTCAGGAGCTGCGCGGTCTCGTACGGCGCCCCCCCGTAGACCACGAAGCCGCCGATGCCGTACTCGGAGGCGAGACGGCTCCAGTAGCGGAAGTCTTCCGCGTCCTCCGCGACGTAGTCCCCGCGGATCTGCTCGACGACCATCTGCGCGGCTTTCTCCCGCAGAGCGAGCGAGGCGAGGGTCGATGCCGCCCACCGACGCGCCTCGTCGTCGCTTTGCCCGAAGGCCGCGCCCGTGGCCGCGAGGCAAAGGAGCGGGAACCATATCCTCCGCGTCATCGACGAACCTCCTGGAATCATCTCAGGGAAGGAACAGGAACAGGGCCGCCAAGATGAGTGTGGGCGCGGCCGCGCCCAGGGCGAGACGGACGGGCGAGACTCCCGTGGGAAAGAACCTCGCGAGGAGCGCCTGTCCCGCGGGGTTGGGCGCGTTCGCGATGACCGTGAGTCCTCCCGCCACCATCGCTCCCGAGACCACCGCGTACTTGAGCTCCTCGGTGAGGCCGGGCACGAGGGAGGCGAGATAGGTGATGGCCGCGTTGTCGTTGAACGCCGTCAGCGCCATGGCGCCCGCGAAGAGCGGAACGGCGGTGAGACGGCCCAGAACGGGCGCGATCCACCAGGACTGGCCGGCTCCGTGGATCACGAGCCCGCCGAGAAAGAACCCGACGAGAACGGGAGGGCCGAGCCGGAGCTCGTTCTGGTAGGGAGCGGTCGCGTGCATGAACGCGATGAGGATGAGAAGCCCGCCGATGAAGAGCACCGGCGTGTGCGCGGTCAGCACCGTCCATCCGAGAAGGCCCAGGTGCACGAACGTCACGGGAACGGGGATGCTCGGGCCCCCATCGCTCCCCACGGGAGCCCCCGCCAACTCCTTCAGCCTTCGAAGCTCCGGCCGAAACAGGATGGCGTAGAGCGCGTTCGACAACAGGATCCCGAGCACCGCCTTCCAGCCGAAGTGGGTGAGCATGTACGCGGTTCCCCAGCCGAACTTCTCCGCCACCATCAAGACCGGGGGCGCCGCGAAGTGCGTCATGAGGCCGCCGACGGAAACGTCCACGAAGAGAAGTCCGAGAGTTCCGTAGGCGAGCGTCGGCGACGCCCCGAGCGCGTAGATGCGGCGTCCGAGGAGGAGCGCGCAGATGGTCATGGCCGCGGGCTCGGTGATGAAGGAGCCCAGGAGGGGACCGAGCGTGAGAATCGAGATCCACCAGGCGAAGGGCGTTCCCCCGAAGACGCCGGCCACCGAGCCCATGACTCTCTCCGCGAAATCCATCACCGGGCGCGTCGACGCGATCGCCATGATCACGACCACGAAAGCGGGCTCGGTGAAGTTCACGTGCTCGATGAAGGACTCGGCGACTTGCCACCCGCGCGCAAGAGTCAGGATGGCGAGGAGGGGGACGACCCAGATGCCGAAGACCGCTTCCACCTCGCCGAAAAAGTACGCCGCTTCCGCCTTGAAGCTGTGCTCGGTATCGCGAGACTTCAGATCGTGCGCCAGGCGGTGGATTCGAGGCGCTAAGAAGGTGTGGACGATCGCGAGTGCGAAGATCACGGTTGCGACCAGGTTCAAGGGCTCCTCGCGCACGCGGAAGACGAGCACCTGGAGGAGCGACAGCCCTTCCTCACCGACGTAGCTTTCGAGAGCGGGCGGGAACGTCGAAAGGAGCGCGCTAGGCAAGAATCTTCCTCACCACCTCACCCTTCACGTCCGTCAGGCGAAAATCTCTCCCCAGGAACTTGAACGTGAGCCTGGTGTGATCGATTCCCAGAAGGTAGAGCATCGTCGCGTGGAGGTCGTGGACGGAGACCACGTCCTCGGCCGCGTGGTACCCGAGCTCGTCGGTCGAGCCGTGGCTCACTCCCCCGCGGATGCCGCCGCCCGCGAGCCACATCGAGAACCCTTTGATGTGGTGGTCCCTCCCGTCGCTCTGGGCCATGGGCGTTCGCCCGAACTCGCCGCCCCAGAGGACCAGCGTCTCGTCGAGCATTCCGCGCTCCTTCAGGTCCTTCACGAGCGCAGCCGACGCCCGGTCCGTCTCGTTCGCCTTCATCACGATGTCGGGCTTGATGCGGCTGTGGTGGTCCCAGTCGCGATGGTAGAGCTGGATGTACCGCACGCCGCGTTCGGCGAGCCTTCTCGCAAGAAGGCAGTTTGCGGCGAACGAGCCGTCCATTTCCGAGACCCCGTACGCGTCGAGGACCGACCGCGGCTCGCTCGAGAAGTCCGTGAGGGCGGGAACGCTCGATTGCATCCGGAACGCCATCTCGTACTGGCTGAGGCGGGCGGCGACCTCCGGATCCTCTATCCAGCCTGGGCTCGTTCGCGTGAGAGCGGCAACGGCGTCGATGACGTCGCGCTGCTCCGCCTCGGTGACTCCCTCGGGGTTCCGGAGGTAGAGAACGGCATCGCCCTTCGATCGGAACTGTACTCCCTGGAAGCGGCTGGGTAGGAACCCGCTGTGCCACTGGCGGGCGGCGATGGGCTGCATCTGCCCGCCGCGGCCCTGGGAGACGAGGACGACGAAACCGGGAAGGTCGAAGGCCTCCGAGCCAAGACCGTACCAGATCCAGGACCCCGCGGACGGTCGTCCGGAAATCTGCGTCCCGGTGTTCATGAACGTGTGCGCGGGATCGTGGTTGATCTGCTCGGTGGTGAGAGATCGCACGACCGCGATCTCATCCGCGATTCCGCCGATGTGGGGAAGAAGAGTGGAAATCTCCAGTCCCGACTTTCCGTAACGCTGGAACGGATGCTGCGGACCGAAGCACTTGAGAGGCTGCCCCTGGAGCTGGGCGATGGGCTGTCCTTCCGTGAACGACGGAGGCATGGGCTCGCCGTGCATCGCGGCGAGCTTCGCCTTGTAGTCGAAGAGCTCGAGGTGCGAGGGCCCTCCCGCCTGATAGAGCTGGATGACCCGCTTCGCTCGCGGAGGGAAGTGGAGAGGTTGAACGACTCCGCGCGCCCGCTCCTGCGTCTCCGCGGAAAGAGAAGAAAGAGCGAGAGCGCCGAGTCCCATGCCGGAGCGAGACAGGAAAGAGCGCCGGGTCCAGCGCTTTCGAAACGCAACGACGTCGTCAGTCAGGATCTCCATGTCCGTCCTCATGGCCTCGTGATGAGCTCCGGAAGGTTCAGGATCGCGCGCGCTACGGAAGTCCAGTCCTGCTGCTTGTCGTAGAGAGCGCGGAGAATTCGGATCTCCTCCTCCCGCGGCGTGCGGGAGAGGGCGCGCCGGTACGCCCAGTCGATGCGTGCCCTGAAGGACTCCCCTCCCTCGTCCTGGATCCCTCGAGCGAGCGCGCGAGCGGCCTCGACGTACGTGGGGTCGTTGAGGAGGACGAGCGCCTGCTGCGGAATGTTCGAGCGCGTGCGGTCGGCGACGCACTCCTCACGCGTGGGCGCGTCGAAGGCGAGGAGGCTCGGATGGAGGAACGTGCGCTGCCACCACGTGTAGAGCCCCCGGCGGTGCTGCTCCGCCCCCGAAGAGTTGTCCCACTCGCGCGGGGGAAAGTTGAGAAACGACCAGTAGCCCTCGGGCTGATAGGGAAAGACGCTCGGCCCGCCCATCTCGAGCGAGAGAAGGCCAGCGGCAGCGAGGGCGTTGTCGCGCACCATTTCCGCCTCGAGGCGGAACCGGGACTGGCGCGCGTAGAGGCGGTTGTACGGGTCGCGATCGAGAAGCTCCTTCGTCGGGACGGACGACCGCCGATAGGCTTTCGACGTGACGATCGTCCGGACGACGTGCTTCACGTAGAAGCCGCTCTCGACGAGCTCGAGGGCGAGCCAGTCGAGAAGCTCGGGGTGCGTCGGCCACTCTCCTTGAGTGCCCAGGTCCTCGAGCGTTCGCGAGATCCCCTGGCCGAAGAAGAGCTTCCAGAGGCGGTTCACGAAGACGCGGGCGGTCAGCGGGTTCTCGCGGGAGACGAGCCACCGCGCGAGGTCGAGGCGTGTCGCCCGACCGCTCGCAGGCACGATCGGAGGAAGGAAATGAGGAACCGCGGGCTCCACCACGTCGCCGGAATCGTCGAGCCAGTTCCCCCGTGCGAGCACGCGGACGGGCTCGGGCTCGCGCGTCGTCGTGATGTAGGACTGGGGGATCTTCTCGAGCATCGCATCCCGAAGGAGCGAAGCTTCGCGGAGACGCGCCCGCAGAGGTGCTAACTCCGGGGCGGTCGACCGGTAGAACGAGAAAAACTCCTCCTGCTGCAGCGGCGTGCGCTCGGACGGCGGAGTTTCGGCAATCGCCTTGAGGTCGCGCGACACCCCGGGGCCGAGCTCCCGGCACACGGGCTCCGTCGAGGACGTCGCGGACAGCCGGAAGCGTCCGAGGGTCCGCCGGTCGCCGGCGTTCTGTCGGAGAAGAAGGGTGAACGTGGTTTCTTCGTTCGTCCCCGAAGGCGCCGCGGTCTCCAGGATGAGCCGGTGAGTTTCTCCGTCCGCGGCGGTGAGCGCCCACGGTCCGCCTACGGAGCGAAAGCGCACGGGAGCTCCCGCCTCGTCGCGAAGCTCGACCGAAGACACGACGAATCCGCCGTCGGGATCTCTGCCCGGCCCGCCCTTCGGAAGCTCCTCGAACGGGACGGCCTCGAGGCGAAACGCGGTGATGCCGCGAAGGGCGGTCGTGAATCTCGCAGTGTATGTATCCGTCGGAGGTCTCGGTCCGTTCCGCGTGGTGGCGATGAGAGAGAAGTCGTTGCCCTGGATGAGGACACGGGTCCCGTTCTCGGCCGAAATGGAGACGGGCTCGAGCGTCGTCCAGCAGACCGGCGTTTCCCGGATGGAATCCTCCCAGGCCTCGCCCGGGGTTTTCGCTCTCAGCTCCTGCTCGACGTTCTCTACTTCGGCCTCGAGGGATTCGAAGAGAGGGCGCGCGTCCTCTCCCGGAAGCGCGCTCGGCTTCCGGCGCCCCACCGGCTCTTCGACCACGTCGGCGAAGAATGCCTCGAAGCTGTAGAACTCCCGCTGCAGGTACGGATCGAACTTGTGATCGTGGCACTGGGCGCAGCCCAGGGTCGCGCCGAGCCACACCGTCGAGACGTTCCTCACCCGGTCGGCGAGATAGATCGCTCGATACTCTTTCGGCTGAGCTCCGCCCTCCTCCGTCGTCTGCAGGAGCCGGTTGTAGCCCGACGCGATCTTCTGCTCGAACGTCGGGTTCTCCAGAAGATCGCCCGCGAGCTGCTCGATGGTGAACTGGTCGAAAGGAAGGTTCCGGTTGAACGCCGACACCACCCAGTCGCGATACCGCCACATCGGGCGGGAGTTGTCGCTGTGGTAGCCGACGCTATCGGAGTAGCGCACGAGGTCGAGCCAGTAAGACGCCATGCGCTCTCCGTACTGCGGCGAGCCGAGGAGGCGATCGACCTCCTTCTCGTACGCGTCCGCACTCGCGTCGGCCTCGAAATCGTGGACCTCCTCCGCGCTCGGCGGAAGCCCCGTGAGGTCGAACCGGAGGCGTCTCAGGAGCTCGGACCTCTTCGCCTCGGGGACCGCGACGAGACCTTCGCGCGCGATCGCCGCATCGATCAAGCCATCGATCGTGCCGCCCGCCGGCCTCGTCGGGGCAGCGAACGACCAGTGCGGCTCCCAGGGCGCTCCGTCCGCGATCCATTGCCGGAGAGTCGCAACGTTCGCCTCGGACAGTCGGGGCTTGCCGCTCGAAGATGGCGGCATGCGCCTGGCCTCATCGGCGTCGGTGACACGAGAGAGAAGAGCGCTCCGCTCCGGATCTCCGGGGACGATGGCGACTCGCCCCGAAGGCAGGACGGTCTTCGCTCCCTCCTCGCGATCGAGCCTCAGGCCCGCCTGCCGTTGATTCCGGTCGGGGCCGTGGCAGGCATAACACTCGGCGAGGATCGGACGGACGTCGCGATTGAAGCGCCACCTCCCGCTCGCCGCCGGAATGTCCGACCCCGGCGCCGAAGGGGTGTCGGGCACGGGAGCGCCTTCCTCGATCCACCGTCTCAGAACGCCGATCTCTGCCGCGGACAAAGGCTCCTTATACCAAGGCATACGCACGGCGGGATCGGAAGAGACGACCCGCTGGTAGAGCACGCTCGCGTCCGCGTTTCCAGCCACGACGACCGGCCCGGAAGCGCCGCCGGCAAGGATTCTCTCGCGCGTGTCGAGGCGAAGGTCCGCTTCCGCGATGGCGGCCCCGTGGCATTCGGAACAGGATCTCGAAAGGATGGGGCGCACGTCGCGATCGAAATCGATGCTCTGGGGAATCGCCAGGATGAGGACGAGCAGATTCATGAGTGCCAGAGCTCCCGGTGCCGCCGCTGGGTTTCGCTCAAAGCCTCGGGCCGGTAGAAGCGCTCGTAGAACGAGCGATCGACGTGTCCCGCCTGAAAGCCGAGGATCGTGCGGAGGGGCGGCGCATAGGCGGGAAATCGGCCGTAGCGCCGGTACACGTACTCGCAGTAGGCGACCGTCGCATCCTGCGCGGCGGCGCTCGGCGCCTTCGCCGTTGTCTCGATGGATGAGGGATCGCGCCAGAGGCTGAACCTCGTTCCTCCGCGGAACACCCCGTCGTCTCCGAACTTGAAGTCGACGACAGCGCGCACCGCCGCTTCCATCGAGGGAAAGTAGGGCGGGCAATAAGGAGCGAGCAGAGGCTTTCCGTCCTTCTCGATTCCGAGGCCGAGCGGCACCACCTGGTCCCGGCCGAGGGCCCGCGCGAGGGCCGAGAGGACGGGGCCCATGCCCAGGTATCGGCTCGCGGGAATCTTCTGCATGCGGCAGCCGAGGGCTTCGAGCCAGCCGAAAGGATGCGCGGCCCAGTGGGGGAAGCCGCCGAGCCCCATCGCCTGGGCCATGAGAGCGAGGTTCTGGATCACCATTCCCTGCTCGATGGTCACGAACTCCGTCACCAAACTCTCGAGCTGCTGGATGGTGAGGACGCGCTCGTCGCGCGGGTCGTCGTGGAGGTGGCCGCCCTTGCTGCGTGCGAACTTTGAGACCCCCGCGGGGCGGAAGGAAGCGCGCTCGTCCAGGAGGAACACCCCGTTCCACTCGTCCAGGATCTCCATCACCCCGTTGATGTAGAGGAAGGTGAGCTCGTTCACCGGAAGGAAGTACGTGCTCGCGGGGTCGTACAGCGAAAAGTCGTTCACCGCGAGGTTGTAGAGACGCCGAAGCGGTGGCGCGGCGCGGCCGTTCTTGATCTCGACCCGGCTCCTTCGATAGAGCTCGGTGAGCTCTCCCCGTCTCGCGAGATCGTGGAGCTCCGGGAGCTCCTTCCGATCGAAGTCCCGCGGCCTCTTGAGGAGGTACGTCGCTTTCTCGTTCGTCACCACCACGGACACCGTCTGGATGGCATCGCCACTCGCGACGGTGCGGCCCGTCATTCCCGCCATGATGGTGCCGCCCTTCCCCGGCTCGTAGATCAGGTCGCCGAGCGCGTAGCCGGTGATTCCACAGGCAGCGAAGGCCAGAACCGCTTCCTCGTCCTCGGTGAGGGGAAGGCCCGGTTCGGAGCTCCGGTAGGCCATCGGGCCAGAATCCATCTGCATTCCCACTCCGAACCGACGGGAGCGGCGATCGCGAAGTGCGTCGAGGAGCGGATAACGCGCGAGCGTATCGAGCGGCATTCCGAGGGCCATGAACGTCTCCGAACGGGCTAGAGTATACAAGACGTGCGCGTTCGCGACATCGACTGGAGAACCTGGCAGGCCAAAGACCTCGCGACCCTGGTGTTCGTGGTCAAGGACTCCTCGATCCTCCTCATCCGGAAGAAGCGGGGCCTGGGCGCGGGGAAGATCAACGCCCCCGGGGGACGGCTCGAGCCGGGAGAAACGCCCCTCGAAGCCGCGATCCGCGAAGCGCAGGAAGAGGTCGGGATCACCCCTCTCGATCTGCGCTACGCGGGAGTGAATCTCTTCCAGTTCGTGGACGGCTACTCGATCCACGTCCACGTCTTCAGGGCGCGTGACTTCGAAGGCGAGCTCAGAGAGACGGACGAAGCGTCCCCGCTATGGACCCCCATCGACCGCATCCCCTACGAGGAGATGTGGGAGGACGACCGCCTCTGGATTCCGCTCGTCCTCGAGTGCGTCCGGTTCCAGGGACGCTACATCTTCGACGGCGAGCGGATGCTGGACCACGAGCTCTATTTCGGAAACGACGCCGGCGCCGTGTCCATGTAGCCCTCGCCGGAGAGCGCTTCCATCATCGCAACGAGGGCGTCCACCTCCTCGGGAGTGAGGTCGAGCTTCTTGATCTTGGGATCCAGGTAGGGGTTCGCCTCCCCGCCGCGGTTGTAGAGCTCGACGACCTCGCGCAAGGTCGCGACGGAGCCGTCGTGCATGTAGGGGGCTCGCTTCGCGGCCTCGCGCACCGTCGGCGTCTTGAAGGCGCCGGTGTCGCTCTCCTGGTTGGTGATGACGACCCGTCCCAGATCCTTGAACTGCTTGGCCGTCGGGTCCCAGCCGACGCCGAGGTTGTGAAACAGGGTGTCGGTGAAGTTGTACCCGAGGTGGCACTGGTTGCACCCGGCCTTGTCGAAGAACAGCCGCTCGCCGAGCTTCACCTGGTCGCTCACCGCGGTCTCGTCGCCGTTCTTCCAGCGGTCGTAGGGGGAGTTGCCGCTTATCCGCGTTCTCTCGTAGTCGGCGATGGCTTTCGCGATTCGGTCCTCGGTGATCTCGGGAGAGCCGAACGCCTCCTGGAAATACTTGCCGTAGCCCTCGATTCCCTGGAGGGTCTGGATCATCGCCTCGTGGGTGTTACCCATCTCGATGGGGTTCGCGACCGGCCCCAGCGCCTGCTCCTCGAGCGAAGCGGCGCGGCCGTCCCAGAACGTGTGGGGAAAGAGAGCCCAAGCGGCATTGATGAACGTCGGGGCCTTGCGGTTTCCCTTCTGGCCGCGGATCCCCGTCGAGACCGGGGTCGGCTCGGAGAACGCGTTCTCGGGGCGGTGGCAGGTGGCGCAGGCGATGGTGTTATCGGCGGAAAGGCGGGTGTCGTAGTAGAGCCATTTTCCGAGGCGCACCCGCTCGGGCGTCGGCGGGTCCTGGAGCTCGCTGAACGAGTGGCCGACTCCCAGAGGCGGCTCGGGAAGCGGGACCACCGGGTTCGCGAGCTCCCACTCGGGAGTCGCGGGCTTGCACGAAACCCACGCGAGACAGAAAAAGAGAGAGGCGATCCACAACAACGACTGGCGTTTCATTTCGATCTCCTTCGAGCGCGCGACGCTCTCCGGCAGTCGCGGCAGATTCCTTGAAAGGTGATGAAGACGTCGTGCACTTCGAACCCGTTCCTCCCGAGCTCGGGGACGGGAAGAGCATCGAGCGCATCCGAAGCGATGTCCTCGATCCGGCCGCATCCGCGGCAGACGAGGTGGTGATGCCTCTCGGAGTTCCCGTCGTAGCGGGTGACGGAGTCCTGGTGATGGACCTTGCGCGCGAGGCCGAGCTCGACGAGGTTGTCGAGGGCGCGGTAGACGGTGGCCTTCGAGACACCCGGAAGCTCCGCCACGACGTCGGCGTAGATCGCCTCCGCCGTGGGATGGTCGAGGTGGCGGACGAGGGCGCGGAGGGCGGCCCTCCTCTGAACGGTGACCGGCTGTCCGGCTTCCGCCGAACGGCGCTCGAGCTCTTGAAGGCTCTTCTCGACGCCCGGATCGCTGCGCACGGCGGGAGTCTAGCCCGAGATGCGTCTTGATTTCAACTGATAATAATTCTCAACTGACGGCCAGGAGCGGCGCGAGGGGAGCTTCCCTGTCGTCCCCCTCGTAGAACACGCGCTCGAGGATGAGCCCCGAGGCGGGCGCGGTGAGCGCGGCGGGGACGTTCGATTTCCTCTCCAAGAGACCCCGAATCTCGGACTCCCCCAGGGCGCCCCGCCCCACTTCCGCGAGGACACCGACCATCCGCCGCACCTGCTTCCACAGGAAATGGGAGCCGACGATGCGGATGAGGATGAGCGATCCGGACTCCGCGATCGTGACTTCCTCGACGAGGACTCTCGTCGAGCCTTCGTCGACCTTCTGGTCCGTGAAAGAGCGAAAGTCGTGCATGCCGCGAAAGAGACGGGCGGCCGATCGCATCTTCGGAAGCGAGAGCTCGTCCTTGATCCACCACACGTAGGGTTTTCCGAAAGCCGTGCGTCGGCGGGAGATCTGATAGAGGTAGCTCCTCGCGACGGCGTGGTGCCGCGCGTGAAAGCGAGGGTGCGCCCGGGCGAGCGAGAGCAGGTGGATATCGGAAGGAAGGAGGTCGTTCACCGCGAGCCGCAGGGACTCGGGCGGCATGCGCGTATCGAGATCGAGGTGAGCGACCTGGGCGAGCGCGTGGACTCCGGCGTCCGTCCGGCCCGAGCCGTAGATCTCGAAGTCGGTCTTCTTCGCGGCTTCGGCGACCGCGCGCCGAAGCTCGCCCTGAATGGTGCGCGCGTTCTTCTGGATCTGCCATCCGCTGTAGCGAGTCCCGGAGTACTCGAGAACGAGCTTGAATCGAGGCATGGAGAAGGGGGCGCTACTCGGGGAACGTCAACCCGTGCGGGACAAGCTGTGGGAACAGGAACGCGTACGCCATCACGATCAAGCCCACGAGGGCGCCGAGCGCAATCGAGTGCCAGAGCACGAAGCGGAAGATACGGCCCTCGTTTCCCACCTGGCGGGTGGCGGCGGTCGCGACGACGATGCTCTGGGCGTCGACCATCTTCCCCATGACGCCGCCGCTGCTGTTCGCCGCGGCCATGAGCACGGGGTCGAAGCCGAGCTGCTCGGCCGTGATGCGCTGGAGGCTTCCGAAGAGCGCGTTCGACGACGTGTCGCTCCCGGTGAGAGCGACCCCGAGCCATCCGAGGAAAGTCCCGAAGAACGGATACAGGATTCCCGTCCGTGTGCAGGCGAGCCCGAGGACGGCATCGACTCCGGAGTACCGGGTTACGAAGCCGAGCCCGAGCATGCAGGAGATGGCGACGAGGGGCATTCGCATGCGGTGCGCGGTCAGGAGAAAGGTACGGCCGAGCCGCCGCGGGGAGAGGCCGAGGGCGAGGCCGGAGACGACGGCGGCGAGGAAGCATCCGGTGCCGGTCGCCGAGAGCCAGTTGAAGTCGAAGAGGGCCGCTTCCGGAACCACGCCCGCGACCACGGGCGCGACCCGCGCCACTCCTTGATGAAGTCCGGGAACGGGAAAAACGGGCGTCACCACGTTCAATATCTTCTTCACCGACGGGAGCCCCCAAAGGAACACGACGACGGAGAGGATGACGAACGGCATCCAGGCGCGAAAAACGGCGCTCCTCGATGCCGCCGCGTGACTCGACGAAGCCGGCTCGTCCGCAAAGCGCCAGATCTCCCGGGGTTTCCACAGCCGCAGCAGAGCCACCATGGCGACGAGAGAGACGAGCGCAGCCACGATGTCCACGAGGTTGCTGTCCTGGTAATTCGACCAGTAGTACTGCGGGAGCGCGAAGAAAACGCCGGTCACCAGGATTGCGGGGAGGACGGCGAACGTCTCCTTCCATCCCACCATCGTGCGGACGAGCCAGAAGGGCACGATGATGGAAGTGAACGGAAGGATGCGCCCGATCATCGCGTTCAAGTCCGCTTCGGGAAGGGCGGTCACGGCGGCGAGGGTGTGCACTGGCGTTCCCAGTGCCCCCCACGCCACGGGGGCGGTGTTGGCGATGAGACAGAGCGCCGCCGCATAGAACGGCTGGAATCCGAGGCCCACCATGAAGGCCGCCGAGATGGCGACGGGAGCGCCGAACCCCGCAGCCCCCTCGATGAAAGCGCCGAAGGAGAACGCGATGATGAGCGCCTGGAGCCTCCGGTCAGCGGAGATCGCCGCGATCGAGTCCTTCATGATCTCGAAGGCGCCGCTCGCGACCGCGATGTCGTAGAGGAAGACCGCGGAGAAGACGATCCAGGCGATCTTCACGAGGCCGAAAGCGACCCCGAAGAGAAAGCTCGCCCCCGCGAGCGGCCCGGGCATTCCGAACGCGAGTACGGCGATGAAAATGGCGGTCGCGGCACCTCCGGCGGCGGACCAGGCCGCCCCCACCCGCCGGAACGCGAGGAGGTAGAACAGGACCACGATCGGAAGGCTCGCGAGAAGGGTCGAGGCCGGCCAGAAGCCGAGGGGGTCGTAGTTCTGCTGCCAGGGAGTCACGACGGCGCGGAAGGATATCCGCGCGTCGCGAAGGAGTCAAAGCCCGAGGCGAAACGGAGAGGCGCGGAGATCGAGGGCTTCCCCCTGACGAGCCCTTGTCTCACTCCGAGCGCGGCCCGGTCCGGACGGACGACCGCGCGGACATTTGGGGCCTCTTCCGCTCGTGACAGCCCGAAGGACTCCACTACCCATGATCAACACTCACTTGTAACCCACATAAGGTCCAACATAGAATACCAACATGAGACCCGTGCAGGTTATGTTTGATGAACGTCTTCTCGCCAAACTGGACGCTGACGAAGACGTTCGAAAGGTGGGCCGATCCGCGATACTCCGCCGCCTGGTCAGCGACTATTTGCGCAAGAAGGTGGAATCGACGATCGATGCCCGCTACAAAAAAGGGTACGCCGGCGGAACGGGACTTGGGCCTGAATTCGAGGGCTGGGAGGAGGAAGGCGTGTGGCCGAGCGAGTGAACCGCGGGGAGACTTCTAGAGGCGCCCGCGACTCGAAAGTCCATCGCCCATCAGGTTCACCGCCAGCACGATCCAGAAGATGAAGAGCCCCGGAAAGATCGCGAGCCAGCGCTCGGTCGCGAGAGAGGCCTGAGCTCCGTAGAGGAGGTTTCCGAGGCTCACCCTGCCGACGAGGATCGCTTCCGCCTCCAGGAGACGTGCCGCGGCGTTCGGGAGAAGGTGACGCCCAGGAGTTTCAATCCACGCCCCCGCGTTTACTGAACGAGCCTTACCCACGTCTGATCTTGTTTCAATCCACGCCCTCGCGTGGGGGGCGACTACATCCCCAGCGGACCGAGCCGAGATGCCGGAGATGTTTCAATCCACGCCCCCGCGCGGGGGGCGACCGCGTCTCGGCCCGCGCCCTTCGGCCCTCCATTGTTGTTTCAATCCACGCCCCCGCGCGGGGGGCGACATCACGTCCACCTCGGCGCGGTGACGTTGAGAGATGTTTCAATCCACGCCCCCGCGCGGGGGGCGACCTCTGGCTCTGAGCATGGGACGCGGGTACTTGAGGTTTCAATCCACGCCCCCGCGCGGGGGGCGACAGGC
>Ga0187893_10010676_pt1 | contig 13582 bp, 9 predicted proteins | sample MA1701074metaG_FD_139574 | JGI IMG/M metagenome (GOLD analysis project Ga0187893, IMG submission 139574) | White microbial mat communities from a basaltic lava cave in the Kipuka Kanohina Cave System on the Island of Hawaii, USA - MA170107-4 metaG ...
ACCGCTCGGGTCTTCGTGAACCGTCTGTGGAAGCTTTACTTCGGCCACGGCCTGTCGCGCAGCGTGGAGGACCTGGGCGCGCAGGGCGAGTGGCCGACTCACCCAGAGCTGCTCGACTGGCTGGCCGTCGAGTTCGTGGAGAGCGGGTGGGACGTCAAACACCTCGTCCGCACTCTCGTCACCTCCTCCTCTTACCGCCAGAGTTCGAGGGCAGCGACGCCTCTCCTGGAGAAGGACCCCTACAACCGCCTGTACGCTCGACAGAGCCGTGTCCGCCTGGATGCCGAGGCGGTCAGGGACAACGCGCTCTCCGTGGCGGGGCTCCTATCGACGAAGATAGGCGGGCCGAGCGTCCACCCCTATCAGCCGAAAGGCTACTGGGCGACTTTGAACTTCCCGCCACGGGAGTGGGACAGCTCGCTCGGGGACGACCAGTACCGCCGCGGCCTCTATACGTGGTGGCAGCGGACGTTCCCCCATCCCAGCCTCATCGCCTTCGACGCCCCCAGCCGCGAGGAGTGTGTTGCCGACCGCTTCCGCTCGAACGTGCCGCAGCAGGCGCTGGCGCTCCTGAACGACCCGACCTACGTCGAGGCGGCGCGGGTGTTCGCGGCGCGCATCCTGCGCGACGGTGGTGCGAGCTTCGATTCGCGGCTGCGATTCGCTTACGCACGCGCCCTTCAGCGCGCGCCCAACGCCGAAGAGTCGCGCGTCCTGGCCGGGCTCCTGCAGGCAGGGCATGTCGAGTTCGGCCAGGATCCCGCCGCGGCGCGGAAGCTCGTCGCCGTAGGCCAAGCGTCAGCCGCGAAGGACCTGAGCCCGGTCGAATTGGCGGCGTGGACGCAGGTGGCGCGGGCGATCCTGAACCTGCCCGAGCTCATCACCCGGCCCTGAGGGAGCCATGGAGATCCTGACAGACGACCTTTGCGCCCTGCGCGAGCGGGTGAGCCGTCGGGCTTTCCTCGGCCGCACCGCGGGCGGTCTCGGCTCACTGGCGCTCACGAGCCTGCTTGAGCCGGACATGCTCGCCGCCGACAGTCCGGTCCCCGATGCATGGACCGGTGTGGTGAAGCCGCTCCACTTCCGCCCGAAGGCGAAGCGCGTCATCCAGCTCTACCAGTCGGGCGGGCCCTCGCACCTCGAGCTGTTCGACTACAAGCCGAAGCTCGCAGCCATGAACGGCGAGCCCATGCCCGAATCCGTCACGAAGGGCCAGCCGATCGCCCAGCTCAAAGACAAGGAGCTGACGTGTTTTGGGCCCCAGCACGGCTTCACCCGCTATGGGGAGTCGGGCCAGGAGATGACGACGCTCTTCCCGAGGATCGGGGAGGTGGCCGACGAGATCTGCATCATTCGCTCGATGCAGACCGAGCAGATCAATCACGATCCCGCCAACACGTTCATGAATACGGGCGCCCAGATCTCGGGGCGGCCCGCGGTGGGATCGTGGCTCTGGTACGGGATCGGCGCCGAGGCCACGGACCTGCCCGGCTTCGTCGTCCTGATCTCGGAGGGCCGCGGCGGCCAGATGCAGCCCATCGCGGCGCGGCAGTGGCACAGCGGGTTCCTGCCGAGCCGCTTCCAGGGGGTCCGTTTTCGGTCCAAGGGCGATGCTGTGCTCTACCTCCGCAACCCCGAGGGCACGGTCTCCGCCCAGCAGCGCGAGGTCATCGATGCCATTGGGGCGCTGACCAAGGCGCAGGCCGACTGGGTCGACGACCCCGAGGTCCAGGCGCGCCTGAGCCAATACGAGATGGCGTTCCGCATGCAAACGAGCGTCCCCGCGCTCACCGACTTCAGGAATGAGCCGAAGCACGCCCTCGACATGTACGGATGCCACGGGCTCGACGGCAGCTTCGCGGCCAACTGCCTGCTGGCTCGCCGCCTCGCCGAGGGCGGGGTTCGCTTCATCCAGCTTTACCACCGCGATTGGGACCATCACAACCGCATCAAGGGCGATATCGTGATGAAGGCGCGCGAGGTTGATCAGGGCACGGCTGCCCTGATCCGTGACTTGAAGCAGCGCGGGATGCTCGACGAGACGCTCATTCTCTGGGGCGGTGAGTTCGGCCGCACGCCCATGGGCCAGGGTGACGGCCGCGACCATCACATCAAGGGGTTCTCGATGTTCCTGGCCGGCGGCGGGGTCAAGGGTGGAATCTCCCACGGCGCCACCGACGACCTCGGCTACCTAGCGGTGGCAGACCCGGTCTCCGTCCACGACCTCCACGCCACCATGCTTTACCTCATGGGCATCGACCACACCAGGCTGACCTTCAAGTTCCAAGGTCGAGACTTCCGGCTTACCGACGTGCACGGCGAGGTGGTGAAGAAGATCCTGGCCTAGGAGTCCGTCCCGTAAGCGCTCGAGATGGATGGACTCCTGATCGGAAGGGTAAGGGACGTTGGCTGGACAGAATATCGAACGAAGGGAAGTGCTGAGGGCCCTGTCGTTGGCGGCATCGGCGTCGCTGTCGCCCCATTTCTGCCGGTGGGTGTACGCCGGTTCGGTGCACCACTCCTCGCCCGCCGGGGCAGGCTCGCTGTCACCTCGGGGTTCGTACCGGCCGCAGTTCTTCTCGGCCGGCGAATACGCCGCCATCGCAGCGCTGACCGAGCGCATTATCCCCACCGACGAGACGCCCGGCGCGCGCGAAGCGGGGGCGAGCGAGTTCGTGGACTTCATCGTGTGGAGCGACCCCGAAGTTCAGGAGCGGTTTCGCAAGGGCCTCGCGTTGGTCGAGGCCCGAGCCCGCGCCCGGCACGGGGGCAAGGACTTCGCCTCCCTTGGAGCGGAAGAGCAGGACGCGATCCTGACGACGATGGCGGACGCGGGGCCCGGAGAAGCCGCGGCCGACGAATTGGCCAACTTCTTCCACCTGATCCGGAAATACACCGTCATGGGCTTCTACACGTCAAAGGTAGGCATGGAGCAGATCGGCGATCCTCGGCTCCGGACCCACTACGAGGAGGCGCCCGGATGCCCCCATCTGGGCGATCCTGAGCACCTCAAGCTTGGTTCGGGTCGCGGCTAGTAGCGATGGCGCCAGCGATCTACGACGTCATCGTGGTCGGGACGGGAGCGGGCGGGGGCATGGCCATGAAGACCCTCTGCGAGGCGGGGCTTCGTGTGGTCGCCTTGAACTCGGGTCGGCTAGTCGTTCCGAAGAAGGATTTCACCGCGCATACCCAGCCCTACGAGATGAAGTTTCGAGGGTTCATGGACCCGAAGACAGGCGCCCTGGAACGCGAAGGCTGCCTGACGGAAAGTACCCAGGGAAGGGGCATCTGGGAAGACGAGATCGGCTACACGGTGGCCCCGGGGACGAAGTGGCGATGGGCGCGCGCGAGGGGAGTCGGGGGAAAAGCCAATTTCTGGGGACGCTCCTCGGCGCGCTTCGGAGACATCGACTACAAAGCGGCGACCCTCGACGGCTTCGACGTGGACTGGCCCGTGACCGAGGCCGAGATGGATCCGTATTACACCCGGGTGGAAAAGTACATTGGGGTCGCGAGCACGGTGCAGAACCGACCCAGCAACCCCGACGGCCACTACCTGCCGCCCATCAAGCTCCGCTGCCAGGACTACATCATGCAGAAGGGCGCGGAGAAGATGCGTGTGCCGTACCTGCCTGACCGCATCGCCCAGCTCACGGTGCGGCATGGTGGGCGGCCCGCGTGCCACTACTGCGGCAACTGCACGAGCGGCTGCGACACCGGTGCCTTCTTCGCGCCCGTCTGGTTGACGATCCCGGACGCCCAGAGGACAGGCCGGCTGGAGCTGCGCGCCAACGCCCACGTGCGGGAAGTGCTCGTCGATGGGGACGGCCGGGCGCGAGGCGTCGCGTACATCGATCGGGAGACTCGAGAGGAAAGGGAGGTCCTGGCCAAGGCCATCGTGCTCGCCGCCTCGTGCTGCGAGACTACCAAGATCATGCTCAACTCGCGGTCGCGGCACTGGCCGACCGGGATCGCCAACTCCAGCGGTCAGCTCGGCAAGAACCTGAGCGATCACCTCTACGGGGGGTCGGCGTACGGTTTCCTTCCTCAGCTCGTGGGACAGCCGAGCAACCCCGACTGGGCTTCCCAATCAACCGTGGTCTGGATGCCGCGCTGGCAGAACCTGGTCAACCCGCGGGAAGAGAAGTTCATCCGCGGCTACTCCGTCTATCCCGGGGGCGGCAGCACGGGTTTTCCGAGCCACTACGACAAGATCAAGGGGTTCGGGTCGGAGTACAAGAAGCAAATTAAGCGGTACTACCCGGCCCCCATGGCCTTCACCATCCAGGCGCCGTCGCTTCCTTCCCCAAGCAACTACATTGACATCGTCCCGGAGCAGACGGACGTGTACGGCATCCCCATGGCCCGCTTCCATTTCCAATGGGGGCCGAACGAGCTCGCGATGTGGGAGCATTCGAAGCAGGTCTGCGCCGACGTGCTGAAGGCCGCTGGGGGCGAGTTCTGGGGGGCGGATGGGGGCGCAGATGACGAGCCCAAGATCCCCGGCACCAGCCTGCACGAGACCGGGCCCTGCCGCTTCGGCAACGATCCGAAGAAGTTCGTCACCAACCGGTTCTCCGCCTGCCACGACGTACCGAACCTCTACATCGGCGACGCCAGTGTCTTCCCGTTCGCCACTGACAAGACGAGCACGATTTCGATCATGGCGTTCACCATGCGGGCGTGCGAACACATGATCGAGCAGCTCCGCAGGGGCGAGATCTGAAGCGGGCGGCCGTACTCGGCTCGGTCGCGGGGCTGACCGTCCTCGCGACGTCTGCTTCCGGCGCCCATGCCGCTCGGCAGGCCGCCCGGCGCCGCGAACATGCTCGTGATCCTCGCCGACGACCACGCCCGGCAGGCGACAAGAAGGAGCTCGACGGCTTGCGCGTTCCATACAAGGTGCCTGACAACCGGGCTCTCCAAGGAAGACTGCTCGACAGAGAAAGGTGGCATCCGTGAACCGCCGCCAATCTCTTCAGCAAGCCACGATCGCCGCCGCATCCGCGGTGGGCGTCATCGTGCCTTCACTCGAAGCGTCGCCCGTCACGCCGCGCCCGCCCAACATCGTCATCATTCTGACCGATGACCAGGGCTATGCTGATGTCGGCCTTTTCGGGGCCAAGGGATTCACGACGCCGAACCTCGACCGCATGGCGCGAGAGGGGAGGCGCTTCACCAACTTTCATGTGGCGCAGTCCGTGTGCTCGGCCTCGCGCGCCGCATTGTTGACGGGCTCCTACCCGAATCGCATAGGCATCCAGGGCGCGCTCGATCCGTCGGCTAGGCATGGAATCAACAGCAGCGAGATGACGCTCGCTGAACTCGTCAAGCAGCGCGGCTACGCCACGGCCATCTTCGGCAAATGGCACCTCGGCCACCATCCAGAGTTCCTGCCCACGCGCCACGGCTTCGATGAGTACTTCGGCCTGCCTTATTCAAACGACATGTTGCCGGACCATCCGCCGGAGAAGCTGGGCAACTACCCTCCCCTGCCCCTCATCGAGGGTGAGAAGGTTGTCCAGCTCATGCCCGACCAGGCGCAACTCACAACTTGGTACACCGAGCGCGCGGTGAGGTTCATCGCGGAGAACAAGGATCGGCCCTTTCTACTCTATGTAGCGCACAGCATGCCGCACGTGCCGCTGCATGTGAGCGACAAGTTCAAAGGCAAATCGCAGCAGGGCCTGTACGGCGACGTCATCATGGAGATCGACTGGTCGGTCGGTGAGATCCTCGCGGCGCTCAAGGAAAAAGGGATCGACGATGAGAGCCTCGTGGTTTTCACTTCCGACAACGGGCCGTGGCTCGCTTGGGACGATCAAGCCGGCTCCGCCTACCCGTTGCGCGAAGGGAAGAAGACGGCCTGGGAGGGCGGCACGCGCGTGCCGTGCATTATGCGGTGGCCGGGCAGGATTTCCGCCGGCGGTGTTTCCCGTGAGCCGATGATGACGATCGATCTCTTCCCGACGATCGCGCGGCTGACTGGCGCCCAACTGCCCAACCACAAGATCGACGGGCTGGACGTGTGGCCGATCATCGCCGGCAATGCAAGCGCGAAGAATCCGCACGAGGCGTACTACTTTTACTACGAGCCGAATCAACTGCAAGCCGTGACGAGCGGACGCTGGAAGCTCATCCTGCCGCACACCTACGACGCCATCAGACGTCAAAGCGACGGCGAACCTGTTGGTCACGAAGGTCGCAAGGCCGGGACGGAGCTCTACGATCTGGAGAACGACGTGAGCGAGACGACCGATGTCGCGTCCAAGCATCCGGACGTGATGCAACGCCTCCAGGCGTTGGCGGAGAAGGCACGCGAAGACCTGGGTGATTCGCTGACCAGCCGGGTCGGCAACGGGGTTCGCGAACCGGGCCGAATCGCGCGGGTGAAGTAATGCTCGAGCGGTTGGCTCTCGGGTTGGCGGCGATTACGTCGATGGCGACGCCCGCCCAGGCCCAGAGCGACAAGCCGAACATCCTCGTCATCTGGGGCGACGACATCGGGATCCACAACATCAGCGCCTATACACATGGCCTTATGGGCTACCGCACGCCCAACATCGACCGCATCGCGAGGGAGGGGGCAATCTTCACCGACGTCTACGCCGAGGGCTCTTGCACCGCGGGCCGTTCTGCGTTCATCCTCGGCCAGCACCCGTTCCGAACCGGTCTCTTGACCATTGGCATGCCCGGTTCGCCCCACGGCATCCCCGATTGGGCGCCGACCATCGCCGACCTCCTCAAGGACAAAGGCTACGCGACCGGGCAGTTCGGGAAGAACCACATGGGGGATCTGGACGGGCACCTGCCCACCAACCACGGCTTCGACGAGTTCTTCGGCAACCTCTACCACCTGCAGGCCGAGGAGGAGCCTGAGGGCTACTACTACCCAAAGGATCCTGCTTTCAAGAAGAAGTACGGTCCCCGGGGCGTGCTCCACACCTATTCCGACGGAAGGATCGAGGACACCGGCCCCCTCACCAAGAAGCGCATGGAGACTATCGACGACGAGATCCAGGCTTCGGCCAAAAGGTTCATCGACGCGGCAGTGACTCAGGGCAAGCCGTTCTTCGCCTGGGTCAATACCACGCGAATGCACAACTGGACGCGCCTCAAGGCCGCCTCCGACGGCAGGACGGGCATCGGTCTATATCCGGACGGAATGGTGGAGCACGACGAGCTCGTCGGCCGTCTTCTCCAGCACGTCGATGATCTGAAGATCACCGACAACACGATCGTGGTTTATTCGACGGACAACGGCCCGGAGGTCATGTCGTGGCCCGATGGCGGGACGACGCCGTTCCGGGGCGAGAAGGGCACGACCTGGGAGGGCGGACACCGCGTGCCGCTCATGGTTCGCTGGCCTGGCGTGTTCGAGCCGGGAAGAGAGATCAACGACATGATTGCCCACAACGACTGGCTGCCAACGCTCCTGGCCGCGGTGGGCGAGCCCAGAATGAAGGAGAAATTGCTCACGGGCTACTCGGCCAACGGCCGGAAGTTCCGGGTGCACCTCGACGGCTACAACTTCCTGCCCTTCTTCAAAGGCGAGACGCCCAAGGGTCCGCGCGAGGAGTACTTCTTCTTCGACCAGGGCGCCAACCTGAACGCGGTGCGCTGGAACGATTGGAAGGTCCACTTCGCGGTGCTGACGGGCAACATCGTGGATGGCACACGTTCGGTTCCGGCCTGGCCCACCGTGGTCCACCTGCGCGGTGACCCCTATGAGAGGGGACCCTCGGAGTCGACCCTCTACATGCGCTGGTATGGCGACCTAATGTGGCTGTTCATACCGATCCAGGACAAACTCGACGCCTTCCTCGCGGATTTTGAGAGCTATCCGTATCAAGGTGGCACCACCATCAGTCCCGGGGGGATCAACTACCAGGCCCTGGCGGTGCGAGATGCGCTCCGCAGGCTCAAACAGATGGAAGGGCTCGTCCGGCCGCGCTAGGAGCAACCATGGCGATACCGAGTCACGCTTCGAGCCGTCGCGTAGGGGTCGGCCTGATCGGCTCGCCATTCATCACCGCAACCCACGCGGAGGCCGATGCCAACCACATGCCCGCGGCCGGCGGGAAGCTCATGTACGCGGAGGTGCTTCGCCCTCAAGTATGTGCGCATGAAGCGGCTGCTCGACGAGGGCGCCCTCCGCCACCCGACCCCAGTCAAGCAGTCGGAGAAGCACGACGGCCCGACGCTCCGCACTTTGGGACGTGGAGCGCCCTGGGGGGGGTTACCATGGACGTGGGCTGCTACCGCCATCGAGTTCTTCCGTTGGATGCTGCGCCGGCCCCGGATCAGATCCGTCAATGCTCAGATGAGCAAGAGCGTCCACGCCGACCGCACACGCGGCGACGACAGCGCGCGATTTTCATCCTGGAGTTCGAGGGCGGGGCGGTGGCGGTCGCGGAGGAGAGCTGGACCACCTCGGCGGGATGGGCGAGCGCGCGGCGGTTCACGGCTCGGAGCGCGTGGCCTTCGCCGACCTCCTCCATGGCAACGCCATCGAGACATACAGTGCCAAGGGCTACGGCGATGCGGTGGAGCAGGCCGGCTCGACCGCGGGCTGCAGCTTCAACATCTACGAGGAGGCTTGGAACCACGGCTTTCGCGGAGAGATGGCCATGTCGTGGACTGCGTCCAGAACGACCGGAAGCCGCTGGTGGCCGGACAGGATGGGCGCGCGGTCCTCGAGGCGATCTTCGCCGCCTACGAGTCTATGCGGATGGAACGCGAAGTGGCCACGCTTCGAGAGCAAGGCCAGAAAACCGATCGATTTGTGGTGGGCCGCAGGTCCGCGCTACCAGCTCGGAGCCCATCGGGAGGGCGCCATGACCAAGGCCGTTGTGACCCGCCGCACCGCGCTCAAGACTCTCAGCGCCGGGGCGGGCGGCATCACCTTCCTGCCCTGGCTCTCCGACGAAGGCTTGGTCGCGTTCGCTGAGATCCAGACGGCGAAAGCACCGCCCAGGCTGAACGCAATGACGGCGGCGCAGTACGCGACGGCGGAAGCGCTGGTCGAGGCCATCATCCCCGCCGACGAGCGCTCGCCCGGTGCAAAGGAGGCGCGGGTGGCCGATTACCTCGACCTGCTGCTCAGCGAGACGCGCCCGCTCTTGAAGCAGGAATGGCTCGACGGGCTCGCCGCCCTGGACGCTGAAGCGACCGTGCGGTTCGGAGCGCCCTTCCTCCGGCTCGATGCCGGCCAGGTGGAGACCCTGCTAACGGATATCAGTGCTTACGAGCTGGCGAAGCCGAAGGCGGGCTTCCTGGACGCCGCCGTCGAACTCAGGCGCACCGGGCAGCCTAAGGAGAACCCGCAGCTCGTGGACGACATCTTCGGCGAGGTTGACGTCGTCGATCCAGTGCAGCAGAGGCAACCACTGGAGGCATTCTTCGCCCTCACGAAGCGAGCCACGATCGACGGGTACTACACCTCTGAGATCGGCATTCACAGGGAGCTGCGTTACAAGGGGAACCGGATCCTGGACGAGTTCGTCGGCTGCCTAACCCAGGATGGAATGGATTGCCCGCACTGTGGACAGAAGGCGAAGGGCAGAGATGCCGGCTGACCTGACCGTTGATCTCGATCTCGCGGGCATCACGGAGGACTCGCGGCGGCTCGCCGCGTCGATCACACCCGGCACCGGCCCCTGGGACGTGATCGTGGTGGGCAGCGGCGCAGCCGGCGGCATGGCCGCCTTCCAACTCGCCACCGCCGGAATCAAGGTCCTACTGCTGGAGGCAGGCCGTATGGTCGACCATCGGAGGGAATATCGGACGATGGAGTGGCCGTATGCCTCCTCTCGCCGCCAACGCCTGCCGGCCGACCACCGCGCGATTTCGGTCGCCGAGTACAAATTCCTCGGCCGGCCGTACGGCAGTGACCCCTCCCTGGCGAAATTCAAGAAAGTCGCTTCCTACGCGTGCGACACCTTCACACGGAACTGGGTGGTCAACGAGAAGGAGCATCCGACGACGGGAACGACCTACTCCTGGGTGCGTGCTCGCGTCCTGGGAGGCAAGACGAATTTTTGGGGGCGCATGGCGCTGCGATACGGCCCGCTCCAGTTCAAGGCGGCCAGCCTCGACGGCTTCGACGTGGACTGGCCCCTCTCCTACGAGGACGTGGCGTCGTACTACGACAAGGTGGACCTGTTACTGGGCGTCTCGGGCACGATGGAAGGCCTGATCCAGGTGCCGGACGGGCTCTACCAGCGCGCGCACAAGCTCAACTGCGTGGAGGTGCACTTCAAAGACGCCATCGAGAAGCTGGGACGGAAGCTCATCCCGGGGCGCGCGGGTGTCACGACCGACGGGATCCTGGGCAACAAGTACCGGGCTCCCTGCCTGGGCCGAGGGCGGTGCGGGCGTGGATGCGACATAGGCGCCGCGTTCCACTCCCCGACAGCATTGGTCTATCCCGCACGCGACACCGGCAACCTGACCGTCCGTCCCTACTCGGTCGTATCGGAGGTGTTCCTAGACGAGGTCACGGGCCGCGCCGCGGGGGTGCGCGTCATCGACGCCAACACGCGAGCTGTCATGGACTTCAAGGCGCGCGTGGTCGTGCTCGGTGCAGGGACCCTCGATAGCACGCGCATCCTGCTCAACTCGAAGTCCACTCGCCACCCCACCGGCCTGGGCAACTCCTCCGGGCTGCTCGGCTGTTACCTGAGCGAACACGTGATGGGTCCCTATGCTCATGGCTACATCCCGGCGCGCATCGGCACCGAACCCACCCTGGACGATGGACGGCCTGTCGGGCCCTACATTCCGCGGTTCCGGAACGTGACGGACAAGCATCCCGATTTCATCCGCGGCTACCACTTCCAGGGCGGCGGCGGCGCCGGTGAGGGCGCCGGACCGGCCTACGACATGCTGGGGTTCGGCAAGGCGTTCAAGTCCTCCGTAAGAAAGTACTATCCTGCGCAGTTCGGCATCGGCGGCTTCGGCGAGGTGCTGCCACGTAAGGAGAACCGCGTGTCGCTGGATTCGGAGGTCAAGGACGCCTGGGGAATCCCGGTCCTGCGCTTCGACTACCGATTCGGCGCCAACGAGTTCAAGATGGCGAAGGACATGGCCGACGCTGCGGAGGAGATGCTTCGGGCTGCGGGCGCCGAGGACATCAAGGTCGGGCGCGAGATCCTCCCACCAGGCTGGTCGATCCACGAGATCGGCACCGCGCGCATGGGAGACGACGCCAAGGCATCGGTCACCAATCGCTTCTGCCGCCTGCACGACGTGCCCAACGTGTACCTGGCCGATGGCGCCCCCTTCGTGTCGGGTGGGACCCAGAACACGACTTGGTCTATCCTGGCCATGTGCTGGCGGACCATGGACTACCTAAAAGAGCGGATGCGGGCCGGCGAAGTCTGAGTACAAACCGATGCAGGTCGCGAGCCGGAGGCGGCAATACGACGTATGCATAGTGGGGTCGGGCGCCGGGGGCGGCATGGCCGCCAAGGTACTGAGCGAGGCAGGAGCCGAGGTCGTCCTGCTGGAGGCGGGCCCCACTTGGTCCGCGACCAAGGACGGAGCGATGTTCGCCTGGAGCCACTCGTCGCCCCGCCGCGGCGCGGGATCTCGTAAGCGGCCCTTTGGGGAGTTCGATGGCTGCATCGGGGGCTGGGACATAGAGGGTGAGCCGTACACCGTCGCCGACGGCCAGCGCTTCCTCTGGTTCCGGGCGCGCATGCTCGGCGGCCGCACCAACCATTGGGGGCGGATCTCGCTGCGCTTCGGCCCCTGGGACTTCAAGGGCCGCAGCCGTGATGGCGTGGGCGACGACTGGCCCATCACCTACGACGACATCAAGCCTTACTACGACAAGCTCGACGAGCTGGTCGGCATCTTCGGCACGAACGAAGGGCTCCCGAATGAACCGGATGGCATCTTCCAGCCGCCGCCGGCACCGCGCGCCTACGAGCGCTTGATGAAGAAGGGCTGCGACACGCTCGGCATCACCTGCATCCCGTCACGGCTGTCGATCATCACCCGGCCTCACAACGGGCGGCCCGCCTGCCACTATTGCGGACAGTGCGGACGCGGCTGCTCGACGGGCTCGAACTTCTCGACCCCGTCCGTCTTGCTGCCGCCGGCCCTTGCTACTGGGCGGCTCACGATCATCACCGGAGCCATGGCGCGCGAAGTGCTCACGAACCATGAAGGACGGGCCAGCGCCGTTTCCTACATCGACACCGCCACGGGGCGGGAGGCGGAGGTACGTGCGAAGGTGGTCGTCCTCGCTGCGAGCGCGTGTGAGACGGCGCGGCTTCTGCTTAACTCGAGGTCCGTGCGCCACCCGAACGGCCTGGCAAACTCGAGTGGCGCCGTGGGCCGGTATCTGACCGACACCACGGGCACGAGCGTGCGGGGGCAGGTCCCTGCACTCGAATCGTTGCCCCCGTACAACGAGGACGGCGTCGGCGGCACGCACGTCTACATGCCGTGGTGGCTCTACGATCGGAAGCTCAACTTCCCGCGCGGATACCACATCGAGCCATGGGGTGGTCGCGACATGCCGGCCTACGGGTTCATGTGCGGAATCCACGAGATCCAGGGCGGCGGCTACGGTAAGAAGCTGAAGGACGACTATCGCCGCCTCTATGGATCGCTGCTCGAGCTCTCCGGCCGGGGGGAGATGGTCCCGAACAAGGACAGCTTCTGCGAGCTGGACCCGGCGGTGGTCGACCACTGGGGGATCCCGGTCCTGCGCTTTCACTGGAAATGGTCAGATGACGAACTGAACCAGGCCCGGCACATGGTGAGCACGTGCGCGGAGATCATCGAAGCCATGGGCGGAAGAGTCCTCGACCGGCTCCCGGGACGCGAGCAGGACTTCGGTCTCAAGCCGGGCGGCGAGGTCATCCACGAGGCGGGGACCACGCGCATGGGCGCGAGCGCGAGGACTTCCGTACTCAACGAGTGGTGCCAGGCCCACGATTGCAAGAACCTGTTCGTGGCGGACAGCGGACCCTTCGTCAGCAACGCTCACAAGAACATGACGTGGACGATCCTCGCGCTCTCCATGAGGACCTCCGAGCACATCGCCGAGGGGTTCCGTATGGGTAACCTCTAATGACGAATGGGGAGCGACGCCCATGACCCCGCACGTGACCCGACGTGCCGTGCAGAAGACCCTAAGCACCAGTGCCGGCACAGCGACGTTACTGCGGTGGTCGTCGGAGGAAGGCCTGCCCGCCCTTCGCCGAGATCCGATGCACGAGGGCCCCGACTCAAGGTGCCATCGCCGGCGGAGTTCACGAGCCTCGAGTGCGGCATCGACAAGGAGCTGCGCTACAGCTCCTGACGGAGTACGTCGGGGGGGCCAGACCCAGGACGGCAACGACTGTCCATACTGCGGGCAGAACGTGGAGGCTGACTATGTCCGCCGACCGCACGCTCGACCCTGGGGCTCGCGGCCACCATGGCCGAGTCCCGGCGGCCTGTTGGGGGGGCGATGAATAGAACCGAGATCGGACGCCGTAGCGCTCTCCGCCTCATCGGCGCCTCTCCGCTGGCCGTCGGCTTTGGTGTCGGAGCGGCCGGGGTGGCGGCCGCGGGCGCGCACGCG
>Ga0187893_10010678_pt1 | contig 13578 bp, 14 predicted proteins | sample MA1701074metaG_FD_139574 | JGI IMG/M metagenome (GOLD analysis project Ga0187893, IMG submission 139574) | White microbial mat communities from a basaltic lava cave in the Kipuka Kanohina Cave System on the Island of Hawaii, USA - MA170107-4 metaG ...
CAGCGCGCCGCCGCCGCCCTTGATCAGGTGCAGGTGCCGGGTGGCTTCATCCGCTCCGTCAACATAGAGCGGCAAGTCCCCGGCATCATTGAGGGAAATGACCTCGATCCCGGCCGTGCGCAAGAGCCACGTGGAAGCCTCGGACGAGGACACGGCGCCGACGACTCGATGCCGGCGCGCCGCGAGCGCGGCGATGAAATGATTGACGGTGGAGCCGGTGCCGACGCCGATCGTCATGCCGTCCTCGACGTAGTCGAGCGCGGCGTGCGCGGCGGCTCTCTTCTTCGCGTCGGCGTCCACGCGTCGGTCTCCGGTGCAGAATCCTGTCGCGGAAAAAACTGTGCCCGCTCGCGCGGGCACAGTCTCAGCTCTCGCTGAACCGGCGGCAGGTCTCGCGATCAGCCAGCCGATTCATCAGGGAAGGGGCTTACTTTTTCTTGGAAGCCTTCTTCTTTCCCTTTTTCTTGGTCGCCATGTTGGATCTCCATGTCGGGTGAATCCGGGGTCCGAGTATATACACGCTTGACCGGATTGCAAGCAAGCGTTAGGCGCATCGCGCGCATCATCGCGTCATGATGCGCGCGTTTCGCGCGCGAGTCGCTCGATGAAATTCCATTCGTCATCGCTCACCGGCATCACCGACAGCCGGTTGCCACGTCGCAACAGCGCGAGATCGCGCAATGCGCCGGCATCGTGCGCGCGCAGCGTCGCGAGCGTCACCGGATGCGCGAATTTCTCGAGCAGCCGCACTTGGACCTGGTACCAGCGCGGGTTCTTCGGGTCGGACTTGGCGTCGTAATGCGCGCTCCTGCGGTCGAACTGCGTGCGATCGGGATGACCCGCGCGCGTCACCTCGACGATGCCGTAGATGCCGGGCTCCGCGCAGCTCGAGTGATAGAAGAACGCGCGATCGCCCGCGCAAAAGCGGTCGCGCAGCAGGTTGCGCGCCTGGTAATTGCGCACGCCGTCCCAGCCCGCGACCCGCTCCGGCGCGCGCGCCAGGTGGTCGATGCCGAAAGTCTCCGGCTCCGACTTCATCAGCCAGCGATTCATCGCGCGCTGCCGGCGCGGCCGTACACGCCGTGCTCGGTGACGATGCCCCAGAGCGGCACGTCGTGCCGGTCGGCCGGCAGGCGCGGCACGCGCTGCAGCTCGAAAGCGAGGCCGAGGAGGCGCGGCCGGTGCCAGACCCGGCGCCGGCGCAGGAACGCGAAATGCCGGTCGTAGAAGCCGGCGCCCATGCCTAGGCGGCGGCCTTCCGTATCGAAGCCGACCAGCGGCACCAGCACGAGATCGAGCCAGCGCGCGGCATCGCCCGGCGCGAAGCCCGCGCCCTCGGGCCGCGCGAAGCGCATGCGCGCCGCGCGGAAGCGCTCGATCACGGGGAAATGGACCGTGCAGCCGAGGGCGAGGGCGCGGCGCACCACCGGCAAGGGGTCGAGCTCGCCGTCCATGGCGCGGTAGGCCGCGATCCGGGAGCCCGGGCGCGGCAGCCCCAGCCGCGCGAGCGCGGCGTCGACCGCCGCCGCGGCGGCCGCGCGCTCCGCGTCGCCCACGGCGCGGCGCGCGGCGCGCAGGCGTCGGCGCAGGCCGGCTTTCGCGTCTTCAGTCAAGAGGCGCCACCCGCAATGCCGTCATGGACCGCTGCCCTCGAACCGGAGCAACAAGTGGAGCAAGCCGCGGCACTTAAGGCTTTCCGCTACGAGGCGGACCTGCACAATGCTGCCGCTGAGCCAGGCTCCTGGGTTTTTCACATTAGGGTCGAGAGTACCCAGGCCCACGTCGCACACCGCAGGCGGCGCCAAACCGCCAGGGCCCGCGTCCGCGCGGGCCGCCATTGCTTCAATTCCCCAGATGCTGCCCGCGCACCAGCGCCGATTCGACGCGCTCGCGCATGGCCTTGAGCCGCGCGGCCAGATCGGAATCGGCGCCCTCGTCGCGGCCCTTCGCCTGGAGCAGCTCGTTCACGATATTGAGGGCCGCCATCACGGCGATCCGGTCGATCCCCATAACCTTGCCGCTGTCGCGGATCTCGCGCATCTTGCGGTTCAGGTATTCGGCGGAATCCAGGAGCGCCGCGCGCTCCTCGATCGGGCAGGCGACGTGGTATTCCTTCTCCAGGATGCGCACGCTGACCCGGCTGAGGTCGGCGCTCATGCGCCGCTCTCCATGGCCTTGAGCCGACCGATCATGGCCTCGACCCTGGCCCGCACCTGCTCGTTCTTCTGCATCAGTGCCGCGCGCTCAGCCGAGAGGGTGTCCTGCCGCTGGCGCAGGGCGCGGTTCTCCTCCTTGAGTTGCGCGACCACGCCGACCAGCTCATCGAGCCGGCGCTCGAGCCGCTTGAGTTCGCGTTCCAGGCCGGGCTTGCCGCTGTCGTCCATGGCGGCATTATGGAACCGCGTCGAGAAGCGGGTCAACGCGGAGTGCCCGCCGCTCTGGCTGCCAATGGCACGCGATTGCTGCTACCGTTTCACCGGTGAAGCACGGCGAATTGCAGGATGCACTCGGGCGCATGGCGGTCGCGATCGGCGCCTCCGAGGCGCACGGCTGGCTGTGCGGCGCGCTGTGCGTACGCGCCGACTACGGCGCGCCGCAATGGCTCGCGGAGCTGGCGGAGGACGCCGGTCCCGGCGGCCGTCCCGAGGCCGCGGAACCGGTCATTCAGGCGCGGCATGAAGAGACGCTGGAAGCCCTGCGCTCCCCGGAGTTCGCCTTCGTGCCGCTGCTGCCGGACGAGGATGCGACCCTGATCGAGCGCGTGGAATCGCTGGCCGCCTGGTGCTCGGGATTCCTGTACGGCATCGGCGCCACCGGCACCGGCGCGTCGCTGGCGCGCTACGGCGACGTGGACGAGATCCTCGGGGACCTCGCCGAGATCTCGCGCGCAGGCGTTGCGTCCGGCGGCGAAAACGAGGCCGCGGAGGAGGATTTCGTCGAGCTCTGCGAGTTCGTGCGCGCCGGCGCCCAGCTCGCCTGGGATGAGCTCGCGAGCCTGCGGGACGCGGCCGCGCCGCCCGCTGCGGTGCACTGAGGCAAGCGTGAAGCGGGACGAGTTCGCGCGCCGCCGGCGCCAGCTGATGCGGATCATGGGCAAGGGCGCGATCGCGATTCTGCCGGCAGCACCCGTGCGCACGCGCAACAACGACGTCGAGTACTTCTACCGGCCGGACAGCGATTTCTACTACCTGACCGGGTTCGCGGAGCCGGAGGCGGTGGCGGCGCTGATCCCGGGGCGCCCGCAGGGCGAGTTCGTGCTGTTCGTGCGCGACCGCGACCCGGCGCGCGAAGCCTGGGACGGCGCGCGGGCCGGCCCGGACGGGGCGGTGCGGCGCTTCGGCGCGGACGACGCCTTCCCGGTGTCCGACATCGACGAGATCCTGCCGGGCCTGCTCGAGCGTTGCGCGCGGGTCTACTACACGATGGGCGCGCACCCGGAGTTCGACAAGCGCGTGATCGGCTGGGTCAACCGGCTGCGCTCGCAGGCCAAGCAGGGCACGCACACCCCGCACGAGTTCGTGGCGCTCGACCATCCGCTGCACGAGATGCGCCTGTTCAAGAGCCGGGGCGAACTCGCGTCCATGCGCAAGGCCGCGCAGATCGCCTGTGCCGCGCACCGGCGCGCGGCCGCCGCCGCCCGGCCGGGGCGCATGGAATACGAGGTGATGGCCGAGATCCTGCACGAGTTCCATCGCCGCCGCGCGGACATCTCCTATCACCCGATCGTCGGCAGCGGGCCGAATGCCTGCGTGCTGCACTACCGCGAGAACGACCGCCAGATGCGGGACGGCGAGCTCTTGCTGATCGACGCCGGCTGCGAGTACCAGTACTACGCCTCGGACATCACCCGCACGCTGCCGGTCGGCGGCCGCTACCGCCCGCGCCAGCGCGCGGTCTACGAGATCGTGCTGGAGGCGAACTGCGCTGCGACCGAACGGGTGCGCGCCGGCAACCATTGGAACGACCCGCACGACGCCGCGGTGAAGGTGATCACGCGGGGCCTCGTGAAGCTCGGGCTCCTGAAGGGAAGCGTGCCGCAACTGGTCAAGGACGGCGCCTACCGCAGGTTCTTCATGCACCGCACCGGGCACTGGCTCGGCATGGACGTGCACGACGTCGGTGAATACAAGATCGGCGAGCAGTGGCGCATGCTGGAACCGGGCATGGTCACGACCATCGAGCCAGGCATCTACATCGCACCCGGCAGCAAGGGCGTGCGCAAGGAATGGTGGGGCATCGGCGTGCGCATCGAGGACGACGTGGTGGTGACCTCGGGCAAGCCCGAGGTGCTCACCGAGGCCATGCCGCGCGATGCCGACGAGATCGAGCGGCTGATGGCGGCGGCATGAGCAAGCGCGCAGCGATCCGTTGCGACGTCGCCATCGCGGGCGGCGGGCTGGTCGGCCTGTCGCTGGCCGCGGCGCTGGCACCGCTGCCACTCGAGGTCGCGGTCATCGAGCCGGTCGCACCGGACGCGGATCGGCAGCCCAGCTTCGATGCGCGCACCACCGCGCTGTCTGCGGGCAGCCGGCGCGTGCTGGAGGGCATCGGCGTCTGGGCCGGGATCGCCGGCGCCGCCACGCCGATCCGCTGCATCCATGTCTCGCAGCGCGGCAGCTTCGGCTCGGCGCGCCTGACGGCCGAGGAGCAGGGGGTGGCCGCCCTCGGCTACACGATCGAGAACCGCCTGCTGGGCCGCGCGCTGCGCGAGCGCTGCGCGGGCATCGCGCGCCTGCGGCAGGTCGCTGCGAGCGCGCGCGGCGTGCATCCGGACGCAGAGTGCCTGCGCGTCGCCACCGACGGCGGCGGCGAAATCTCGGCGCGCCTCCTGGTGGCCGCCGATGGCGCGCAGTCGGCCGTGCGCGTGGCGCTCGGCATCGGCGCAGAGTCCACCGACTACGGCCAGCATGCCCTGATCGCGCACATCGACACCGAGCGCTTTCACGAACACCGGGCTTACGAGCGCTTCACGCCGGAGGGCCCGCTCGCGGTGTTGCCGATCGGCGAGGGCCGCTCGGCCGTGGTCTGGACGCTGGCGCCCCCGGCGGCGGAGCGCGCCCTCGGCCTCGACGACGCCGCGTTCCTGGCCGAGCTGCAGCAGGCCTTTGGGACGCGCCTCGGCCGCATCACCCGGGTCGGCAGGCGGCAGTCCTATCCGCTCGCGCTCACCCGCGCGCTCAGGCTGACGGCGCCGCGCGCCGCGATCCTCGGCAATGCCGCGCAGGGCCTGCACCCGGTGGCCGGGCAGGGGTTCAACCTCGGCCTGCGCGACGTGGCGGCGCTCGCGGAGCTGCTCGCGGAGGAATGCATGACGCAGGGCGCTGCGGCCGATCCCGGCCGCGCCGGGCTCCTCGAACGCTACGCCGAATGGCGGCAGCCGGACCGCGAGGCGGTCATCCGCTTCACCGATTCGCTGGTGCGCGGTTTCGGCCTGCCGCTGGCGCCGCTTCGCGCCTTGCGCGGCGCCGGGTTGCTCGCGTTCGATCTCCTGCGCCCGGTCAAGCACGCCTTTGCGCGGCGCACCATGGGACTGGCGGGGCGCCTGCCGCGACTGGTGCGCGGGCTGCCGCTCACGGGGCGGGCATGAAGCGCGACTTCGACGTGGTCGTCGTCGGCGGCGCCATGGCGGGTGCGGGTGCCGCAGCCCTGCTCGCGGCCGATGCGCGCACGGCCGGCATGCGGGTCGCGCTCCTCGAGCCGAAGCCGGCCGCCGCGCCGGCGCCGCAGGAACCCCTCGACCTGCGCGTGTCGGCGTTGTCGCGTGCCTCGCAGTTGCTGCTGGTGAAAGCCGGGGCCTGGCCGGCGGTGCAGGCGCGCGGAGCGGCCGCCTACCAGCGCATGTTGATCTGGGAGTCGCGCGGCGAGCCTGGCTCGCGCGAGGCGCTCGTGTTCGATGCGGCGGAACTCGGCGAGCCGGACCTCGGCTGCATCGCCGAGAATCGCGCGGTCCAGGCGGCGCTCACGGAATCCGCGATCGCGCGCGGGGTGGTGCAGCTGAAGACCGGGCTCGCTTCGATGGCGGCAGCGGATTCGATCCGGGTCGCGACGGCGGACGGGCGCGAGTACCGGGCGGCGCTGGTCGTGGGCGCCGATGGCGCGGAATCCGCGGTGCGGGCCCAGGCCGGCATCGATGCGCGCGTGAGCGACTACGGCCAGCGCGCGGTGGTCGCGCATCTGGCCTGCGAACGGCCGCATGGTGACACCGCCTGGCAGCGCTTTCTCGACACCGGCCCGCTGGCGCTCCTGCCGCTCGGCGACGGGCGCGTCTCGCTGGTCTGGTCCACGACTCCGGAAATGGCGGAGGAACTCATGCGCTGCGACGATTCGCAGTTCAGCGAGCGCGTGACGGCCGCCTCCGCGGCCGTGTTGGGCCGGCTGGAGCCGACCACGCCGCGCGCCTCGTTTCCGCTTCGGCTCGTGCACGCGCACCGCTATGCCGGTGCGCGCGTGGCGCTGGTCGGCGACGCCGCCCACACGGTGCACCCGCTCGCGGGTCAGGGGATCAATCTGGCCTTCCTCGACGTCGCGGCGCTCGCGGACGTCCTCGGCGATGCGCTGGCGGCGGGCGACGATCCGGGCGAGCCGCGCGCCCTGCGGCGCTACGAGCGCTGGCGCAAGGCGGAGGCGCTGCCGGCGATCCTGATGCTCGACGGCCTCAAGCGGCTGTTCTTCGGCGGCGACCCGTTCCGTTCGCGACTGCGCCGCGGCGGGCTCGGCCTGGTGCAGGCGGCGCGCCCGCTCAAGTGCATCCTGATGCAGCGTGCGCTCGGCATCGCGGGCGAGGTGCCGGTGTCGGTCCAGCGCCCACCCTCATGACCTGAGGTCGACGTCCTTCGTTTCGCGCAGGAACAAGAGCCCCACGATGCCGGTCATGGCCGCGATCGCGATCGGGTACCAGAGGCCGTAATAGACGTTGCCGGTGACCACCACGAGCGCCGCGGCGAGGAACGGCAGGAAGCCGCCGAACCAGCCATTGCCGATGTGATAGGGCAGGCTCATGGATGAGTAACGGATCCGCGTCGGGAACAGTTCGACCAGGAAGGCCGCGATCGGCCCGTACACCATCGTCACGTAGATCATGAGAAGCGTCAGCAGCGCCACCGTCGCGACGCGGTTGACCCGCGCCGGATCAGCAGCCGCGGGGTAACCGGCGGCATTGAGCGCTGCCCGGTAAGCCTCGCCGTCGAATCCTTCCAGGCGCCGGCCTGCAATCGTCGTCACGACTTCAGGTCCCGCCTCCGCGGGCCGCACCTCGTAGCTGAGCCCGGCCTTGGTCAGGAAGTCGCGCGCCTGGTCGCAGGCGGTCGCGGGCCGGGCGAAGACGCGGAAGCGGCAGTCGCGCGCGGCGACCGTGATGGCGGCGCGCGCTTCGAACTCGGCCAGCGCCGGGTTCACCGCCTGCGTGAGCCCCTTGAAGATCGGGATGAAGGTGAGCGCGGCCAGCAGGCAGCCCGCGACCATGATCTTCTTGCGGCCGATGCGGTCGCTCCACTTGCCGAACAGCACGAAGAACGGCGTGCCGAGCGCGAGCGCGGCTGCGATCAGGATGTAGGACGCCTGGCAATCGAGCTTGAGCGTGTTTTGCAGGAAGAAGAGCGCGTAGAACTGGCCCGTGTACCAGACCACGCCCTGGCCGGCGGTCGCGCCCAGGAGCGCCAGCAGCACGATGCGGGCGTTGCGCCACTGGCCGAAGCTTTCGGTCAGGGGCGCGCGCGAGAGCCGGCCTTCGGCCTTCATCTCGGTGAACACCGGCGATTCCTGCAGCCTGAGCCGGATGTAGACCGAGATCCCCAGCAGCACCACCGAGATCAGAAACGGCACGCGCCAGCCCCAGGCGCGGAAGGTCTCTTCGCCGAAGCCGAGGCGGCAGGCGAGGATGACGGCGAGCGAGAGGAAGAACCCGAGCGTCGCCGTGGTCTGGATCCAGCTCGTGTAGTAGCCGCGGCGGCCCATGGGCGCGTGTTCAGCGACGTAAGTTGCCGCGCCGCCGTACTCGCCGCCGAGCGCCAGGCCCTGGGCCAGGCGCAGCGTGACCAGCAGCACCGGAGCCCACAGCCCGATCTGCGCGTAGGTCGGCAGCACGCCGACCAGCGCGGTGGACAGGCCCATCAACACGATCGTGACCAGGAAGGTGTACTTGCGCCCGACGCGGTCGCCGAGTCGCCCGAAAAGGAGCGCGCCGAGCGGGCGCACGGCGAAGCCGGCGCCGAACGTCGCGAGGCTCGCCAGGAAGGCCGCGGTCTCGTTGCCCGGCGGGAAGAACAGCGCCGAGAAGAACACCGCCAGGGTCCCGTACAGGTAGAAATCGTACCACTCGAACACGGTGCCGAGCGAGGAGGCGAAGATGACGCGGCGGTGGGTTGCATCGATGCCGCCGGCACGAGTATTCGATGTTGACGCGGGGAGTCCGGCGCCTCGAGAATTCATGCTTCGATCACCACAAGTTCACTCCGTCTGAAGCCGGTATCGCCGATGGCAAGGGTAGAGCCCAAGGTATTCGGCCGAATGGAGGGGTTGCACCAATGCGAATGCAGATCATAGCTGGAATGCTGATGGTTGCTCTCCCTCCGGGCGACGTACACGCAATGGAATGGCCGCAGAAGCACGAGGACTGCATGGCGCGAATGCCGGCGAATCAACGGGAGATCAACGAATGCGCGCGTCTGGAATACTTGGAATCGGAGCGCGAACTGAACTCATTGTACCAACGTCTCCTGAAGGTGGATCCAAACGCAAGCGCTTTGAGCGAGGCGCAGCGCGCCTGGCTGCACTTTCGAGACAAGGTTTGTCTCTACGAGCAAGGCTTTGCGCAGCCCGGAGGTAGCGCAGCGGGAATGTACCATCAAGATTGCCTCACGCGTCACACGAGAAGGCGTATAGAAGACCTCAGAAGGGGTCTACAGAAATACCAGCATTGATTCAGACATTCTCCTGCGAGCTAGTCACCATGTGGACCTGCAAGGGCACTGCTGCATCGCGAGTAGCCACGGTGGTGCTTACGGTCGTGTGGCTGCTGATCGTTCCTGAGGTCAGCGCTGCGGAGGCCTCACCAACTGCGGAAGCGCAAGCGCCGGCCCTGCACGCTTCCGCTGCATACGACGAATCCGAGCAGCGCGAAAAGCCGAGGGCATTGCTGAATCCTCCAAAGCCGGGTGATGTTTGGTGGATGCGAGAGGGAAAGGGCTACACATTTTGTGAGGCACTCTATGAGAAGTTGCAACAGTACACACCTAGACAGCTCGGCAATTGCGCCGTTTCGGTGGCGTTTCAACTGCCGGGGATGAAGGAACTCGAGGGATGGCGCGAACTCGATCCTCGAGACCACAAAGAGCTGTACAAGCGTCTAATCCAGTACGACAAGGTCGGCGCTAGCAGTTATTTTACGGAGGAGTACTTCGAGCTGAAAAAGCTCGATGAGGACGAGCTGGAACGAAAGTATCAGGAGTTTCTCAGGATGGGTGGGCGGATGCGTTTTAATACCTTGCAGGTATACCGTCATCCGCTGGCTGACCCAGTCACGACCTATGAACAGCCACAGACCGTGATCGAGCTGCGCATTCCGTCCAACAAGGGCGTATGTCCGGATGCGCCTTCTCTCACGGATCTGGTAAAGAACTTCTACGTCACTGAGGTCCTTTCGGGACCCTCTCCGGACATCAAGCAGTGGGAAGCCTCTCAGGCTTCGCACGCCCGCCTGGTCGAGTACAAGGGCGCCCTGCGCCTCGCTTATGGAACAAGTGAACTGGTGTTCTATCGTCAAACCAAGGATGGAATGCTGCAGTCGTACTGCGAGATCCAACCAGTGAAGTGGGACTGATTTTGCAAGAAAGCGTCAGTCATGCGGATCTGCTGGCGCGGGGTCCGCCGGGCGGTTGATCGCCAACCGAGGCTACAACAGCGAATCCGCCTTGGCCGCGCAGATGAAGTCGTTGTCGGACAGCCCGCCGATCGCGTGGGTCGAATAGCGGATCCGGCAGTAGTTGTAGCCGAGCTCGAGGTCCGGGTGGTGGTCCTCGACGTTGGCGATGTGGGCGAGCGCGTTGACGAAGCTCATGGTGCGCCAGAAGTCCGGGAACTTCAGCTCGCGCCGGATCGCTTTGCCGTCCTCGACCAGCTTCCAGTCCTGGTGCAGCAGGGACATCATCTTCGCCGCCGATTGCGCGTCGTGCGGGCGCACGCCACCCTCGCACGGTTTGCACCGGCGTTCCTTGAGCAATTCCATCAGGCCTCCCGGCGCGGGTAGTGCCGCGCGACGTAGCTTTCGACCAGCTGCTGGAACTCCTCGGCGATACGCTCTCCCTTGAGGGTGACCGTCTTCTCGCCGTCCTCGTACACGGGAGCCACCGGTCGCTCGCCGGTGCCGGGCAGACTGATGCCGATATTGGCGTGCTTGCTTTCGCCCGGGCCGTTCACGACGCAGCCCATGACGGCGACGGTCATGTTCTCGGCGCCGGCGTAGACGCGCCGCCACTCGGGCATGCGCGCGCGCACGTGATCCTGGATCCGCTGCGCGAGCTCCTGGAAATAGCTGCTGGTCGTGCGCCCGCAGCCCGGGCAGGCGACTACGCGCGGCGCGAAGGCACGCAGGCCGAGGCTCTGCAGGATCTCCTGCGCGACGCGTACCTCCTGGCGCCGGTCGCCGCCGGGCTCGGGCGTCAGCGACACCCGGATCGTGTCGCCGATGCCTTCCTGCAGCAGCACCGCGATCGCCGCGGTGGATGAGACGATGCCCTTGGCGCCCATGCCGGCCTCGGTCAGGCCGAGGTGCAGCGGGTATTCGCAGCGCGCGGCGAGCTCGCGGTAGATCGCGATCAGGTCCTGCACGCCGCTGACCTTGGCGCTGATCACGATGGCGTCGTGCGGCAACCCGAGCTCAAGGGCGCGCGCGGCGCTGCCGAGCGCCGACTGCACGGTCGCCTCGCGCAGCACTTCGAGCGCGTCCTTCGGCTCCGCCAGGCGCGAGTTCTCGTCCATCAGGCGCGTCAGGAGATCCTGGTCCAGGCTGCCCCAGTTGACGCCGATCCGGACCGGCTTGCCGTTCCGGCAGGCGGTCTCGACCATGGCCGCGAATTGCGGGTCGCGCTTGCTGCCGCGGCCGACGTTGCCCGGATTGATGCGGTACTTGTCGAGCGCCGCCGCGCAGGCCGGATGGGCGGCGAGGAGCTTGTGACCATTGAAATGGAAGTCGCCGACCAGCGGCACCGCGCAGCCCGCGGTGGCGAGGCGCTCGCGGATGTGCGGCACCGCGGCCGCGGCAAGGTCGGTGTTGACGGTGATGCGCACGATCTCGGAGCCCGCATCGGCGAGCTCGCGCACCTGGCGCGCGGTCGCCTCCGCGTCCGCTGTGTCGGTGTTGGTCATCGACTGCACCACCACGGGGGCGTCGCCGCCCACCGTCACGGCGCCGATGCGGACGGCAACCGTCCTGCGGCGCGGGGCGGTCACGGCTGTTGCTGGCTCCCGATCCAGGCGTCGATGCGGCGCTCGAGGACCTCGAGCGGCACGGCACCGGAAGCGAGCAGCGTATCGTGGAAGGCGCGGATATCGAAGCGATCGCCGAGCGCCTTTTCGGCGCGCGCGCGCAGCTCCAGGATCTTGAGCTGGCCGATCTTGTAGGCGAGCGCCTGTCCCGGCCAGGCGATGTACCGGTCGATCTCGTTGATCACATCGGCCTCGGTCTTGGCCGCGTTGTCGAGGAAGTAGTCGATCGCCTGCTGCCGCGTCCAGCCCATGTGGTGGATGCCGGTGTCGACCACAAGCCGCACGGCGCGCCACTGGTCGTAGGTGAGCTGGCCGAAGCGCGAGTACGGGTCCTTGTAGAGTCCGAGGTCGTGGCCGAGCCGCTCCGAGTACAGGGCCCAGCCCTCGATGTAGGCCGTGTGGCCCGAGAAGCGGCGGAACTTCGGCAGGTCGGCCTGTTCCTGTGCCAGCGCGATCTGGAGATGATGCCCCGGCGCGGCCTCGTGCACGGTCAGCACTTCCATCTCGTACTTCGGCCGCACTTCGGGACGGTAGAGATTGACGTAGTAGTAACCCGGCCGCTTGCCGTCGATCGAGGGTCCCTGGTAGTAGGCGGTGGTCGTGTTCGGCGCGCTGAGCTCGGGTATGACCCTGAGCCCGAAGGGCGTGCGGTAGAGCTTGCCGAAAAGCCGCGGCAGCTCCGGGTCGATCATCTTGGCGATGTGGACATAGCCGCGGAACAGCTCGTCCGCGGTCTCGTAGTAGAACTGCGGGTCGGTGCGCAGGTAACTGAAAAACTCCTTCAGCGTGCCCTGGTACCCGACCTCGTCCATGACCTTCTGCATTTCGGCGCGATTGCGCGCGACCTCGGAGAGCCCGAGCTGGTGCATCGCCTCGGGCGAGAGCGAGGTGGTGGTGAAGGAGCGCGCGCGGTTCGCGTAGAAGGCGCGCCCGTCCGGCGTGTCCCAGATGCCCACGGTGTCGCGGGAGGCGGGGAGGTAGACGTCGCGGAACACGCGCGTGAAGCGCCGGTAGGCCGGGATGACGCCGTCCGCGATCGCGCGCTTCGCGGCTGCCGCCAGCTGCTCGCGATCCGCCAGCGCGATCGCATCAGGGAACTGGCGGAAGCGGTCGAAGAACGGGCTGTCCTCCGGCTTCGCCGGGAGCTGCTTCTCGAGCTGCGGCAGCACCCGTTCCATGATCACGCGCGGCTGGGTGCGCTTCTGGGCCGCCGCGGCCTTGAGCTGCTCCGCATACTGGTCGAGGAATGCCGGCAGCGAGCGCAGGCGCGCGATCCAGGCCTCGTAATCGGCAACCGAATGGAACGGCATGGTCTCGGCCGTCTCGTTGAGCGACTGCGGGCCCTCGCGCGCGCGAATCCGGTAATACTCGGGATGGAACGGCACGGCCGCGACCCGGTCCTCGTACTCGAAGCGGAACAGGTCGTAGTCGAGCTGTTCGTCGGGCGGCAGCGCGGCGCGCGGAATCGTAGCGAGATCGACGAGGACCTGCGCGTCTTTCGCAGCGCGCGCGGCTTGCGCGGCCGGCGAGATGTCGGGCCAGCGGTCGTTGTAGCGCGTGTCGCCGCGGTAGGTCGCGAGCAGCGGATTGTCCGCGAGGTCGCGCTCCCACTCGCGCTCGAACAGCGCACGGAGATCCGCACTCGCGTCGGCGGCGGCCGGCAGCGGGGCCAGCAGAGCGGCTGCCAGGACGGCGATCGAAAGGGCTGGCAAGCATGGCATCGTCGGGACTCCCGGCGTCGGACGGAGGGCGACTATACCCTGTGCCCGCAGGCGCTTTCCGCTAGAATCACCGGGTCGCCAACAGGTCCTGCCGGAGAGTCCGCGCAAGCGCGGCGCCGAAGGCGCAACCCGCCCGGAAACGCTCAGGCAACCGGACGGCAGGAACTGGCGAACTCTGGAGAGTGGCCCTCGCGGGCCCACCGAAGGGGAGCGGCCCCGGGGACGAACCGGTACCCAATCTCTCAGGTTTCAGGACAGAGGGGTGGCGGGCCGGGTGGCCCGCCGCCCTTTTTTCCGCATGGTGCAGCGCGGGCTGCCGGGACCTGGAATGGCAAGACGGACACCGCTCTACGACCTCCATGTCGGCGCCGGCGCC
>Ga0187893_10010679_pt1 | contig 13574 bp, 12 predicted proteins | sample MA1701074metaG_FD_139574 | JGI IMG/M metagenome (GOLD analysis project Ga0187893, IMG submission 139574) | White microbial mat communities from a basaltic lava cave in the Kipuka Kanohina Cave System on the Island of Hawaii, USA - MA170107-4 metaG ...
ATCGGTCAGTTATTGGGGGTAAAAGTAGAACAGGCTGCCAGCCTGTTGAAGAAAACCTTAATGAAAAGAGAATCAGCAGGCTGGCAGCCTGCTGTACGCCCCCAATAACTGACCGATTACTCTGTCCAACCACAAAATAATTGCCAGATAAACGGGCAACGGCAACAATGCCGTTAGCATTCCCAAACCAAAACCAACAGGACCTAAACCTGCCATGAAAATCGCGCTTACTAAAAAAGCAAGCACAATCATCACTATCACCGAAAAGCCTACAATTAACCATTTAATTATTGATGGACTTTTTTCTGTCGGACTTACAACCGACACAGTTAAATTCAATGCACGACCAAATTGTCCCAAACCTTCTTTACTCATTTTGCCTTTTCTTTCGTATAAAAAGTTTTGAGTACGTACTCCAGCCCGCTTTACCCTTATAGATTCAAGACTAAGGCAAACCGAAGTTCGTACTCAAAACGTCTCTTCTTTTGTTGTCACCCTTGAATGATTTTGTTACTGCCTACATCTGTTAAAGCAAAAACAAAATCCAAAAGCTGACATTTTTTTTCAGTAGCAAATAATTTTGTCTTCAAATCTCCTCTGCTAAACTCGTCTCACGCTCTTCATCATTGCGTTATAGCTTTCTTTGTGTCTCGCAAAGTATTCGGGGTCTGTGACCGTTACGGTAAACAGCGGCGCATTAGGTGCTTTGTAAACATAAATCAGCCACAGAACCTGCGTTCCTTCATAAAAAGCCTTGCCGCCTGAACTGATTGTTTCTATCCCGTTGATGGAATCGCGTTCGTTTTCAAAGTCCGGGTTTATTTCTTCAAGATATTGACGCATCTCTGCGACTACTCTCTGATTGGCGCCTTGGAAATTACCGTCTTCGGGAACATAAAAGAAGACCTGTAAATTTCCGTCCGGCGATTTCACGATAAATCTGTCGCTCAGATTTTCGTATTCCCATCCATCTGGCAAATCCATTTGCACGCCGGCAACCTTAAACGTCACTGTCTTACCACCACCGCCGTTTGGCGCAGGGTCGTCATTATCCTGCTTTTTGCTCGGCGGCAAAGGAACTTTTCTGCTGTCTGGCAAGGGAGATTTTTTCTCCCCTTTGTTATCTTTCTTTTCCTCTTTGTTTCCGATGTCGGGCATCTTTGGCTCATCGCCTTTTTTTCCGCTGACACTGCTGCAACCAAGTACAAAAGAAATAATTAAAACTAACCCTAAAATTGCATTTATGTTTTTCATTTGGTTTCCTCTTTTCATTTAGTAAAAAAATGACCGCGAACTTACAAGAACTAAAGCCGATTTCTTCGGAAAGAATGTCGTGTTAATTCGCGTCAGTTCGCGGTCTTCAAAATAAAGTCAAAACAACAAGGAGTAACTAGCTAACAACTTCTAACTTCAATCCACACGGATTGGTTTCTTTACCGTTTACCCAACACTGAACGCGTCCGGCTAATTGTGCTCTTACTTCTAAATCATGGACTTGGACGCCGCCCACAAATGCTTTCAATATTCCGTCGTGGTAGAAAATTTTTGTGCGCTTTCCGCCGAGCATTTCTTGGGCTTCAAACGTAATCGCTTTCGGGTTTACAACCTGATGGTTCACCTGAACTTTAAGCGTAGGCTTCATGGAAATTCTCACATCCATAAAATCCGTTTTGTGTCCGGTTGAAAATGCCGCCGCAACGCCGTCGTGGAAAAACATCTTTGCTCTGTGCATTGACGGCATTCCGTTATACAAACAATAGGGGCGGCGAATTTCCGCAATGCTCCCGAATGTCCAGATTGAACGAAGCTGTACGGGTTTGTTAGCAGTCGGGCGGTCAACCATCATTCCGTTTCCCACATAAATTCCGACGTGCGTGATAACACCAGCCGCGTAACTTCCATATGTGTTCGGGAACATGATGATGTCACCCGGCAATAAATCCTCCGGCTTTATACGAACGCCCGTTTCGTTGCCTGCAAAACTATCAGCATAGCCGGGACCAAATGGAGTCCCTTGCGGTAAAAGATGCGAATCGCTCGGTCGAGAAACATTGGGCAGATTAAACCCCGCTTCACTAAAAACGAATCTTACAAATGCGGCGCATTGGGCTTCTTGTCCCGGATGAAAATGACGACCACTCCATTTTTTCGCTAACTCAACAACTCTTTTTACTCTATCGTTCATTGCTTTTTTCTCCTTTTTATTTCCGTCGTTTTGGCTTTTGTTTTTGCCCTTCTAACCAATAAAGCGGAATCTGAAGGAGAAAAGCGCCAAAGTTTTTTTCGGAGGACAAAAAAAATTAGGTAGCCGCATTTGAACGACTACCTATTTTGATTTTCTAAAACTAAAACTTTTCTTTAGACGCCTTTTACCGCCGCAGACTTTTTTACTTTGTGGCGCACATTCTCATCAAGCCATTCAAAATAAGGCGTAGAAACCGCAACAGCCGGAACGGCTACGATTTCTGGCGTGGTGTAACTGTGCATTTCTCTCACTTCTGTATCGAGCAAGTCGAAATTTTCCTGTGTTGTTTTGACTACCATAATATGCTCTTCATCACGTTGGATTTCGCCTTGCCAACGGTAGATTGATTGAATCTTTGGCAATATCTGAACACAAGCGGCAATTTGCGAACCAACCAGCATTTCAGCCAAAAGCACAGCCTCTTTTTTGCTCGACGCGGTAATGAAAACTACTATCGCGTTTTTTTGATTTTCCTTCATAACTTATCACCTTTCTTAAACTCACCGAACGAAATAACTTTGCTTCAATATAGGGGCAACGCATCTAAATTCTTAACAAAATAAAGGTTTTAGTTGCTTGGCTTACAAGAGTTATGAAAAAAAGTTCAACAATTCCTTAGCTTTTATAAGGAACCGAATTGCCTGATTTTCTCAATTTTCCTAGATTTTCTAGGAATTTAGATGCGTTAGCCCTAGCTTCAATAAACATCATCTTGCTTATTTGCTTGCTAATGGTAGAATCCGCTTTCAAAGTTACGCCGTATCAAAGCCTAGAGTAACGCAAAGCTTTACTTAAAAGCTACTGAATTCTTTACTAAATTTAGTTTTAACAGGTTGGAAGGAAAACTTTTCGATGGGTTCACCGCTAATTGTATTGACTGCTTCTGCAACAGAAGCCAGCGAATGGAAACACAGCATCTGGCAACAGATGTTGTCGGCAACTATTCCCGTTAAGTACAGCAAGAAGTTTATAAACCAAGAATCTTTGAAGAATGAATCGTGGACTGACGGACGCGCCAAGTATGTCCCTAACGGCTTGCGCGTTGTTGAAACGCTTTTGCTTCGTGATTATACAGAAGATGATGTAGTTACCTGTTATCTCGAATACCTTGATAAATTTGTCGGACCGGAAACAAAGGTCGTGGCAATACACGCGCACAATCCGCTTGGAATTTCTTACGCAACGGATGTTTATTCCAAACTCGCAGGCGAGAATCTTATGCCTCTAAACGCGCACGAGTTTATAAAAATCGTTACGCACCCTGTCATCAAAAAATATAAACCGAAAATTGTCGTAGGCGGTCCGGGAGCTTGGCAGTTGGAAAAAGCAAACCGGCTTGATGAATTCAAGATTGATTATTTGATTGACGGGGAAATTGAAAGAGTCTTTTCGGATTTGTTCAAGCGAATAATGGCTGGCGACCCGAATTTGCCGCGCATTATTAAAATTCCAAAGAGCGACCAGCCGACAGTTGATGAAATCCCGGTCGTTCGCCACCGCTCAACATTCGGAGTTTTGGAAATCACACGCGGTTGCGGACGTGGTTGTCAATTCTGTTCGCCTGCAACAAAAGTCGGGCGTTCTTTCCCGCTTGAACACATCTTGGCAAATGCCCGTGTCAACGCCGAAGAAGGTGCGACGGAAGTGATGCTTGCTTCGGAAGATATGTTTCTGTACGAACAGTTCCCGAACTTCACGCCGAATACTGACGCGCTTATAAATCTTTTCAAATCCGTGAAAGCAGTTCCCGGAATTGAAACCATTCAGACATCACATATCACTATGGCGCCGGTCGTTCGCCACCCGGACTTAATCGAACGTCTGACGCCTTATATTGTCCCTTATTCACATCTTCACCACGACGATTCAACAGACCCGAACAAATGCGTTGCAGACCCGATTATCGGTCTTGAAACGGGAAGCCCGCGCCTTTTCGATACGTTTATGAAAGGAAAGGCTTATCCATACAAAGCGCATCAATGGCATGAAGTAGTTGTCAAAGGAATGGAGATTTTGAACAAACACAATTGGTTTCCGTTCTGCACTTTTATTATCGGCTTGCCGGGCGAAACGGACGACGATATGAAAAAATCGCTTGATTTGCTCTATGCCTTGCGGGATGCGAAAGGCATGTTTGTCCCGACTTGGTTTGTGCCTCTTGAAAATACCCGTATGCAAAAGAAAGAGAGCGTGAAGCTTATCGAGATGTCAGATTTGCAATGGGAATTTTTCTTCACCTGTTGGAAATACAACTTGGAATTTTACGGCGGTTCTCGCTCGCGTTGGCAATGGTCCGCGGGTGTTCCGCTTTATTACAAACTTCTCGGCAAAAAACTCTTTGGCGAAGGCATAAAGTATCCATTGGCAAGATTCGCGGGTGTACCGGAAAGAATGTTGAGAAAGAGGCTTTATCTAAATTTTCAGGGATACAAACGCAAGCGGGATTTAATGACATGCGACATCGGTCACATCATTCCGGGCTTTGAAACAACCAAAGGCTTGAACATGATTGACGCAAGCGTTCTCCAAAAAGCAAAGATAAACACACTTGGGGCGGAGGCAGTGTGACCGTCGGCGATTGAAGCAAAAACATCTGACTAAAAGTTAAAAGAAGACAGACTTCTCCTTGTGTTAGTTCGTCGAACCCGTAACGAAATCCGATTTATAAAAATTGCAAGAACGACAAGACAGAGCAAGATTGTCTTCGATGGTTTCACCTTCTCTTGATTGCGGGTTTATGCGTTCGACTTCAAAAGCAAGATTGAAAACGCCTTCGGGCGCGTAACAGTATTCCTGAAATGTGGTGTGAGCGAGCTGATACGAGCGGATAATTCGGGTTCATGGCTTGAGACCGCTCAATAAGGTTTCTGCCCTTTGTCTTGCGCCGTCAAGCTCGGCTTCAATTAAACTTTCCAATTCGCTCTCTTCATCGGAAGACAAAGTTCGTGCTTTGCGTAGTCGCATCAATTCAGTAAGACGCTCTTGTTGTGAAGGCTTCGTTATTCTGTAACGGTGTATAAGCGCTACCCGCGACGCCAAAAACAGGACAATTTTCTTCGTTCAACGAATCCTCTCTGACAAGAGAGAATTTTTTATAAACGACTTTGAAACCATTGTTTGAATCGTTGAAAAACAATTGTCTTTTGCAGACCGTCTAATCAAGTTTTGCGGCTTTAATGGCTTGTTCTACGGTTGCAGGCTCTTTTAATGATGTTCCAAATCCGTGCCAAGGGGCTTCGCCAACATACATCATCGAAGCCTCTCCATTTTTGATATGAAGGCGAGCCATTTTGATTACAAATGAGCGGTCTGCGCTATGTAATCAACGAATTTGTCTATTTCATTCGTTGTGTGGAGCGAAACATCAAACTTATCAAGCACGGCTTGAACATGCTCACGACTTTCCGGTTCGTCTTGATTAAGGCTTGCAAGTACATTTAATTGATAATTCTCTGGGCGCTCCTGCAAATCTTTTCCTTCAACAGCAAGCTGACATGCTTGATTGATATTTACTTTTTTGCTCGAATCAAATACGACTGTTTGAACTAAGTTTGGTCTTCCGTTTTGGTAAGCAAAGGGAAACGTAAGCACACGGTCGAGTAAGGGTATTTCAACTGTAACATTACGTCGAACCTTATCGTTTATTCCACGTTGAATAAGTAAGTCATCAAACTTTTTGTTTATCCCCTCACGAACATTTCTTGTTCTTTGTGCCGAACGATGACGCCCACCGACAAGTGTTTGAAACAAGCGTTGTAATTCTGTTTCTGCATCGTAAACTTTCACAGGATGTGGTTGCGTGAGAAGTAATTGATTCGCTCGCGTGTCAATAAAGTGTTTGAAATCATCTATTGTAATAATGCGCTTTCTTTCTAAGAAAACACGCTCTTCAAAAGACTCTTTGAAAGCGTTAAGTCTGATTAAATCAAGTTGCTCATCATGTCCAAAAAGTCGGCGCGCACGGTCATTGCCGTTTGCAGTTTTAATTTTTAGAAAATTAGTTTCAGGGCAGAAAAGCAGAACGCCGATATTTGCGCCTTCTGCGCGTTCAAGGTCGGGGACAAATTGAAGGATTGAGTAATAACCTTTTGTTGGTTTGTTGTTCATTGTTCTTCTCCTCCGGCTGCATCAAAATCAAGTTCAATTTGCTCTTTTTCTCTTGGTAACATATCGGGAAAATTATCAGCTAAGAAATATCAAGACCGATGAGAACGTCATCAATGGCTAGGATTCGCAAGCGGCTAGGTGGTTGTGAGAGAAGCGCGGCGAAGAAAATTGAAACTGCTATTGCCGATAACTTTGCTTCATTCAGAAATTGGTGATGGTCGTCGCGTGACTCTTTGAAAAATGTTACTTTCAGTCCGGCAACTTGCTTATCAATTATCCCGTCTTCTGAATTGTATTTGACACCACCGAAATTTAATTCAATCTCAAGGGCGTATCCGAAAAAGTTCAAAAGTTCCTGAGCCTTATCTTGCAATTCTTCTAGTTTGACGCGCAAGCCTTCATTGAAAGTTTTGATTTTATCCGTTAATGCCTCTTTCTGTTTTGGTGAACGCTTGTTGAGGTTTTTGCATGAGTCGTTAATATCTTTCCATTCTTCTCCGAATGTGTGGCGCGTAAAATCGTTTTCTGCGTGATAGAGAATGCCAACATCAAGTTTCAGCAAAAGGTCAAAGATGTTTACGAAAGATTTTTCTTGTTGCAAATAATAAGTTGCTAAGAGAGCCTTGTAATCAATGAAGCCTTTGGTTTTGTTGGCTTCCAAAATCAGTTGCTCGTTTGTTTCATTTTTCGTAGCAGACCATTCGTACAATTTCGCTTGAGGGCTTTTGATTTTCTTTGCTGCTGTTGGGTCTATGAAATCAAGTTTGATATAGCAATCATTTGTTGAAACAAAGATATTGCGAAAAGGAAACTGCGTGATGGTTCTTTTTTCAACCTCTCTTGTGTCGCATTCAAGAAAATCTTTGAGCGCGAAAAAGATTGAAGATTTTCCGCTGCCATTCTCGCCATAGACAAGAAGGTTTTTGCCAGTTTTGCCAAGTTCTATTTTTACGGGCTTGCCTTTGAATGCGCGGAAGTTTTTGATTTCAATTGAAGTGATTCTCATGGCTTATCTTTAATCCGGTGCGGCAATGACTCTTCAATGAACGTATCAAAATCGAATGAAGTTTATTTGGTTCGCTGCTTTTGAATTTTTTCGGCGATTCGTGTGGCTGTTTCTTGAGGCAAGATTTTGTCACGCTCTTGTGTGTAATCGCCGCTGCCTTGCTCGTACATTTGCAAAAAACGAATCAACCCCGTTGCTCCGAGTTCGCGGGCTAATACTTCCATTCCGGCAATGCGGATTTGTTCCTGTGTCATTTCCTGTGTATTCAATGCGATGTTACCTCCTCTAGCCATTGTAACGGATTTGCGACGCGAACTTTTAATTCCGCAGCTAAACGCGTAGCGCGTTTCAGTAGTTTATCATCAGTCGTAAAAAAAATGTCCACGTTGCCGCTTTCGGCGCAAGCAAGATGTAAAGCGTCAAATCCGTTAAAACCTGGCTGTTCGAGTTCATCGGCGCGGGCAAAGTCTTTGACCAAATTTACCCTTTATCTTGGTTATTGGGATTTAGATAAAGTTCGGAGTTGTAATCATCCAAACCCAGTGTAATAAGTTGAAGCCAACCTTGTCGTCCAAGCAAATTTCTACGCATGGCATAGCTTTCCGCAAAATAAACGTAAGACTGAAAACGCAAACCTAAAGTTTCGAGTTCGATTTCATGCGCGTAGGCGACGACGACGCCGGCGAGAGTTGAAAAATTTTCTTTATAACCGCTTTCGACATCAATTTCCAAATACTCAGCGGCTCCACGTTCAAAAAGGCAGACCTGCGAGCCTGTATCAATTTTTGCGTGGCAAATGGTTTCTAAATTCCCATAGCGCAAAATAGCATCAATAGTAATACCTGTTTCAAGTGATTTGTAAATTTCTTTTTTCTGAAAATCAATTTGAAAAGTCATTACCAAACGCCTCCGCTAATGAATCGCGGATGATTACTTCCTTCAACATAAATGATGAGTGCGCCTTCAATGCCGAGTTCGTCTGCTTTGGTTGCGACCTCCTTATAGCCATCACCTACGGCAATTAAATTGTCACCATCCAAAGCAACATATTTTCCGTCGTATTCGTCGCGGTGTTTCGCAAGCCAGTCGTTTTCACGCGAACGGTCACGCACTGGTAAATCCATAGCGATGATTTTCGACTCAAAAGGCGGCTTGCGCTTTTGTGAATTGAGTTTTTCTTCCAGCACAACGCGCACAAAGTCAGCTTTATCCAAACCATTACGTTTTGCTTCTTCTTCTATCTTAGCTTCAAGTTCGCTTGAAACTTCTATTGTTAAAGTCATAAAACACCTCGCGGCTGATTGTAGCACAGCCATTTTACGCTTTCCCTTCGATTGAAGGGTACAACGGGCTGCCAGCTTGTTGCAGTTGTTCTGATAATAAAGTTTCGTGTTATGAAAAGAGCAACAGGCTGGCAGCCCGTTGTACCGTTATTTTCGTTTCCAGCTCCAACGCCATTCTTGCCATTCTTTAACCAGCCTTGTTTTTACGGGATTGTTCAATACATATCTGACAATGCGTTGGTGTTCTGCATTGTTTCTCACTTCATGGTCATAACTTTCTGTTTCCCAAAAACTGCCACTTCGTTCAAGCAGTTTGTTTGCCTCTTGTGCGGTGTAACTTTTCAGCGAGTGCATGATTGCGTCCAAAGGCGGTTCGGCACTTTCGTAAAGCAATGGTGCGGAGCCGCGCTTTTCGCTTATACTACTCTCGTTCAAAAAAGGCATAAAAACAACGTGGACATGATTTGACATTATGCAATAAGCATCAAGTCTGTAAACATTGCCATCACGATAATGCAGACTATCAGCTACAAGCTTTGCGACTCGTTCACCCTTTAACCATGTAGGACCAACTGCCTCCTGATGCAGAATATCCTCAAACTTCTTAAACCAACGACGGTGAAAATCCAATAGCCTGGCTTTTTGATTGATGACCACACTCTGTTTACTTTGCTCCGCTTCTTTTTCGACCCTTTGAATTTCCTTATCAAGCCAAATCTTCTCAGCCTTCCATTCTTTCAACACACTCTGCGGAATTGACCCTGCAAGACGGAAAGTCACAAACAGAGTCGCGCCGGGCGAATGAATATGCGGCAACTTGCGACGATAAAACTGTTTATATTTGTAACTCATACTTACTCTTGTACGACAGGCTGCCAGCCTGTCGCTTGTTACGGTTTCTTCGACAGGCTGGCAGCCTGTCGCTGCATTGTTAGGGCTTCTTCGACAAGCTGCCAGCCTGTCGCTTGTTACGGTTTCTTCGACAGGCTGGCAGCCTGTCGTACTTACGCTTTGCCTTCGATGATGCGGACGCTCTCGATTGTGTCTAAGAAGAAAATGTTTTGGCGTATGATGTGATTGCGGTCAAAGAGTCGCTCAAAGATTTTCCGCAGGGCGTTCAATTTATCGCCTTTGATTTCATCGAGCGCGGGCAAAGATTCCGCAGACAAAGGCTCAAAGAAACGCTTTCCCGCCGCGTGTATTTCATCCGTTAAATACAACTCATAAACCAGCGCATCAATGATTTGCTCAAAGTAGCTAATCATAAGCTGGTCGCGTGAGTCTTCTTCGGAGACATTGGCTTTCAAGAAAAGAATATAGTCAACTAATAATGCAATCTGTTTTTGTTGTATTAGTGAAGGCGGATTCTTGCTCAATGAACATGGAATAGGAAACGGTTTTAAATATTCTGTCTTGAACGTAAAATAACCACCTCTCAGCACATAACCCGTAGCTTGCAAAAAGAACCAAAGAACTTTGGAATTAAGTACACCTAGAAAATACTTTCGGTCATCGTTTACATTATCCAAGAAAATAAAGCTGTAAACTTTTGTGGTGTGATATAGCTTACCTTCTGAGTCAATTGTCATTTGACAGCCGAGAGCAATTTCAGGGGTCATTATTTTGATTGTCTCAAACTCAGTAAGGTTTTTAGGATAAATGTAAGCGTAAAAGTTTTCGCCATACATTCTCCCTCTTTCGCGGTCTGAGAGAGCTTTCTTATTTTCTTTTAGATAGTCCCAACCGAGCGGAAAGTTTTTACGAATGAATGATTGAGTCATCAATTCTGCGCTGTCATTTTTGATGAGATATGGAAAAATGACGACGTTCTTTGGTATTAGTGTCTCGTATCGGTGAACATTTTTCCCCATTAAAAACGGCTTTATTAAACCATTTTCAATTTCAACTTCTCGCTCTAAAATTTTTGAGAAACAAATTGTTGTGTCCCACTTCTTTTTGTGAATTTCTAAGATATAAATTTTGTCAGCACTTGTGGCTAACCCTTGAAAAATTTTGCGTGTGATGTCTCCAAGCGTGATGTCTTGCCGTGCAAGTTTTTCTAACACCTCACCTTTTTTGCCGACAGTAAAATCCCAATCATCATTTTGGGGGGACTCGAAAGTTCCAATCTCATAACCTTCGTGCGATTGATGGTTTGCTATTGCACTGATTAGCCTGTCGGCATCGCTCATGTCAGTTACTTCAACAAGATTGAATTTATTTTGAGGTTGATTTGAGAGAAACAACAAGCAAGTATAGGTCGTCGGATTCTCAAAAACTTGTTCTGCGCCGAATCTAACAACGTGGCGCATAGCATTGTGTCGCATTAGCAGTTCACGCAAGGCTTTTCCGAAACTAGCTTGGAAAAACTTATGCGGCACAATGTAAGCAAACTCGCCTTTATCACCGAGCAACTTATAACCACGTTCAATAAAAAGTCCGTAAAGGTCAAAACTTCCTTGTGCTGCTTTGTAATTAGCCCGATAGCTTGGGACTAATTCAGGTTGCGTTTCCTGTATCCCTTGAACACGCATATAAGGCGGATTGCCGATAATGACATCAAAGCCGCCTTTGCCTTGAAAGATGTCAACAAAATGCAGTTTCCACAAAAAGAAATTTTTGCGATTGTCGCGGCGGTGTTTTTTGAGTTCTTTGAGTGCTTCCGATTCGCCGCGTTCTTTCAATGTGGCTTCCATGAAATCCCATTCAAGTTGTTCGAGTTTTGCGCGTAATGTTTTTTTCTTAGAAGGCGAACTTTGCGCGAAAAACTCTTTGTGAAGGCGTTTTAATTCTTCCAGCTTTTGCCGCGCTTGGCTGTGCAGGTCTTGAAATGTGACTTGAGCCGCTTTTGCTTCTGTTGTAGGTGAATGCAATTCTTTCTTTTGCGATTTCAATGACTCAATCTCTTTGACCATCTTCTTTTTGATTTCTTTGTCACGAATGCCCTGACGGTCAAGTTCAAAGAATTGGTCTTGCAGTTCGTTGATTCGCTCATTCAAAGCGGCGAGTTGTGCGTCTTTGTCCATGAACGCTTGTGCAATCAAATCATCGTCCAACAGCTTCACGCCCGCAAACTCTTCCAACAACGAATTACCCTGCATGATTTTGTAATCAAGGTTTGGCAATGGCTGAATCTCTTTGAAATCGTCCTCATCAACAACCAATGAAAGCCACAGACGAAGACGCGCAATCTCAATCGCGCCCGGGTCTATGTCAACACCATAAAGCGAGTTTTCAATCGCGTGGCGTTTGAGTTCGTAATTCGTGCAGTCGGGCATTCCTTCAATTGAAGCCAGAGTGCAACGCGCTTTTACAATCTCCTGCATCATGCCTACGGGAAAAGCACCCGAACCGATGGCGGGGTCGCAAACCGTTATGTCCGCTAAAAGTCTGTCAATCTCTTTCGCTCTTTTACGAACGGACTCGGGCAGAGTGTTCTTTTCATCTTTGCGTTGATGCGCCTCGAACTCACGAAAGACCTCGCCGCGCACAATGAATGTCTCAAGGTCTTCACGCAAAGTACGACAGGCTGCCAGCCTGTCGGGTGACAACTCACTATCTTCTCGGTCATTCGACAGGCTGGCAGCCTGTCGTACTTTATCAAGATGCGTTGCGAGATAATTGATAAGGCTCTGCTGGCACATATAATGAACGATTACGCGAGGCGTGTAGTATGTGCCGCCTTTGTGCCGCAAGTTCTCAGGCAATAGATTCTCAAAAACTTTTCCGAGCATTTCAGGGTCAACCGCTACTTCCGTTTCCAAAGGCTCTGCTTCATTAACAGTAAAATTGTATCGGTCAAAAACATCCAAAATGCCCGTGCCTTCATCGCCCTCTTTTGTTCGCTCGTTGTTTGAAAAGAGACTGTCGGGAAGCAATATATCAAGACTCTCCCACTTATAACCCTGCATCGGTTCAAACAAACCACCATTGAGAAAAGGGATTCGACAATCAAAACGCCCGTAATAATGATTCGCGCGTTCGGTGTTCAGCGCGTCGTAAAAAAGATGTTCAAGGATGTCGTTGAAAAAATTGATGGGTCTATTGCCTTTTCTATCTTGTCTTGTTCCAAGTTCTTTGCGATGTTCAAAAAGATAACGCAAAAAGTGTTTGTCGCCTGTTCCCCAAGCCGCATTCTTTTCAACACCGAACCAACCTTTTTTCTGCAAGAAGTAAAGAAAGACGATTTGCCCCAAAAGTTTTTTTGCAAAGTTGGCAACAAACTCTTCGAGTTCTTTATCTTGTTTTTCTCTCTGTTCTTTTTCCTCTTGCGTTCTATCCTTTGGCAATCTCTCGTCGTAACCGATTAGACGTAAAAATTCGCTCTCAATATCTTTGTGGTTTTCAATCTGTTTGTTTAGTTCGTCGCAAGTATTATCAAAGAGATTTTTATATTGCGCGAAAAACTCTTTCGTGACTTTTTCAATCTTGAACGCATCTTCGATTTCGGAAAGCAACGGGTCGCTCTGGTCATTTTGTAAGAGAGGCAAAAATTGTGTTTGTGCCGTGTGGCTACGTTCGTTTTCGCCAACAAGAAATGAATAACGCCGCGCCGGTGTGAGTTCTTTATTTGTTTTGACGCGCCCGCTTTCGGTCTGTTCTAGTGTGTATTCGAGTTTGACGAAAGAGAAACGCCAATCTTCACCATTAGGCGAAATGTATGCCGCAAGCACAGCATCTTTGTCGTTACCGTGTCCCGTTGCTAAATAGTCCGCGACAAAGTTGCGTAAGAAAGCGCGCCCGCGTTCGAGCATTGTGTCTTTTGACAAATGAATTATCAAAACATCAAGTTTGTTTCCTTCGGGGTCTTTGTAAGCGCCTATGCGCTCGCAGGATTTTATGCGCTCGCGGAATGCCTGTTTGATAAATTGTCCCGTCCATCTGCTCTGGCGTTCGGGGCTGTCGTCAATGTGATTCAGCAATTCACGCACAA
>Ga0187893_10010680_pt1 | contig 13574 bp, 8 predicted proteins | sample MA1701074metaG_FD_139574 | JGI IMG/M metagenome (GOLD analysis project Ga0187893, IMG submission 139574) | White microbial mat communities from a basaltic lava cave in the Kipuka Kanohina Cave System on the Island of Hawaii, USA - MA170107-4 metaG ...
AGCAGGAGGAAGCGCCGGCCGTCGAGCGTCACCGCGAGCTCCTCGTCGTCGTGCACGCGCACTCCGACCTGCGCTCCGTCGCGCGCCACGAAGTTGAAGTCGCGGTTGCCGGCCACGAACGCGACGGCGAGGCCGCGGCCGCTCGCGGCGCGCAGCGCGTCGAAGAGCGGCGCGAACTCGGGCGTGCGCAGCTCCGCGCCGGAGGTCCACAGCTCGAACAGGTCGCCGAGCAGGTAGAGGCGCGACGTCCGCGCCCCGCACAGCTCCACCAGTCGCGCGGCGCGCGCGATGCCGTCCCGGTCGGCCGGCGCGAGGTGGAGGTCGGCGGCGAAGGCCGCGGTCCAGCGCTCCGCCGCGGCGGGAGGAGCGGTCACACGTCCTCCATCCCGTAGTCGCGCAGCTTCTCCCACAGGTTCTTGCGGCTGATGCCGAGCAGCTTCGCCGCCTGCGCCCGGTGACCGCGCGTCAGCTTCAGCACGTGCTTCATGTGCTCCTTCTCGGCGTCCTCCGCCACCTCTTTGAGCGTGGGGACGCGGGTCGAGATGCGCGCGCCGGAGCGGTACTCGTCGGACGGCGGGATCAGGTGCTCGCGCTTCAGGTGGCGCCCCTCCCCCGCCAGGGCGATGGCGCGCTCGACCGCGTGGCGCAGCTCTCGCACGTTGCCGGGCCACGGGTAGCGGATCAGCTCGTCCATCACCTCGGGCTTCACCTCGTAGGGGCGGCCGCCGCCGTGGGCGCGCACGAAGTGCTCGACCAGGAGCGGCACGTCCTCGCCGCGGTCGCGCAGGGGCGGCAGCTTGAGCGTGACGACGTTGATGCGGAAGTAGAGGTCCTCGCGGAACCGGCCCTGCTCCACCAGCTCGCGCAGCTCGCGCTTGCTGGCGCAGACCAGCCGGATGTCGACGTCGAGCAGGCGCTCCGAGCCGACCCGCTCGATCTTGCGGGTCTCGATCGCGCGCAGGAGCTTCACCTGCACCTCGAGCTTGAGGTCGTCGATGTCGTCGAGGAAGAGGCTGCCGCCCTGCGCGAGCTCGAAGCGGCCGCGCCGCTGCTTCTTGGCGTCGGTGAACGAGCCCGCCTCGTGGCCGAAGAGCTCGGCCTCGATCAGGCTTTCGGGAAGCGACGCGCACGAGAGCGGCACGAAGGGCCCCTTGGCGCGCGCGCTGGCGTCGTGGATGGCGCGCGCGATCACCTCCTTGCCGGTGCCGCTCTCGCCCTCGATCAGCACGGAGGCGTCGCTGCGCGCCACCGTCTGCACCGTGCGCACCAGCTCCTGCATGGTGCGCGAGCGCCCGATGATCGTGCCGAATCCCTCGCGCTCCGCCCGCTCGCGCAGCCGCGCGTTGTCGGCCGCCAGGGCCTTCATCTGCGCGATGCGCCCGACGTGGGCGACGATGTCCTCGTTGAGGAACGGCTTGACCACGTAGTGGTACGCGCCGGCGCGCAGCGCCTGCACGGCCGACTCGATGGTGCCGTACCCCGTCATGAGGATGACCTCGGTGTCGGGTCGGAGCTGCTTGGCGCGGGCGAGCACCGCGGTCCCCTCCGCGCCCGGCATGCGGATGTCGGTCACCACCACGTCGAACACGCGGGAGACGATCAGGCGCAGCGCCTCGGCGCCGTCGGCGACCGCGGTCACGCGGTGGCCCGCCGCCGCCAGGTCGTCGGCCAGCGTGACCCGGATCGTCTCCTCGTCGTCGACCAGCAGCACCTCGAGCGGCAGGGCGGCGGCGCTCTTCTCCGCGGCTTCGGTGGGACGATTCACGGTTTCCTCGCGAGCGTGGCGGCGCGATTGTCGAGGCCCGGCGCGCGGCGTTCAACCGGCGGCCGGCGGCGCCGTCACGGAACGAGGCGCATGAGCGCCGGACCGACGGCCCGCGCCAGCGCGAACGGCAGCGACCGGATGACGCGCTGCGGCAGCGCGAAGCGCCGGTCTCCGGGATTCACGCTCGGGATCGCTCCGCTCGCGCCCGGCACGTAGCGGTACGGCAGCGGGGCCGGCTCGAATCCCATGTTGCGCTTGAACTCGAACGGCCCGCTGTCGACGCGACTGCGGCCGAAATCGAAGCGGCGGAAGCCCTCCGCCGAGGCCGCGCGCATCAGCTGCCAGTAGAGGAAGTTGCTGGCCGAGAGCCGGTCGGCGTCGCCGTCGGCGCCCGAGTAGTAGGGGTTCCAGGTGTCGCGGTGCAGGAACGAGATCGCGGCGGCGACCATCCGCCCCTCGCGGCTCACGACGTGCAGCCGCGCGCGATGGCGTCCGAGCCGGAGCAGGTCGGCGAACCATTCGCGCGAGAACGCCGGCGAGCCGAGCCGCTGCTTGTTCCGCACGAACAGGCGGTGGAAGTCGTCGAGACGCCCCCCGTCGTCCTCGTGGAACTCGAGCCGGTGGCGATCGCGCGCCTGGCGGGTCGACGCCCGCGACTTGCGCGGGATGGCGGCCAGGCACTCCTCGGGATCGACGGGCAGATCGCGCTCGAACGCCGCGTAGAGCGCGCTGCCCGGAAGGCCGGCGTACTCGGCGGCGGCGCCGCCCGACGACCGGTCGAGGTCGCGCAGGCGCAGCTCCGCGAACCGCAGCCGCTCGCCGCCGACCATCGCGCGCACCCGGTCGAGGAGCGCCCGCGCCGCGGCGCCGTCGCTCGCGAGCGGACCGCCGTAGACCGCGTAGGGCGACGAGATCAGCGCGCGCCCGGAGAGGGGCGAACGCGTCTCGAACAGCGGCAGCACCCCCACCCGCCGGCCGCCGCGCCACGCCTCGAGCGGGCGCGGCCGGTGCGCCGGGAAGTGGCGCCCCACGAGATCGCGCCACGCGCTGCCGTGGAAGAGGGTGCCGCCGGGGTGGCGCTCGACGTACTCGTCGAAGCCGTGCGGGCTCGCCCCGGGCGCGAGCTCGACCACCTGCTCCCCCGCTGCCACGCCGTCGCTCCGCGCCCGCGCCGGCTCGCTCAACCGGCGCCCCGCGCGCCCGGCGTCGGTCGCGCGTCGCGTGCGCGCGGACCGACCATGACCGAGCTCTCGCTGACGCGGCCGCCGTTCTTCCGCGGAGGGGTCGCCGCCTCGCCCGCGGCCGGCGCCCCCGCGCCGCCTCCCTCCGCCACGCGCCCGACCTTGTAGTCGCGCAGGTTGCGCCCCTGCGTGAAGATCACGATCTCGGCCACCAGCCCGATGAAGAAGGTCTGCACGCCGAGCACGATCATCAGCGTGCCGAAGATCAGCCAGGCGCGGTTCTTGAGCCGCGTGTCGGGGTCGGGGCCGCCCAGGTAGAACTGCACGAGCAGCACGACGCAGGTGACGAGCCCGACCAGGAAGATCGAGCCGCCGGCGAGCCCGAAGAAGCGCAGCGGCTTGCGGGTGAAGCGGGTGAGGAAGACCAGCGCGGCGATGTCGAGCAGCCGGCGGATGTAGACGCCGAACCCGAACACCGACCCGAAGAACTTCCCGCTCCCCTCCTCCTTGAGGTGGCGCACCTCGACCTCGGCCACCTCGTAGCCGGCCCGGAAGGCCAGCACCGGCAGGAATCGGTACATGTCGCCCTGCACGGTCACGTCCTCGAACACGCGCCGGCGCATCGCGCGCAGCAGGCAGTTGAGGTCGTGCACCTTCGTGCGCGTGAGCAGGCGCATCAGGGAGTTGAAGAACCACGACTGCACGCGATTGAGCCAGGCGTCCACGCGCGGCTTGCGCCAGCAGGTCACCACGTCCGCGCCGCGCTCGATGGCGTCGAGCAGCTTGTGCACGTCGGCGGGATCGGTCTGCAGGTACTGCGGCAGCGAGAGCACCACGCGGCCGCGGGCCTCCCGGAAGCCGGAGGCGAGCGCGATCGATTCGCCGAACGGCTGGTTGAACTTGATGAGGCGCGCGGCGGTGCCGGTCGGGCGGCGCCGCGCCAGCTCCTCGGCGAGCCGCTCGAACAGCTGATCCGAGGTGCCGTCGAGCACGAAGACGAACTCGTGGGTGAGCCCGCGGCGTTCGAACTCGCGGCCGTACTGGTCGAGGATGGCGGTGAACTCGACCCCCTCGTCGTGCACCGGCACGACGACCGTGAGGTCCCGCTCGACGTCGCGTTCGCTCACGACGCCGCTCCGCCGCGCGCGCCGCCCGCGACGTCGTGCTCGGTGTAGAGCTGCTCCATCCCGGCGTCGCCGACGCGATTGAGCAGCTCGCAGAGGAAGCCGAGCGAGAGCATGGTGATCCCGAGGTAGATCCCGAGCCCCGTCATGCCGGGGATCACCACGGTCGAGAGCGCCGCGCGGCCGTCTCCCACCAGCGCCCCGAGCAGGATCCCCCCCACCAGCAGGAAGACCCAGAGCGAGACGCGCCCGAACCAGTGCAGCGGCCGCAGCGCGAAATGGACCAGGAGCTGCAGCACGAGGATGTCGAGCATGACGCGGTAGATGCGCTCGATCCCGTACTTCGAGCGGCCGAACCGCCGCGGGTGGTGGCGCACCACCAGCTCCTTGACCTTGGCGCCGAGCGCCGGAGCGAAGGCCGGGACGTAGCGATGCATGTCGGAGTAGAGCGGCACCCGGCGCAGGAACTCGGCGCGGTATCCCTTGAGCGTGCAGCCGAAGTCGTGCAGGCGCACGCCCGAGACGATGGAGAGGATGGCGTTGGCGACCCGCGAGGGGAGGCGGCGCGAGAGGAAGCGATCCTTGCGGTCGCGCCGCCAGCCCGAGACGACGTCGTTGCCGGCGTCGAGCTCGGCGACGATCGCCGGGATGTCGGCGGGGTCGTTCTGGAGGTCGGCGTCGAGCGCCACGACGTAGCGGCCGCGCGCGTGGTCGATGCCGGCGCAGAGCGCCGCGGTCTGCCCGGCGTTCTCGGCGAGGTGGACCGCGCGGACGCGCGCATCGAGCGCCAGCACCTCCTCGATCCGCCGGGCGGTCGCGTCGGTCGAGCCGTCGTCCACGAAGAGGATCTCGAAGCGCCGGCCGAGGGGCACGAGGACCTCGCGCAGCGACTGCGCCAGAGGCAGGATCGAGTCCTCCTCGTTGAAGCACGGGATGACGACCGAAAGATCCGGCGCCGGCAGCAACCCTTCCTCCAGAACGTGAGAGCAGGAGGCGCTCGTCCTGGCCTATCGTCGGCCTCGTCGCGCGCCCTTCAGTCGGCGCCCCGCGGGCGGGCCCGATCGGAAGGGAAGTCGCAATGCATAGCTCCACCGACGCTCGGGGCAATGCGGAGCGCGCCCGACGCGGGAACCGCTCGCATCCATTGCCGCATTCCGGAGCGCACGTTAGAACCGCCCCCACGCACGAGCCGGGCAACCGGGAATCGACGCCACCCGCGCCGCCGCGCACGGACGAGGTTCCGTGGCGCGGGGTCGCTTCCCTGTGCGGCGCTGCGCAGTGGAGGCGAATCCCGCCGGATCGATGCGCAAGGCCCTGGTCGTCAGCGAGCGCGGGCGTCTGCTCGCGAGCTTCGTCGGCGCGCTCGCCGGTCCCCGCCTCTCGGTCGCGGTCGAGCCCACGCTCTCCGCGGCGGGACGCCGCGTCCGCGCCGAGCCCTTCGACCTCCTGATCGTCGATCTCGCGGCCCAGCCCGCGGGCGAGCTGGGGCGGCTCGACGGCCTGCGCGATCCGGCGAGCGACGTCCGCCTCCTCCTGATCGTCCCCGCCGATCGCCCCGCCCGCGTGCGCCTGGCGCTGCGTGCCGGGGCGGACGGGATCCTGCTCGATCCCTTCGAGCTCGCCGCGGGCGAGCAGCTCTTCTCCCGGCTCTTCGCCGAGCCGCCGCGCGCCGCCTCCGGGCACGAGTCGCTCGACGCGCTCGCCACCTTCCTGCGCGGGCTCGCCCACGAGATCCTCAATCCGCTCATGAACGTCTCGGGGATCCTGCAGCTCCTGCGCAAGGACCCGGCCGCCACGCCCGAGATCCAGGCGCGCTACGAGGCGATGTGGCAGGGCGCCGAGCGCATCCACAAGACGATCCGCGAGCTCGAGCACTTCGTGAAGGCGAAGAAGCCGCAGCGGGCCCGCTTCGATCCGGCGCGCTTCCTGCGCGAGCGGATCGAGAAGTGGGCGGGCGACTCGCCGCCGCTCGCCGTGAATCTGTCGGCGCCGGAGCGGGCCGCGGCGCTGCTGGGCGACCCCGAGCAGCTCGCGCTGGCGCTGCTCCACCTCGTCCGCTTCGCCGCCGGCGCCGACGGGAAGGGGGCGGTCGGGATGGAGCTGGTCGACGCCGCCCCGGGCGTCGAGATCACGGTGACCGGCCGCGCCGCCGTGAATCTCCCCGCGCGGCCGGCCGATCTATTCATCCCCTACCAGGACGCGCGCGGGACCGGACGTTCCGGGAGCCTCGAGCTCGCCTCCGCCTACGGCATCTTCCGCGCCCACCAGGGCTCGATCGCGGTCGCCGGCGCGCCGGACGGAGGGGTGCGATTCGTCGCCCGCCTTCCGCGGCGATCGGAGCTCCAGCGCGAGGTCTCGGCGGGGGGCGTCGATCCCGACTGATCGGCGGCCTTCGTCGCGGCGCCCGCTCCCGGCCGCCGCCTCAAGTCGCTCCCCGGGAGCGCGCCGATCCTGGCCACGGGACGGGCGGCCGCCGGCGGGTCGTATAAGAGCCCGTTCCAGCGGGCAGCGCGCTCACCGGGCGCGGAAGTCGTCGGAGCGATGATGGCGAGACGTCGAACGGGAAAGCTCGTCCGGAGCGCCGTGCTCATGCTCCTTGGCGGCGCGCTCGTCGCGGGAGCCGTGATGCTGGCCGCGCTCCCGCGCGACCCGGCGAGCATCGAGTCGCGAGCTCTCGGCCTGCTCGCCGCGGGCGACGTCTCCGGGGCGCTCGCCGCGCTCGACGCGGCGCTGGCGCAGACCCCCGCGGACGGGGAACGCGGCCGCACGCGGCGCTCCGAGCTGCTCCGCCGCCGCGGGGAGTGCAATCTCTCCGTGCGCCGGCCGGCCCACGCGCTCGGCGACTTCCGCGAGGCGCAGGCGCTCACGCCGGGCGATCCGGAGGCCTGGGAGCACGTCGGCCGCGCCCTCCTCGCGCTCGGGCGATTCGCCGAGGCCGCTCTCCACTTCGAGGAGGCGGCGCTCGCCTTTCCGGACCGCGAGCGGTACTTCCGCTACGCCGCCGGCTGCGCGGAGTACCGCGTCTCGCATGAGCTGCTCGAGCGCGCCGAGGCGCTGCTCAAGCCGCGCATGCGGCCGGGGCGCGCCGAGGAGCTCGAGCACGCGCTCGAGCGCTTCTCGTCGACCGCCGAGCGGCCGCCGACGCGCGAGCAGATCGAGGAGACGTTGCTCCTCCCCCCCCATCGCACCAGCGAGCGCGACAAGGCGTTCGACACGCTGCTGGAGGCGCGCAAGCACTTCGTGGAGGCGGAGGAGCGGCTCGGCGACTTCGAGACCTCCGCCGAGCTCGATCCCGCCTTCGGGCGCGTGCGCCTCGAGATGCACCTGCGCGCCGGCCGCTACTACGAGCTGCGCCGGACCGCCGAGATCCTGCTGCGGATCCCGACCGCGCCCGAGCGCGCCGACGAGCTCCAGCGCATCCGCACGCTGCTCGCGAACGGGCTGCACGAGCTCGAGGTGCGCGGCGAGGCCGCGCAGGCGTTCCTCGCGCTGCGCCGGGGCTACAACGAGGCGGCCGCGGCCCTGCGGGCGGCCGGCAGGCTCGACGGCGCGCGCGTCGACGCCGACGCCGGCCGTCGCGCGCAGCTCGCCGCCGTCGAGGAGCGGCTGCGCGGACGACAGGGGACGGAGGCGTCGAAGATCCTCGAGCCGCCGGAGTCGATCGCGCCCGACAACATGCTCCTGCAGTTCTACTCCGCCTTCGCGCGCTTCCTGGCCAACGACCGCACCGAGTGCGTTCCGGCCTTCGAACGCGCCGCGCGGATCCTGGTCGACGCCGACGGGCGCAGCTTCCAGTTCCGCGACGCGGAGCACCGCGAGTTCGTGTACGCCGGCCTGATCGAGGGACTCTCGAACTGCGGGCGCGGCGAGCTGGCGGCGCGCATCATCGGGTTCGCGCTGCGCGACGCCGCCGACCGTGCGCCGCTGCTGCGGCGGCGCATCGAGCTCCTGCGCCCGCTCAAGGAGCACCTCGAGACGGTCGTCGCCGACGAGTTCGAGATGCTGAAGCTCGAGCGCGACCACGGCAGCCATCTCGCGCGCTGGGAGCAGGACTGGTACCGCCTCCAGGGGCGCTCGGCCCGCGTCGAGCGCCGGGTGACGGAGCAGGCCGAGCGGGTGCTGCGCGTCTACCGCTCGACGCTGGTGCGCGACCCGGCGTTCGAGGCGCTGCGCAAGTCGGCCGCCGCCGGCAGCAAGCGCACCCGTGCCGCCACCGCCACTCTCGAGTCGGCCGGGCTGGCGCTCTTGCGCGAGCTCGAGAACGAGCCCTGCCTCGTGCTCCAGGTCTACCGGACGCTGGTCGCGCAGGGGGCGCGCGACCAGGCCCACCTCCTTCTGTTCGCGCTGGTGCAGTCGCAGCCGGAGATCGCCGACTTCCGGTTCATGCTGGCCGAGCACGACGTGGCCGAAGGCCGGCTCGACGACGCGATGCGCGAGCTCGACCTGCTGTTCGCGCGCCACCCGGGCGACCTCGAGATCGGACGGCTCCTCTATGACGTCGCGCGCCGGCGCTCGGACCGCGAGGCGACGCGCCGGATCGTCGAGACGGCGCTGGACCACTCGCCCGAAGGGTCGGGCCGGCTGCTGGCGGCGCTCGCGGCGCTCGACGACGGCCACCCCGAGGTCGTGCTGGCGCTGAGCCAGGGGCAGGAGCCGGCGTCGCCCCGGGGGCGCGCGCTGCTGGGGATGCGCGCCCTCGCGGAGCTCGCCCTCGCGCGCCCCGCCGAGGCCGAGGAGCTCGCGCGGTCGGTGCTCGAGATCGAGCCGGCCGAGCGCTCGGCGCTCACCGCGCGCGTCATGCTCCTCGCGCGGCGGCGCGACGAGAACGGGACGCCGGAGTGCGACCGGTGGATCGAGGAGCACCTCGGCGAGCTGGGCGCCCTCGACGCGGCCCTGCTCTTCGAGCTCGCGCGCGCCGCCTTCGAGGGGGGCGCATTCGCCGGCGCCGAGAAGCTGCTCGCGCAGGTGGAGGCGCGCGCGAGAAACCACCCCCACGCCGCCATGCTGCGCGCCGACGCGCTGTTCGCGCTGGGACGCCATGACGAGGTGGCGGCGCTGCTCGCCCCGATCGCCGGGGCGCCCGACGCGATCGACGCGGTGCGCCGCCTCGTGCTCGTGCACCTCGTGCGCGACGGGGCGGAGTCGGCCTGGCAGTACCTGCGCGAGCGGCTCACGGCGGGCGTGCCCGAGAGCGACCTCGCCCGCTGGGTTGCGCTGGTCGGCTGCTGCGCCGGGAGACTGCAGCCGGCGATGGACGTGATCAAGCGGCGCGCCGTCGTGCTCGACGAGCGCGCGGAGCGCTTCGTCGCCCTGACGCTCCTCGCCCACCAGGCCAGCCTTCCCGAGCGGCTGCTCCCGGTCCCGGTCGCGGCGCGCATCCGCCTGCCGGCCGCGCGGACGGAAGGGCGCGACCGCGAGCTCGAGCGCTGGGTGAGCCTCGACCTCGCCTCGCCGCGCCACCGGTTCGCGGAGTCGCTGCTGCGGCTCCTGCTGCTCGCCGATCTCCCGTCCCTGCAGCCGCTCCTGCGCGTGGAGGAGGCGCGCCTGCTCGAGCGCGTGCCGTCGCTCGGCTTCCTCGCGCGCGCGCGGGCGACCGGGCTCGACGCCGCCGGCGATCCGGCCGGGGCGGCGGCGGCGCTCGCCCGGCAGATCGAGCACGACCCGGCCGACGTCGACAGCCTGCGGCTGCTCGCCCTCTTCGCCGGCCACCTCGATCGGGCGGTGCTCGAGCGGGTCGCGGGTTTCGCGGCGGCGAGCCTCCTCGACCTTCCGCACAAGACTCTGCTCCAGGCGCATGTCCAGCTCGCCCGCGGCAACGTCGAGGCCGGACTCGAGCGGCTGCGCGAGGCGGCGGCCGACCCCGCCGCGCGCGCCGCGGCGCTCGTGGCGCTCGCGAACACGCTCAAGCGGACGCGCGGCCCGTCCGGCGAACTGGGCCGCCCGCCCTGGTGCGAGGCGGTCGAGCAGGCGCGTTCGCTGGCGGCGGCTCACGACGCCGACCGCACGCTGGTGCGCGCAGCGCTGGAGGACGCGACCGATCCCGTCGTGCTGCGCGGCGTCGCGCGGCGGCTGCGCGACGGCGGAAGCTCGATGGACCCCGCGGCGCGCCAGCTCCTGGTCGCGGCGCTCGTCGCGCAACCGGGTCCGTGGTACGAAGCCTACGAGATCGCCGTCGAGGAGGCGGTGCAGGCGGGGGCCGACGTCGCCGAGCTCGAGCCGCTGGGGCGCGGGCTGGAGGCCGCCATTGCCGCCTCCGGCCCCGGCCCGGCGCCGTGGTCGGCGGTGCGCGCGCTGGCGCGGCTGGCCGAGCTGGCGCTGCGCCTGGGCGCGTCGGAACAGGCGCGCCACTGGGCCGACCTCGCGAGCCGCCACGGCCCCAACCATCCCGGCGTGCTGGCCACGCGCGGCCACCTCGCCATCGAACGGGGCGAAATCGCGCTGGCGCGGCGGCTGTTCGAGCGCGCCATCGTCTTCGGCCGGCGGGACGCCGAGATCGAGCTCTGGCTCGCGGAGCACACGCTGACCACGCGCGGCTCGCCGATCGTGGCGAAGGCGCTGGGAGAGCGGGCGCTCGAGCTGGCCGCCCTGCCCACCGACGCCGATCTGCGCGCCCGCGCCCACGAGGTGATCGCGCGGGCGAACTACCTGCTCGGGCAGCACGAGCCGGCGCGCGTGGCCTGGGTCGCTGCCAGCCGCGAGCGCGGCGAGGACCCGCGCCTGAGCCTCCCGATCGCGCTCGAGTCGTTCGCCCGCGCCACTCCCGAGGCGACGCGCGGCCGGCTCGAGCTGCTGGCGAACACCGCGGGCCCGGCGCAGCCGCTCGTGAAGCGGCTGCTGGCGCTCACCGACGACGCCATCGCGGCCGCGAAGAAGAGCGCGTCGTCGAAGTGACCGGCTCACCGCGCCGCGCGCAGCGCGGCGAGGGTCGCTTCCGCGACGCGACGACCGACGGCGGCGGCGGTGGTGACGCCGTGGCCCCCGAGCCCCGCCGCCCAGATCAGCCCTCCCACCCGCGGATCGGCGCCGAGCAGGAAGCGGCCGTCCGGCTGCCGCGTCCGGTGGCCGGCCCACAGTCGCACGAGTTGCGCGCCGGCGAACGCGGGCAGGCAGCGCGCGAGCCCGGCCGTGATCTCGCGCGCCGCGCCGGGATCGGCGGCGCAGTCGCCGGGGCGGTCGGGCTGCTCGTCGCACGCGCAGAGGAGGAGTCCGCCCGCCTCGGGCCGGAAGTAGAAGGCACGCGCCGTGTCCCACACCCACGGCCAGCGCGGATCGACGCGTGCTTCGGGCGCGGTGACCGCGAGATGGCGACGAGTCGGCCTCAGGGCGGGAGCGTCGGCGCCGGCGCTCCCGGCGAGCTCCCCGGCCCACGCCCCCGCGGCGTCGACCACCAGCGCGCAGTCGATCCGCTCGCTCCCGCATCGCACGCCGACGATCCGGCTCCCCTCCGTCAGGATGGCTGCCGCGCGCGCCGCCATCCTCACCTCGACGCCGTGCGCGCGCGCGCCGGCAAGGAAGCCTTCGACCAGCGCCGCCGCGTCGACCACGCCGTCGTTCCTGGTGTGGAGCACCGCGCTCCCCGGACCGGGCCGGAACGGCGGGACGGCGCTCGCCAGCTCGTCGTGCTCCACCCGCCGCACGCCGGCGCGAGCCCATTCCGAGGCGTTCGCCTCCGGCACGAGCAGGAACGATCCGGTGCGGCGGAAGCGCGGATCGGCGGGGAAGTCGGCGGGCGGGGCCGCCACGAACGCCGCCCCCTCGTCGCAGAGCGGATCGAGACGCCGATCGCCGGAGGCGCGCCGCACCAGCCCGGCGCTCCGTCCGGAGCTGTGTTGTGCGGCGCGCGGCTCCATCTCTAGGAGCATGACGCGGACGCCCCGCTCGCGGCCGAGGAAGAATGCGGTCGCCGCGCCCGCGAGCCCGCCGCCCGCGATCACGACGTCGGGAGGCGGAAAGCGGCCCGACACGCGACCCTCGCCCCGTGCGCCGGTCACGCCACCGCGCCGAGCGGCGCGCGGAAGGGCTTCGCGCGCGCCAGCAGGTCGGCGAGCGGACCGAACTCGAACTCCCCGACCAGCCGCTCGAGCCGAGCCGCCGTGCGGTCGAGGTTGCGGTAGTGGCGGAGGTGGCCCAGGCGTCCGATCACCGACGGAGAGGCGCGTGGTTGCCCCGGGTCGAGCTCCCAGGGGTGGAGGTAGACGACGCCCGGCTCCCCCGACCGGTTCATGGCGCGCAGCGCGGCCCGCGTGAACCCGAGGGGGAGCTGGCGCAGATAGCCGCCGCCGGCGGCCGGGAGGTTCTGGCCGAGGATGCGCCAGGTGAGCAGCGGCAGCTCGACGATGCGCGCCCCCTCGAGGTCGAGCACTACCGGCGTGCGCGCGAACCCCGGCATTCCGTAGCGGTCGTGGCGCACCGGAAAGATGCTCGAGTCGTAGGCGAAGCCGAGACGGGCGAGGCGCGGCAGCGCCCACCAGGTCGCCTCGGTGACCGAGAAGGTGGACGCGCGGAAGCCGCGGACCGGGCGGGGCGAGAGCGGCGCGAGCAGCTCGAGGCTGCGCCGGACGTCAACTTCGAAGGCGTCGGGCCCCAGCTCGTGCACCATCCTGTGCGAATGGCCGTGCGACGCGATCTCGTGGCCGGCCGAGGCGATGGCGCGCACCACCTCGGGCTCGTGCTCGGCCACCCATCCGAGCACGAAGAACGTGGCCTTCCGCCCGGCCCGATCGAGGATCGAAAGCGCCCGCTCGACTCCGACGTTCGCCCGGCGCGGCAGCCGCGTCCACTCCGCCTCGGGGAAGGCGGCGCGCAGGTTCACCGCGTGGAAGTACTCCTCCACGTCGATGCTGAGCCCGTTCCTGCCGTCGTTCATCGCGCGCGCGCCTTCCCGCCGGCAGCTTCGCCCCCCTGCGCCGGCGCGGCAAGCGCCGCGTCCACGACCGGGAGGAACGCGGCGGCGAACCGCCCGAGCGTCGCGCGCCCCTCGCCGACGGACGCGGCGTCGGGTCCGGCGATGGGCGTCGAGAAGCGCAGCAGCGCCGCCGGGACGTCGCGTCCGGCCAGCCGCGCGCGCAGCGACAGCCACTGCTCGCGCCACCACGAGCCGGTCTCGTCGCCGCCGACCCGATACCACGACCAGACCAGGTGGCGCTCGTCCTCGCGCGCGATCACCAGCTCCTGCAGCGGGACGGGTCGCCCCGACAGCGCGACCGTCGCGCTCTCCGCCGCCTCGATCCGCCAGCCCTGTCCGCGGTAGCAGACCTCCGGAGGGTGCGCAGCCTTCTGCGCCGGCCCGGCGACGGCGACGCAGGCGAGCGCCTCGAGCGCCCCGTCGCGGTAGCGCCGCAGCAGGACGTCGTCGGTCTCGAGCTGCGCCCGGTGGCGCGCGGTCACCTCGAGATCCCGGCCGCTCCAGCTCCCGATCCGGACCGGCACCTGCGCCAGCCGGGCCGCTCCCGCCGCCTCGGCCGGCCGGTGGAGGCGCCACGACGCGACCGCGCTCGCGGCGAG
>Ga0187893_10010681_pt1 | contig 13573 bp, 10 predicted proteins | sample MA1701074metaG_FD_139574 | JGI IMG/M metagenome (GOLD analysis project Ga0187893, IMG submission 139574) | White microbial mat communities from a basaltic lava cave in the Kipuka Kanohina Cave System on the Island of Hawaii, USA - MA170107-4 metaG ...
AGGAGGAGCGCTGCTGTGCGCCGTCTCCACATTCCCGCGGTAGAACCGGGCGCGGCCGGGCTGGTGGTCACGCCCGAGAGCGCCGGCTGGTTCTTCGCGGGGCTGAGAGTGATCCGCCTCGAGGCCGGGGGCACGCGGGTCTTCGACACCGGGCCCGACGAGGTGCTGGTGTTGCCCCTCGCGGGGTCGTGCGTGGTGAGCTGCGGCGAGCGTTTCTCCCTCTCCGGACGCTCATCGGTCTTCGACCGCGTCAGCGACTTCGCCTACGTCCCGATGGGGACCCGGGCCGAGATCACGAGCGCGGCCGGCGCCGAGATCGCCTTGCCCGCGGCCCGCGCGCGGCGCCGCCTGGATCCCGCCTACGGCCCTGCGGAGCGGGTCCCGGTCGAGATCCGCGGCGCGGGGCTCGCCACCCGCCAGGTCACGAACTTCTGCGCGCCCGAGAGCTTCGCGACCGACCGGCTGACGGCCGTGGAGGTGCTGACGCCCGCCGGCAACTGGTCGTCGTATCCCCCGCACAAACACGACGAGGAGCGGCCAGGGGAGGCGGTGCTGGAGGAGATCTACTACTTCCGCATCCGCGGGCCGGAGGGTTTCGGCGTCCACAAGACCTACGCGGCGGACGGCTCCTTCGACCACACCGTCACCGTGCGTGATGGCGACGTGTTCCTGGTGCCGCGCGGCTACCACGGCCCCTGCGTCGCGACGCCCAACCACGACATGTACTACCTCAACGTCCTGGCCGGCCCGGCCGAGGCGCGCAGCATGGAGTTCTGCGACGACCCGGCTCACCACTGGATCCGCGAGAGCTGGGCGGGCCTGGCGCCGGATCCGCGCCTCCCCATGACCACCGCCCGCGGCCGGCGGGCGCCGGCGGAGCCACGATGAAGACCCGACGCTTGACGGTCGGCCAGGCCCTGGTCGAGTACCTTGCCGCGCAACACTGCGAACGCGACGGCGTGGAGCATCGTTTCTTCGCCGGCGCCCTCGGCATCTTCGGCCACGGCAACCTGGCCGGCGTCGGCCAGGGCCTGCTCCAGGCCCGCGACCGCCTGCGCTACTACTTCGCGCGCAACGAGCAGGCGATGGTCCACCTCGCGGCGGGCTTCGCCAAGGCCTCCAACCGCCTCTCGAGCTTCGCCTGCACCAGCTCCGTGGGCCCGGGCGCCACCAACATGATCACGGCCGCCGCCGGAGCCACCATCAACCGCATTCCCGTGTTGTTGCTGCCCGGGGACGTCTTCGCGACACGCCGGGTGGCGCCGGTGCTGCAGCAGCTCGAGTCGGCAGCCTCCCAGGAGGTCTCGGTCAACGACTGCTTCCGGCCCGTCTCGCGCTACTGGGACCGCATCAATCGGGCCGAGCAGCTGGTCACGGCGCTGCCCGAGGCGATGCGGGTGCTCACGAGCCCGGCCGACACGGGTGCCGTCACCCTGGCGCTGCCGGAGGACGTCCAGAGCGAGGCCTTCGACTTCCCGGAGCCGCTCTTCGAACGGCGCGTCTGGCGGATCCGCCGGGCCGGCCCGGATCCAGCGGCGCTCGCCGAGGCCGTGGCGCTGATCAGGGCCGCCCGCCGGCCCTTGATCGTGGCGGGCGGCGGCGTGCTCTACTCCGAGGCCAGCCCGGCCCTGCGCGCGTTGTGCCGGGCGACCGGGATCCCGGTCGGCGAGACACACGCCGGCAAGGGGTCCGTGCGTTACGACGATCCCTTCGCCCTGGGGGCGATCGGCGTCACGGGCACCCCCGGCGCCAACATCATGGCCCGCGAGGCCGATCTGGTGATCGGCGTGGGGACGCGGTACTCCGACTTCACGACGGCCTCCAAGACCGCCTTCCAGCACCCCGAGGTCCACTTCGTCAACCTCAACGTCTGCGACTTCGACGCCTTCAAACACGCCGCGCTGCCGGTGCTGGCGGACGCCCGCGCGGCGCTCCTGGCGCTGCGCGAGGCGCTGGCCGGCTGGCAGGTCGAGGCCGCGCACCGGGAGCGCGCGGCCCGCTTCAACAGCGAGTGGGAGGCCGAGGTCCAGCGTCACTACGATCGCCGGCACGCACCGCTGCCCAGCCAGGCAGAGATCATCGGCGCCGTCGACGCCGCGGCCGGCGAGCGCGGTGTGGTGGTCTGCGCGGCCGGCAGCCTGCCCGGGGACCTGCACAAGTTGTGGCGCACGCGGAAGCCCGGGGGTTACCATCTCGAGTACGGCTACTCCTGCATGGGCTACGAGCTGCCGGGCGCGATCGGCGTCAAGCTCGCGGAGCCCGAGCGTGACGTCTACGCCATGCTGGGCGACGGCTCCTGGCTGATGATGTCGTCGGAGATCGTGACCGCCTTGCAGGAGGGAATCAAGATCACGGTGGTGTTGATCGACAACGGCGGCTTCAGCTCCATCGGTGGCCTCTCCCAGGCGCTCGGCTCGGGAGAGTTCGGCACGCGTTACCGGCGCCGAGGAGCGGACGGCCAGCTCTCGGGGGAGCGGCTGCGGGTGGACTTCGCGGCGAATGCCAGGAGCCTGGGCGCCCACGTGATCGAGGCGCCGCGCCTGGCGGACCTCGAGGCGGCGCTGGCGGCGGCCCGCGCCGCCGACCGGCTGACCGTGATCACGACCGAGACCGATCCCGAGGCGCGTGTCGGCGGCTACGAGTCGTGGTGGGACGTGCCCCCCGCCGAGGTGTCGGATCTCGCGCCGGTCCGCGAGGCGCGCCGGGCCTACGAGGCGGCGCGCTCGAAGCAACGCTGGTTCTTCTAGAATGCCCGGGGGGAAGCATGACCGCGATTGAGACGCCGCCAGCCGCCGTGGCGGGCAAGATGCGGCAGACGGTCGCCCTGGGGGCGGACTTCTGGAACGACTCCTGCTCCGAGAGCGAGCTGCGGGACGCCGTGGCCCACGGGGCGAGCGGGGCCACATCCAACCCGGTGATCGTCTACACCGTGATCAAGCAGGACCGCGCGGCCTGGCTGCCGGTGCTGGACGACCTGATCGCGCGCCACCCGGAGGCCAGCGAGGACGAGGTCGCCTGGAAGCTGATCGAGGAGCTGGGACGCCGCGCGGCCGCCATCCTGCGCCCGACCTACGACGCCACGGCGGGCCGCCAGGGCTTCCTGTCGATGCAGGTCAACCCCAAGCTGTACCGCAGCGCGCCGCGCATGGTCGAACACGGGCGGAGCCTGGCCGCGCTGGCCCCCAACATCGCGATCAAGTGCCCGGCGACCGAGGCGGGGTTGCGGGCGGCCGAGGAGCTGGTGGCCGCGGGCATCAACGTCAACGCCACCGTGAGCTTCAGCGTCTCGCAGGCCGTGGCGGCGGCCGAGGCCTTCGAGCGTGGCCTCGCCCGGGCCCGGCAGGCCGGCCACGACCTGCAGCGCCTGCACCCCTACACCACCCTGATGGTGGGGCGCCTCGACGACCTGCTGCAGCGGGTGCTGGCCCGGGACGCCGTCAGCATCGACCCCGGCTACCTGCACTGGGCGGGCATCGCCGTCTTCAAGCGCGCCCGCGAGGTCTTCGCGAGGCGCGGCTTCAGCGCCACTCTGCTGGCCGCCGCCTACCGCCATCACCTGCACTGGTCGGAGCTGATCGGGCGGGGCGTGATCCTGACCATGCCCTACTCCTGGTGGAAGCAATTCGAGGCCTCCGACGTCCCGGTCGCGCCGAGCCTCGAGCGGCCGGTGGAGCCGCAGATCGTGCAGGCGCTCCACGCCCGGTTCGCGGATTTCCGCAGGGCCTACGACGAGGGTGGCTTGGCGCCTGCCGAGTTCGTGCGTTACGGCGCCTCGATCCACACGCTGAACCAGTTCATCGGCGGCTACCAGGACCTGCTCGGCCTCGTCCGCGAGAGGCAACTCGCCTGAACCCTGCCGGCGAGCCTGCCGAACCATCCGCGCTCCGATCCCGCGACAAGGAGGCCCGATGAGGCGTCTCGTCACCCCGGTGCTGGCCCTGGGCTGGTTGTTCTGGGCGACGGCCGCCCACGCGGGGTGGGACTCCCTGGGCGCGATGCCCGCCCCCGAGCGCCAGGGCGACGCGCTCGTGTTCAAGAACGCGCAGGGGATCGTGTCGGTGCAGGCGGTGGCCTCCGACATCGTGCGCGTGCGTTTCTCGCCCACGACGGCCTTCGGTCGCGACCACTCGTACGCGGTGGCGAGCCGGGATCTCGGCCCCGCCGAGGCCAGGATCGAGGTCGGCGCGGCCCGGTCCAGCTTGAAGACCGCGGCGCTCGACGTGAGCATCCGCCACGACCCGTTCCGGATCGCGGTGCGGGACGCCGCGGGTCACCCGATCGACGAGGACGATCCCGAGCGTGGCATCGGCTTCGCCGGCACCCAGGTCAAGGTCTGGAAGAAACTCTCCCCGGACCAGTACGTCTACGGGCTCGGGGAGAAAAACGGGCGGCTGTCGAAACGCGGGCCGCATTGGGGCGGCGCGACCTACGTGATGTGGACCACCGACGCCTACGACTACGCCGACGACACCGACCCGCTCTACGTCTCGATCCCGTTCTACATGGTGCTGCGCCAGGGCCGTGCCCACGGCGTGTTCCTCGACAACACCCATCGCAGCGTCTTCGACGTGGGCCACGAGTCCACCGACCGGCTGGCCTTCGGGGCCGAGGACGGCGAGCTCGACTACTACCTGATCTACGGCCCGGAGCCGAAACGCGTGATCGACCGCTACACCGCCCTGACCGGACGCATGCCCCTGCCGCCGCGCTGGTCCCTCGGCTTCCACCAGTGCCGGTACAGCTACTATCCCGAGTCGAAGGTGCGCTTCATCGCGGACAACTTCCGCGAGCGCCGGATCCCGGCCGATGTGATCTGGCTCGACATCCATTACCTCGAGGGCTACAACCCGTTCACCTGGGACAAGCAGCGTTTCCCGGACCCGAAGCAGATGATCGCCGACCTGCGGGGGCGGGGTTTCCGCCTGGTGACCATCGTGGACCCGCACCCCAAGCAGCAGCCGGGCTCCTGGGTCTACGACAGCGGCCTGAAGGCCGACGCCTTCGTGAAGAACCCCGACGGCAGCGTCCATGCGGCCCCGGTCTGGCCGAGCAACGCCGAGCAGGACCCGGGCCCCAGCGTGTTCCCCGACTTCAGCAAGCCCGCGGGCCGCGACTGGTGGGGCTCGCTGATGAAGTTCTACACCGACGACGGGGTGGCCGGGATCTGGAACGACATGAACGAACCCGCCGTGTTCGTGGACCCGTTCCACACCATGGACCTGGACGTGCGTTTCGACAACGAGGGCCAGCCCAGCGACGGCCGGGAGCTGCACAACGTCTACGGCCTGCTCAACACCCGCGCCAGCTTCGAGGGCCTGCTGAAGCAACGTCCGGACCAGCGGCCCTTCGTGCTCACCCGGGCCACCTTCGCGGGCGGCCAGCGTTACGCGGCCGTCTGGCCCGGCGACAACCAGGCCGACTGGGGCGCCCTGCGTGCGTCGTTGCCGATGTTGATGGGGCTGGGCCTGTCCGGCGTCTCCTTCGTCGGCAGCGACATCGGCGGTTTCGCCAAGGCGCCGACGGCCGAGCTGGTCACGCGCTGGATGCAGGCGGGCGTGTTCTATCCCTTCATGCGCATGCACACCGAGGTCGGCTCGCCGGACCAGGAGCCCTGGTCCTACGGCACGCGCCACGAGGCGATCAACCGCCGCGCGATCGAGCTGCGTTACGAGCTGTTGCCGCACATCTACAACGCCATGCACGAGGCCAGCGGTACCGGCGTGCCCGCGTTGCGACCGCTGATGCTCGAGTACCCGGAAGACCCGCGGACGCTCCAGATCCAGGACCAGTTCCTGTTCGGAGCCGACCTGCTGGTCGCCCCGGTCCTGCACCAGGAGGCGGCCCAGCGCAGCGTCTACCTGCCCCAGGGCGACTGGTACGACTTCTGGACCGGCCGCCGCCTGAGTGGCGACACGACGCATCGGGTCGCGGTGAGCCTCGAGTCGCTGCCGATCTTCGTGCGCGCCGGCGCCTTCGTGTTCCGCCAGCCGGTGGTGCAACACACGGGCGAGATGCCGGGCCAGCCCCTGATCGTAGACGTGTATCCGGCGGCGTCCTCCGAGGCGCGCCTGTACGAGGACGACGGCGAGTCGCGCGATTACCTGAAGGGAGTCTCGCTGACCCGGCGCTTCGTGCAGAAACGCGCGGGGGGCGCGGTCAGCATCGCCGTGGGCGCGGCCGAGGGCGCGTGGCGGCCGTCGGCTCGCGAGCTGCGGCTGCGCGTCGCCTGGCCCGGACCGGCGGCCCCCCGGAGAGTGCGGCTCGGCTCGCTCCCGCTCCCAGCGCCGCCCGGCGGCTGGGCGCCCGGCCCCGACGGCTTCGTCACGGTCCAGCTGAGCGACCGATTCGACGCCTTCGAGCTGACGATCGAGCCCTGAGCCGCGGTTACGGAAGCGGCTTGCAGCTGGCGGGACAGGCGCCGCCCGCGGGCCGGATCGCCACACCCCTCGGATCGGCGCAGACGACGCCGCTGCTGTCGCCGCAGAAGGAACGCACGCCGGTCTTGCCGGGCTCCACGGGGTGTCGCCGTGTAGGCAAAGGCCGCGAAGCTCTTGGATCCGGGCCGGGCCGGCTTGCCGGGAAAAAACGCGCGTGTGTAGCCCGATTTCTCGGCAAGGGATGTGAGGCTCGCATCGAGGAAGCGGGGTCCCGTGTAGCCGGCCCGGCAGCTCCTCGGCTGGGAGAGACACGGAAGCTCCCCGTAGCCGCCGTCGTTCGCCGACGAGTACGCGAGCTCGGCGCTGATCACGCTGCGGATGTCGCCGATCGCGGCGGCCTCGTTGGCCGAGACCCGGGCGCGCAGCAGGCTGGGGATCGCGACCGCCGCCAGCATGCCGATCCCGGCCGTGCCGCCCCCGGCCGCAGTGGAGCTGACGCGCACGCTCCGCCCCTGCTGCTGCACCTCGAAGCTCGCGAGCAGGCCCAACACGGCCTTCTGCAGCTGGGCCTGCTCGGGGGAGGAGGACGGCTGCCCCGCCTGCAGGCGTCTCATCGCGATGCCGCCACGGATCACGTCCGCGAGGTTCTTGGCGGCCGCGGCGTCGGCCATCTCGCCGGCCATCTCGAGGCCGCCGTCGAACCGCCCGGCGAGGGTGAGCCGGCGGGGCAGCGGGAAGGGCGGGGGCGGGTCGCCCGCCGCCGGCCTGGCCTTGTCGAGCACCAGCTCGTCCGCGGCGAGCCACAGTCCCGCGTCGGGACGCAGGCCCATGACGAGGGCCTGGAGCTGCGGCGACGCCGCCAGCGCGTCGAAGCCTTTGGCGCGGTTGGCGAGGGTGCGTTCCACCAGGGTCGGGCTTCCGAAGACCACGCTGCTGGCGCCGGCCGAGACCGCGAGGTCGGGTGTGCCGCCCTTCTCCCAAACCAGGAGCGGCGCGCCCTCGACGGTGCGGTGGGCGGGCGTGGCGCCGGCGGCCCTTTGGGAGGCCTCGAGGGCGGCGCCGATGCGAGCGGGATCAAAACGGCCCACGGCGACGACCGCAAACAGGGGATGCTTCTGGCCGAGGCCCGCGACCACCAACGCCAGGCGGTCCAGGTCCCGGTCGAGACGCACGCCCAGCTTCTGCTCGGCCTCCGCAAGGCCCTTGGCCACGTCCTCCCGCAGATCCGATTGCATCTTTTCGGCCCGCTCCCGGGACAGGCTCTCCGCCAGGCCGGCGAGCTTGCCGGCGCTGATCTGCGCCCAGGTCGCGCTCGAGAACAGTGCCCGGGCGTCGATGCCCACCAGGATGCCTTCGGCCGGGAGCGCCGTCGCCTCGGGGGGCAGCGGCCCCAGCCTGGACTCGGCCACTGCGGCATTCGCGCAGGCGAACGCGGCGGCGAGGGCGAGGCGCATGGGGAGTCTCCTTCGGGCGAGCAGCTGGGCCTCGGGGACTGTATCAGCCCCCGGCGATGCTGTCGCGCAGGATCTCCAGGTAGCGGGTTCCGTACCCCGAGTATCGGAAGCCCTGGGTGTAGGCGCGGCCCGACGGGCTGACGTCGGACGCGGTCGCGGGCGCGATCGCCACAGGCTCGATCGCCGTGTCCTCGTTCCATTCGTTCCAGGAGGTGACGAACAACATCGGGACGCGAGGGTCGACGAGGGGCAGCGTGAAGCCCCGCAGCCACTCGGCGAAGAAGGTCCCCTCCCCGGCGCCCCGGGTCCATTGCCGCGGGATCACGTGGTGGCGCGCCTCCGGACGGGTCGCCCGGTCGTTGTAACCGGGCATCGCGAGCGGGATCACCGGCGTAGCGGGCGCCGCCTCCCGGTAACGAGCGAACAGAACCCGCGCGTCGGCGAGGAACGCGCTCTGGGCGCCGTAGCCGGCGTGGCCGGGCCGGGACGAGTCGTAGAGGTTGTAGGCGGTGATCGCGTCGAACAGCGCGATCCGCCCGCGTTGCGGCTCCTCGCTGTGTCCCGAGCCGTCCTCCCTGGCGACGACCCAGAAGACCTCGTCGCCGATCACGAAGGGATCGAAGCCCAGCTGCGCCATGCGGTGCCGGAAATGCAGCATCGCCTCCGCGAAGCGTCCGGTCGCGGTGCGGGTGACGTAGAGGACGATCACGGGTCGCCCGTCGATCCGGAGCTGGCTCGGATGCGGGAAGTAACGCGTCGCGATGTCCTCCATGTCGTGGAGGAAACGATCGACGGCCAGGGCGTCGAAGACCGTGTTGCCCGAGGCAACGTCGTAGCCGAGATCCGCCAGCTCGTAGAAGATGCAGAAACGGACGTGGTCCAGGTTGCGCGCGGCGAGGAACGCCTCGTCGATGCGGGCGTTACGCTCCGGGGCGCTCGGCCAGTAGTCGAGGGTGAACACGTCGACTCCGAAGCTCGAGGCCCACGCGATGTGCTGCTCGACCGTGGCGGCCGACGAGGAGGAGTACTCGCCGAGCCAGGGCCGTTGGGGGGGGCGCAGCCGCGCGCGCAGGTACCGCCCGCCCTCGAAGTGCGCGGGGAACCAGAGGTAGTAGTGCGCGGCCACCAGAGGCGCGGAGCCGAACGCCCGCGCGGAGGCCAGGAACGGTGCCAAACCGAGACACGCCGCCTGGGCGCCGGCTCGCTTCAGGAAAATGCGCCGGGTGGTGGTGGTGGTCACGGCGCCCGCCGATGCGCGTTTTTACAGCCCGATTGAACAATCCACATCCCGCCACGGCTGGAATACACAGGCACTGCCTGCGACACGTCGTGCACACGTGGGGGAAGGCAATCCGCATGCCGGGCCTAGACCAGGCGGCCGGGTGCGTTCGAGCCGCGACCCGGGCGGGGACGGGTGTCAGGGGCGCACGGTGTCCAGCAGGATCGCCACCTCGTTGGCGCGCGGCATGACGCCGCGGACCGTGCCCTCGACATCACCCTTGGCGGGGATGGCGTCGCCGGCCAGCGAGAGGCGCGCGGTCAGGTCCAGGGGGCCTTCGAAAGCCGTGCCCTCGGTCATGGCGTCGGCCCCCGAGATGCTGAAGCGCAGCGGGAAACGGGGCGCCTCCTGCTTGCGCACGGCCACGATCTGCTGCGACCCGGCGCTGCGGGCGATGATGTAGAGCGCGGCTCCCGAGCAGCCGCCGAGAGCCGGCGCGCAGCTCACGCTGCCGGAGATGGCGGGGCCGGCTGCGGCGGGCGCCGCCCCCGCGACCGGCGGATGGCCGGGAGGCAAGACGCCGGCCGTGGCGGCGGGTGGTGACGGGGGCGCCGCCTCCTCTCGGCCGCAGGCCGCAAACGCCAGGGCCAGGCACAGGAGGACACCAGGTCTCATGCTCTCGACTCCTCGGGTGGCGTCGTCAATTCGTGTCGCGACGGATCGTGCAGCCGAAGGCCTGGGTCTGCTCGAGGCGCGGCCGCTGGTCCGACAGCAGCGCGTCCACCGCGGCCCTGAGGTCGGCCGACGCCACGGCGCTGCCCGAGCGGTCGTCGTCGATGCGCCCGCGGTAACGAAGAGCCCAGTCGGCATCGAAGACGAACACCTCAGGGGTGACCTGGGCCCCCAGCTCGTCGGCAAAGGCATGGCCTGCGTCCTGCAGCACCGGAAAGGAGAAGCCGCTCCTGCTCGCGTGCTCCGCAGTCTCCGCGGCGCTTTCGTGGCGGTTGGAGTTGATCCCCAGGACGGCCACGCCCCTGGCTCGGTACTCCTCGGCGAAGGTGGCCAGGCGCGCGTCGTACGCCTTCGACACCGGGCAGCGGGTCGCGATGAAGGCCAGCACGTAGGCCTTCCTCCCCACCAGGGACGCCGGCTCCAGCTCCTCGCCGCTGGCCTGCTTCATCTTGAGCGGCGCGAGTCTCTCGCCAAGGCCCAGCGGAGCGGCCGCAGCCGGAGCGGCTTGCGCCAGCAGCGCCAGCAACGCCACGGGGATCCGCATCCGTTTGTCTCCCGGCGTCATTCGAGCCTGCCCGCGAGCAGCGCCGGCAACGCGCCCACGAAGGCTCCCCGCGTCAGCACACGGCTGGCGCCCGCGGCGAGCGCCGCCTGGCCGACGTCGGCGTGCACGTGGCTGAAGAAGCCGATCACCTGGCGTTGCGCGAGCGCGGGCTCGGCCCGCAGCGCGCGTATCGCGGCCACGGCGTCGAGCCGAGCGCTGTCCAGATCGGCCAGCACCAGCGCTTCGGGGTCTTCCTGGCACGCCTCGACGAGGGCCGCCGCCGTTCGCACCACGCGGACCCGGGCGCTGCCGGCGGCCTCACGGATCCGGCTCAGGAACAACAGGTCGTCCTCGAGCACGACAACGGTCGACATCAGGCGCCTCCCACCGCCGAGTATACGAAGGCTCTTGACAACCTGGTCTCCCTAGATAAGAGTTATTACTGTTAATGCGACTCCGGCAGACCCGCCAGCGCGAAGTGGTGCTCGAGGTGGTGCGCTCCACGATGGACCACCCGACGGCGGACTGGGTGTTCCGCCAGGCGCGGCGGCGCCTGCCCGGCATCAGTTTGGCCACGGTCTATCGCAACCTCAAGGAGCTGGCGGCCGAAGGCCAGATCCGCGAGGTCCACGCCGGCGGCCAGACCGCCCGCTTCGACGCCAACACCGGCCGCCACTACCACATCCGTTGCCTGGGCTGCGGCCGCGTCAGCGACCTGCCGCTCTCGGTCGACGACCGGCTGGAACGCGACGCCGGACGCGCCACCAACTACGCGATCCTCGGGCACGCGGTGGAGGTTCACGGCTTGTGCCCTGGGTGTCGGCAAAATCGGAAGCATTCTCATTTGGGAGAGATTTATGGCTGATCTCAAGGGCAACACGGACACCGGGACCGACACAAGCGCGGGCAAGTGCCCGGTCATGCACACGACTGCTGGGGTCCGGTCCAACCGGGACTGGTGGCCGAACCAGCTGAACCTCAAGATTCTCAGCCAGAACTCTTCCTTGTCCAATCCCATGGGCGAGGCGTTCAACTACGCGGAAGAGTTCAAGAAGCTCGACTTCAAGGCCCTGAAGAAGGACCTCTACGCGCTGATGACGGACTCGCAGGACTGGTGGCCTGCCGATTACGGCCACTACGGGGGGTTGTTCATTCGGATGGCGTGGCACAGCGCAGGCACCTACCGCATCGGCGACGGCCGCGGCGGCGCCGGAGGCGGCCAGCAGCGCTTTGCGCCGCTCAACAGCTGGCCGGACAACGCGAACCTCGACAAGGCGCGGCGCCTGCTGTGGCCGATCAAGCGGAAGTACGGCAACAAGATCTCGTGGGCCGACCTGATGATCCTCGCCGGCAACTGCGCCCTCGAGTCGATGGGCTTCAAGACCTTCGGCTTCGCCGGCGGGCGCGAGGACGTCTGGGAGCCTGGAGAGGACATCTACTGGGGCCCCGAAGGCACCTGGCTGGGCGACCAGCGCTACACCGGCGACCGCGATCTTCAGAATCCTCTCGGCGCCGTGCAAATGGGCCTGATCTACGTGAATCCTCAGGGGCCGAACGGCAACCCGGATCCCATCGCGGCGGCCAAGGACATTCGCGAAACCTTCAGCCGTATGGCGATGAACGACGAAGAAACGGTCGCGCTGATTGCCGGCGGTCACACCTTCGGCAAGACCCACGGCGCCGGCGCTGAGTCCCTGGTGGGCCCAGAGCCGGAGGCCGCCGGCATCGAAGAGCAGGGCCTGGGCTGGAAGAGCAAATTTGGCACGGGCAAGGGGAGTGACGCGATCACCAGCGGCCTGGAAGTCGTCTGGACCACGACGCCGACGAAATGGAGCAACAACTTCTTCTCGAACCTGTTCGGCTACGAATGGGAGCTGACCAAGAGCCCGGCCGGTGCGCACCAGTGGAAGCCGAAGCAGGGCGCAGGCGCCGGTACGGTGCCGGATGCGCACGACCCGTCGAAGCGTCACGCGCCATCCATGCTGACCACCGACCTCTCGTTGCGGTTCGACCCGGCTTACGAAAAGATCTCGAGGCGCTTCTACGAGAATCCCGATCAGTTCGCAGACGCGTTTGCCCGCGCCTGGTACAAGCTGACGCACCGCGACATGGGCCCGCGCGCGCGTTATCTCGGCCCGGAGGTCCCGGCAGAGGAGCTTCTGTGGCAAGACCCTGTCCCCGCCGTCGATCACAAGCTGATCGATTCGAAGGACATCACCAGGCTCAAGGGCAAGATCCTCGCATCGGGGCTGTCCATCTCCCAACTGGTCTCGACCGCCTGGGCCTCGGCGGCAACCTTCCGGGGCTCCGACAAGCGTGGCGGGGCCAACGGTGCGCGGATCCGCCTCGCTCCGCACAAGGACTGGGAGGTCAACCAGCCAGCCCAACTGGCGAAGGTCCTGCAGACGCTGGAGGCGATCCAGAAGGATTTCAACGGCTCACAGTCCGGCGGGAAGCGGGTTTCGCTTGCCGACCTGATCGTTCTGGCCGGTAGCGCCGCCGTCGAGCAGGCGGCGAAGAAGGCGGGGCACGAGGTCGAGGTACCCTTCGCCCCGGGCCGCACCGACGCGTCGCAGGAGCAGACCGATGTCGAGGCCTTCGCCCCGCTGGAGCCGGCCGCAGACGGGTTCCGCAACTACCTCAAGAACAAGAACTCCGTTTCGGCGGAGGAACTGCTGATCGACAAGGCGCAACTCATGACGCTGACCGCGCCCGAGATGACGGTTCTGGTCGGCGGCATGCGCGTCCTGAACGCCAACTTCGGACAGTCCCAGCACGGCGTCTTCACGAAGCGGCCCGAGACGCTCACCACGGACTTCTTCGTGAACCTGCTCGACATGAGCACCGAGTGGAAGGCGACCTCGGCGGCCGAAGACGTGTTCGAGGGACGCGACCGCGCAAACGGCAAAGTCAAGTGGACCGGGACCCGTGTCGATCTCGTCTTCGGTTCGAACTCCCAGCTCCGTGGCCTCGCGGAGGTTTATGCATGTGAGGACGCCAAGGAGAAGTTCGTGCGTGACTTCGTGGCCGCGTGGAACAAGGTGATGAACGCCGATCGCTTCGACCTCGCCTGATCCTGGCGGAGACGACGACCGGGGGCCGATCCGCGGCGCCCGGTCTTACAGCTCCACCCATCGACCCTCGCCCTGCGCCCGCGCTCGACGATAAACGAGGGCCGCAGCGGCGAGGTCCTCGACGGCCAGCCCCAGGGACTTGAACAACGTGATCTCGTCGGCCGAGCGGCGTC